>Ga0134125_10000282_pt1 | contig 72288 bp, 96 predicted proteins | sample KB31751_FD_96464 | JGI IMG/M metagenome (GOLD analysis project Ga0134125, IMG submission 96464) | Terrestrial soil microbial communities with excess Nitrogen fertilizer from Kellogg Biological Station, Michigan, USA - KB3-175-1 | ecosystem: Environmental > Terrestrial > Soil > Unclassified ... | reverse complement strand
TCCTTCTTCGAGCAGTCGGGGAACACGGGTTACCGCCTCGTCGGCCGCCTGAACTTCTCCCGCTACCCGTCGACGAACCCGGACTTCGACGACGCCGCGTACTGGCCCCTCGTCGCCTCCGGGAACGGCCCCTCGGCCGGGCCGACGCAGGTCCAGGAGACCTCGGCGCTGAACAACGGCCTCACGCCGTACATGATCCTCCAGGACGGGACGCTCCAGCTCGCGAAGCGGGTCACGACCCTCAGCCTCGTCGGCGGCCAGCCGAACTACGGCTGCCGCGACGGGCACAAGCCGGCCATCATGGACGCCTGGGCCATGGGCGTCGCCGCCCTGACGAATCAGAACTTCGGGGGGAAGGACCTCCTCGACGCGCCCCCGGCCGGGCAGACGCCGGCGCAGGGGAACCCGCCGAACGTCTTCGCGACGAACAAGGACATCTGGGGCAACGCGCTGAAGGACTACACCGAGAAGGTCGGTCTCGCGGGGCTCCTCCAGAACACGGACGTCACCAACGCGAACGCGATCGTCCAGCGCGAGAACCCGCCGCGCAACCGGATGAGCGCGAGCTTCGACCTCGTCACCGCGGACATCGCCGACCAGTTCGCGATCGTCGCGAATCAGGTCGGCTAGCCCCGCAGCCCTCGCGAACCCCCTCCTCGCCGAAGAAGGAAACCCCCAGCCGTGGCGAACTCTCAGCTTTACTCCATCCTCCTCGCGGTCGTCGGCGGGACCCTGCTCGCGGAGGAGCAGGAGATCGACTGGTCGCGCACCGCGAACGCCCAGCAGGTCGCCACGGTCCTCAAGGGCTTCGCGGGGCTCTCGCCGGGCGCCTCGATGACCGAGGTCGACATCAACAGCGCGATGCCCCAGGGCGGCTTCGAGTTCGACGCCGGGCCGTACATCGACTCGCTCACGCCCATCCCCGTCCAGGTGATCGGGCCGGGCGGCAAGGCGATGAAGGGCGACGCCTTCATCATCCAGGACAGCGGTCGGCACGGCGTGAATCAGCAGGCGCGCTACTCCTTCCGCTGCATCCTGTCGCTGAAGCAGTTCAAGTGATCACCGGCAAGCTCCCCGACCGCCCCGCGCCCGCCGCGCCGGCGGGGAACGGGCCGCCGAAGGGCGAGGACCCGGTCGCGCTCGTCGCGAAGCTCTCTCAGCTCCCGCGGCCGGTGAGCGCGCCCCACGTCCTCCGGGCGAAGGGCGTCGAGGTCGGGACGGTCGTCTTTCACGTCCTCTCGTCCGGGGAGCTCCTCAGCGTCAAGGCGAACGCGCACAAGGCGACGATCGCGCTCCTCGGCCCCGACTCGAAGGGGTCGGTCGCCTACGAGGAGGTCTACGACGACCAGCGGGCGCTCGGGACCATCCACCTCGCGACGCGGCAGCCCGACTCGCCGGAGTTCCCGGTCTTTCAGACGCTCGCGGAGGTCCGCGAGAACCTCACCGACGACGAGGCGGGGATCGTCCTCTCGGCCTACTCGATCTTCCGGAAGGAGATCGGGCCGGTCATCTCCGAGCTCACGCCCGACGAGATGGAGGCGTGGATCGAGGTCCTCGAGCGCGGCGTCAGCCGGTTCCCTTTATCGCGCTTCACTGGGGAAGCGCTGATGGACCTCTTGATGTACGCGGTCAGGACCCGAAAGCGGGACTCCTCGACTGTCACTACCTCTTCTGGGCCGGCTGCCGGCGAGCCCTCTACCCCGAGCTCCGAAACCGACCGAAGCGAGTGACGTCCCCGCGGGGGCGCTGAGCGAACCGCCGCACGAGAGGGCCGTCGAGCTCGCGCCTCCCCACGCGCGGCTCGGCGGCCTTTTTCTGTTTCCCGGGGGGACCCCCGCCCATGCCCATCGACCCGATCGTCATCCGCTTCGCGACCGCCGGCATGCCGGAGGTGAACGCCGCCTTCGAGTCGACGGCGGCGCGGGCGCGGAAGTTCGAGGACGAGATGAGCGGCGCCTCCCAGCGCGGGTCGCGGGCGCGGGTCACGACCGCCGAGAAGGAGGCGCGGGAGAAGGAGCGGCTCGCGCTCCGCGCCGAGAAGGAGGCGGAGAAGGCGGAGCTCCAGAAGAGCAAGGTCGCCGAGCGCGAGGCGGCGAAGCGGGCGGCCGCCGAGAAGAAGGCGGCGGACAGCGCGTCGCGCGACGTCCTCCGCGCCGCGAAGGAGGAGGCCCGCGAGGTCGAACGCCTCGAGGAACAGAAGCTCCGGGTGAAGATCCGCGCCGCCGAGCGCGCGGCGCGCGAGGGCGAGCGGATCAACCGCCACATGGCGAAGATCCAGAGCGACGTCTTCCGCGAGGAGGAGCGGGCCGAGAACCGGCGCGTCTCCGGGATCGGCAAGGCGGTCGGCAAGGGCCTCACCGGGTTCGGGAGCGCCGTGAAGAGCGTCGCCTCGATGGCCGGGGGCGCCGCGGCGCTCGCCGGCGGGTTCGAGTTCGCGAAGGCGATCCGGCAGGAGGGAGACGACGAGCGCGCCGTCGGGCTCCTCATCAACTCGGCGACCCAGAACGGCGTCGTCGCCGCGGGCGCGAACCGGGAGAACATCCTCGGGCAGCTCTCGGGGGTCTCGGTCAAGCGGGACGTCAAGCGGTCGGAGCTCATCGAGGGGGTCCAGAACTACGTCGCGCTCGCGGGCGCCGACCAGTTCGGGAACGCGATGGCGAACGCGGACTTCTTCGCGAAGATGGCGACGGCGTCTGGCTCCTCCTTCAAGGACATCACCGGCGCGGCCGGGATCCTTCAGGCCCAGAACAAGAACCTCGGGCCGAAGGAGATGCAGCAGATGATGCTCGACCTCATGGCGCAGGGGAAGGCGGGCGCCGTCGAGATCAAGGACCTCGCCTCGCTCGCCGGCGGTCTCGGCTCGACCCGCGGTCTCTACCAGGGGTCGGTCACGGAGAATCAGCGGAAGCTCCTCGCGCTCGCCCAGGTGACGCGGACGGAGGGGACGAGCGCCGAGGAGGCGATGGTCGCCGTGAAGGACCTCGGCGTCGAGGCCGTCGGGAAGGCCGCGAAGTCGACGGCGCCGCAGTGGCTCCGGAACGCGGTCGACGCGAAGACCGGGCAGATCAAGGGGGGTCCGGAGCAGCTCATCGAGGCCGCGCTCCTCGGGACGGGCGGGAACCTCGGGGAGCTGACGCACATCTTCGGTCAGCGCGGCTCGAAGGCGTTCGACCGCCTGGCGCCGCTCTTCAACGAGGCCGGCGGCGGGCAGAAGGGCATCGAGGCGATCCGGAAGGAGATGGCTCCGATGCTCAACGTGCGAGGGAACGCCGGGGAGCTCGACGAGCAGTTTGCCCAGGTGATGGAGTCGCCGGGGAAGAAGCTCGAGACGGCGATCAACGCGATCGCGACGCAGATGGACAACGCGATGGCGCCGGCGCTCGCGAGCTTCGCGAAGAAGCTCTCCGACCCGGAGGTCGAGAAGCAGATCGATACCCTCATCTCGGCGGTCGGGAAGCTCGCCGAGTTCCTCATCGAGAACCCGCTGAAGGGCGCCGGTCTCGCGCTCCTCACGAAGGTTACGGCCGACGTAGCCCAGGCGCAGATCGGCGAGGGGCTGAAGGCGGTCCTCACGAAGACGCTCGCCGGGAGCCTCAACGACAAGCTCCTCGCGGGTCTGAACATCGCGACGGCGTCACTCATCGTAGGCTCGCTCCTCATGGGCGGGACCGGGGAGAAGGAGACCTCCCGCCTGACCTCCGGCGCCGAGGGTGACGTCGCGGCGATCGCGAGCGGGAAGGTCGAGGCGTCGGACCTCGCCGTCCAGCAGCGGCGTTCGCGGCTCGTTCAGAAGCAGTCGGAGCTGAAGGAGAAGGTCGCGCAGGGGCCCGCCGGGAGCCTCAGTGACGTGCCGTACGTCGGCACCGCGCTGAACGCGATCCTCCCCGAAAGCGACCCGTTCTTCGTGAACCTGAAGAAGCAGCTCGCCGACGTGACGAAGTCTCTCCAGGAGCTCGACGCGGCGACGAAGAAGGCGAGCGGGGGCGTCAAGTCGATCCCGCCCGTCACGGCCGGGCAGCCGGCGCACCCGATCGGCTCGTCCGCCCGTTCCGGCTAGGAGGTCCCCCCATGCCCGCCCCGACGATGTCGAGCTTCTCGACGCCCGACGCGGCCCCGAGCGGGGACGTCGGCGGCGCGGGGAACGCCGGCGCTCCCCCGAGCGGGTCGGTAAACGACCTCTTCGCGCAGCTGAAGGAGTTCAAGTGGAAGGGGATCCCCTTCCCGGTGACCGAGTTCGAGGACGAGCTCCAGCAGGACCTCGTCCCGCACCGCTTCGCGGACCGCAACGGCGCGTACGTCGAGGGGACGGGCCGGCACCCGTACCGGATCACCGCGACGATCCCGTTCCTCAATCACATCTACTCGAGCGCGAACGAGACCTGGCCCCAGGGCGCGCTCTACCCGTACCAGTTCCGGCTCTTCCTCCGCGCGTGCCTCGAGGGGACGAGCGGGGAGCTCCAGCACCCGGAGCTCGGGCCGCTCAACTGCAAGCTCGACCGCGAGAAGACGAAGTGGAGCGGGACGGTCCGCGGCGGGGTCTGGGTCACCGCGGTCTGGGTCGAGAGCGACGACACGCAGGCCGACCAGCTCGGCGACGACCTCTCGAACGCGAGCCCGATCGGGAACCTCGTCGCGACGGCGGACGACCTCGACGAGGCGATCGCGACGTTCCAGGCGGCGGTCGCGGCGCAGCAGAACCCGCTCCCGCCGCTCGAGTTCACGTTCGACGCGCTCGCCTCCGCGGTCGTCTCGGTCATCGACTCGACGACGATCCTCCAGAAGCAGGCGCAGGGGCGGGTGGCGAACGTCATCTACCAGGCGGACCGGGTCCAGGACTCGCTCTCGCGCTCCCCGGTGATGGGGCCCCTCTCCTGGCCGATCTTCCAGGGCGCCGCCCGGATGAAGGACGCCGCCTACAGCGCCGGGCAGCGGGCGGCGATCACCGGCTCGTCGCCGGTCCTGACGAAGACCATCCAGAAGGACATGACGCTCGCCCAGGCGTGCCTCTACGTCGGCGCGAACATCACCGACTTCATCACCCTGAACTACCCGCTCGTCGCGCTCGCCGTCCTCCCCGCCGGGACGACGGTCCGCTACTACGCCCCGACCGCCTAGGACGGAACCCGGGTTCCGTCCGGGCCGCCCGCCGGCGGCCCCGGGGCGCCCCGGGAGCCCCCGGAGTACTCCCCGGGCCCGAAGACGCGCCGGAGGGGCCTCCCCGGCCCGGCAAACGAGGTCCGCCGCCCCATGGGTCTGAACGACGTCACGAACCCGGTCCTCGGGGAGATGACCATCCGGGTCACGAGCGGGTCGACGGCCGTCGAGTTCGACCGGTTCCTCGACTACAGCTACCGGGAGAACTACCTCGAGGCGAGCGACGCGCTCGCCTTCACGCTCGACCAGCGGGAGTTCTCGGCGCGCGACCTCTCGGTCCTCGTCCCCGGCGCCGTCGTCGAGCCGTGCGTCCGCGGGAACGTTCAGGCGCGGCAGATCCTCGACACCCCGTCGGCGAGCTTCTCGGCGAGCGAGGGGAACATCGTTCACTGCTCCTGCCGCGACTGGCTCTCGGTCGCCGTCGACGGGCAGGTCGACCCGCGGGTCCAGTTCCTCCCGTCGATGACGCTCCTCGACCTCGTCGTCGCCGCGTACTCGACGATCAACCCGAACATCACGGTGGCGGCGGACACGGTGGCGAACCGGAACGTCATCACCGGGAAGACGGCGGGGGAGCAGTCGACGTCGGCGGCGGTCCAGAGGGCGCAGCAGAACCTAAAGTTCGCCTCCGCGCTCCCGGACTCGCCGACGAACCGGCAGCGGGTGGCGGCGGCGCAGACGGCGCTCCGGCAGGCGGAGGAGGCGGCGTTCTCCCAGAGGAAGGCGACGACGCGGAAGGGGAAGGTGACCCGGCACTTCACGCTCGGGCAGGAGAAGCCGTACCCGAACGAGGGGCTCTTCGCCTTCACGTCGCGGATCGCCCAGCGCTTCGGGCTCTGGATCCGCCCCTTCGTCGACGGGGAGACCATCTCGGTGGCGGCGCCGAACTTCGAGCAGGGCCCGCGCTACGGGATCTTTCACGCCCTCGACTCGAGGAGCACGCAGAACAACGCGGTCCGCGGGACGTTCGAGAGGAGCCGGAGGGACCAGCCGAGCGTCATCTACGCGAGCGGGTTCGGCGCCGGCGGGAACTTCGCGAAGAGCCGCCTCCGCGCCGGGATCGTGAACCTCGCGGTGAACGCCGACAACTCGGCCATCTTCAACGCGTACCCGGACGTACCGCTCGTCGACATCGACCCGATCACCTCCGCGTTCCCGCCGCTCGTCGAGGACGCGCCGCGGCCGGCGTTCCTCTACGACCCGGAGAGTCACACGCAGGAGCAGCTCGAGGCGTACCTCCGGCGCGAGCTCTCGCTCCGGATGAGGAAGGTCCTCTCGGCGCGCTACGAGATCATGGGCCACCTCCTGAACGACCAGCCGATCGCGGTCGACTCGATCGTCGCGGTCTACGACCAGCAGCCGATCGCGAACTGGAACGGCCCGCTCTGGGTCCTCGGCCGCGAGTTCCGGAAGGACGCGAAGAGCGGCTCGCGCTCGACCATCGAGATGATCCTCCCCGGGTCACTCCAGTTCTAAAGGCCCCGACGATGACGACCGTCCTTACGCGCGGGGAGATCGTCGCCTGCGTCTTCGACGTCGGCGTCGACATCCTCGCGACGACGCTCGACCCGGCGACCGGGACGATCACGGCGCAGCTCGGGGACGTGGCCCGCGGCGTCGCCGATAACAACTCGGCGGAGGTCTGGCAGGGCGCGTGCGGCGTGCTCTCCCGGCCGGCGCTCGCGGACGCCGGGAAGGCGAGCTGCCAGGCCGTCACGCTGAAGACCGGGAGCTACGACGTCTGTATCGGCTACCGCGACCTCCGGGCGACGGAGATCTACGGCAACCTCGCGCCCGGCGAGACGTGCCTCTACGCGACGACGGGGATGGCGCGCGAGCTCCTGAAGAAGGACGGGAGCGCGAGGCAGTTCACGACGGACGACAACACGCGGACCGGCAACTCGATCACCGCGGGCGTCTCCTCCTACTACCAGGGGATCGACGGACAGAAGCACCTCGGCGGCGAGTGGCGCTATTCCGCGCCCTGGGGCGGCGCGTGGCACGACCCGAGCGGCTACCACCTCCGGACGTACCACGGGAATAAGATCGACATCGGGGGGCTCGTCCTCCCGGCGCCCGTCTCCGCCTCGGTGCGGACGATGGCGTACGAGACGGACTTCTTCACCGTCAAGGCGGCGAGCGTCGTATTCGGCTCCCCGGCCGCGGCGGAGCCGCTCGTCAAGGCGCTCTCGCTTCAGGCGCTCATGGGCGCGTACGCCGGCGAGGTCTCGGCGTTCACGACGGCGCTCGACGGCTTCCTCGCCGCGCTGTCGGCCTACGCGGCGGCGATCGCGGGGATCGCCGACCCGACGAACGTGGCGACGCCGGCGCTCGCGCTCGGGATCGCCGGGATGGTCGCCGCGAGCGACGCGTTCGCGACGGCGACGGCGACGACGATGGCGACCCTCCGCGTCGCCGCCGGGACGAGGGCGGTCGGGGGGTCCTAGGAGACGACGAGAGATGCCCTGCGAGCCGCTACCGACCGACTTCTTCCCGACGCCGCCCGCGCTCCCCGGCGGGGTCGGGCTCCCGACCTTCACGCCGCCGTCGACCGACGTCGGCTTTTGCTGCAACTTCCAGGTCCCGCCCTGGGGGACCTTCCCCGTCCCCTTCCCGCCGCTCCCGCCGGGCGTCCTCGAGCCGGTGATGGCGCTCCTCGCGGAGATCCAGGACGCCGTCTCGCTCGTCTTCGACGCCGTCGCGATCCCCTGCCCCACGGAGTAACCCCCCGCGATGCCCATCGGTGCTGGAAACTTCGCCGCCGGCTCCTACCCGGCCGGCTTCGGCGTCCCGGAGACGAGCCCGAACGGGCCGGCGGCGCCGCTCCCCTCCGCCGCGACCGGCGCGGCGCTCCCGGGGCGCTTCATCGACCAGACGACGAAGGACTACGTCATGCTCGGCGACGGGCGCCTCCGGGGGATGCCGTCCGTCGCGCAGCTCGTCCTCCTCGCCATCGAGGGGATCGACCTCTCGCGGCTGACGGAGAAGGGGCCGAACTTCAAGGGCGTCCTCTCCTCGCTCGTGACGACGGCGCTCGCGCCGCTCGTCGCCCAGAAGCTCGTCCGGGTCCGGCAGGTGACGGTGCTCGAGCCGACGCGCGACGCGGGGTTCGCCCAGGTCGACTGGGTCGACCTGACGACCGGGGCGCCGGTCCAGACGACGATCGGAGCGTGAGACCGTGACCCAGGCCGGAAACGTCCCCCTCTTCACGCAGCAGACGAAGTCGCAGCCGGAGATCCGCTCGGACATCCTCCGGACGGTCTCGAATCACCTCCGGTCGCTCGGGATCGCGAACCCGAACGTCGGGCCGGGGAGCGACTACTACGGGATCGCCGACGCGCTCGCGAACGAGATCTGCGTCGGCCTCGCGAACGGGATCGTCGCGACCGACGACATGATGCCGGACACCGCCGGCGGCGCGAGCCTCGACCGGTGGCTCGCCCTCTTCCTCCTGAAGCGCCGGGGCGCGACGACGAGCGCCGGCGTCATCCTCCCGGCGTACCTCCTCACGCAGGGGTACACGCTCATCCCGGTCGACGCGCAGCTCATCGACTCGGCGGGCCTGAAGTACGAGGTCACCGTCGGCGGCTCCTACGGGCCGGGGAACCCGGGGGCGGGGCAGCCGGCGAACCTCTACGTCCCGGTCCAGTCGGTCGACGGCGGGGTCGCGACCGACCACGCGAACGGCGACGTGCTCACGTGGGTGTCGCTCATCCCGTACGTCGGGCCGAACGTCACCGTCGGGACGACGGGGGGCGAGGACGGGCTCTCGGGAGGGAACGACAGCGAGGCGTTCGAGGACGAGCCGCCGCGGCAGCGGCTCTACTCGCGGCTCCAGAACCCGCCGGTCGCGGGGAACTGGTCCGACGTCGTCCGGATGGCGCAGGACAGCTCCCCGGACGTCCAGGACGCGGGGGTATACCCGGCGCTCCTCGGGCCGGGGAGCGTCTTCTTCGTCGTCTGGGCGGCCCCCCAGACCGCGGGGGTCCTCTCCTCGACGAGCAAGAACCGGAGCCTGCCGGCGGCGCTCATCAACGGGACGGTGGTCCCGTACGTCCAGGGGCAGTACCCGGCGCGCGCCGTCGTCGTCGGCGCCTCCTCGGTCGACCAGCCGACCGACGTCGCGTTCCTCCTCTCCCTCCCCGCGGCGCCGACCGCGCAGCCGGCGGGCCCCGGCGGCGGTTGGCTCGACGGCTCGCCCTGGCCCTCGAGCGTCGGGGGGACGGCGCCGTGCATCGTGACGGCCGTCGCGAGCTCGGTCCAGTTCACGGTCAACGCGACGACGCCGCCGCAGGTCGGGGTCAGCCACATCGCGTACATCTCGCCGAGCAACTGGCAGCTCTATACGGCGACCGTCATCGGCGTCTCCGGGACGAGCGGGGCGTACGTCCTTACGATCGACACGCCGTGGCCGACGCTTGCGCCGGACATCATCTCGCTCCTCCCCCGGCCGGCGATCTTCCCCCAGGCGGTGAAGCAGGAGAACTACCTCGCCGCCGTCCTCGCGGGGTTCGCGAACCTCGGCCCGGGGGAGTGGACGCCGAGCCCGATCATCCTCTTCCGTTCCTTCCGCCACCCGTCGACGTCGCAGATCTGGTTTTCGGACCTCGACGCGAACCTCCTCCGGGTCGTCGAGAACGCGGGGCAGGAGGTCCTCTCCGCCGCGTACCTCTACAGGCAGCAGGTCTCGCCGACGGTCCCCCCGACGCCGACGATCACGGCGTCGGATCCTTTCACCCTCACGTCCGCGGCCCCGAATCACCTCGTCCCGAGGTCGATCTCCTGGTACGCGCGATAAAGGTCGGGCCCCCCTCCGATGCTCCCGAAAGTCGCCACCCTCGCCACGTACGGCGGCGCGCTCGCGGACTACTCCGCGCCGCGCGACACGACGACCGACCGCTCCGCCGACGGGACGAACCCGGCGTACGCCGACGTCGCCGCCATGACCCACACGGCGGCGCGCTTCTGGGCGCGCTTTCAGCCGCACGGGACGAGCCCCGTCACGGTCCCGGTCGCGAACGCGTACGACGCGACCTGGAACAACAAGAACAACGCCGTCCCCTCGTGCGCCCGGACCGGCGTCGGGACCTATACCGTCACGGCGCCGGCGACGGTCTACGACGAGATCCCCCCGGGCGCTCAGGGCTCGACGCCGGCGGGCTTCGCCGTGAACTTCCGCATGCCGAGCGCGAACCTCGAGCTCGGCGCGTCGACGAACTACGACGTACGCGTCAAGGTGACGGCGCCGAACGTCCTGACGGTCGAGACCTTCACGGTCGGGACCTCGTCGCACGTCGACCCGAACGACGGGACCGTCATCGGGGTCTGGAGCTTCTAGGCCGATGCCCTTCACCGGAGGCTACTCCCCGTCGCCGGAGCGGACCGGGGGCGGGGACGCCGGGAGCGCGGCGCCGCGGCTCCAGCGGATCTTCGAGTCGATCGCGGCCCGCCGCGGCCCGGCGTTCGACCCGACCGACAACTCGCTCGTCGGCGCCGAGAACATGGCGTACGCCCGCGCGATCGACGCCGACGTCTACGGCGCGAACGAGCGGTTCGTCAACGAGATGGTCCCCGCCCTCTCGACGGTCGGGGGGAACCTCCCGCGCTGGGAGCGGATCTTCGGCGTCTCGCCCGTCCCGGGGGACACGCAGGTGGACCGGCAGCAGCGGGTCGCGCGGGCGGCGGCGAAGTTCGCGGCGCGGAACACGCCCCAGGGCGTCACCGACGCGCTCTCGGACGTCCTCGGCGCCCTCTTCGTCGGGCTGACGCTGATCACCCCGACGGAGGCGAACACCTGGTGGCCCGGGCTCGCCGGCGCCGCCGCGACGATCGCGAGCGTCGCGGGGAACCTCGTCACCATTACCGGGCTCGCCGCCGTCCCGAGCGACGCGGCGGGGAAGACGATCGTCGTCGCGAACGCGAACGACCCGGCGAACGACGGGACGTTCCCCATCCAGTCGCGGGTCAGCGCGACGAGCGTCGTCTACGTGAACAACGGCGCTCCCTCGGCGCCCGACTACGGCGTCGGCGGGACGGCGTTCTTCCCGACGGTTCAGTGGAGCCTCGTAAACGCCGTCCGGCCGTGGACCTCGACGCTCGCACACGTGCTCGTCCAGGTCGACCCGTTCGCGGTCCCCGGCTACGCGGACGCGAGCGGGGTCCTTACCGGCGCGTTCTTCCGCGCCGTCGCGGAGATGAACTCGATCCTCGACTGGCTGCTGCCGGCCGACGCCACCTTCGACTGGTACGTCGCGAGCTCGCACGGGGGGCCGGGCTGGTACCTCGACGAACCGAACCTGGACCTCGAGATCTTCGACGGGTGACCACGCCATGAGCTTCTCTCTCATCGGTCCCTTCTCCTTCGGGGCGAAGGTCTCGAGCGCGCAGTTCAATCAGCTCGACGCCGACCACGCGAACGCGTTCGACAAGAGCGCCGCCGGCGACGCGTTCGAGGGGGAGGCGAGCTTCTCGGGCGGGCACCTGCTCCTCAACGCGACGAACGTCATCCGCGTCAACACGAGCGGCGCCGTCGAGGTCAACGCGGCGGCGGGGATCGAGTCGAACATCTCGAACGGGATCCGCCCGACGGTCACCGGGGGGATCCTCTCCGGGGTCGGCGGGGGGATCAAGGCGGCGCTCGCGCTCGGGATCTCCCCGGGCGTCGCCGGTGGGATCGGGTCGGACATCGCCGGGGGGATCGCGCCGACGGTCGCCGCGGGGATCCGCTCCTCGATCGTCGGGGGGATCACGGCCGGCGTCGCCGGGGGGATCACGAGCGGGGCGCCGGGCGGCTTCCGGCTGACGGGCGGGACGACCGACTGGGTCGGCTTCGACGCGCCGCGGACGCGGGCGGTCGCCTACCCGCTCCCGATCCTCGGCACCGTGGACTCGAGTCCGGACTGGCAGATCGGGACCTACTACCTCTCGGCGTCGGCGACGACGACGCAGCAGAACTTCATGCTCCCGTTTCTCCACAACGGGGCGACGCTCAACTCGCTCGACATCGTCTTCCTCACGGCGACGCACGTCGCGCTCCCGGCGGTCCTCCCGAAGGTCCGGATCCAGCGGCTCCCGATCGCGGCGGGGACCGACTACGTCTCGGGGGTCCAGACCCTCTCGAGCGCGGCGTTCCAGAGCCCGACGCCGGCGAACGTCACGGTGTGGAACGCGTCCGGGCAGCTCCAGACGATGACGTACACGTGCAATCAGAACAACGTCGTCGACACGAGCGCCTACGTCTACATGCTCCAGCTGATTGACGAGAACGGGGCGAACTCGGTCTCGGGGAACAAGTACTTCGCGGCCGTGCCGAGCTACTCGGTCCCGGACATGCGCTTCCAGTGACGTCCCCGCCGGACGGAACCCGGGTTCCGTCCGCGCCCTCCCCCTCGAAGACGCGGAGCCCATGAGCCTCTCCCCCACCTGCACCATCAACGGCGGCCCGACGCCGGCGGTCGTCACCCAGAGCGCGACGGTGAACGGCGCCCTCGCGAACCCGGCCGGGGCCGCGTTCTTCGCGATCCGCGCCGTCTCCGCCGACGACTCGACGAGCGTCGCCGACCTGGCGACGATCAACGCGTCGCTCTCGGTGAATCAGACGAACAAGACCTTCTCCTTCGCGACGCTCGCGGGGCTCGGCAAGTGCATCATCTTCATGGTGACCGTCGGGGTCTCCGACCAGAGCGTCCTCGGCTCCGGCCGGGACGCGAACGGCGTCGTCGTCCCGGAGTGGACCGAGACCTTCAAGGTCAACGTCCTCACGGCGCAGGGCCTGGCGGTGATCGCCGCGAACGAGGTCACCGAGCAGGACCCGGTCGCCGGCTGGACGGTTCAGGCGAACGCGACGACCCGCGCCATCGGGACCGGCGGGGGAGGGGGCGGGAATCAGGGGCTCTCGAACATCAGCCTCTCGAACGGCCTGAACTCCAACGTCTCGACGACGGGGCTCTCGACGCTCCTCGTCGGCGGCCCGACGGCGGCGTTCTCGATCGACGGGATCGCGACGACGGCGAGCGCGAAGGCTGGGCTCGACCTCGTCATCATCAACACGACGGCGTTCCAGATGACGCTCGTCGACCAGTCGACGTCGGTCTCGACGGCGGCGAACCAGATCGCGACCGGGAGCGGGAACGGCGGGAACGTCGTCCTCAAGCCGACGACCGGGCGCTGCGTCCTCCGCTACGACACGGTGAACAGCCGCTGGCAGGTGATCTCCCGGGGCTGGGAGACCCAGTCGCCGACGCACCTCGACCCGTGGGAGACCGGCGCCGTCGGGAACGGGACGACGCTCTCGCGCGCCGCGATCCAGGCGATGCTCGAGATCGCGGGGATCGGCGGGCAGCCGCCGGAGGTGCGCCCGAAGTTCGACCGGAACAACACCTGGTACCGGACCGACGGCCCGCTCTGTATCCGGAACCCGGGGACCAAGCTCCTCGGGCCCTACGGCGCCGGGACGCCCGGGACGGGCGGCAACGCGTGTACTATCGGGCCGGCGAACCTCTCGGCCGACGGCCTCTTCCCGGTCGTCACGACGGCCCCCCAGCTCTCGCCCGACCGGACGTACGCGCAGCGCGGCTCCGTCTGGTACGGCCAATTCGACGCGGTCCAGGGCGGGACGAACTACGACATCACCGGGGTCGACACGTGCTTCCTCGACCGCACGTTCGCGATGTCGGGGACGCCGAACCTCACGTTCGCGGCGGCGGGTCACACGATCACCCGGAACGTCGGGTCCTTCGTCTCCGACGGGTTCGTCGTCGGGCAGACGGTGTTCGTTCACGGGAGCGCGTCGAACGACGGCGTCGTCGGGCGCCTCACCGCGGTCTCGGCGCTGGTCCTCACGTTCGCGTCGGGGATCGTCAACGAGGGGCCGTCGCCGAGCATCAGCGTCACGGCGTTCGGGCTCCTACAGTTTCACTACGAGCAGTTCTTCCAGCTCCCGGCGGCCGTCCCCGGGGGGCAGATCTGGACGCTCTTCGGCGTCGGCGGCGGGCTCCCGCGGACCGGGTCGACGCAGACGGTCTGGGTCTCCATCGACTCGAGCCAGAAGATCACCGCCTCGATCGCGACGAGCGCCGGGACCGTCTCGGTCACCTCGAGCAATACGGTCCCGAACAGCGCGTCGCCGAGCGCTCTCGGGACGCACGTCTCGGTCGACTTCGACGGGACGACCGGGACGCTCTACGTCTCGGTCGCCGGGACGACGACGGCGTCGAGCGCCATCGGCGCGGGCGTCATCCGCCAGCGGACCTACGAGCACACGACGATCGGCGCGCTCTACGGGCGGTTCCTCCGCGCCTTTATTCTCCGGCCCTGCACCGCGTCGCCGGGCATCTACTACGCGGGGGGCTTCAAGGTCGGGAAGGCGGCCGTCTACACCGCGTCGTTCACGCCGCCGACCGTCGAGCCGAGCTGCGACGGGAACTCCTCGGGCGTCTGGTCGTACGCGCCGAAGTCCTCGCCCGCGCCGTCGGGCGCGTACCGGTCGGACTTCCATAACCGGTTCCTCGTGGGGATGGCCGGGTGGTGCGCGATCCCCGGGTTCGGTCGCTTCACGACCGGGTCGCCCGTCTGGATCAAGATCCTCAACGTCTCGCTCGGGAACCTCGCGAACGTCGAGATCGGGCACCTGACCCTCTTCTGCCAGGACACCGCGCTCGAGGTCGACCAGACGGTCGACAGCAGCTTCCACGACTTGTACTTCAACGGCGGGCAGCGCGGGGTCACGCTCTCGGAGTTCTCGTACGAGAACCGGTTCAACGCGATCACCGTCTCGACGGGCTCCGGGCTCTCCGGCAACTCGTGGAGCATCGGCGTCATGGCCAACGGTGGCCGCTCCTACTTCGAGAAGTTCAACTTCCTCAACTCGCCGCTCTACCAGGTCGCGACGTGCGCCGGCGGCGTCTTCGAGGGCGCGTTCTGCGGCGGGATGGACGGGAACCGGAGCGTCCAGAACGTCTTCCTCGCGATCCTCGGCGCCGATGGGCGCACCAACGATCTCCGGATCCGGAGCTGGAGCCCCTCGGACGAGGGCTCCTTCAACCCGTCGATCGCGAGCGCCATCTTCGAGTTCGATACCGTCGGCAACGTCGACATGCGCGACTGCGACATGGCGGTGAACCTCCTCACGGCGCCGGCGGTAAAGATCAACAACATCGTCTCCGGGCGCTTCGCGCCGAACAACTTCGGGGGCTCGCCCTCCTCGCCCGGCATCTTCGCGATCACGAATCAGACGGCGCCGATCCGGTTCGATGGCTGGCAGTTCGACCTCTCGCCCGAGGTCCCGTGGCTCGACCCGGCGAACGCGGGGCCGCTCGTCCACGAGTCGCACATGCTCACGCGCCAGATCATCACGACGACGGCCGACGCCGACGTCACGATCGCGCCGAACGACTCCTTCTACGGGCACCTCATCGGCTACGACCCGGGCAATTGGACCGGACCGCATAACTTCATTCTCCCGTACGCGGTCGCCGGGATTCAGCTGACCGTGACGAGCCCCGCGATCTGGGCCTCGACGTGGCTCAACACCAACGGGTACGGCGTCACCGTCCCGGCGGGGAAGACCTGCGTCATCGAGTCGGACGGCGTCGGCTGGTACGAGATCTCGACCTCGGCGACGACGGTCCTCGCCGACCCGAAGTCGATCTTCAAGAAGACGAGGATGCCTCTGCTCCTCGACACGCGCTTCGGCGTGACGCTCCAGCCGACCGACTCGACGAAGATCGCGACCCTCGCGGACCAGTCCGGGAACGGCCACGACGCGACGCAGGGGCTCGGCTCGGCGCCGCTCTACTTCGCGAACGGCGGCGTCAAGAACCGCCCCTACATCCAGAACCCGACGGGCCAGGGGAAGTTCCTCGCGAACGTCGCGGCGAACCTCGTCGCCGCCGGGGCCGCGCGGACTGTGTACATCGTCGCGGAGCTCACCGGCGGTACCAACGCGGTCCTCCTCGACTTCCGGACCTCGAACCCGGAGCTCTCGCTCTACGCGCACGCGGCGGGCAACGTCGTCGCGGGCGACGGCGGCGGGCACTCGTTCCAGTCGACGACGATGCCCACCTCGGGCAAACACATCTACAAGTTCAGCTTCACGACGGGGCTCGCCGCGTGCACCGTCTCGGTCGACGGCGTCGCGCAGACGGTCACCGGGCCGACGCCGAGCGCGCTCTCGACCGACAGTGGCGGGACCGGCTACCGGATCTTCACGAACGTCGGCGGCGCGGTCTTCGAGGGGAAGCTGTACTTCATGTGCGTCGTCGACGAGTCGACGACGCCCGTCTCCGGAACGGAGGATACGCAGATGATGGCGTACCTCACCGCGAACTTCTGATCCCCGCCCGGGAGACGAATCGATGTCAGAGACGAATCTCGACCTCTCGCTCGGGAGCGCATCCTCGTCGGACTTCGACCCGAGCTCGATCTCCGGTCTCGCCCTCTGGGCCGACAGCGCCTCGGGGGTGACGGCGCCCGGGAACGCGGTCACGCAGCTCGTCGACCGCGTCGGGGGGCGGGTCCTCACGCCCTCGAGCGTCTCGCCGGTCTACTCGGCGAACGGCGGGCTCGGGGGCCGGCCGAAGATCACCATCGCGGCCGGTAAGGGGCTCATCGCTTCAACGTCGCCCGTCGCCGTCGCCGGCGACCGGACGGTGCTCGTCGTCATGCAGACGTCGAACATCGCGAGCGTGACGACCGGCGACATCGTCCGGTTCCGATCGGTCGCTCCGTCGTGGGCGCTCCGGTACGACAACGCCGGGCACACGGACTCGGACGAGGCGAGCTACAACAACGCGGCGTCGTACGTCGGGGATACGGCGCCCCACGTCCTCCTCGCGACGTACCACTCCGGGTCGGTCTCGCCGTACTACATCGACAACGTCTCGAAGACCCTCACGTCGGGGACGGCGGCGACGAACGACGACGGGACGGCCGGTTTCCAGATCGGGCAGGGGATCGGCGGGAACTGGCAGGGGGACTTCTACTGGGTCCTCGTCTGGAACCGCGTCCTCTCTGGCGCGGAGATCTCCCTCGCCGCTCGTGGCGCGGGAAGCACCTTCGGGATCACGGTGGCCTGAATGAGCGAAGGATCGTACCGCAACGGCGACGGGGACCGGATCACGCCCGTTGAACTCCCCGCCTCTCGGGTCCTGCTCGAGGAGGTCCACAACGACTGCCGGCACTTCCGCAAGCGCTTCGAGGAGGTCGACGGGACCCTCGGCGAGATGATGGGGGAGGTCGGCCGGTACCGGCAGGACGCGGAGAGGGCGCACAAGGAGCATGCCGCCCTGATCCGGAGCGTCGCCTCCTCGGTCGCGGAGCTCACGAAGGCGGCGCAGGCGCAGGCCAAGAGCATCCGGGAGCTCCACGACCTCGTCGAGCTCCGGACCCGACAGACCAACGACGCGCTCGAGCGGTTCGGGGAGCTCGCCGACTCGGCGTTCCGGACGGCGCGCGACTCGAGCCACGAACTCGACCGATTCAAAGTGGAGGTACGGAAGATGAAGCCCAACGTTCAGACCATGCTCTTCGCGCTCGGCGCGGGCGCCCTCGCCCTCGTCGCGGCGTACTTGCACATCGACCAGCCCGGGTGGCTCGTCGGCCTCGAGATCGCGATCGGCGGCGCCGCGATGACGCAGCTCCAGCCCGCGATCCGGCAGGCGGAGGAGAAGACCGAGGAGAAGTCGTGAGGCGCTGGGCATATGAGCTCGGACTCATCCTCCTCGTCAACGGCGCGGGCGCCGCGGCCTGCGCGCTCCTCACCGGCTGCCCGCAGCAGGACCCGATGACGCCCCTCGACCACCTCCAGATCGGCGAGGAGACGCTCGACGAGGCCCACTGCGTCGACATGTACGCCGACGCCGGGCGCGCGAAGGTCGACGAGTGCCGCGCGAAGGTCTCCGCGGCGTGGAACGGGTATTGGGGCGTCGTCTTCACGGACGCGGGTCCCGTCACGGTCGCCGACGCCGGAGGTACGCGATGAGTCTCGAATCCGTTCTCCGTGACCTCGAGGAGCTCGCCGTCGAGGAGCTCCCCGCCGTCATGGACATGGCCCGCGCGTTCTACGACGCGCACCACGCGGGGCTCACGCGCGAGCAGGCGATCGAGGCGGCCCGCGCCGCCGCGAAGAAGGCGATCGACGCCTACGAGGACGCCCGTCTCCCAAAAGGCTGAGCGTCCCGGACTGGCCGGGAGACGACGAAGTCACGGGCGACGAGACCCCCGACGCGAAGAGGAGAGCCTGACCGATGCCGACCGAGAACCCGCCCCCCGTCGCCCAGGTCGGGTGGCAGCGCGTCGGCGCCGTCCCCGAGCCGGGGGGCGGCGTCACCGTTACCTACGAGGCCGTCGAGCGCGACGCCGGCGGCGCCCTCCGCACGATCGGCCCCGGCATGGTCTGGACGCTCCCCGCCGCGATGATCGACGCCGTCGCCGACCACCTCGGGATGCGCTTCGAGGACCCGAGTCAGCGCTTCGCGTTCGCCGCTTCGATCCCTCCCGAACTCCTCGTCTCCACGTTCAGAAAGCAGGGTTAGTCCATGGCCAGTAACGACAAGCGGATCCCCCTCTGCGCCCGGTTCGCCTACGGGGCGATCGCCGCGTTCGCCGACGGGAGCGGCGAGGACCCGGTCCCCGCGTACGACGACCTCTCGGACGCCGAGCGCGCCGGCTGGGAGGACGACGCGCGGAAGGCTCTCGAGGGCTACACGGCGTCGAGCATCCACGCAGAGAGGCACATCGGCGTACCCGGCGCCGTTCACCTCCACAAGTCGCCCCAGGCGGTCCAGCGGAAGACGACGCTCTTCATCGAGGCGGCCCGCTCGCTCGCCTCCGCGCTCGGCTCGGGCGAGGCGCGGCAGCAGCACATCACCGTCGAGGTCGAGGGTGCCCAGGTCTCGGCGAAGGACGCGATCGCCGCGGCGAGCGGGGGCGGTAGCTAATGGCCACCATCTTCTTCGACTCCTTCTGGCACGACATGGCGCAGGGGCTCGTCACGCCGTCGTCGGACACGGTCTACGAGATGCTCACGACCTCCTCGTACACGCCGAGCAAGAGCGCGCACGCGAAGCGGAGCGACATCACCAACGAGATCACGGGCACGGGGTACACCGCGGGCGGCCAGGCCGTGACGATCACGCTGACGGCGGCGAGCGGGAACTCCGACCTCGAGCTCTACAACACCGCGGACGCCGTCTGGACGACGGCGACCATCACCGCGGCGTACGGGGTCGTCTACAAGCACCGCGGCGGCGCGGCGTCGGCGGACAACCTCTACTGGCTGAACGACTTCGGCGGCTCCTTCACGTCGACCGCCGGGACGTTCACCGTCCACATGGCGACCCAATTTGGGCTCCAGAATTAATGAAACCTAGTCGCCCTATTCAAGTGCGCATATTGTTTGCGCATGCGAGGACGGCGAACGACGGTTGCTGATTTCTGGGAACGCGTAGACCGACGCGGCCCTGACGAGTGCTGGCTCTGGACCGGGCCACCGATGAAGAAGGGCTACGGACGCGCGACGCTCGAAGGTCGCGTCGTCCTGGCCCACGTCGGTGCGTGGACGCTCACCCACGGTTCGACGGGAGGGCGCTGCGTCCTCCACCGGTGTGATAACCCGCCGTGCGTGAACCCGGCCCACCTCTTCCTCGGGACGAGGGCGGATAATAACGCGGACATGGCGTCGAAGGGCCGTAGCCCGAGAGGCGACGACCACTGGAGCCGGCGACACCCGGAGCGTGTCGCCCGCGGCGATCGGAACGGTGCACACACGCACCCGGAGAGCCGCCCGCGCGGCGAGCGCTGCGCCGCCTCGAAGCTCACGACGGCGCAGGTCCTCGACGTGAGAACGCGGTACGCCTCCGGCGGCGTACTCCAGAGCGAACTCGCCTCCGAGTTCGGCGTCACGCAGAGCGCGATCTCCCGCATCCTCTCGGGGAAGAGCCGCGCCTCCGGATAATCCGTAGAAAGAAACGAGGCTGAGCGTGCCCGACGAGCGCCACTACGCCGTGACGGCGACGAAGGACGGCGAGCCCTACGCGGTGAAGAGCCCGTGGGGCCCGCCCGCCCTCTGGCGCTCGACGCTCACCTCGTACGGGGACGGGCACGACGAGCGCGCCGACGCCTGGGTCGCCGGGCAGCGCGCGATCGCCGCGGAGCTCGGCCTCGAGCTCTCCTGGACGCTCGACGGCGCGCCCTGGTCCCCGGACGACGGGACCTAGCGCGTGCCCGGGGCCACGCGCGTCCAGCGCATCGCGCCGGCGCAGGTCGGGACGCCGACCATCTCGGCGACCGGGACGCTGACGGCCGGGAACTTCGTCCTCGTCTCGGTCCGCTCCGACCACGCGATCAACACGCCGACGGACAATCACGGCGCGAGCAACACGTATACGCGGATCGGCGGGACGAACGTCCTCTTCGGGAACGTCTACCAGGCGATCTTCCTCTGCGTCCTCGCCGTCGGTGGGTCGACGACCATCACGGCGACGTCGACGAGCTCGACGGGGATGGACATCTCCGTCGCGGAGTACAGCTTCACCGGGACCGTCGCTTTCGACAAGACGGCGAGCGCGAACGGGAACTCCGCGTCGATCAACTCGGGCAACGTCGTCACGACGAGCGCGAACGAGCTCCTCTTCGCTCACATCGCGTTCGCGAGTGGCGTCGCCGCCGGGACGGGCTACACGCTGAACGGCGCGAGCTACGGGTTCGGGACGGAGCTCGAGGACCAGAACGTCACCTCGACGGGTACCTACAACGCGACGGCGACGTGTACCTCGGGCTTCTGGCAGATCGTCCTCGTCACGCTCGCGATCTCGAGCTCGGCGAACGCGACGGCGAACGCGACGGGCGCCCAGGTCTCCGCCCGCCCCGGGACGGCCGTCGCCGGCGTCGCGCCGCAGATCGCCGGCGCTCAGAAGTCCTCCCGGCCGGGCGCCTCGAGCCAGACCGGGACGTCGCTCGCCTCGGTCGCGGGCGCTCAGAAGTCCTCCCGGCCGGGGACGCCCGCGGTCCGCGTCGACGCGTCGGTCTCCGTCGCCGGCGCCACCGCCTCCTCCCGCCCCGGAGCGGTGCTCGCTAAGGTCGCGACCGCGACGGCCGGCGCCGTCGCCTCCTCCCGACCCGGCTCCCCCTCAGCGACGGCGACCGCCCGGGCGACGCCCTCCGGCGCGACCGCCGCGGCGCGCCCCGGGTCGGCGACCGTCCTCGCCGGCGTCACGCGCTCGGTCGCGGGCGCGACGGCGACCGCCCGCGTCGGTTCCCCCGCGGTCTCCGCCAGCGGCTCGACGACGGCGAACGTCGCGGGCGCCCAGAGGTCCGCCCGCCCCGGCGCCGCGGCCGTCACCGCGACGGCGCGAGCGACGCCCTCCGGGGCGATCTCCGCGACCCGCCCGGGCTCCCCCGCGGCGACCGCCGGGGCGAGGCCGTCCCCGACCGGCGCCGCGGCCTCTGCGCGCCCCGGGACGGCGTCCGCCCAGGTCCAGGGCTCCGTTACCGCCCTGGTGACCGGGCGCCGCGCCGCGGCCCGCCCAGGCGCCGTGGCGCCCGGAGTCTATCCCCAGGTCGCCGGGGCCCGCGCCGTCGCCCGGGTCGGGAACGTCGACCCGGACGTCTCGACGACGATCGGCGCGGCGGGGGCGCGGGCCGTCGCCCGGGTCGGGGTGAGCGCGATCTCCGGGGGCGTCGACTCCCCCTACAGCCTCTCCGTCACCGACGCGCCGGCGCTCGCCGTCTCCGTCGCCGACGCCGCCGCCCTAGCGATCGCGGTCGCCGCCGTCGCCGCGCTCGCCCTCGCCGTCACCGACGCGCCGGCGCTCGTCATCACCCTCACGCGAGACCCGACCATGTACAAGCCCGGGCAGTCGATCCGCTTCTCGGTGACGATCCTCCAGCTCGGGGTCGCCGCCGACCCGCCGAGCGTCACCGCGCTCGCGCACTGGCCGAACGGCACGACGACCGTCCCCGTAGTCTCCCGCGACGGGACCGGGGCCTACCACGCCGACGTCGTCGTCCCCTCCCCCATGCCGGGGACGACGGGCGTCATCCGGGTCGTCGCGTCGGGCCCGTCGCCGACCCAGAACGGCGTCGCCGAGGAGTCGTTCCCGATCTCCCCCTCAGCTTCTAGGAGGTCCCCATGCTCGCCGCCCTCGCCCGTCCCGCCGTCCCCGGCCTCTACCTCGACACGAACGCGCCGTGCTCCGACGCCGTCCTCGACGCCGCCATCGCCCGCGGCGCCCTCGGCATCGGCCGGTACGTCAACCTCCCGGGCGTCTCGGCCCGCTTCGACATCTCGCCCGGGGAGTTCGAGCGGATCCTCGGCAAGGGCCTCGCGTGCTGGCTCTACCAGCACCCGCGCTTCGAGGGCTGGGACCCGGGCGCGCACAGCGGGGCGACGGACGCCGACGCCGCCTGCCTCGCCGCGAAGGCGGTCGGCTACCCGGCGGGCGCGCACATCTTCCTCGACTTAGAGGGGATCGGCGGGACGCGGGCGGCGACGCTCGCCTTCGCCGACGCGTGGCAGACCCTCGTCCTCGCCCACGGCTACCGCGCCGGCCTCTACGTCGGCTTCCGGGTCCCACTCTCGGCGACGGACCTCTACGAGCTCCGTGGCTTCGACTCCTACGGGTCGGACGCCGGACACCGCGCGGTCGCCGTCCGCGGCTGCGCGATGCACCAGGCGGCGGAGATCTCCCTCGCCGGGACGCGCTTCGACCCGAACGTCGTCGCCCCGGACATGAAGGGCGAGGTCCCCTCCTTCGCCCGCGCGGCCTAGCGGAGGTACCAGGCGAGGCAGGCCGCGAAGAACGCGAGCGCCGCCCTCAAGATGGCGAGGTCGCGCCGGCGCGCGGGGCTCACTCGAGGTCCCCCTCGGGTACCCGGCTCACGGCGCCGCCCGGTCGATCTCCTCGACCACGCCGTCCGCGAACGGGCAGGCGTCGCGGAGGTGAGCTCGCGCCGCGAGGTTACGGAACGGGCGGATTAGGACTCGCTCGTGCTTCGGGACGCGCCGCTCTTCGACGTGGCCGCAGGAGCACCGGTAGCCGAGGAGCCACGGCGTCGTGTCGGGCTCTCGGGCGAGAGAGGCGCGGAGGCGATCGAGGAGCGTCGGGGGGACGGGTTTCCATCCGGCTCTCGCGGCGGCGCGGGCGATGCGCTCCCAGGTGATCATGTCTTCTTCTCCCCGCCCGTTCCGCCGTCGAGCTTCGCGAGGGCGTCGATCGAGGCGTCCGCCTCGCACTTCGGGCACGGCCCGCAGTCGCCGCAGTACTCTGGGTTGCAGCAAAGGCATCCGGCGACCTTTACGACCCGGAGCCGGTCGAGGGCAGAGCGCGCCTTCTCCAGCGCCTCGAGACGCGCGAGGAGGTTGCGGGCGGCGGAGTCGAGGTCAGCGTGGAGGCGGCACGGCGCGCCGCCTCGGTGGTCACATGTGCACACGATGCGGCCATCGTTTCGCTGCGCGCTGGCGAGAAGGCTCGCCCGCTTCGCGACTTCGAGCTTTAGAGTATGGTCATGGTGCTTCAAGGCGGCTTGAAGTTGGTCTGCCCCGCGCACAATTGATTGCCGCAGCTCCACATTCTCGCGGGCCAGCGCCTCGAGCTTGTCGGCGGCGCCGGACGCAATGTGCCGCACGCCCGGCGGAGGACCTTCGGCGATCGGGCGGTAGTCGCGAAGCTCGCGCAGCTCCTCCACCAGCCCCGCCACATCCGCCGGCACCGCGGCCTTGAGACGCGCGAGCTCGGCGCACGCGTCGGCGGCTTGCAGCATGAGGGCCGTGTTCACGTGCCCGACGAAACGGGCATCGGCGCGCTGGCGCAAGGCGATCGCCAGGTCCTCGGGCGTCATCGGCTTCGCGTCGCTCACGTGTGGCCCCCCGTCGCCTTCCGACCGCCGCCGATCGCCGTCATGTCGACCGTGTTGACCGCCGCGACCTGGCCGGTGCTCATCTTCGCGAGCGATCGAGCGTAGACCTCCTCCGGCGTAGGGTCCGGCGGCCCATCGAGCGCCGCGACGCGAGCCTCGAGCCGCTGCATCGCAATCACCGCCTCGGCGCTCCCGTGGATGACGTGCCCCGCGACCGTCGCGCAGTGGAGGCCGAGCGCCTCGAGCTCCTTCACGCGGTGGGCGAGGGAGGTGCGCTCGGCGCGGAGGGAGATGGCCTCGGTCTCGAGCCCCGCGACCCGCGCTCGCGCGGCGGCGAGGTCTTCGAATGCCAGGTCTCGCTCGTGGGCGATGTGCTCAGCGTTCGCGCGCTGCGTCGCCACCTGCCGCCGCAACTCCGCCGCTTCGCGCTCGGCGAGAGCCACGGGCATGTAGTCGGCAGCATGGCCCGTCGACAGTAGGCCGACCTCACCGAGACGGTACCAGTAACCGTTGTGGCCCTCATGCAGCGTCACCCGCTCGGGAGGCTCCGGCGCCCCCGTCGCCTCGGGCTTCGCGGGCGGCGGACGAAGCTTGTACGACGGCTCCGGCGATGGCTCTTTCTCCGCCGCCCCATCAGCCTTCGCGTCGGGCCCCAGCGCGGCGGCAAGGAGGCGCACGAAGGCTCGGCACATCGACAGCGTCACTTGCCCGTCGATGTTCGCGGCGAACATGCGGAACAGGTGCTCCGCCGGGTCCGTCACTAGCGTATCGGCGTCGTCGGTCATCGTCCGTACTCCGCGCTCTTCTTCATCCGGAGCGCCTCCTTCTGCCACGGCGCGAGGTCGGAGACCCGCGCCCGCCGGAGGAAGGCCCAGCGCGTCAGGCGCCAGCGCTCGACGGTCCGGGCCGTGCGGATCCGGTAGCGCGTCGGGAGGCGGTCGGAGAGGAGCCGCCACCAGAGCCGGCGGATGAGGAGCCTCCCGCTCGTCGGGGAGATCTTCGGCGGAGCGTCAAGGTCGGTCTCACGGTCGTTCATGCCCCCGGGGGATGCCGCGTCCCCGGGGAGGACGGAACCCGGGTTCCGTCCGGGAGTCGGGAGAGGGCGTCCGGGCTACGGCTCGGGCGCCCTCGACGCGTTTGGAGCTCTGCGGCGAGTTGGATTGCGCCGTCGTGACGCGTACTTTCGTGACCCCACACGAATTCGCTTTACACGGGGGGTCTCGGCGTAGTCCCGTATCCCCTTAGCTGCTCCGCGCAGGAGCGCTCCGCAGGAGAGCGAGAGTCAGGAGATTCTTCCTCTCTTCCTTGTATTCTCTCGCTGCGCTCGAGAATACAAGCGCGACACGCTCCGCGTGTCGCTGCGCGCGTAGTCGTTTTCGGGATCCCGCGAGGCGAACGCTTAGCTCCCCTCCCTCGATCCGGGATCGCGAGTTCTAGGCCCTCCCGCGCGGCATCCGGACGGACGTGAGCGGGAGCAGTCAGAAGCGCGGCGCGAAGGTCACCTACCGGGGTCCGGTCCTCTCGCCTCGGGACGCGGAGATCGCGGAGCTCCGGGGCCGGGGCGTCTCGGCCTCGGAGATCGCGAAGCGGTACGGCGTCACGGCGAAGTCGGTCTACACGGCCGAGGAGCGGATCCGGCAGGCGCGGGCGTTCGCGAAGCTGCGCGAGGACCTCGGGCGCTAGGACGGAACCCGGGTTCCGTCCGCGGCATTCTCCCGGACTCGGAGGAGCTAGGAGCTATGGCTGAGGATCGCGGTACCGTCGGGCCGTGGAACATCGACGCGGGGGTCGAGTGCAGGCAAGTCCGTCGCCCGGTCACCCTGGGTTATCCGGATGTCTATACGCTCGCGTGCGTCTTCCCGACGTGCGTTTACGCGCGACCCTCGCTCTACGCCGAGTGGACGGAGTTCCCTACGAAGGAGGCGGCGGACGAGTTCCTCCGCGCCGCGGGGTGGGTCCTCGCGTGAGGATCGTCGTCGACGGCCGGGTCCGCGTCCCGCTCGAGAGCCTCTCGGAGGCGCAGGCGCAGGCGATCCGGTCCGCGTTCACGCACGCGAACCCGAACTTCGGGAAGGACCCGCGCCGAGCCGGCGAGGAGCCGCCGACGTACAAGACCTGGGAGCACGACGCGGACGGGAACCTGACGGTCCCCCGCGGCGGGCTCGCGAAGGTCGAGGAGGTCCTCGGACGGAACCCGGGTTCCGTCCTCGACGACCGGCGGACGTGGCGTCACCCGGAGCCGGACTTCCCCGACCACCGGAAGGCGCCGCGCGACTACCAGCGGGAGATGGTCGCGGCGACCGACGCCCACGACCACGGGCTCGTCATCTCCCCGACGGGTTGTATCGACGGTGACGCACTGATCGGCGTAAACCGTGCGGGGAAGGGCTCCCAGATGAAGCTCTCCCACGTCGTCCGGATGTTCAACGGGGGCCGTGCCCAGAATCGGATCTGGGATCCGTCGATTCCGACGTACGTTCGCGCGCCTTTTGATGACGGGACCGTCCGACTCGCGCGTCTCGGGGGCGCGGTCGAGAGTGGGCTGAAGCCGGTCTACGAGGTTCTCGTTAGCGGTTACGGTCCGGTTCTCGCGACCGACGACCATCGGTTCAAAACCCCGTTCGGTTGGGTCCCACTCTGTGATCTCGTTGAGGGCGACTACGTTCTCGTCGACGGCGGGATTCCGCGCGGGCGGTTATCGAAAAAGCCTTGGTACCGTCTCCGGGTCTGTCGGAAGCATCCGTTTGCGGGACGACGCGGTGTGAACCCGGCGAAGGGTGGGTGGACGGTTCCGCTCCATCGCCTCATTGCGGAGGCGCGCCTGAACGGTCTCTCTCTTCTCGACTTTCTCTGCCAGGTCGAGGCCGGCCGCGAGGGCCTAAGGTTCCTCGATCCGGAGGAGTGGGTCGTACATCACAAGGACGGCGATTCGCTGAACAACGAGCCGGACAACCTCGAGGTCGTCACGCACGAGGAGCATCGGGGCCTCCACCTCACGGAGTCGAAGCGGAACGTCGAGGCACGGCTCGTCCCGGAGCGGGTCCGGGGGATCCGGTATGCCGGCGAGCGGATGACGTTTGATCTTCAGGTCGAACACGCGCACGCGTTTATCGCGAACGGGGTCGCTGTCCATAACTCGGGGAAGACGACCTCCGGCTACGGGATCGTCGCCCACCACAAGCGGCGCTCGCTCGTGATGCTCTGCTCGACGGCGCTCCTGAAGCAGTGGCGCGAGCGCGCCGTCGAGGAGCTCGGGCTCGAGCCGGAGGAGGTCGGGCACATCCAGGGGGACCGCGAGACGATCCGCCCGCTGACGCTCTGCATGCAGATGACGATGGCGAACCGGTTCCGCGCCGGCGCCGGGGAGCTCGGCGACGCGTTCGACGTCTTCCTCTTCGACGAGGTCCAGCGCGCCCCCGCGGACACGGTCTTCGCGGCGATCGACCCGATCCGGGCGCGCAAGCGCTACGGGCTCTCGGCGGACCACACGCGGAAGGACCGGCTCGAGTTCTTCACGTACGACCTCATCGGGTCGGTGATCTGCCGGATCCCCGAGGAGCGGGTCCTCGCCTCCGGGTCGATCGTCGACGTCGAGGTCGCGTGCGTCCCGACGCGCTTCTCGGCGCCCTGGTACAAGTACCGGCAGGACTTCAACCTGCTCCTCGAGAAGATGACGGCGGACCCGGCGCGCAACGCCCAGGTCCTCGCGCTCGTCCGGAGCGCGGTCGCCTCGGGCGAGCAGGTGATCGTCTTTACGCACCGGGTCGAGCACGCGCGGTACCTCGACGCGCAGGTCGCGCAGATGGGGATCCCCGGCGGCCTGATGCTCGGCGGCGCCGCGGAGGCGGCGGAGTTCGACCGGACCAAGTCGCGGCTGAAGGAGGGCAAGCTCCGGGTCGCGGTCGGGACCTACCAGGCGATCGGCGAGGGGATCGACGTCCCCGCCGTTGCCCGCGGCGTCGCGGCGACGCCGATGGGGAACAACGCCCAGAAGCTCGGGCAGGTGAAGGGCCGGCTCTGCCGGTCCGCGGACGGTAAGGAGAAGGGCCGGCTCGCCTACCTCCTCGACACGGCGGTCTACGGCCGGCGGCCCGTCGAGAACTTCGTGAAGTGGTACCGCGACGTCACGGTCTGGGACGGCGCGCGCTGGCTGACCGGGAAGGAGTGGCTCGTCGGAGTTCGGAGTCGTCGGTAGTCCGAGTGCAAGAGGTCGCCGCGCTGCGTGCGCGGCAAGAGACATATCCCGAGGGATAGGAGAGTTTCGAATGGCTGAGACGAATTACGCCGGGCAACCGGCGGAGCCCGGGACGACGGTGACGGTCGAGTGGGGGAACGAGCACTACTCGCCCTTCCCGTACCACGGAGTTGACACGGGGGTCCTCCGCGTGACGGCGCCGGTCCGCCCCGGCGAGTCGGTCGCGGCGGCGACGGTCCGGGTCTGGAACGAGCTCGCCGCCGCGGCGCGCCCGATCCGGAACGAGAAGATCCACGAGTACCTGAAGACCGCCGGCCGCGTGAAGGCGCACGTCAACACGCAGCCCGCGCCGGCGGCCGGGAGCCCGCGATGACCGCCCCGCTGAAGTTCGACCCGCCCTCCGGCGTCCGGCTCGTCCGGGGCGCGAAGACGCTCTCGGAGTTCGTCGCGGAGCGGGCGAAGCCTCACCGGCTCTCGGCCGAGGCGAAGCTCGCGGCGGCGCGCGCCGACATGAAGCGCATGGCCGAGAGCGGGGAGTGGGACGGCGCCGGGGGCCTCCACCTCGTCGTCCTCTACGAGTTCCTCCACCGCGAGGTCTATGGGGTCGAGGCTCTCGAGCTCGACGCGAAGACGCGGCGGATGGCGACGAGCGCCGCGAAGAGCCTGACCGAGAAGTTCTTCGGCGGTGACTACGGGGCGACGGTCTCGTTCATGCGCTGGGCGTGGCAGCGCGAGCAGGGTCGCGAGGAGTGGCGCCGGGCGAACGGGCGGGAGGGCGGCCGCCTCGGCTGGCCGCTCCAGTTCTCGGCGCGGCTCGTCTCGGACTACCGGCTCGACGGCGAGCGGAAGGCGGGCGCACGATGAAGAACTCGAGGAAGCTCCGGGACTGCGTCGTGTGCAAGGGCCCGGTGACGGACAAGCCGTACCAGGACCCGTCGAAGGCGCGGACCTGCCGCCCGATCTGCGCGAAGGAGCTCGCCTACCGCGAGCACCCGGACGTCGCGGCGAAGCCGGGGACGCGCACGGTCCCCTCGTGAAGGCGGAGCGGAAGGGCGCGGACCTCGTCCTCGTCGCGGACGCGTTCAACGAGCAGGTCGTGCTCGCGGCCGCGATGGTCTCGGACGCGTTCCGCGCCATCGCGGTCCGGCACCCGCCGGACGTCTTTCACGTCCCGCAGCACCGGACGGCGTGGTCCGCGATCCGGGAGGCGGCGCGCCTCGGCCTGAAGCCCGACCCCGCGACGCTCTCGCGGCTCTCCTCCGGGGGCGTCGACGTCGCCTACCTCTCCGAGATGCTCGCGGGCCGGCCGGACGTCCCCGCGGAGGCGAACCTCCAGGCCGCGGTGGCGGGCCTCCTCTGGGACCACCACCGGCACTCGCTCCTTACGGGCCCGGTGAACGCCCTTCTCGAGGGGATCCTGAAGGGCGACGTCCCGGAGACCCTCGAGGCGAAGGCGAAGGCGATCTCCGAGAGCTTCCGGGGCTGGGGGACGCGCGAGTACCTCTACGACTCCGGGCTCCTCGCCGACGAGATGGCGGACGACCTCCGGCGCCGGATGCGCGGCGAGCACGTCTACCCGTTCGGCCTGCCGGGGCTCGACTACTACGACCTCGCGCCCGGGCAGGACCCGTCGACGGCGCGCCGGCGGATCCTCCCGGGTGCGGCGCCGGGCCGCGTGACCATCGTCACGGGGTCGACCGGCTGCGGCAAGAGCACGTTCATCGCGCGGCTCGTCCTCGGCCTCGCGCGCCAGAAGCGGCGGACGCTCTACGGGTCCTTCGAGAAGACCGGGAAGATGACGCTCGAGCTCCTCGCCTGCATGTCCCTCGGCTGGTCTCGCTCGGAGCTGATGGAGGGGAAGAACCTCGACGAGGAGAAGATCCAGACGATCCGGAGGCGCGCCCTCGAGATCGGGAAGTACGTCGAGTTCATGGGCAATCCGTTCCGCCGGCGGAGCGGGGAGAAGCTCTCGAACCTCCGGAACCTCGACCAGGTGGCCGGGTATATCGCGGACCGGGCGCCGGACGTCTTCGTCGCGGACCTCTTCGAGCGCCTCCTCGTCTCGGACGAGCCGAGCGAGGAGAAGGCGGCGCTCTTCCGGCTTCAGGGGATGGCCGAGGAGCTGAAGATCCACGCGATCCTCGCCGCGCAGCAGCGGAAGGACATCGCGCAGCGGCCGGACAAGCACCCGACGGAGGAGGGGATCAAGGGCAGCGGCGCCTGGGGGGAGATCGCCGACAACACGTTCGGGATCTATCGGCAGTACCAGTGGAAGCCGGTCCCGGACAACACGCTCGAGGCCGACATCCTGAAGCAGCGTGACGGGCGCGGGATGCTCGCCGTCGAGTTCGACTGGGACGCCGATCGCGGGATGCTCTCCGGCGGGAGGAGCATCGAGTACGAGCGGCCGGGGAGCGCGAACCCGAACTCCTTCGACGCGAAGCTCCGCGAGCCGAAGAGGAAGTCAGCATGAGCGAGTTCCGAGTTGGTGACGCTGTCTGGAGGGTCGAGGGCGACCTCGATGCCCGCGTGAGGACCGGGTACGTGCTCGCCGTCGGGCCGAAGTTCCTCGCTGTCTCGTGGGAGGGTCCGTACGCGAACGACGGCGTCGAGCTCCGGGTCGTCCGCGTATCGGACGTCGCCCTCGGGGAGCCGCCTTCGAACCGGGACCGGCTCTCGCAGATCGCGTACGCGGCGCGCTGCCGACTCTTCTTTCGACCGGGGGGCCGGTGAGCAAGTCGGAGCTCGTACTCGAGAAGCTCGGCGTCGCGACGCGGCGGCAGGGCGGGCGGGTCTGGGCCGAGCGCTGCCCGCTCCCGACGCACGGCGGGCACAACGAGGCGCACGCCTGGCAGAACTTCTTCGCGCGCGTCGACCGCGGGGTGTGGAGCGGCTTCCACTGCTTCTCGTGTAAGGGCGGCGGGAACCTCGTCGAGTTAGCGATGCTCCTCCGGGGCGTCGACTTCGCGGAGGCGCTCGCCTGGGTCCGCGACGTCGCGGACGCGGAGCCGGAGGAGCCCTTCCTCCGCGTCCGATCCGAGCTCGCGCGGCTCCCGGGGGCGATCACGCTCCCGGAGGGCGTGGAGAAGCAGGGCGCGCCGCTCGAGACTTGGAACTCGGTCGCACGCGAGTACGTCCTCGGTCGGGGGATCACCGACGAGCAGGTCCGGCGCTGGCGGATCGGCTACGCGCTCGTCGGCCGGCTCGAGGGGCGGGTCTTCCTGCCGATCTACGACCGGCTCGGGCGGCTCGCGAACTACGCGGCGCGGTCGTTCGTCGACCACGAGAAGCGCTACCTCGCCGCCGGCTCCTGGGAGTCGCCGGACAAGAACGCGCTCTTCGGCGAGCACCGCTGGGCGCCGGTCGAGCGCGGGCGCCCGAGCCTGCGGGACGTGGTCGTCGTCTTTGAGGGCGCGCTGAACGGACTTGCCCTCGAGCGCGCGGTCTCCCGCGCCGGCGAGGTGCTCGGGGACCGGACGATCGACTACGCGGGGATGAGCGGCCTCGACGAGTCGGAGGGCGGGGCGATCGACGTCCGGACGCTGATGAAGCTCGCGACCTTCCCGCGCGTCGTCGTCGCGACCGACCCGGACGGGGCCGGCGACCGGGCGGCGGCGGGTCTCGAGCGGGCTCTCCGGCGCCAGTCGCGGGTCGCGCGCCTCGAGCTCCCGCCGGGGTGGGACGCGGCGGACGTGTGGCGCTCCGACCCGGCGACGCTACAGGTCGCGCTGGCGGACGCGGTATTCCGGTGCGCGGCATAGGAGGCTCTCGTGATTACCCAGCTCGGCGCCATGGTCTCTCTCGAGCCCGAGGAGGCGAAAAAGACACTGGCGGAACTGCTCCGACGGCACAAGGGAGACACGGTCGCTGCGGCGAAGGAGGTGAACGTGTCGCGAAAGACGTTCGACCGCTGGCTGACCCGGCTGGAATTGCTCGGGCGCGCCAGGGAGATCCGTGCGAAAGTGCGGGAGAAGGAAACGAAGCCATGAGCCAGATCCCCGAACTCCTCGGAGACGTCGCCCTCGCAAGCGACGAGCTCTTCGCGGCCCGGGAGTCGGCGAGGGCGGAGGCGATCGCGGCCATCCGCGCGATGGAGACCGCGCTCGTCGAGGCCCTCGGCGGCGAGACCCTGAAGGGCCTGCGCGAGGTCGCCCCGGGCTACCCGGCGGCGCGCGCCCGCTGCTTCGCGGCGAAGGACGCGGGGCGGCCGTACGAGCCGCTCCCGGAGCCGCGCGGCGGCGGGGATGGCCGGGAGGTCCTCGTCGTCACGTCGCGCGGGCGGCTCGAGATGGCGAAGACGGTCGTCCGCGCCGGGCGCGTCGTCGTTCAGACCCGCTGGGCCGAGGACGGCGACCTCCTCGTCGAGGACGTCGAGCACCTGCCGCGCCTCTTCGCCCAGCTCCTCGGCGAGCACGTCGCGCGGAGCCGGAGGACGACGAGCCGCCTCATCCGCCTCGAGAGCGTCGCGCGGCAGATCTCCGCTGCCCTCGTCGCCTGACCCGCGGCATCCCCGCCGGCCATGCACAACGAGTTCACCGTCCACATGCTCAACGAGTCCGGGAAGGCGAAGGCCGCCCGGATCGCGTCCGCCTTCGACCAGCTCCTCACGGAGCTCGAGGACATCGCGCCGGGCCCGAGCCGGGAGATGTCGATCGCCAAGACGAAGCTCGAGGAGGCGAGCTTCTTCGCGAAGAAGGCGATGGCCTGCCGCCCCGAGAACACCTCCTCGACCTAGGACGGAACCCGGGTTCCGTCCGAGACGCGCCCCTCCGGGAGACCGGGGTGGGCGCGTTTTTTTTTGGCCCGCGTGCGATTGTCTTGGACAATGATGTCCAAACGGCTAGAGTGAGTCTTGTTCGGGCTGCGCGCCCGGGTGGAGGATTCGACGATGATCAAGTTCGAGACGCTCGTGACGGCTGCCTTCTCGAGCCCGGAGGCGCTCTGGGCCGCGAAGGCGAAGGACCCGGTGCTCTACGAGCTCGCCCGGATGGCCGAGGACCTCGACTCCCTCCGGGAGCGGCTCGAGGACAACGCCATGCGGATGGCGATGCGCTTCGAGAACTTCGCGAAGACGCTCTCCGAGAACCGGCTCTCGATCCCTGACCCGCCGACCGGCTGGAGCACCCTCCGGGACATCGAGCGCGACGCCGCGGTCTACGACGCGACGCTGAAGGTCTTCGAGCGCCTCTACAAGACCGCGACGACCCGGGACCCCCAGGTCGTGATGAACGAGTGCGTCGAGGCCCAGGTCGTCGAGGTCTCCCTCGACGACGGCGCCCCGGAGCCGGCGTGAGGCCCGCCCTCCTCGCCCTGCTGGGGGCCCTAGCGGGCTGCTGGTGCGTCCCGGACTGGGACCCCCGCCCCGGAGGCCCCCCGGTCCCCGAAGACGCGTCCTGGGCGAACGTCGGGGGGATCTCCGGCCCTCGGGCCGGCGACGGCTGCGCGACCTTTGTCGGCAGCCTCTGCGAGCACGACCTCGTCGCGCGGGGCTGGACCGACGCGTCGGGGTGGCACTCGCTCGAGTACCGCTGCCCGCCCGGGCGCGGGATGGCGGACCTCCCCGGCTGCGTCGAGGAGCAGTACGAGGCGTCGACGGGGTTCTCGATCTGGTGCGGACCGTGACGGCGGCTAAGAAGGTGCGGAAGGTGGAGGTCGAGATCTCGCAGGAGCTCTTCGACGAGAAGCTCGAGGAGCTCGTGAGCGAGATGAGCGCCGAGTCGATCCTCGCGATCCCCGGCGTCCGCGAGATCGTCGCGGAGGCGATGAATAACGAGGTCCTCAAGGGTATCCGCGAGGACCTCGAAGAGTACGGCGGGCGATGAGCTACAAGCCGCGCGCCGCGAAGGACGTCGTCTAGGACGGAACCCGGGTTCGGTCCTAGACGACTCGAGGGGAGCTCCGGGAGACCGGGGCTCCTTTTTTTCGGCCGGCGTGCGATTCTTTTGGACAATGGTGTCCAAACTGGTAGGGTTGTCTTTACCGGGACCGCGCGTCTCGGCGGAGGGTTAGGGAGATGGAGAACGTACGGCGAGTGCGGAGCGGTCGGTTCGCTTCGCGGACGGAGACGGAGCTCGAGGCGACCCTCGAGCGGTTCGCGGAGGCGAAGGCGTCGGGGGCGAGCGTCCGGGACGCGGCCCGCGCGATGCGCTCGACGCGCCTCCCGCGGTTGACGGCGGAGCAGCGCCGGGAGGTCCGGAGCCTGGTCGAGGACTCCGGCTACACGCGCGAGGAGGCCGTCGCCTGGGTCCTCGAGATGGGCGGGGCCTGACGATGGCGAATGAATATGCGCTGGATCCGCGGGAGGTCCGGCTGAGCGCCGCCGAGGTCCGCTACCTCGCCGCCGTCGTCGAGGAAGGGCGCGGGGACCGGGCGGCCGGGGAGTACGCGGAGGGCGTCCGTACTCACCCGGAGCTCAGGGCTCGGGTGGTCGGGGCGCTCGAACGGGTCGGGTTCGCTCGGCATTACGACGGGGCGCCAACGCGGGCGGGTATCGTGTGGCACGACGCGGTGTTTCGGAGGAAGGGAGGTCAGTGATGGACGAGAAGATACTGGGGCCCGGGACGCGGGTCCGCGTGAAGATCACGAGCCCGGAGAGCTACGCGACCGGCGCGGCGCAGGCGCTCGACGGGAAGGTCGGGACGGTCATCCGGAAGTCGCTCTCCGGCGAGTGGCTGGTCGAGTTCGACGAGCCGGCGAAGCCGTGGCATTCGCACGCGCTCCCGGTCGAGCGCTTCCACTTCGAGCGGCACGACCTCGAGCCGGAGACCGCGCCGTGAGCGTCTTCTACGAGCAGCGGGACGTCGTCTTCGAGGTCGGCACGAGGAACGCGCCCTCGGACGGCCGCGGGGGCTGGGACGGGATCGTCGACCGGTCCTTCGCGCGGACGACGGCGTGGTACGCGGAGAAGGGGCCCTTCGACCGGTTCCTCATCGTCGAGCACGTGGTCGACGTCTGCGAGGGGATGATCGAGCGGAAGTTCAACTTCCCTGAGGAGTTTTCGTACGAGCAGGGCTCGGAGTTCGCGATGCGCGCGATCAGGGTGAAAGATCGTCATGAGGCGATGCGCGTCGCCGTTGAGCGGGCGGCGGACTTCTTCGAATCGAGTCTCCGCTACGCGGGGATCTACCTCGAGGAGTTCTCGAATCTCGCCGGTCTCCCCGTCCGCCTCCCGGTGACGCCGTGAGGTGCAAGAACCCGACGGCGCTCTGCCCGCGCTGCGAGAAGGTCGAGGCGCTCGCGAAGGGGCGGGACAAGCAGTACCGGTTTCTCGCCCACGACGACGAGCTCGGGACCTGCCCGGGCTCGCGCCGGACGGTCGAGGAGGCGGAGGGGGACCTCCGGGCGGAGGAGAGCGTCCAGGAGCTCTTTTCGGAGCTCGCCGAGTTTGCGGGCGGGGTGTTCTCGTGAGCGCGCCTCCGAAGCGCCGGCCGGTCTTCCGCTGGATCGTCTGCCTCGCCCTCCTCGTCTACGCGTGCGAGGAGTACGCCCGGCAGGAGGAGGAGGACTGCCTCCGCCACTCCGGGCACGCGATCGACCGCGAGACGCGGCAGTGCCAGTAGGACGGAACCCGGGTTCCGTCCGGCGCCGACCCCCGGGTTTTCCCGCGCGAGCGTGAGAATCGGACGGGGGTCGGCGCTTTTCTTTGGACACCATTGTCCAAACGGCTAGGATGAGTCTTGTCCGGACCGCGCGTCCGGGTGGAGGTTAGGGAGATGGGAACGAGAGTCGATCGGGCGACGTATCGGTTCGGGTCGCGGGACGCGGCCTGGGCGTTCATGTTCTCGTGCGACGACGCGGGTCTGCTCGCGGGATACCCGGGGCTCGTCGAGTACACGGTGAAGGTCGCGATCGAGACGAACGCGGACAGGACGCGGGCGGACGGTCTGGCGGAGAAGGAGAGCGGAACGGTCGTGGCTTACGAGTTCGAGGTCGTCGAGATGCCGAACCCGCTCGAGCGTGGCGAGCGTGTGAACCGGGTGGCCGTCTGATGGCCCGTCGCGAGCGCGCCTCGGCGCAGGTCCTCCTCCCCGCCCCCGGCGACGAGCTCCCGGTCTGGGAGCGGAACATGAACGCCGAGCAGCTCGAGGTGATCCGCCACGAGGGCGGGCCGATCGGCGTCTACGCCGGTGCGGGCTGCCATCGCGCGGGACAGCTCGTCCTGATGCTGGATGGGACCCGCCGCGCCGTCGAGGACGTTCGCGTCGGGGATCTCCTCCTCGGGCCGGACAGCAAGCCGCGCCGGGTCCTCGCCCTCGCGCGGGGTCGCGAGCGGATGGTCCGGGTCGTCCCGGTGAAGGGCGCTCCGTTCGTCGTGAACGCGGGGCACCTCCTGACGGTCGTCCACTCGGTGAGCGGTGAGGTTCGCGACGTCGAGGTCCGCGACGTCGGGTCACTCCCGAAGCGGAAGGAGTGGAAGCTCCTCCGCGCGAGTCGCGTCGAGTTCGATCGCGGCTCCGGCTGGGAGCTCCCGATCGACCCGTACTTCCTCGGCGTCCTCCTCGGCGACGGGACGATGCAGTGCTCGGTCGGCGTCTCGAAGCCGGACCAGGAGATCGTCGACGAGGTCTACCGCCAGGCGGGGGTCTTCGGTCTGGCCGTCCGGAAGGACGGCGAGGGGACGAGCGCGACCTACTGCCTCTCGGCCGGGTCGAACAAGGGGAAGGCTCGACACCATAACGCGCTCGTGATGGCGCTCCGCCGCCTCGGTCTCTTCGGGACGACGAGCGGGACGCGCTTCATTCCGGAGGCGTACCTGACGGCGTGCTCGGCGGCGCGGATCCGACTCCTCGCCGGGATCCTCGATACGGACGGGAGCCTCTCGGGTGGGTGCTACGACTTCATCTCGAAGTCGCCGGACCTCGCGCATGGCGTCGCCTTCGTCGCCCGGAGTCTCGGTCTCGCGGCGTACGTCTCGCCGTGCGAGAAGTGGGACCAGAACGGTCAGGGCGGGACGTACTGGCGCGTGAGCATCTCCGGCGAGGTCGAGCAGATCCCCTGCCGGATCCCGCGGAAGAAGGCGGGCCCGCGCCGGCAGGTGAAGAACGTCCTCCGGACCGGGTTCTCGCTCGAGACTCTCGGCGTCGAGGACTACTACGGCTTTCAGCTCGACGGCGATCAGCGCTACCTCCTCGGCGACTTCACGGTGACGCACAACAGTGGGAAGACGCGCGCCCTGGTCCACCGGGTCGTCCGCCTGATCGAGCACGTCGGCGTCTCCGCCGACCGGATCTTCTGCGTGACCTTCTCCCGCCCGGGCGCCGCCGAGATGGACGCGCGGATCCGCCAGCTCGGCGTCGGCGGCGCCGAGGTGAAGACGTGGCACGCGTTCTGTTCCCGCGTCCTCCGCGAGGAGGGGACGCCGTACGGTCGCTGGAAGGTCGACGAGAAGAAGCAGGCAGAGACCCTCGTCAAGCGCGCCGGCGGTTACGAGTACGAGAACTGGAAGGGCATGGACGCGACGAAGGTCCGGTCCTTCATCACGGTCTGTAAGGCGAACTACTTCTGGCCCTCGGACCCGCGGGCCCTCGAGCTCGCGCGGAGGAAGTTCGGCCCGGCGGCCCAGAAGGCCGTGAACGTCTACGCGAAGTCGGAGGAGCTCATCGAGGGGGCGCAGCTCCTCACGTTCGACAACATGCTGATGTACGTCGTCCGCCTCTTCTCCGAGCGCGAGGACGTGCGCGCGAGCTGGGCGGCGAAGTTCGACTACGTGCTCCAGGACGAGGCGCAGGACGCGAACCCGATCCAGATCATGATCGCGTCCTTCCTCGCCCGCGACCACCGGAACTACATGATCGTCGGCGACCCGGGGCAGTCGATCTTCGCCTTCCGGGGGAGCGACCCGAAGTACCTCACCGACTTCGCGACGGCGTGGCCGGGCGCGAAGATCGTGACGATGAAGCGGAACTACCGCTCCGGCGACGCGATCGTTCGCGTGGCGAACGACGTCATCCGGCAGGGCAAGCACCGGCTCCCGGAGGACATGAGCGCCGAGCGCGGGGTCGAGGGCCGGGTCGAAGTCGTCAATGCGGACACGCTCGACGACGAGGCCGAGGAGCTCGTCGAGTTCTGCCGGCGCCGGCAGGCGGAGGGGGCGTCCCTCGCCGACGTGACGGCCCTCTTCCGGCTGAACGCCCAGAGCCGCGCCCTCGAGGAGGCGCTCCTCCGCGCGAAGATCCCCTACGTGCTCATCGGCGGCGTGAACTTCTACGAGCGCAAGGAGGTGAAGGACCTCCTCGCGTACCTCCGGCTCGCGACGGGGCGCGACAAGGACGGCGACGCGGTCAAGCGCTGCATCAACGCGCCGTTCCGGTTCCTCGGCGCGCGGTTCGTCGAGAAGGTGATGGCCGTCCGCGAGCAGTACGGCGCGGCGCTCCCCTGGACCGACGTGACGAAGATCGCCGCGCAGCAGGCGGGGATCCAGCAGCGGCAGAGGGAGAGCGTCCGGGAGTGGGTCGAGCTCCTCGAGATGGTCTCCGACCTCGTCGAGAACGGGCTACCGGTCGGCGAGACCCTGCCGGACCAGCCCCCGCCCGCCTGCTCGGTCTGCGGCTGCGAGTCCGGTTGCTGCGGCTGCGTCGAGCACGAGTGCGTCTTCCCGAAGCGGACGCGGAAGGCGACGGCGGCGGAGGTCCTCGACCGGCTCGTCCGGCGGACGAACTACGTCGCGTGGCTCGAGAAGGAGGAGGGCGAGGAGTCGATCGAGGGGAGCCACGGCGCGAACGTCCGGGAGCTCCAGCGCGTCGCCGGCTCCTTCGAGTCCGTCCCGGAGTTCCTCGACTTCGTCGAGGTCCAGGTCCGGGAGGCGGAGCTGAACAAGCGCAAGCGCGGCGATAGGTGCGTCACGATGATGTCGGTCCACAAGTCGAAGGGCCTCGAGTGGCCGGTCGTCTGGGTCGTCGGCTGCAACGACACGATCCTCCCGCACGCGAAGGGGGACCTCGAGGAGGAGCGCCGCCTGATGTACGTCGCGGCGACCCGCGCCCGCGACCACCTCGTCGTCTCCTACGTGAACGAGATGGCGACGCGCACGGGCGTCCGCCCGGTCGAGCGGAGCCCCTTCCTCAGCGTCTTCCCGGGGGTCCTCCAGGCGGAGGCGGACCGGGAGCAGGCGGACGCCGAGGACGAGATCCAGGCTGCGCTCTCCGCGGCCGGGTGGGGGGACTATGCGGCGATCGACGCGATCGCGGAAGCGACGCGGGTCGCCGATGCGGTCGAACTCGACGCGTTCGCGGCCGGACGGAACCCGGGTTCCGTCATCACGGAGGAGGACCGCCTCCTCGCCGGCGGGGCGGAGGTGGCGGTGTTCGACCCGGTGCGCGCCGCGAAGGCGTTCGGGCTTCGCTGACGTTGGCCCCCCGGGTTCGCCCCTCTCCCCGAGGCGGCGAACCCGGGGGGAGTCTCTATCAAGACGGGTACGGGTTCGGGAAGGCCCCCTGCGCGGGGGCGGGAGTGAAAAGCCGATGATGACGCGGGACGATGTCGACGGTTGCGTGCGGGCCCTCCACGCGGGGGCGATGAGCGAGAACGAGTACATCCGGAGGACGGCGCCGTACTGGAACCGGATCGCCGGGGGGATCTACCGCCGCTGGCGGAAGAAGCTCGGGACGAGCGCCGGGCGGGAGGACGTCGAGCAGGAGTTCCTCCTCCTCGTCGTGCACCACTCGAAGCTCTGGGACCCGAGCTACGGTGTCCCGCCGACGCGGTACATTGTGCCGAACGCGGTCAACCGGACGACGCGGGAGATTCACCGGGTTCGCGGCGCTGGCGTGCACGGCAACCCCTGCAAGCGCCCCAGCCGGCCCGAGGTGACGTTCTCGCGCTTCGCGCGGCCCTCGGGGGAAGACGGCGCGGAGATCGACCCGTGCGACTTCGCTCCGACGCAGCCTGCGCAGGAGTCGGACTTCGCTCTCTCGGAGTTCTACGATTACGCCGAGGAGGAGTCGGAGACGCGCGAGGAGTCGATCGTCATCCAGGGGCTCCGCAGCTTCGAGGGAGACACGGACGCCGTCGCGGACACGATCTGCGGTAGCTTCACGCTCCGGACGATGTTCGGCGTGAAGAACCTGGCGCAGGCCCGGTCCAGGGTGGACGAGGTCGTGCAGTCATTCGTGAGCGCGGCATAGTCCGCTCGGAAAGAGAAGGAAGAGCACATGGCGAAGAACGCGGCGACGGTGGCGAAGGTCGACCTCATCTGCGGGATCCCCGCGTCGAAGATCGACGCGGCGGCGGTCTCGAACACGCTCGAGGTGGCGAAGGTCAAGGTCGGCGGCTCCGACTCGCTGAAGAAGCGCGTCGAGGCGCTGGTGAAGCACTTCAAGGCGATCGCCGACAAGCCGAAGGAGGAGCGCCCCGGCGGCGTGAAGATCGTCGGCTGCGATAACTGCGGCGCCGACTCGACCTCCGACCTCGAGGTCTGCCCGTTCTGCGGCGTCGGCGAGGGGGACGACATAGGGGACACGCCGGCGCGGAACGCGGAGGCGGACGCGATCGAGAGCGCCCTCCAGGCTGAGGCCGAGGCTGAGGCGGCTCCGCCGGAGCCCGTCGTCATCCCGGAGCCGGAGGCCGCCCCGCCGCCCCCGAGTCCGGTCCCGGACCAGAAGCTGACGCAGGTGAGCGGCAAGGGCTCGAAGCGCGAGAAGGTGAAGGAGACTCCCGGCGCCCCCGTCCTCGCCTTCCCGGTGGCGGGGGAGGTCGTCCCGGAGGGGCTCTCGCCGATCGACAAGTTCGTCTGGGAGGTGAAGCGCCTCCAGAGCGTGACGAACGTCTCCGGCTACATGCTCGCGAAGAAGCTCTCGGAGGGGGAGGTCTCCGGCGTCTGGAAGACCCGGCTCGATAAGAAGGAGCGCGCCGCTTACCGCAACTTCGAGACCTTCGCCGCGATCGAGCTCGGGATGAGCGCGAACTACGCGCGGAGCCTCCTGAAGATGTACGCCCAGTTCGACGAGGCGACCTTCCTCGCGGTCCCGACGACCAAGCTCCGGCTCCTCGTCGAGGCGACGCCGGAGGCGCGGCCGAAGGTCCAGGAGATGATCAACCGGAACGCGTCGCGCCGGGAGATCGAGCGCGAGGCCATGGGGCGCAAGCCCGGCGAGGGCGAGCGTCGACCGCCGGGGCCGAAGGCGAAGGCGCCGCGCCCCGAACCGAAGACGACCGGGAAGGTGACGCTCGCCCTCGTCGAGGGGAAGCACAAGGTGACGTTCTTCGACAAGCCGGCGAAGAAGGGGGAGGAGCCGACGAAGAAGGCGAAGACGTTCTCGGAGACGCCGTGGGCGCGCCTCCCGATCGCGGGGAACGACGCCGAGGTCCTCCTGACGCTCCGGAAGAACGCGGAGGGCGTCATCGAGGGGGTCGTCGAGGTCCGGCGCGTCGAGCCGGTGAAGTAGCTCCGTGAACGGAACCCGGGTTCCGTCCGCCGCGGAGCAGCCGCGGTTCCTCAACGGTATCGTCGAGGGGAGGGACCTCTTCCTCCTCTACCGGGACGCGCGGGACCAGCGCATGGCGCGGCGCGTCCCGGCGGAGTGGAGCTCCTTCGTCCGCCGGCGGGACGTCCCCGCGGAGCTCCTCCGGGAGCTGAAGGCGAGCGAGTTCGTCGCCGGCGTGCGCGAGGAGGGGGAGTTTTACCGGATTTGCTGGACCTCGGACGAGTGGCGGCGGAAGGCGCACGCGCGGGACGGGTTCTTTCACTCGCTCGGGATCGAGACCTTCGAGGCGGACATCGATCCGATCCGGCGCTTCTTCTCCGAGACGGGCGCGCTCGTCGGGACGCCGCGGCGGGTCTACCTCGACATCGAGACCGACAGCCGCGTGCAGCCGGCGGTCGCGCGGCAGGGCAAGGCCCGCGTCCTCTGCTGGTCGCTCGCGGTCGACGGGGGCTGCCGGCTCTCCGCCGGGCCGAACCCGCGCTTCGCGGCGGCGCCGATGACGGTCGCGCGCGGCGTCCTCTCGGCGGACACGGACGAGGCGGAGCGCCGGCTCCTCGAGCTCCTGTTCGAGGCCCTCGAGTGGTTCGACCAGGTCGCGGCGTGGTTCGGGGACCTCTTCGACTTCCCGGTCGTCACGCTCCGCGCGCAGCGGGTCGGGGCGCGGATCCGGGACCCGCGGCGCTGGCTCTGGATCGACTTCGCCGAGGTCTACGACCGGATGAACAAGCCGGCGGCGGAGAGCGGCGACGAGAAGACCTCCCGTTCGCTCGGGTTCGTCGCGCAGGAGGTCCTCGGCGAAGGGAAGGACGACTTCGACGCCCGGAAGACCTGGGAGGCGTGGGAGGCGGGCGGCGCGGAGCGCGAGCGCATGGCGGCGTACTGCGACAAGGACGCGCTCCTCCTGCCGAAGCTCGAGGCGGCGACCGGCTACCTCGCGCTGAACGCGAGCGTCTGCGAGGTCTGCCGCGTCTTCTCGGACACCGACTCGGCGACGCCGAGCACGTTCGTCGACGGCTGGCTCCTGCGCGTCGGCGTCGAGCGCGGGATCCGCTTCCCGAACCGGCCGTGGTCCTTCCCGGACGCGGACCGGAAGAAGTTCGCCGGCGCCTGGGTGCTCGAGCCCCAGGTCCGGGGGATCCGGAAGAACGTCCACGTCGTCGACTTCTCCGGCATGTACCCGTCGATCATCCAGACGTGGAACATGAGCCCCGAGACGCTCGACCCGATGGTGCCGGTGAACGGTCCGGTCCCCCCGGGGCGCGCCCGGGCGCCGGCGACGGGGGTCGGGTTCCGGCAGGACGTTGTCGGCCTCCTCTCCGGCGCCGTCGCCGAGATGAAGGGTCGCCGCAAGCACTTCACCAAGCTCCAGGCGTCGCTCCCGCCGGGGAGCCCGGAGTGGGTCGCCGCCGGGCGGCTCTCGGCGGCGTACAAGGTCGTCGTCAACATCTTCTACGGGATTGCCGGGAGCCCGCACTCCCGGTTCTCGGACGTCCGGGTCGCCGAGAGCGTCTCGACGACGGGCGTCTGGCTGATCCAGAAGACGCTCCACGCGTCGGAGGGTCGGGGGATGTTCGCCATCTACTCGGATACCGACTCGGCGTTCTTCGAGAAGCGCGCCGGGGCGCCGGAGCTCACGTTCGCGGGGCTCGAGGAGTTCGTCCGGTCGTGCAACGTCGACCTCTACCCGGAGGCGGTCCGGGGCGTCGGCTGCGCGCAGAACTTCATCGAGCTCGCCTACGAGAAGTGCTTCGAGCGGCTCGTCCTCGTCTCGAAGAAGAACTACGCCGCGGTCTACGCGTTCTACAAGGGGACGGCGACGTGCTCCTGCGACGCGGAGCGCGACGGGAAGGTCGGCCCCGGGCGCGTCGACGTCCGGACGATGACCTGCCGGGACTGCGGGAAGGTCTGGGACGCGATCCCGCCGGCGCGCGGCAAGCCGGAGATCCGCGGCCTCGAGTACCGGCGGGGCGACACGAACCGGATCGCCCGCCGGCTCCAGAAGCAGGTGATCGACCTCCTGATGCTCGAGCGCTCCGAGGACCCAGCCGCGTTCGTCCCGCTCATCGAGGCGATGAGGTGCCACGTCCTCGAGGACCCGCTCCCGGTCGACGACGTCTCGAACGCCCAGAGCCTGACGAAGAGCCTCCGCGAGTACGACAAGGCGAAGAAGCAGCGGCCGGACGGCAAGGAGCCCGCCGACTCGGCGCACGTCCAGGTCGCGAAGATCCTCCGGGGGCGGGGCGAGCAGATGGTCGAGGGCGTCAAGGTCCCGTACGTCGTCGTCGACGGGCACGTCTCGCCGATGAGGGTGATCCCCGCCGTCGACTACGCCGGGGAGTGCGACCGCTACTACCTCTGGGAGAAGCGGATCTACCCGGCGACCCAGCGCGTCCTCGAGGCCGCGTTCCCCGCGGAGCCGGGGCTGGGCGTCGAGGAGCTCCGGCTCCGGGACTGGGCCCGGTTCCTCCGGGTCCGGCCGAAGGCGGACCGGCGGCGGAAGCCGAACGCGTTCGAGCTCGCGCCGGACGGAACCCGGGTTCCGTCCGGCAAGGCGCGCCCGGCGCCGGAGGGTCAGGGGGACCTCTTCGCGGCCCCTCCCGTCGCCCAGGCCGCGCCCGCGCCGGCGGACGGCCCCTTCCTCGTCGAGGTCCTCGGGAGCCTCCGGGCGAGGCTCCCGGCGGTCAAGGCGGTCCTCCTCGCCCACCCCGGGCCGCGCCGGGTCGAGCTCCGGATCCTCGGCCCCGGCGGCGAGGTCGTCGCGGCGCACCAGACCGACGTCGCGGTCGCGGACTCGCCGGAGCTCCGTCGCGCCGTCGCGAACGCGATCGCCGGCTCCACGCCCGCGGCATAGACTCGGCCATGCGAATCCTGGTGAAGCAGGTACTCTCGATCCTCGAGCGCATCTTGCTGCGCCTGGACGAGATCTACGAACAGGGAAAACCAATCATGTCCGAACTCGACGAACTCAAGGCGAAGGTTGCGGCCTCGATCACGGCGCAGGAGTCGGCGCGGCTCCTCATCGTCGGCCTGAAGGCGAAGCTCGACGCGGCGATCGCCTCGGGCGACCCGGCGCAGCTCACGGCGCTCTCGAGCGCCCTCGATACGGAGACGACCGCGCTCTCGGCGGCCGTCGTGGCGAACACGCCGGCGGACCCCGCCGCGAACCCGGCTCCTCCGGCTCCCGCGCCGTCGCCCGCGACGCCCTGAAGACCGCGTGACCGCCGACTCGGCCCGCCTCCCGCTCACCCCGGGAGGCGGGCCTTTTCGCGTCGCGGGGGGCGCGGCATCTCCGGAGGGACCATGGCAAGACGACCCAAGAACGAACTCGGCGCCGAGCTGGCGGCGTCGCTCACGAAACCGACGCCTCCGACCGATCCCGCGCCGGCGGCCGCGCCCATGACGCCCGTCGGCCTCCTCGCCGACCCCGCGCCGCTCGACCCGTTCGCGTTCGAGATCCCGCCGCCCGAGACGGCGGAGGATCGGGCGAGGGAGGAGGCGGCGAGGAAGGCCCGCGTCGCGGAGCTGACGCGTAAGACGATGAACCCGTACGACGGGCCGACCGAGGCGGGGGAGATGCCGTTCAAGGACCTCGCCTTCGCGCTCGCGAGTGCCGGGTTCCGCGTCGGGATCTCCGACGTCTCGAAGTGGCCGCTCGTCCAGCGGCTCCAGGCCCGGGCGTGGCTCGAGGACTACACCGACCCGCCGAAGCCGACGCCGGACTTCCTCCTCCCGTACCTGAATAGCGTTGTGCTTCCGCAGGTCGTCATGACGGCGGAGCATGGGACGGTCATCGCTCCAGGGAGCGAGCCCCTCCCGGCGACGAAGGCCCGCCTCGGGTACGAGCGGACGCCGTCGGGCGACATCAACAACTGCTCGCTCGTCAACGGCGCCGACGAGGAGGGGTGCCAGGTCTGCGGGGGGCTCTGCCCGGATAAGTCGCGGCTCGTCGGCGCGGCGATCCGGGACGTCGAGCGCCGCCGGCAGATCGGCGCCGGGCCGGGAGTCCAGGAGACGGCTATCGCCGGCGCGCTCGCGGAGATCCCCGCGCCCGAGAACCCGTGGACGCCCCCCGCCGAGGTCCCGCTCCGCGGCGTGAAGAAGCCGTCGGAGGAGTCGTTCGTCGACATGGAGCCGCGAGTGGCCGCGAGCCACCCCCCGCTCTGGGCCTCGGCGACCGGCGGGAAGATCTCCCCGGACTACCAGCGGATCGTCGAGACGGTCTACGCGGTCGACGCGTTCCGCGACTACCGGGACCTCGAGGAGAACCTCGAGGTGGGCGAGCAGCGCGGGGACTACGCGACAATCCGCGAGCACCTCGACAAGGCGGAGAAGCGCGGGCGCCGGGCTCACCTCCTCCTCCTCGGCGCGAAGCTTGAGAGAGCGGCCTGGGAGCGCGACGCCGACCGGACCCGCGCCGTGATGCGCGAGCGGGCGTCCGCGGAGCTCGAGGTGGAGAAGAAGGCGGGTGACCGGAAGAAGATGATCACCGACGCCGACGTGACGACGCGGATGGGCGAGCTCTACCCCGACGAGTGGCACGCCCAGGAGATGACGCGCCACAAGCTGAAGGGCGTCGAGTCGACTATCGAGGACCTCGTCTCGAAGTGGAGCTCGAAGGCGGCGAGTCTCCGGACGCTCCTCGAGACGATGAGGAAGTAGATGGTAACGATCTCGAAGGCGTGGCACGGCGAGCACATTGCGCGGACGCTCCTCGGGCAGGAGGCGGACCGGCAGTTCCTCGACGGCGCGTACGAGACCGCGGCCCGCCTCTACTACGACAAGGCGCACGCCCGCGGGGTCGTCTCGCGCCGCGCGTTCTCGAGGTCTCTCCGGGGCGCGAGGGTGAACCCGGTCCGGGTCGACGGGCTTCTCCGGGAGCTCGACCGGCAGGTGATAGAGTTCGAGAAGATGGCGGCCGCGTACGGGGCGGCGACGCTCCGGAAGAGGGAGGGGCGGCTCTCGCCGCTCGATTACCTCATCGGAGAGGCCGCGAGCCTCAACGCGCGGCAACTAGGACGGCGGACGAAAGGATAAGAGCGAATGACGACCAGAGCACCGGGGATGACCCTCGCCCAGTTCATGACCCAGGGGACGGGGGGCGGGCGGAACAAGTACCTCGACAAGAAGTGGAAGGAGCGCGGCTTCGCGCACGTGTGGCTCCACCCGAGCGCCCCGATCCTCGGCCTGGCCCGGCACCAGTTCACGCGCATCCACGTGAACGAGGACCGGGAGACGGGCGCGAAGACGCGCGACGTCTACGGCGACCAGCTCGGGTGCTACGAGAGCGAGGAGGTCCAGGAGTCGGCGAATTTCCGCGACAAGGTGACGTACCGGCGCGAGGTCCCGCCGTGCGTCTGCCCGATGTGCATCATGCAGGAGCACCTGATCGAGCTCATCGTCCAGAAGAAGATCGACTGGCGCCTGCCCATCTTCAAGTTCGAGGGGACCGACCCGCGGAAGACGAAGATCTACCACGCGGGCGGGTTCACCGGCATGTTCCAGTGGAAGCCGGAGAAGCTCCCGCTCCACTGCAAGCTCGTCGACCTCTCCGGCGCCGAGAGCGGGGACCCGAACGTCCGCGCCGCGCAGCTCGCGGGGCAGGACCCGTTCTTCCCGGCGTCGAAGTGGCTCGGGCCGGTCTACCAGAAGGGGGACAACGCGGCGTTCTCGCAGGACGCGCGGGTCAAGCCAGAGTTCGTCTTCACGGTCGTCGACAACGACGACGTCCAGGCGGGCGTCCAGGTGATGTTCGGTGGTAAGGGCCTCGCGGGCAAGGTCCAGGACGCGATCGCGAAGGCGATCAAGGAGGCGCGCTGCCCTTCCGACCCCGAGGGCGTGAAGGGGGACCCGCAGCGGCACCCGTACGTCATCCGGCTCGAGTTCAACAAGGTCGCCGGCGAGCGGGACATGACGAAGTACTACGACGCGATGCCGATGCGGCAGATCCCGCTGACGCAGCAGGTCTACGAGCTCCTCCGCTCGACGCCGCCGGACGCGTCGAAGCTCGCCGAGCGCTTCAACCTGAAGCAGCTCCGCGCCCGGCTCGAGGAGCACATGCTCGTCAAGCTCCCGCTCGACTCCTACTTCGCGAAGGCGCTCGAGCTCGAGGCGCGCGAGAAGGCGGACGCGGAGACGAAGGCGCAGGCCGAGGCGGCGCGCACGCCGGCGGAGCGGCGAGCGATGTACGATGAGCACTCGCGGATCGAGCAGCAGCACATGGCGCCCCCGCCGCCGAATCCGGCGTTCGCCCAGGTCCCTGCGGCGTTTGCGCCCTCCGCCGTCGCTCCGATCTCGGAGTACTCCGGCGTCTACCCGCCCGTCACGCAGGCCGCGGCGCCGGTGAACCCCGTCTTCGTCGCTCCCCCGCCGGCGGCGCCGGTCCAGGAGTTCGATTGCGATCAGTGCGGGAAGGTCCTTCTCGCGACGGACACGAAGTGCCCGCACTGCGGGATGGTCTACGTCGTCGAGCAGGCGCCGGTCCCCCCGCCGCCGGCGCGCCCGAAGCGGAGCTCCCTCGGCGCCGCGCCCGCTCCCGCGGCTCCCCCGCCCGGGTTCTCGCCCCCGGCCGCGCCCTTCGCGCCCCCGGCGGCTCCGGCTCCCGCGCCGTTCGTCCCGCCCCCGGGCGCGTTCGGTGCCCCGGCGGCGGCTCCCGCGCCCGCCGTCGCTCCGGACCCTGACCCGTTCAACGGCGACGGCTTCCCGGGCGACCCCTCGGACGACATCCCGTTCTGAAGTAGGGATATCGAATAGCGAATTCGTAACCGAGGAAGGTTCGCATGGCAAGGCGGTCGAAGGAGGAGACGGCGGCGGAGTTCGCGCCGGAGAGCGTGAGCCGGCCGAACGCGAAGGCGTTCGCGGAGATCGCGGCGAAGAGTAAGAGCTTCCGCCCGGCGCGCGAGGTCCTCCGCCGCGTCCGGGCGGTGCCGACGATCTTCCCCCACGTCGACTGGAAGCTCCGCGTCGGCGGCTGGCCGATCGACCGCATCGCCATGATCCACGGCGAGAGCGGGTTCGGCAAGACGACGTTCCTCCACGGGCTCGGGCTCTCCTTCCTCCGCCGGGGGCACATCTACGCGCCGATCGACGCGGAGCACACGACGCCGGCGCCATGGCTCGAGGAGCTCCTCGGGTCGTACGTCGACGACCCGCGTCTCATCGCCTCGCGGCCGGAGAGCTACGAGCAGGCGGTCGACGACGTCGAGCGGATTGCCGAGGGCGTCGCCGAGGCGCGGAAGAAGGGGGACATCCCGCCGGAGACGACGTGCCTCTTCGGCGTCGACTCGATCGGGAAGCTGACGCCGCAGAACATCCTCGAGCGGATGAAGAAGCACGCCGCGGAGCACGAGAAGGGGTCGATCGACGGCTTCTCCGGCGCCGCGGGGATGATCCGCGCGGCGATGAACAAGGCGTGGCTCGACCGACTCGTCCCCCTGATGAGCCGTACGGGCTGCGCGATCGCGTTCATCGCCCGGGAGGCGAAGGACAAGAACGCGACCGCCGACGACCGGAAGTACGGCCGCGACTGGGTGACGACCGGCGGCGCGTCGCTCTACTACGACGCGAGCCTCGATATCCGGATCGCGCACGCGAAGATGATCCATGAGAGCGAGGGGACCGAGGGCTACAAGAGCCCCGTCGTCGGGGAGCTCCACGTCGTCGAGATCCACAAGACGAAGGTGAGCGCCCGGGAGCGCGAGGTCGAGACGTCGTGGTTTTCGACCTCGAACGGCCGGCTGACGCCCCCCGGCTTCGACCGGGCGCGGGACCTGATGATGCTCGGCCTCCAGCTCGAGGTGATCGCTCTCCGCGGCTCCTGGCTCTCCTTCGGCGGGCACCGCTGGCAGGGCAAGAACAAGTTCCTCGAGAAGGCGAAGCCGGAGGTCCTCGACGCGATCGAGGCGGCGTGCCGGAAGAAGTTCGGCCACGAGGTCCGCGCCGATGTCGTTGGAGGGACGTGATGGCCACGATGAAGAGGCTCCGGCCGTGGCCGAGCCTCTACCTCGTCCTCTTCGACTGCGGCGCGTTCAAGGTTCTCGCGAGCGAGAAGGCGGCCGTAGACTCGGCGCGGTTCGAGGGGCGCGACGGCCTGTGCTGCGGGACGAAGGGGCACCGCGGGGAGGTCGTCGCCTACGACCGCCGGCGCCCGCTCCTCGGCCCGCCCGCCGGCGGGAAGAAGCCGTCGAGGAAGGGCGGGGGGCTCTTCGTCATCGACGGCGGGAAGAGCCGCTAGAGCCGGCGCGGCATCTCCCCCGCCATGCGGAAGATAGTCGTCGACCCGCGGGGGACGATCCGGTTCGAGAAGAACGTGATCGTGAGTCGCCTCTTCGACGAGGCCCAGAAGCGGGGGTTCGGTCTGAATCAGCTCGCGGGGATCGACGGGCTCGTCCCGCCGGATGCGTTCTCCCAGGCGGACTGGGAGGACTTCTACCAGATGATCGGCTACTCGGTCGCCGGGTACCACGAGCTCTCGAATGTCTCCGACGAGAGCGCCGCGGAGGCGAGCCGGGAGGCTCAGAAGGTCCTCCCCGGGTCCGGAGGATGCCGGGATAAGGGTTGCCCGCTTCACTCGGGCGTCGAGCGCGAGGTGAAGCCGTGAAGTTCGTCCTGACGATCGAGCTGGGGAACGACGGGATGACCGAGCCGCGCCACGTCGCGTCCGCGCTCCGGGAGGTCGCGCTCGCCGTCGCGCGGCTCACGAACGCGGAGATCGACGCTGGCCCGTTCCCGGCGATGAAGATCCGCGACTGGAACGGGAACACCTGCGGGAGCTGCCAGTTCGTCGAGGAGGAGTCGTGAAGCTCGTCCTCTGCTCGGACCTGCACACGGACCGCCGGACGCTCGGCGTCGACCGGTTCGACGAGATCTCCCGCGCCGCTCACCAGACGGTCGACGCGCTCCTCGACTCGCGTGCCGACGTCTGGGCGTTCCTCGGTGACCTCTGCGACCCGGAAGACGGCCCGGAGGTCGCCCGTGGCGTCGAGCTCCTCCTCGAGCTCGTGCTCCGGGTCACGCGTGAGAGGAAGCGGAGCGTCCTCCTCGCGGGGAATCACGACGTCGACCAGAACGGGCGGGGGCGGACGACACTCTCGCCCCTCCGCGCTCTCGCACGCGACCCGTGGAACCTCGTCACGCTCTTCGAGTCTGGGGGGAGCTTCCTCTTCGACGACGTCCAGGTCCTCGCCCTACCGTACCCGCCGGTCTCCGGGGGCTACGACATGCGGGAGTGCCTCTTGAGGGAGGTCGCGAAGTGGGGAGACCAGCCGATGAATATTCGGCGGACCGGCGTCGTCCTCGCGCACGCGACGTACATCCCCGGGGCGCTGGAGGGCGAGGAGACGCTCGAGATGCCCCGCGGCCGCGCCGTCCCGTTCCCGCTCGACGTCGTTCCGCCGGGGTGGGCGAAGTTTTGCGGCCACTTCCATACGCCGCAGATGACACCCGGGGGTGTCGTCGTCCCCGGCGCCCTCGCCCGCCTGACGCGCGGCGAGGCGAAGAACGAGCCCCGGTTCCTCATCGCGGAGATCTGATCGATGAAGCCCCTCCTCGTCGGCGAGTCGAACCCGTACGGGAGCGATCCGCGCTACGCGCTCTACCCGGCTCCGGAGAACTCCGCCGGCGGTCGCCTCTGCCGGCTCGTGATGGGTCTGGGGATCCGGGATTACATCTCCCGCTTCGACCGGGCGAACCTCTGCGCCGGCCCGTGGCGGATCCGGGAGGCGCGTGCCCGGGCCCTCGAGCTCCTCGCCGAGCGCAAGGTCGGCGCCTTCGTCCTCCTCGGCGCGAAGGTCCAGAGCGCGTTCGGGTTCACGTTCGCGGAGAACGTGGTCGACGACTCCGGGCCCCGGACCTTCGTCTTCCTCCCCCACCCGAGCGGTCTCTCGCGGTCGTGGAACGTGCCCGGGGCCTACGAGCTCGCGCGCTCGACGCTCCAGAGAGCGGGGGTCCTCTGATGCCGGCCGAGATGACGGAGCGGGAGAAGGCGCTCGGGGCGATCTCCTACGATCTCGGCTTACGCGAGGGGAGCCGGGACACGTACCGGATGATCGCGGGGCTCCTCCGGCTCTCCTTCCCGGGGAGCCGGGTCGCGGCGATCACCGTCGAGACCCTGGAGAAGCTCGCCGTGAGCCAGGATGCGGAGGCGAAGAAGTACCGCGACCGCCTGGTGGAGCTCCTCGATGGCCCGTAAGCCGAAGAAGCCGGCGCCCCGGATCGAGGTCCTCTCCGAGACGCTCGGCCCCCCGATCGAGAGCGACCTCCTCGACGGCGACCTCCCCGCCCCGCGGACGGAACCCGGGTTCCGTCTCGAGTCCCGGCCCGTCGTCGGGGCCGTCCCGCTCGTCACGATCGGCCCCGGCCACCACGCCTGGGATCGGACGCCCTTCGACGTCGACGGCGCGATCGTCTGGGTCGCCCCGCCCGAGGGCGTACCGGAGGAGGAGGTCCGCCGGGTCGCGGAGGTCGCCGCCGGGACGGGCGCGCTCGCGGTCCGGGTCGACCGGGGGAGGAAGGCGCTCGTCGCCCTCCCGCTGCGGGAGAAGAGGCCGCACGCGCGGCACCGCGACGTCGTCGTCGCCCTGGCGCGCGCCGCGAACGTCCCGGACCGGGAGAAGCTCGTCGCGTTCGTCGAGCTGGTGATGGAGAGGGTAGGCGTCTCGTGAGGGTCCTCCTCGCGGAGGCCGCGGCGCTTCCGTTCGTCGCCGGCGCGCTCGTCCTGCTCGGGGCGGCGGCGCTGGCTTACACGGTGGTGAGGGGCAGATGTCGACGGAGCTGACGATCGCGCGGCTGAGGATCTCGAACTTCAAGTGCCTCCGGGGCGTCCAGACGCTCGACCTCGAGCCGAAGCTCTACGGGATCTATGCGCGGCACGCGCGCAACGAGAAGCGGAGCAACGCGCTCGGTAAGAGCGCGCTCTGCGAGGCGATCGACTACGCGCTGACGGGCCGCCTCCCCCGCGACTGCCGCCTGAAGAAGGACTGGATCTCCCACGGCGAGTCGGGCGGCTACGTCGAGGTCGTCTTCTCGACCGGCGACCGGGTCGAGCGCCGGCTCTCCGCCGCCGACTCCGAGAAGCTCTTCTTCTTCCCCGCCGGCGACCCGGAGCGCGGGGCGACGCAGGGGGCGGCGCAGGAGAAGATCGACGCGCTGCTCGGCCTCTCGCGCGACGACGCCGCGACGTGGTCGTTCCGGCAGGACGAGATGAGCGACCTCCTGACGATGGACCCGGCGCCGCGGCTCGAGAAGTTCGCGGCCTGGTTCGGCCTCGAGGCGCTCGAGGAGGCGCAGGCGGCGTCGGTCTCGGCCTGCGGGGAGATCGAGCGGGCGAAGGGGAGCTGGCGGGGGAACCTCGCCGGCGCGGAGCACGCGGCGCGGCAGCTCCTAGGCCCCGGGGACTTCGCCGAGCTCCTTTCCGGGCTTGACGCGGTGATCGCGACTTACGCCCGGGAGGCGGAGGCGGCGCAGAAGAAGGTCGAGGCGGCCCGCGCCCGGGCGGGGCAGGTGGCAGAGCACCAGGGGCTCGCGCGGGACGCGGCGCGCTATGACGCCGTCGTCGAGAGCGGGAAGGCGCTCGCCGCGCGCCTGAAGGACGGTGAAGCGAAGGAGAAGGTGCTTCTCGAGGAGCGGGATGCGCTCGTCGCTAAGCGTCCCGCACTCGCGGAGGAGGAGGCGCTCGCGCGGGCAGACGCCGGGGCCGTCGCTCGGGTCGAGGGGGCGAGCTTCGACGGCGTCTGCCCCGTGGCGGGCGCTGGCTGCCCCGCGGCGGGCTTCGTGACCGAGTCGGTGGTCCGGAACCGGGCCAGGGGGGAAAACGCGCGGGGGCGCCTGCGACGGGCCGCGGACGCCCTCGCGGCGGCGACCTTCCGGGTCCGGCAGATCGACGCCGAGCTCCAGGCGCCGGCGGCGGACCGGCGGCGCCTCTCCGAGCTCCGGGCGGCGGCGAAGGAGCTGAAGCCGCGGCGCGATCGCTGGGAGGAGCTCTCCGCGGCGGCGCCGGCGAACGCGGACCTTGAGCTCTCCCTGGCGCAGACGGAGCACGCGAACGCGGCGCGACGGCTCGCCGACGCGAACGCGAGGCGGCGGCTGGCGGCCGACGCGCTCCGGAACGCGGAGGCGGCGCGGGCGGAGATCGCCCGGCTCGAGGAGGCGCTCGTCGTCCCGGCGGCGGCGGCGGTCGTCTTCGAGCGGGCGCGCCGGGAGATCGCCGAGGGGATCCTCCGGACGATCGAGGGGTACGCGAACGAGATGCTCGACGAGTTCGAGCTCGAGCATCTCCCGCTCCGCGTCCGGATCACCTGGGCCCGGGAGGGGAGTGGGCTCGCCGACGCCTGCGGGGGCTGCGGCGCCGCGTTCCCGTCCTCGAGGAAGGTCCGCGCCTGCGCGCGGTGCGGGGCGGAGCGCGGGCAGAAGTTCGCCGAGAAGCTCGACATCACGCCGAGCCGGCGGAGCGGGGCGGCGGACGACTTCGGCGGGGTCGCGGTCTCGCTCGGGGCGAGCCGCTGGCTCCGCGAGGACCGCGCGAGCGCCTGGGCGACGACGACGATCGACGAGGCGACCGCGAAGATGGATGCGTCGAACCGGGTCGCCTTCGCGTCGCACCTGCCGGCGGTCCTCCGGATGGCGGGGTTCGCCCAGGCGCTCGTCGTCTCGCACCACCGGGAGACGCTCGAGGTCCTCCCCGGGAGGATCGAGATCGTCTCGGAGGACGGGTGCTCGACGGTGAGGGTCATCGCGTGAAGAATCGATGGGCGAAGGTCGCCGGCGTCGTGATGCGGGGCGAGGAGGGGGAGACGCTGGAGATGGCGGCGGACCGCCTCCCGCGCACCGCGTGGACGATCCGCGGGTTCCTCGAGGAGATCGCGCTCCGGGATCTGGAGAAGCAGCGCTGGGAAGACGACGGCGGGTCGCCCGCGTAGCGCGGCATCCGGTCGAACATGTCGAAGAGGAAGCAGGAGCCGCCGAAGAAGCGCTGGGTCGTCGACGTCGAACTCGTGAGGGAGAGCGCCGACGCCGACGAGGCGGGGAAGTTCTACTGGGCGCCGCTGACGCAGCCGGCGACGATCCGCGAGGCCCTCCGCCTCCGGAAGGCGCTCGAGGACACGCTGACGGCCGAGGGCTGGCGCTTCCAGCTCCGGGCCGAGACCGCCCCGGGCGCGGCGTAGGCGGGCGCCATGGCGAGCGACCTAGCGACGAGTGGCTACGACCGCCTCGAGAAGGCGGAGAGCGACGCCGAGAAGAAGGGCCGCGTCGTCGTGAAGCCCCGCGCCCGCGAGCTCTTTCTCGACATCGATTCCGCGGAGGCGTGGGAGTTCTTCCTCGAGCGCGTCGCGAAGCTCCGGGAGCACGTCCCGCTCACCTACGTGGTGAGGCCCTCACCGAGCGGGAAGCCGGGCCGGCAGCACGTCGTCGTGACGCTCGAGCGGGCGGTCTCCCCCATCGAGCGGATCGCGCTCCAGGCCGTCCTCGGCTCCGACCTGATGAGGGAGCTCCTCTCCTACATCCGCTACGCGCGGAACGACGAGGCGCCGACGCTCTTCTTCGAGACGAAGGGCGGGCCCTATGACCCGGGCGCGCCGAAGCTCCCGAAGTACGAGCCGTGAGCCGCCGCGAGAGGTTCCCCTGGGTGCTCGGCGTCGACGCGTCGCTGACGCGCACGGCGGCGGCGCTCCTCCCTCCCCACTGGCTCCTCGGGGACTGGTCCTCGGTCCGGACGATGTCCTACCCGACGAAGCCGCCGGACCGGAAGGCGCTCTCGGTCCTCGAGTACGAGGATGCGCGGTGTGCGCGGATCGAGTCGATCGCCGGCGCCGTCGGGGACTTCCTCGACCAGCTCCGGGTCGAGCCGGGCGGCGGTCGCGTCGCCGGGTTCGTCGAGAACTACGGCTTCAACGCCGGAGGGGCGGGCGCCCACCAGCTCCCGGAGCTCGGGATGGCGATCCGCCTCGAGCTCCGGCGCCGGCACGGCGTCACGCTCTACCCGGTCGCCGAGGCGATGGTCCGGAAGCAGCTCCTCGGGGTCATCCCCCGGGGGACGGATCGGAAGCTCGCCGTCCAGCTCGCGTTCGGGGCCGCGGGGGCGCGGTTCAACAGCGACGAGTGCGACGCGGTGGCGATCGCCTGCTTCGGCCTGAGCGAGGTCGGGGCGACGGCCCTCTACCTCGGACGTTGACGACGGGGGTATCCGCGCAGCAGACTGAAGCGTAATCACATGGCGAGAGCTGAGAAGAAGACGAAGGCGCCTATCCCGCAGATCCTCGAGGGGGTGAAGAAGGTCGTCGCGATCGACGCAATCGCCCCCCACCCGGAGAACGCCCGGCGCGGGAACGTCCCGGCGATCAAGCGGAGCATCGAGGAGGTCGGGTTCTACGGGCGGGTGTTCGTCTGGCAGGAGACGAATCAGATCCTCGTCGGCTCCCACCGCTGGAAGGCGGCGAAGGAGCTCGGGATGAAGAAGATCCCCGTCGAGCTCCACTCGCTCACCGAGCGCCAGGCCCGGAAGATCTTGGCGCTCGACAACCGGACGAGCGACCTCGCGAGTTACGACGACGTGCAGCTCGCGTCGCTGCTCAAGGCGCTCCGCGACGACGGGGACCTCCTCGCGACGAACTACGAGGACAAGGACCTCGACTTGCTCCTGGCGCGCATCGAGCCCCCGAGCGCCCCGCCGGAGTTCAAGAACCTCGAGCCGGGCGGGATGCACCTCGCGCGGGAGTGCCCCCGATGCCACTTCCAGTTCTGATCCTCGATGCCCAAGTCGAAGAAGCCCGCCGTGACCTCGACGCGATCGACGCGGCGATCGTCTCCCTCCTCCGCATCCGGCTCCGGAAGTCGATCGCCATCGCGCACCGCAAAGCGGCGCTCGGGGTCGCGGTCTACGACCCTGAGCGAGAGCGCGTCATCGTCGAGCGCGTCGAAGCCGGCGCTGTCCGAGACCTCTACGGTGGCCTCGTCGCCGGGTGTCGTGCCGCGGGAGAAGCCGCCGTATCGAGTCCCGTCGATGGAGGAGATCCGAGCGCTCCCGCCGACGGGTCTCAAGGTCGTTAGCCTCTTCTCTGGAGGGGGCGGCTCGAGCCTCGGCTACGCGATGGCCGGGATGAAGGTCGTCTGGGCGAGCGAGTTCGTCGAGATGGCGCGCGAGACGTACGCCGCGAACTTCCCGTCGACCATCCTCGACGGGCGTGACATTCGCACGGTGACGGCGGAGGACATCCTCGCGGCGACGGGTCTCGAGGTGGGAGAGCTCGACGTGCTCGACGGTTCCCCGCCGTGCGCGAGCTTCTCGACGGCCGGCAAGCGGGAGAAGCACTGGGGCAAGGAGAAGACGTACTCGGACACGCAGCAGCGGACCGACGACCTCTTCTTCGAGTACGCGCGGATCCTGAAGGGTCTCCAGCCGAAGGTCTTCGTCGCGGAGAACGTCGCGGGTCTCGTGCGCGGGGTCGCGAAGGGGTACTTCAAGGAGATTCACGCGGCGCTCGAGGCGTGCGGGTACCGCGTCAAGGCGCGCCTGCTCGACGCGCAGTGGCTCGGGGTGCCGCAGTGCCGGCAGCGCGTCATCTTCGTCGGCGTGCGCACGGACCTCGGGCTCGACCCGGTGCACCCGGAGCCGCTCCCGTACAGGTACTCGATCCGCGACGCGCTGCCGCACGTGACCCGGCAGATGGCGAACTCGCCGTACGGGACGAGCGCCTGGCATTCGAGCACGAACCCGTCGCAGACGATCGGTGCGGGGCCGAGTTCGGGGAACGGTCGGAGTCCGCCCTCGACGGTGGAGGCGCGTATCGTGCGCGACGCGCACGATACGTCTGGGGCATTCGCGCAAGACGTGACGATCACGGACCGTCCGTGCCCGGCGATCACGGTCGGCGTCGATTCCCTCAACTCGTGCCACTACAAGGTCGAGGAAGAGGCGTCGGCCGAGCACCCGACGGAGATCCGGAAGTTCACGATCGCCGAGCTCCGGCGGATCTGCTCCTTCCCGGACGACTTCATCCTGGCGGGGACGTACGCGCAGCAGTGGGAGCGGTGCGGCCGTGCGGTCCCACCGGTGATGATGCGCGCGGTCGCGGCGGCGATCCGAGACAAGATCTTCAAGGTCCCGCGCTGATGTGCGGGATCGTCGGGACCGTCGGCGGCGCCGCGTCCGCCGTGGAGCGCGCCCTCCAGACGATCCGGCACCGAGGCCCGGACGCGCAGGCGGTCGTCACCGACGGCGCGGTGGTGCTCGGTCACGCCCGTCTCGCGATCATCGACCTCGACGATCGCTCCGCGCAGCCGTTCAAGCGGGGGCAGCTCACGCTCGCGTACAACGGGGAGCTCTGGAATTACCGGGAGCTCCGCGCTGAGCTCACGGCGCTCGGTGAGGAGTTCCGGACTCCGGGGGACACGGAGGTCGTCGCGGCCGCCCTCGCGCGCTGGGGTGACGCTGCGCTCCCGAAGTTCAACGGGATGTTCGCGATCGCCTGGACGAGCGGCGACGGGGAGTGGGTCCGGCTGGCGCGCGACCGCTTCGGCGAGGTCCCGCTCCACTACGCGGCGCAGGCGCCGCTCTACTTCGCGAGCGAGGCGCGGGCCCTCCTCGCCCTCGGCGCGGACCCGACGCGGATCGTGGACGTCGGGCCGGGGGAGATCGTCGAGTCGGACGGTCGTCGCGTGCGCTCGAGGCGCTGGGTCGACGTCCCCGCGCTGCCGAAGGCGGCGGAGCCGGAGGAGGCCGCGGAGGAGCTCCTGGGGCTCCTCCGCGCGAGCGTCGAGGAGCGGAGGATCGCCGACGTCCCGGTGTGCGCGCTGCTCTCGGGCGGGGTCGACTCCGGGGCGATCGCCGCGCTGCTCCGGCCGCACGTGCCGGATCTCGTCGCGTATACGGCAGTCTTCGACGCGAAGTCCCGGGACCTGCGGGGCGCGCGCGAGACGGCGGAGATGCTCGGCGTCCGGCTGGTCGAGGTCCCGGTCGAGTGCCCGAGCGCGGAGGACCTCGCGCGCGTCGTCGACGCGATCGAGATGCCGTTCAAGTCGCAGGTGGAGATCGCCTGGGCGTGCATGAAGCTCGCGGAGCGCATGAGCGCGGACGGCTTCAAGGTGACGTTCTCCGGGGAGGGTGCCGACGAGCTCTTCGGGTCGTACGGGTTCGCCTACCACGGGATCCAGACGCGCGGCTGGCACGGCTTCCGGAAGGAGTCCTTCCTCGGTCAGTCGCGCAAGAACTTCCCGCGGGCGAACAAGGTCTTCATGCGGAGCTCGGTCGAGTGCCGCCTGCCGTTCTTGAACCCGGCGCTCGTCGAGCGGGTGCTCTCGTTTGAGCGCCCGCTCGTGCAGCGCGGGAGCGTGACGAAGGCGGTCCTCCGGGACGCGATGCGCGGGCTCCTGCCGGAGAGCGTCTTGCGCCGACCGAAGGTCGCGTTCCAGGACGGGATGGGCCTCAAGCGCGCGATCGAGTCGCAGATCGCCGATCCCCGCGCCCTCTACGCGCGTGCTCACCAGGACAGGTTCGGAGGTTGGAAGCCATGAGTGAATCAAGCGTCAAGCACGTCCCGTCCGGTGAGAAGTGGGAGTTCGACGCCGGGGTCGTCGACGTCTTCCCGGATATGCTCGAGCGGTCGATCCCGCAGTACGGCGTCATGCGCCGGTCCGTCGAGGACATCACGATGGGGTTCCTCGACGTGCTGCCCGGCGACGTCGTCGACCTCGGGAGCTCGCGCGGGGACGCGATCGCGGCCCTCGTCGAGAGGTCGTCGGCGGTGCGGCAGTTCTGGGCGATCGAGCGATCGCCACCGATGCTCGACGTTCTCCGGCGTCGCTTCGAGGGTCGCCAGAACGTCCTCGTCCGCGACTGGGATCTCCGCGAGCCGGCGGACCGGGCGTGGTCTTCAGGGTGCGCCGCGGTGCTCTCGGTGCTCACGCTCCAGTTCGTGCCGATCAACTATCGCCAGGGGATCGTGAGGGACGTCTACCAGCGCCTCGCGCCGGGTGGCGTGTTCGTGCTCGTCGAGAAGGTGCTCGGGGAGTCGGCGGACGTCGACTCCCTCATGGTCGGGCGCTACCACGAGCTGAAGGGTGCGAACGGGTACGGCAGCGAGGAGATCGAGCGCAAGCGGCGCGCGCTCGAGGGGGTCCTCGTCCCGGTGACCGCTCGCTGGAACGAGGACATCCTCCGGCAGGCGGGGTTCCGCGCCGTCGACTGCTTCTGGCGCTGGATGAACTTCGCCGGGTGGGTCGCCATTCGTGACTAGCGCGGCAACTAGGTCAGCACGATGCCGATCAAGGTGAGCGAGGTGGCAGAGTTCGGGGCCGTCCTAGCGGAGATCGAGAAGAGCCCGGAGAAGGTGGGCGTTCTGGCGCGCCGGCTCATTGACCTCTCGACGGAGCTCTACGCGCTCTACCTCCGGGAGTGCAACGAGCCGATCGTCGACATGCGGGAGCACCAGGCCCGGGTCATCTGGCTCCAGCGACGGGTTCGTTTCACGCTGCGCGACAAGCCCGTAACCGTGAAGTTCAACAGCGACCCGCGCGGCGCGGCCGTGAAGCTCGTCCTCCCGAGCGGCCGGGCGGACGACTTCGGGGGCGAGGGGTACTGCGTCCCGACCGTGAGCCGGTCGGAGTGAGCGCCGCGAGGAGGACCCGCGCGGGCGCCCCGCGGCGCGAGAGGGTCCGGGGGGACGACTCCGGGGTCTGGCGGAGTCGCCGGCGTCTCCCCGTCCTCCGGGACGGGACGGACCACGCGCTCCCCGCCGGCCGCGAGGACTGTCGGGGGACGAGCCGGCCGTGCCCCATGGTCTCGTGTCGCTACCACCTCTACCTCGACGTCGCGGGGGTGCGCGGCGACACGATCGTCTGGAACTTCCCGTCGCGCGAGGTCGAGGACATGCCCGAGTCGTGCGCGCTCGACGTCGCGGACCGGGGCGGCGCGGCGCTCGAGGAGATCGCCGGCCTGATGAACATGAGCCGCGAGCGGGTCCGACAGCTCGAGGTCCGCGCCCTCGAGCGGCTCCTCCGGAAGCTGACGCCCGGCGAGCGGGAGGCGTTCGTCGACTACCTCCGCGAGCGGATGAACGAGGCCCCCTCCTTCGCGGAGGCGGAGGGGGAGAACGGCGGCGGGGAGGACTCGCGGAAGAGCGAGGGGCGGGCGAGCGACTTCCTCGGCGAGGAGTTCGACGCGGAGGCCGACGCCTGGGCCGAGGAGGTCGCGGGGCTCTACCTCGAGGGCGTCCCGCTCCGGGAGGCTCAGGCGCTCGTCGACGCGCGGGAGACGGCGCGGATGCCGAGGGTCCGCCCCGCGGACGGAACCCGGGTTCCGTCCTACACCCGGGCCGGGCGCCGGGCGGGGATCGAGGCGGAGAAGGCGCGGATCGTCGAGTACCTCCGCGGCGCCGGCTCCTCCGGGAGCGCGGCGATCCGCGCGGCGCTCGGGATCCCCCGCTCGCGGCTCGACGGGCGCCTCCTCGAGCTCCGGCGCGCCGGCGTCCTCGAGCACGACGGGTGGCGCGAGCACTCGACCTGGAAGCTGAGAGGTGCGAAGTGAGGGACCTACCGCGCGTGCTTGTTTGCGACCCGGCCTGGCCGTTCCGGGACCAGCTCCCGGGGCCGCGCCGGGGCGTCCGGAAGATCTACAAGACCACGGCGGCGAGCATCGAGGCGATCTGCGCCGAGAAGCTCCCGCGCCTCCACGAGGACTGCCACCTCTTCCTCTGGCGCGTCGGCGCGATGGCGGAGGAGGCGTTCGCGGTCGGCCGGGCCTGGGGCTTCGAGTACACGGGCGCGGAGCTCGTCTGGGTGAAGCGGACGAAGAACGGGAACCGGCACTTCGGGATGGGGCGGACGGCGCGGAACGAGCACGAGACCTGCCTCGTCTTCCGGCGCGGCCGCCCGGTCCTCCGGTCGCTCTCGGTCCGGAGCACGTTCGACACGTTCGACGCGCCGGTGGGCGAGCACTCCGGGAAGCCGGACGCGTTCTATGACCTCGTCGAGGACCTCTGCTTCGGCCCCTACGCGGAGATGCACGCGCGGCGCCGGCGGCTCCTCCCGGACGGGACGCCGGACCCGGCGTGGACGCACTACGGCGACGAGCTCCCGCCCCCGCCCCGCCGCGCCCGCTGACGATTCTTTTGGACATCATTGTCCAAAGTGCTAGAGTCTCTCTTGTCCGGGCTGCGCGCCCGGGTGGAGGTTAGGGAGATGGCGTTCGTTCACGTGACGTATCTGCGGTCCGCGGGTTTCGGTAAGAAGGCGCGGAAGGTCTCGTATACGGTTCCGGAGACGGAGGTCCTCGAGAAGGCTGCGCGGATCGCCGCGGCCGGGAACGCGGCGCGGATCTACATCGGCGGGACGACGTTCGGCGCGGACCGCCTCTCCTGGACCTGGAAGGCGGCGTCGTGAACGTCCCCCGCGGTCGGTTCGTGACGCGGGAGTTCTCGACCGAGGACGTCCTCCTCGCGGCGCAGTGGGCGAAGGCGAAGCGGCTCTTCGAGAAGCAGCGGGCGCGGATCGCCCCGGAGTTCGCGATCGCGCCCCCGGGCTGGGAGGAGATCGGTCTCGAGAACCGCCTCGACTGGTGGGAGCTCGCCGGCATGACCGCGGACGAGAGCCCCGTCTACCTCGAGACCCCCGGCCGATGAGGGTCTACACCATCCTCCCGCCGGCCCCGGAGGCCCCCCAGAGCGTCCTCCGCGTCCGGACGGCGGAGAGCCCGTCCCCGGCCTGGGCGTCGCTCCTAGGTACCGCCGCGGGCGAGGAACGGGCTACCGTCCCGCCGCCCCGCCGGGGCCGGCCGTGACCGTCCCCCCTCCGCCGCCGGGCTCCCCCCTCCGGCTGGTCGCGGCCTGGCACCGCGCGGCGAACGACGCCGTGGCGGCGCGGCTCCGGATCCCCCTCTCCCGCCCGGAGCTCGCGCCCGGGGAGATCGCCTCGGTCGTCCGGCGGGTGAACGTCAAGCTCGCGGGGGCGCTGACGCGCATGCGCGCCGCCGTCGAGGCGATGGACGCCCAGGGCGAGGCGAGCCTCCGGTGGCGGCCGTGAGCGTCGAGCTCGCGGCGCGGCTCTGCGTGGTCGTCGCCATGGTCTGCGGCGTCGCGATCGTCCTCCTCGGGAACCGGCGCTAGCGCGGCATCCGGGACCTCCGGCGGGGGTGCGTCTCCCGCCGGAGGTCTCACAGGCAGGATGTACCAAACGATTCTCTGGTTCGTGGTCGTGTTCGCGGCGGGCTACGCGGTGAGGGACGCGCGGCTTCGCCGCCGGCGGCGGAAGTTCCGCGAGGAGTGGATCGCCCTGGCGCTCCGGGCGAGCGAGGAGGGCGTCGAGGATAGCCCGGAGCGCCGGCTCCTCCACGTCGTTGTCCCGCTCCTCGTCCGGGAACGCGAGGACGCGCGGCGGCGCGGCCATCGTGGGGTCGACGAGCGCCTGCGTCGGGCGATCAACGCGATGATGGAGGACGACCCGGTCCACGACGCGGTGACGCTCCCGGAGGCGTTCCGGCCCGCGTACCCGACCGTGCCGAACGCCGAGTAGGGCGCGGCATCTCCGGGCGCAAGACCATGTTCCCGCTCGCCCTCGTCGTCTTCGCCCTCCTCTCCGCGCCTCCCCCGCGCTGCGTCGCCCGGGGCCTCCTCCCCGACCCGCAGTGCACGACCGGGGAGGTCGACCCGGCCCTCACGCGGGCGGAGGTCTGCGGCCGGCCGACCCGGGCCCGGAGGCGCGTCCCCGCGTCGGTGCGCGCGGCCGTCCTCCGGGCCTACGGCGTCCCCGCCGCCGAGGTGTGGCGCTACGAGGTCGACCACCTCGTCAGTTTAGAAGTCGGTGGAGCTAACTCGCTCGCGAACTTGTGGCCGCAGCCGATACAGAGCGCTCGTAGAAAAGACGTGATCGAAAACTGGCTTCATCGAGAAGTATGCACGGGGCGAATGGCGATACAGGATGCCCAGAACCGCCTCGCTAACGACTGGACGACGGCGGAGGATCTCCGTGGGCTTCCGTGAGATGTCGCCGGAGAAGCGAGCCGCGGTCATCGCGGCCGGCGTAAAGGTCTCTCTCGAGAAGAGGGCCTCGGTCTCGCCCGCGAGTCGGTTCTGGATGAGGGTCGATAAGAACGGGCCTACGCCTGCACACTGCCCGGAGCTCGGACCTTGCTGGGTTTGGACCGGAGGGACGCGGAGCGGGTACGGTAATTTCTGGCTAGGAGGTCGGGGAATCGGGGCCCACGTGTTCGCGTGGGTAGCGGTCGGGGGCTCGGTTCCGGTGGGACATTGGGTCCTTCACCGATGCGACAACAGGAGGTGCGTTCGTAGAGACCACCTGTTCATCGGGACTCCTCGGGAGAATGTCGCGGATATGATCCGGAAGGGGCGGAATGCGAGAGGCGACAGGCACGGGTCAAGAACGAAGCCTGAGCGCCTAGCGAGGGGAGATCGTAACGGGAGTCGGACTAAGCCAGAACGGCTCCTAAGAGGAGACGTTCACCCTGCGAGACTCCGTCCCGAGAGACTTGCGAGGGGGGAGAGGAGCGGCCAGGCAAAGCTGACCGTCGATAAAGTCTTCGACATCCGACGCCGGATCGACGATGGCGAGACGAACGCCGCGATCGCAAGAGCGTACGGGCTCCATAAGAATACGATCAGGCGGATCCGTCTGGGTGAAACGTGGAGGATGCTTTGACCCGGCGCGACTACTTCCTCGCCTGCCTGAGCGCTCAGCTCACGCACCGGAAGGCGAGCGAGGCGCTCCTCACCCGGGAGGAGATCCAAGAGATCCAGAGCGAGGCGTGGCGCCTCGCGGAGGAGGCGATCCCGGAGGACCCCGCGAAGGCGGCGCTCGAGTTCTTCAATTACTTCGCTCGGAGCGGCTACGTCGCCCCCGAGTGGCTCGCGACGTGGTACGCGATTCGAAAAGAGAGCGAGGATCGATGACGACGAAGGCCCCGGTTTCCCTCTGCATGATCTTCCGAGACGATCCGCTGCTCGAGCAGGCGGTCGCCTCGGTCCGCCCGTACGTCGAGCAGGTCTGCATCGTCGTCGACGACGATGCGCCGTCCGAGGCGAAGGCGCGGACGGTGAAGGTCGCGGATACGTGGACGGTCTCTTCGTGGAGGGACGACTTCGCGTACACGCGGAACATCTCTTTTGAGCTCGCGACCCAGCCGTACATCATGTGGATGGATACGGACGACGTCGTCGTCGGGGCGGAGCACATCGCGCGGGAGATCCGCGAGGCGAACGCGAAGCTCGGGGACCGCCGCGCGGCGGCGGCGCGCCTCATCGCGCCGTACGACTACGAGTTCGACCCGACGACGGGCCTGGTCACCCGGCAGCAGTGGCGCGAGCGGCTCGTCCCGAACGACGGCTCCTGGGTCTGGGAGCACCCGACGCACGAGGGGCTGACGAAGCAAGCCGGCGGCTACGACCCGGGCCTCGACTACTGGATGAAGGACGTCCGCTGGGTCCACAAGCGGACGGAGACGGGGGCCCGGAGCCGCTCGCTCGCCATCCTCGAGAAGTGGTACGCGGCCGGGCACCTCGACGCCTGGACGCACATCAACCTCGGCTTCGAGCTCCACCGCGCCCACCGGTACCGGGAGGCGGAGGGGCACTTCGCCGAGCACGTAGGGTTCTCGAATTGGCCGGAGGAGCAGGCCCTCGCGTGCCTGCGCGCCGCGGACTGCGCGTTCTCGGCGGACGTCGGGCGCGCGGGGCTCGACCGGGCGCGCGACTGGGTCGACCGGGCGGAGAGGTACGCGCCGGGGGCGTTCGAGGTCGAGTACGCGCGGGCGCGGTTCGCGATGCTCCGCGGGACCCTCCTCGGCGAGCCGGATGCGATGTTCGACGTGATCGCGCACGGCTTCAACGCGCTCGCGGCGCCGGAGACCCGGACGCCGATCGGGCGCAATCCGGCGGACCGCGCGTTCTTCATCCACGACCTGATCCGGACCGCCGCCGAGGTCGAGGGGGAGTGGGACACGGCCATCCGCGCGACCGAGCGGGCGCTCGAGGCGGTGCCGGACCACCCCCAGCTCCGCTTCGCCCTGAAGCGCTACACGACGGCGAAGCTCTGTGCGCCGGCGAAGGCGTCGAGGGTGCTCCCGGGGGCCGGGGCGGACCCGAAGTTCATGGCGGGCGAGGCGAAGGTGAGCGTCCGCGTCTCCCGATCGGTTCCGTCCGGGAAGGCGACGACGTTCCGGGCGGGTGAGGGGATCCTTAGCGCGCCCGTCCCGGCGCCCCACCACGACGACGCGTACCTGGGGAAGATGGCCTCGGCCCTGACGCCGGATGCGCGGCGGGAGATGCAGGTCCGGGCGATCGCCGGTCTCCCGATGGAACCGCCGAAGACGGAACCCGGGTTCCGTCCGTTGTGGAAAGGTGCCCCGACGCCTATCGGCGTCGCGACGCTGAGCGGTCAGTTCCGATTCCCCTCGAAGGCGTTCTCGGTGGCGTTCATGTGCGGGCCCGCCCGCGAGCCCTGGAACCCCGACCTCGTCGAGCGGTACGGGCACGGCGGGAGCGAGACGGCGGTCGTCGAGCTCGCGCGCCGTCTCGGGAAGATGGGTCACCGCGTGACCGTCTACGGCGCGCCCGGGGAGGAGGGGACGTTCGCCGGCGACGTCGACTACGTCACCTGGACGCCGGACCTCCGGCCGAAGGTCGACGTCCTCGTCGCCTGGCGCCTCGCCCCCCTGCTCGCCCAGGGGGAGGCGAAGGCGCGCCTGATGTGGTGCCACGACACGACCGCGATCGGGATGACCTACGAGTACTCGCTCCTCGCCGACCGGTTCCTCGCGCTCTCGGAGTGGCACAAGGGGAACCTCGTCCGCGAGCACGGGATCCCGGAGAGCCAGGTCTTCGTCACGCGCAACGGCGTCGACCCGGCGCTCTACTCGCCGAACGCGGTTTACCCTCCGCGCGACCGGCACAAGGCGATCTACTGCTCCTCGCCGGACCGCGGCCTCGGCGCGCTGCTCGAGATGTGGCCGGCGATCCGTTCGCGGGTCCCGGAGGCGACGCTCGACGTCTACTACTCCTTCGAGGGCTGGAAGCTCCAGGCGGGGGAGTCGAAGGACCAGCAGCACCGGTTCCTCGTCGAGGTGATCCAGCGGTCGATGGCCCGTATGGGCTCCTTCGGCGTGAGGTACCACGGGCGCGTCCCGCGGAAGAAGCTCGCCGCCGCGATGTGCTCCGCCGGCGCGTGGCTCTACCCGACTTGGTACCCGGAGACGAGTTGCATGAGCGCGATGGAGGCGCGCGCCGCGGGCCTCCGGATCGTCACCTCGCCGGTCGGGGCGCTCCCGGAGACGGTCGGGGACTACGGCCGCCTCGTCGAGGGGGACTGGGTCTCCGCGGAGTACCAGGAGAAGTTCGTCGAGGCGGCGGTCGGGGCGCTCTACTTCGACGACCCGGTGCCGGGGCAGTTCCGCGGCCACACGCGCGAGGAGACGCGCGAGGAGGCGCTCCGCGCGTTCCGCTGGGACGGCGTCGCCGAGCAGTGGGACGCGCTCTTCGAGGACCTGATGATCGACGCGGGTATGGGACGCCTCCCGGAGTACCGGGAGCACCGGGAGGTCGGAACGTGAACAAGCTCAAGATCGCTTTTCTCTACGCGCCCGTCGCCTTCGGGCAGCACCGGGCGCCGCTCGACTTCGATGACCTCGAGGGCGGGAAGGCGGGGCTGACCGGGACGGACCTCGTCTGCCTCTACTACGCGAAGGAGCTCGCGGCGCTCGGCCACGAGGTGACGCTCTACTGCCACGCGGTCGGCGAGGAGGGTGCGTCGTACGACGGGGTTCAGGTCCTCGACTTCTCCGCCTGGGACATCGGGAGCAAGGGCGTAGCGTGGGACGCCGTCATCGCGACGTCGAACCCGAACGCGCTTCGGGAGGCGCCGGCGGGCGCGCTCCGGGTCGTCAACCGCCAGGTCGCCTCCTTCGGGATCGACTCCTTCGAGTACGAGACGGCGGGCTTCGACGCGTTCGTCGACCTCTACCTCGTCCCGAGCGAGACGGCGAAGGCGCACGTCGCGGGGCCGCTCCCGGAGGCGGCCCGGGCGAAGTTCCGGGTGCTGCCGAACGGGTGCTACCCGGAGCAGTTCCGCGGCGCACTGAAGCAGAAGGTCCCCGGGCGGGTCGCGTACACGTCCTCGCCGGACCGGGGCCTTCACCTCCTCCTCCAGGTCTGGCCGGAGATCCGGGCGGCGGTCCCGAACGCGGAGCTTCGGATCTACTACCAGAGCCTCGAGACGTGGCTCGCCTACCACTGCGACCCCTCGAAGCGGTTCGGGGGTCCGGTCGACCACGAGTGCACGCGCCGGGCGCTCTACATCCGGCACGCGCTCCGGCGGCTCGAGGGGCACGGCGTCACGCGCGTCGGCGGGGTCTCGCACCGACAGCTCGTCAAGGAGCTCTGCGAGGCGGAGGTCTTCGCCTACCCGTGCGCGCCGCTCGCGTTCACCGAGACGTTCTCGGTCGCGACGCTCGAGGCGTGCGCCGCCGGCGCCTTCCCGGTCATCTCCTCGGCGGACTGCCTCGAGGAGGTCCACGGGAACGCGGCGGCGGTCGTCCGGCACCCGGTCGGGGAGCGGATGGATAGTTTCCGGACGCTCGTCGTCGGGGCTCTCCAGAGTCAGGAGCTCCGGCTTAAGGTGGCGGACATCGGGGCGGAGCACGCGCGGAGGCACGACTGGCGCGTGCTCGCGAAGAGGCTCGAGGGCTACCTCGTCGAGGGGGTCGCGGCGAAGCGGGCGCCGGCGCCGAGCGTCCGCGCCGAGGTGAAGGCGAAGGCGCGGATCGACCTCGTGCTGACGCCGTACGCGTCCGGCCCGGAGCCGATCGACGTCAACAGGCCCTTCGACTCGAACTCTGGCGGCGGCTGCCGGGCGGGCTTCATGGGCCTGGTGCGGGAGCTCCCGAAGTTCGGCTACGAGGTCCGGGCGTACTCGACGTTCAAGTGGACGGGGAAGACGGACGTCGGAGGGGCCGATTACCGTCCGCTCTCCGAGTTCGACAAGGACGGCGATCGCGACGTCCTTGTCGCGTACTACGATACGAGTCCGCTCGTCGGCGTCTCCGGCTGCCTCCGGGTCGCCTCGCACCACACGTTCCAGGTCCCGCACCCGGGCGCGTTCGAGTGGACCGACGTGAACCTCGCGCCGAGCCGGTACGCGGCCGACGCGCTCCGGACGGTCTACGACGGGGAGGCGCCCTGGTACGTGATGCCGAACGCGATCCAGCCGGACCTCCCGGACTACCGCCCGGTCCGCGGCCGCTGCGTCTACCACACGAGCGCGAGTCGGGGGCTTCACGAGCTCCTCGAGGCGTGGCCGGAGATCGTCCGCCGGTTCCCCGAGGCGACGCTCCACGTCGTCGGCGACGTCGCCGGCTGGCTCACCCACTACGCGGGGAAGGCGTGCCGGCAGGGACTCCGCACCGATCGGGTTCTGAAGACGATCGCCCCGATCCGACCCGAGATGAGCGCCGTCCGGTTCCTCGGGAACCTCTCGCGGGCGGAGGTCCTCCGGGAGCTCTCCGAGGCGAGCGTCTTCCCGTTCCCGCTCGACCCGCCGATGCCGTGCGAGACGTTCTCGGTCTCGATGATGGAGTGCCTCGCGATCGGCGTCTCGGTCGTCTACTACGAGCGGGACGCGCTCGGTGACGTCTACAGGCGGGACCTCCGTCTGCCGCGGCTCCGCCCGACGATGCCGGAGGAGTTCGTCGACAACGTCGTCGCTTCGCTCGAGTGGACGGGGCGGTTCCGGACGACGGTCCCGGAGGCGACGAAGACGATGGAGTGGGCCCGCGGCTTCACGTTTACGGAGAAGGCGCGGGCGCTCGATCGGGCGATCTGGGAGAACCTCCGGAAGGACGGAACCCGGGTTCCGTCCGCGAGCGAGTTGGAGAGTGAGTTCTCGGGCGTTCTCGTCAAGGCGGTCGCGCTTTACCCGCGCCGGAGGGTCTGGTGAATTTCCCCCCTCGGCTCTACGTCCGCCTCGAGTTCGAGCCACCGAGCTCCGAGGCGTTCGTCGGTTACGAGGAGCCGGGGGAGGGTGGCGTCGAGTACGTTCGGAGAGACGTGGCAGAGAGGGCGGAGCGCGAGACGCTCCCGGAGATGGAGGAGAGGGCGATGGAAGTGACGATCGAGGGCCCGCTCGGGCCGTTCAAGATCCCGACGACGGCGCACCCGAGGACCCGGGAGGTCTGCGAGCAGATCTCTCGGCAGGTTTTCGAGGGCGAGTACGACCACCCGGAGCTGCCGATCGGGCCGCTCACGGTCATCGACGTCGGCGCGGGCTGGGGCGCCTTCTCCGCCTGGGCCCTGAAGCGCTGGCCGGGCGGCTGCGTCTTCGGCTACGAGCCTCACGCGGAGGCGGCGGACGTCTACGAGGAGAACCTCCGGCCGTTCCTCGGGCGGCCGGGGCGCATCGACGCGGTCCTCGTCCGTGCTGCGGTAACGACCGACCCGGCGCCGCGGATCAACGGCTGCGAGGACTGGGGCGCCTACCACCTCGCGCCGGCGACCGACACGTGCGCGCGGCGGGTCAACGGCGTCGACCCGAGCGAGCTCCCGCCCTGCGACGTCCTGAAGATCGACGCCGAGGGGGCGGAGGTGGAGATCCTCGCCGGGTACCTCCAGCTCGAGTTCTGCCGGGCGCTCCTCGTCGAGTACCACTCGCTCGAGCTCCGGCGGGCGGTCTTCGAGATCGCGGGCGCGGCGGGCTTCCGCTGCGTCAAGGCGCCCCCGGAGACGGAGTCCTTCGGCCCGACCGTCTGGGTGCGCCCGTGAGGGTCCTCTACTTCCCCGAGGACGAGATGCGCCTGCGCCGCCGGGCGACCGAGCTCCCGGCGGACGCGTTCGGGACGCCGCAGATCCGGGAGCTCGGCGAGCTCCTCGCCGAGGCGATCGGCTACTTCGAGAACGTCGACGTCCTGGCGACGACGCAGCTCGACTTCGACCCGGCCTGGCGGATGCTCGTCCTCCGGACGCCGCGGGGCAACTCGATCCTCTGCAACCCCCGGATCCGGAGCCACGCGGACGAGAGCCTCGAGCTCTCGGCGTGCGCCTCCTTCGCCTGCGTCCCGGAGCGTTTGAGCTTCCCGCGGAAGCTGACCGTCGAGTTCCGTCGCCTCGACGGCAAGCGCGAGGAGGTCGAGTGCGGGGCGTCCGGGGCCCGCGCGGTGTGGCAGGGGATCGAGTCGCTCGACGGGAAGATCTTCCTCGACCGGATCCACACGTTCGCCAAGGGCCCCTTCCTCCGGAAGGTCCGCATCCAGCGGACGCGGGGGCGGGCGTGAGCTCGTTTGCGGAGGATCGGCGCCGGGCCGCCGCCGTGAGGTTCGCCGCCGCGGCCCTCGTCCTCGCTCTCGCGGCGGGACTCGTCGCGTACAAGCAGCGGGCCTGGTCGGCGGCGCGGGCGGGGTGCGCCGCGGCGGGCGGCGTCTACCACTGCTCGGACGGCGGATACCGGTCGTGCGACTGCTACCGCCCCGACGGGCGGGTCCTCCTCTTCGACGGAGGCGCGCCGTAGAGCGCGGCATCCCGCGGGGCATGAGCAAGACGGAAGGGGAGATCGAGAAGCTGACCGCCGCCCTCGAGGACGCGGTGAACGCCGACGCCGTCGCGGTCGAGGAGGAGCGAGAGAAGCGGCGGGAGCTAGACCGGGTCTCCCTGAGGACCGTCGAAGCGCGGAAGGCGCTCCTCGACGCGAAGAAGGCGCTCGACGCCTACCTCGCCTCGGTCCTCAAGTGAGCGTCCTCCGGCTCCCCGAGGGCGAGCTCCGGCGCTGCGCCCAGTGCTACGAGGAGAAGCCCTACCCGGACGCCTTCATCGGTAAGCGGGGGCTCCCGGTCCGGTCCTGCGCCGCGTGCCGGGCGCGCTACGGGAACTGGGCCGGCAAGAGCGTCGAGGAGAAGCTCGCGGGGATCCGGAGGCGCGAGGACGCGGCGCCGCGCGGGCGGGTCTTCTTCACGCGCGTCAGCCAGAACGCGAAGACGGGGCCGATCCCGGTCTCGATCTCCGAGTGCGGGACCTGCCCCCCGAGCTGCGGGCTCTACGACGCCGGCTGCTACGCCGACTACTCCTACCTCGGGATGCACTGGCGGCGCCTCTCCTCCGGCGCCGCGGAGGGCCTCGCGTTCGAGGACTTCCTCCTCCAGGTCCGCGCCCTGCCGAGGGGCCAGCTCTGGAGGCACAACGAGGCGGGAGACCTCGCCGGCGCCGGCGAGGAGCTCGACATGGCGAAGTTCGTCGCCCTCGTCCGCGCGAGCGCGGGGCGGCGCGGATTCACCTATACGCACAAGGTTTCGCGCCCCGAGCAGCTCGACGCGTACCGCTGGGCGCGGGGGAGGGGGTTCGTCGTCAACCTCTCGGCGGACTCGCCGGAGCACGCCGACGCGCTCCTCGGTCCGCGGCCGCCCGGGCGGGAGGAGTTCGCCCACCCGGTCGTGTGCCTCCTGCCGGCGGACGCGCCGGACCGGGGGAACCGGACGCCGGCGGGGCGGGCGATCGTCGTCTGCCCGGCGCAGACCTCGGCGGGGATGACGTGTGACCGCTGCGAGCTCTGCGCGAAGCCGGACCGGCACTCGGTGATCGGCTTTCGCGCGCACGGGCGGTCGAGGAACCTCATCCTGGAGATCGTTCGGTCGAAACGGAACCCGGGTTCCGTCCGGGCGCTCGCCCTCGCGCCCGCTCCGGTCCCCGCGCC
>Ga0134125_10000281_pt1 | contig 72306 bp, 55 predicted proteins | sample KB31751_FD_96464 | JGI IMG/M metagenome (GOLD analysis project Ga0134125, IMG submission 96464) | Terrestrial soil microbial communities with excess Nitrogen fertilizer from Kellogg Biological Station, Michigan, USA - KB3-175-1 | ecosystem: Environmental > Terrestrial > Soil > Unclassified ... | reverse complement strand
TGGTCAGGCAAGAAGAACGTAGCGCCGTGTTCCGAGGCGAGCCCTGCGTCGAGTATGTGTACTCTGTAGGACGGCGCTAATTCGTACGTCAGATTACCAGCGGCTCGCCGTCGAGATATCTCGCCAGCGCAGGAAAGGCACTGAAGCGCCCCGGCGGGTGAAACACGAGACATTGGGCGGCGGCGTGCAGGTACGACGGCTCGGATGAGCCGATGAACGCCATTCCGCCCAGCAGCTCGACGGCCAGCGAGGTGGCGTTGCGGATCGCGCGCTGGACCGTGTAACGTACGAACAGCGCCCGAGCCAGCTCGTTACGGGCCTCCTCCGCGCTCTCCCGCGCCATCGCGCACGCGATCCCTTCCAGCGCCGAGAGCGCGCCGATGATCTCGATGGCGAGCTCCGACCGTTCGCCGGCGCCGCCCTTGCCCGCCTTGATCACCCGCTCCGCGAGGCCCGCGGCCATGCCGAGATACGAGGCCGAGATGAGCAGCTCGAACCAGAGGAAGCCGCGGCTCTGCAGCGCGTCGAGCTGCCCGGGGCTGCCGAGGTACGAGACCAGTTTTTCCTGGACGGCGACGTTCTCGAGGTACACCTCGTCGCTCTCGGCGCCCGCCAGGATCGGGTTCGTCCAGAACGGCCGGCGCTCGATTCCCGGCGTGCGCGACGGGATGATGGCCACCGCCAGCTCGGTCTCGCCGCCGCGGCGCTCGATGATCATGCTCGCCGTCAGCAGGTCCATCGAATGCGCGAGGCTGCAGGGCTTCTTGCTGCCGCTGACGACGAAGCCGTCCCCTGCCCGCTCGACCTTCAGGAACGACGACATGATGCTCGCTCCGCTGCGCCCTTCCGCGAAGCCCGACGCCACCAGCAGCTTCTGCTTCGCGATCGCCTCGAGCAACATCCACTCGAAGCCCGAGCCGAGCTTCATCGCCACCATCTCCACGATCGTAGCCACCGAGAAATGATGCATGGTGGTGGCGATGGCCAGCGAGGGCGCTCGGCTGCCGACGGCGAACTGGACGCGCAACGCATCCAGCGGAGCGGCTCCGACGCCGCCGTGCTGGACGGGGATGAGAAGCCCCGGTCCTCCGCACTCGCGGAACATCGCGATGGCGGGATTTTCCGGCTTCTCCATCTCCGCGAGGGAAAGACCGGCCAGCGCCGAGTCGAGCGCCGGCATGGCCGTTTCGAGGGCGGCCCGTTCCTTTTTGAGGAAATTCAAGCTTGCGATCTCTTTAGTCAGCGCACGGACGAGACGGCACTCTCACGGCCGGCCTCCGGCAGAATCGCGACCTGGGACCCGAAGAGCCCCCGGAGGATGGCGATGATGTTTTCACGCAGGGCCTGCTCGGCGATCGGATCGATGATCTCGCTCAGGGACGGGATGCCCATGTCGAACTGCGCCCAGAACCGCACGTGGCTGCCGCCGTTTTCGCCGGCGACCTTCCACCAGCCGGAGAAGTGATCGATGTCGCCCTCGGTCTGCACGAAGCCGAGGGTGTTGGTCTCCGGATCGAAGGTGTCCCTTTCCTTCCAGCGCAGCAGCCCGCCGCGGAACGTCGTCTCCCAGGTCGAGTAGCTCTCGCCGTTGCTCGTTTCGATGACCACGCTCCGGACCTCCGGGCTGTATTCGGGATAGCGCTTGAAGTCGCGCAGGATGTCGTAGGCTTCCTTCACGCCGCGGTCGGGCACGAAGGCGGCGATCTCAAGCTGTCTCATCTCAAGCCTCCTGTTTACCTTCTAAATTCGCTTCGAAATTCGGATACCGCTCGTCGAGAACCGCGATGCACTCCCGCGCCGCGGCCATGAGCCACTTCACGTCGGATTCCGAGAGGAAGGCCGACGGGGTGATCCTGACCACGCGATGCGCGTTCAGCGAGTACGACACGACCACGTTCCTCTTGAGCATCTCGATCATGAAATCGCCGGCGAGAAATTCGGCGCCGAACTCGATGCCGATCAGAATGCCACGGCCGCGCACCTCGCGCACGAGACGCGAATACCGCGGACCGCGCAGGAATTCGAGCTGCCCGAGCAGCGTCTCGCCCAGAACGCACGCCAGAGGCACGACGTTCTCGTCTCTCATCGTCTCGACGGCCGCGCGCGCCGCCGCCGTGGCGAGCGGATTGCCGGAGAACGTCGAGGTGTGGAGAATCGGGGCCTGATTCAGTTTCTCGAAGGCGGCGTTGCTCGCGACGAGCGCGCTCACCGGAACGATGCCGCCGCTCAACGCCTTGCCCACCAGGAGCAGATCGGGGACCACGTTCTCCCGGTCCATGCCCCACCACGTCCCGAGCCGCGCCAGTCCGGTCTGGATCTCGTCGAGAATGAGATACGCGCCGTGATGGCGGCACAGCCTCTCGACTTCGCGCAGATAGCCGTCCGGGGGGATCACAACTCCCCCTTCGGCCTGCACGGGCTCGAGGATGACGCAGCCCGTGGCGCCGGCTCGCTCGAGGGCGGAGGCGAGCTCGTCGGCATCGCCGTAGCGCACGAATTCGGCCGGCGCGAGCAGCGAGCTGAACGGTTGGCGATACGATTCGCGGCCGGTCACGCTCAACGCGCCCAGAGTCTTGCCGTGATATCCGCCGTGCGTGGAGATCAGGCTGGTCTTGCCATTCAGGCACGCCAGCTTGATCGCGGCCTCCGTCGCTTCGGTCCCCGAGCTCCCGAAATACACGTAATCGAGACCGGCGGGGGTCACGGCGCTCAGCGCCTCGGCGGCCGCGGCGACCTCCGGATTCACCAGCGAGCGCGTCGACAGGGGCAGGCGCCCGACCTGCTCCGTCACCGCCTTCACCACCGCGGGGTGACAATGGCCCAGCGTGAACACGCCGTAGCCCCCGCAGTCGAGATAGCGCTCGCCGCGCTCGTCGAACACGTAGTTCCCCACCGACCGCACTTCGACGTGCGTTCCCATGAGATCGGACAGGCGGGCCATCCCCTTGTTGACGTGCTTGCGGTGTCGCTCGAGCACCTTGGATCGAAAAGCCTCCGCGTCCGGCGCCAACGCACGCGGCTCTTGCCTCTCGATCGGCTTCGACATCGTCGTCATCTCATCCTCCGTCAGGTCCGCGAAGAAACGATTCCTTTACCTATGCGGCGGCGCGCCGCCTGCCGAAACCGCTGGCGTTGGCCCAGTAGCCGAGGCCGCGCAATACGGCCTCATCGAGATCGGGGAACGGCGACAGATCGAGACGCGTGCTCAGCTCCGGCAGCGACGACGGGAACATGTCCTCGATCAGCAGGTACGTCGAGATCTTGAACAGCCGATCGAATCTCTTCTGCATGGGAATCGGCAGGGCGGGCAGGAACACCGGCCGCAGCAGACGCTGGACCATGTCCGGCGTGACGAAGCGCGGGGTGGTGAACGCGCAGCCAAGACCGGCCATGAATTTCTCGAGGATCTCGCAGATGCGCGTCGTGGTGAGCGCCCGCTCGCCGGAGGTGATCCAGTACTCGCCCCCGATACGCCCCTCGGCGATGAGGGCCAGCGTCACCTCGGCCACGACGTCCTGCGGAATGCAGTCGATGAACGCGTTGCGCGACGCGGGCACGATCGGCAGGAAGCCGTCCAGCACTCCGCCCAGGATCGAGTGAAAGCCCTGGAACCGTGCGATGACGCCCGACGCCGAGTCGCCGATGACGATCGACGGGCGCAGGATCACGGCCGGCAGCCCGCTTTCACGCACCAGCCGCTCCCCCTCGCGCTTGGAGAGGGCATAGGCCAGCTCGTCCTCGGTCGCGGCGGCGCGGGTCGGACGCACGAAGGCCGTGCTGAAGTGATACAGAGGAGCCTTCGCCGCGGCGGCCAGCTCGAAGACGTTCTCGAGACTGTGCACGTTCGCCCGCATGATCTTCGCTTCGGGCTTGTGAAAATCCGTAATGGCCGCCGCGTGCACGATGCAGTCGATGCGGGCGGCGATGTCGGCCCATTGCTCGCTGCTCCAGCCGAACCGGGGCAGCGAGATGTCGCCCGCGACGGTCGTGACGCCGGGAACGGAGAGCGGCGTCTGCCGGGTCAGACAGATCACCGATCGCGGGTCCATCTTCGCCAGCAGCGCCTGGCCCACGACGCCGGACGCACCGGTGAGGAAAATCATTTTTCCCGGGGCTTTCGTGATTAGAGTCGACATAAGGTATTTCGTCCTCGTCAGTTCAATGTTTTTTCAATCGGGCGTTCAGGAAATCCGGTCCATCCACGACATCACCTTCACGCTCGATTGGAAGCCGACCCAGCGCGCGAGCTCCGAAGGAATGAGCGGCAGGTCGTTGCGAAACCATGGCAGGTCTTCCTTCGCCGCGCCGTCGCAGATCAGCGCCGACACCCACTGGCCCGACGCGACCGAAAGGGCGACGCCGTGACCGCACCAGCCGACCACGTGCAGCACGGAGGAATTTTGCCGCGACCGCTGAATGGCCGGTATGGCGTCGGCGACGTACCCGATGACGCCGGTCCATCCGTCGGCGACGGCGATCTCCGCCTCCTTCGGAAACGTCCCCCGGAGCTCGGTACGGAGCCGTTCGAGGGCGCTGGACGCGCCGCCGCCGCCGCCGTTCGTGCGCCCGCCCCAGCGATAGCGCGGGGCGCCGCCTCCAAACACGATCCGGTCGCCGGCGGTGAGGCGGAAGTAGTTGAAGACGCGGCGCGCGTCGAGCATGCCCTCGCGCCCGTTCCACCCGATCGCCGCGCGGGCCTTGGCGGTCAGCGGCTCGGTGACCAGAACCTGCAGATGCACCGGGAGAATGCGCCCGCGCAACAGACCGATTTCCGGCGTGTAGCCGGCGGTGGCCGCGACCACGTCGTCCGCGACGACCTCCGCGCCGCCCTCGACTTCCAGGCGCACGGGCCGGCCGTCGCTCACCGTCAGGACGCGCGCGCCTTCGAAAATCCGCCCCCCTCGCGAGGTCACCTTCTGCGCCAGCCCCGCCACGAGCTTCATCGGATGCAGGAGCCCCGCGACCGGCAATCGCAGCGCGGCCGGACCGCGCTCCGCTTCCCGCCCGGGTCGCGGAGCGAGGCGGATGCGGCGCGCCAGCGCCTCGTCGTCCAGGGACTCGTACGGCAGTGCGCAGGCGTCGAACAACGCGGCCTGCGCCTGCAGCCGCGCGCGGCCGCCCTGCGAGCGGGCGACGACGATCTGCCCGGTCATCTCGAGCTCGCAGTCGATTCCTTCCGCGGCCACCAGATCGCGGACGTACTCGACGGCCTTCAAGGTGGCGCGGTACAGCGCCTGCGCCCGCGCCGGGCCGAGCTTCCCGACCAGCGACGCGAAGCTCTGGCCCACTCCGGGACCGAGCATCCCGGTCGTGCTCCCCGAGGCGCCCGCGCCGAGCCGTTTCGCCTCCAGCACCACGATGCGCGCGCCGGGCCGCGACGCGAGCAGGTGATGCGCCGCGGACAGCCCGGTCAGACCCCCGCCGATGATCGCGACATCGGCGAACGTCGTCCCCCGCGGCAGGGCATCGTGAGCCGGAGCCGGGCTCTCGGACCAGACGGATGGCATCGTGTCAGGCCTTCGCCGCACCCGCGTCGAGCGCCGCCGCCACTCCTTGCGTCCTGCGGACGCGCCAGATGCGACCGTCGACGATGTAGTGATGGAAGGCGATTCCCCAGCCCAGCCCGAGCAGGACGTTGCGCGCGAGGTTCCCCTCGACGGCCGCGACTCCGAAGATGCGCGGCACATACCAGACGATGCCGAGGAGCAGTCCCAGGGTCAGATAGGCGGTGAGGCTGCCCGACGGCGTACGGCCGTGCCCTCGCTCGTACTGCCAGACGATGCGGTGATACTGGAGATTGTGAAAAATCGTCAGCGTGGCCGTGATGGTCAGCAGGTTGTCCAGCAGACCGAAGACGAGGAACGTGAAGCCGATGACCACGGCCAGGAAAAGGTGCTTGGGGCCGAGCCGCGTCTTCTCGATGCGCCCCGACACCATGAGCGCGATGATCCCCGCCATCACCGCGATGAACGTGACGTCCAGCGCCGTGCGCAGCGGCGCGAGCATGTTCGCGGGAATGAGCTGCGGCAGGCCGCTTTTCTCGAACGACTCGCTCAGCGAGAAGCGGAGGTACGGATAGAGCGTCCCCGTCCACAGCAGCAGGGCGTCCAGACGGTTGCCGCGGCGATCGGTCTCCCCGGCCTTGCGCCGGTACAGCACCAGGAACCCGTAATGCTGCCGCACGAGGTGCCAGTACGCCCAGATGTACGCGACGACGAGGAACGTGCGGAACAGCCATCCGGCGTTGCTCAGCAGCGACGTCTCCGGCTTCAGGAGCGCGTAGTCGATCAAGGCGATGATCGGTCCCACGGCGATCACCGCCCACGACCAGCTTCCCGGCAGCGCGGCGCGCGACACCTCGTCCCGAGCGAGATAGCTGCGCGCGTAGGTTGCCCAGACGTGCGTGCCGTCGAACATGATGCCCCAGAGCAGCAGCACCATCACCACCGGATTCCAGATGGTGTAGCTGGCGGTGCGCAGCGGCGGCTGCATCCAGAAGAAGAGCAGCATGGCGACTCCGGCCAACACCGAGCCCTGGAACCACAACAGATCGTCCCGCCGCGAGATGATCCACGGCTGCGACACTGGAATCCGAGAAGCAGCTATCTCACTCATTCCGCGCCTCCATCGTGCAAACGCGTGCGCCCTCCGGGGAGGGAGCACGCCGCCATTGGTCTCCGCTCAGATCGAGCGCGTCAAAATCAACAGATCTACGATCGCCCGCAGCGACAACGAGCGGCAGGCGATGAACTCTCTCTGGATGATGTCCGGTCCCCACTTCAGCTTGTACTTGACCTGGCTCTGCGCCGGATAGACGTGCTTGCCGTAGCGGCCGAGCATCTTGATCACCCACGCCAGGAAGGGCTTCTCGAACGGACGCAGCGCCTCGTCGACGATGAAGGGCGTGAAACCGAAATGCAGATGCGCGACCCCCTCGGCGACGAATCGTTCCATCGCGAACAGATTGCACAGCTCCATCGCTCCCGGCGGCGATTCGGGCAGGCGCCGGGTCAGGTCGTGCAGGTAGCCGGGATACTCCCCCCACACCGGAACGTACGTGATGAAGCCGATCGTCCGGTGCTGGCCGTCGGAGACGATGAACGTCCGCCGCTCCCTGTCCTCCTGTCCGCCGATCTCCCCGATCATGAAATCGAGCTCTTTTTTCTTCTTCCCGCGCAGCCAGGCCTCGCTCACGCCGCGGACGCGGGCGAACGCCGTCTCGTCGGCGGGAATCTCGCGTCCCACCTCGCTGACGTACATCCCGACCTCGCGGGCGCGCTTGATCTTGTTGCGCAGCTTCATATGGCGCGTGCCCGCGAGCGAGAACTTCTTCAGGCTGCGTCCATACGAGCTTCCCATCTGATTGACTGTGAATCCACGGTCGACGAAGATCTGCGCCTGACTCTCCGGCACCTGCACCCCCAGAAGGTGCCGGCCGCGCCCTTCCGCCTCCGACAGAAGGCCGTCCAGAAGCCGCTCGCGAACGTCCGGCGGCGCGTGAACGCCGCCGATCGAGATCAGATGCTTCCCCTGTTCGCGATACGCGATGAACCCCGGCACGCCGTCGATCGTGTACCGCCGGTTGTGCGCGGACAGGGCGAGGAAGCCGGAGGTGTGGTCGATGACCTCCTCCGGCTTGAACGCAAGCTGGATCGTCTGTTCCATCGTTCGGTCCAAAGTCTCCGCTTGCGCCTACCGCGTCTCGGTGCTCGCCGCCGCCATCATGTGGTCCTGCTCGACCGGCTCGAACGAGAGCTCGAGCGGCTTGTAGACGTTACCGAAAATGCCTCGGTCGCCCAGATAGTGAATGGGGATCGCGAGCATCGCCCACTCGGGCGCGCCGGTCGCCAGCGCCCAGAGCGCTGCCGCCAATCCGCCGGTCAGTAGACTGTGCGTGATGTTGTAGGCATGGTAGTACATGGGGGAGATCTTGCCGCCGGCCTTGCGCCGGTAGGCGATCGCTCCTGGGATGTAGCCGATCAGATCGATGATCAGGAACGCGAAAATGAAACGCCCCCACCTCACCTCGCGCGCATGCATGACCACCAACACCGACAGCGCCAGCATGATGGCGAGGTTCTCGGCCCGCGTCCAGAACCACGTCTCTTTCGTGTGAAAACGGTTCTTGGTATCCATTCAGGTGCGCTCCGCGTTCGTGGGTGCGCCGGCGTTGTGCCGTCCCACGATTCTTTTCCGATTCATTTCTCCGTTCCACAACGTACGATCCCACGCGGACCGACGAGATGGACCGGCGCCTGGTAGATCTTCGCATGGAGCGATAGATCGCATGCGGATCGCCCCTACGCGGATGCGGGCATCTCCTTCAAGCGGCCTAACATCCAGTATCCCAGCCAACACCCGAACGCCTCCAGAACCAGCATCAGCACCGCCGTGATCTGAAACACCGGACGCCAGGAGCCCTCAGGCGTCCGCGACACGTGATCGGGACTGTTCAAGACGAAGTGGTAGAGCCCAGCATACACCAGCGAACCGGCCATGGAGAGGAGAAGGATCCAGACCCCCGCGCGGCGCCGCGACGTCCACAGCAGGACCATCGCGACCACGGGCAGGATCGCCACCACGGCGTACGCGATTGAATAATTGAGCAGCGGAAGGCTTACGGGGAGGCGGCGGTGGGCGATCTCGTGCAGAAGCGCCACCACGCCATGGGCTACGAGGAAGGCCGTTCCGTAGCGAGGTACGATCTGCATCAGGCGCGCTCTCCCAGGGCGACGGCGCCGGCGAGCCATTCGCCAGCCGCCGTGCCGGCGACCGACGGCCTCTCGTCGCGAGCACACCCGCCGCTACGGCCGAGCCGGCCGGCGTCCCGGACTGTGCAACACCACACATATATCTCCACTCGATTCAAGGGTAAGCGCCCCATTTCGGCTCTCAAGAATGAGCCGATTGTAACAGTCCCGCGACAGTTTGGGAAGGGGCTGCCCTTCCCGGCAAGCGGGTCCGCTGGAGTACTCTCAGCGGTATGCAAGGCCTCTCCGCTGAGCCCCGGAGCCGCATCGCCCTGGTTCGCCACGCCCGCTCCGCGCACGTCCACGCCGGCTGGATCGACGCCGCCGGTTTCCGCGCGTGGCGAGAGGCCTACGAAGCGGCCGGCATCGTCGAGGGCGAGCGGGCTCCCGCCGATCTCGAGCGACTGGCGGCATCGGCCGGCCTGGTGCTCTCAAGCGACGCGCCGCGGGCCCTGGCCTCGGCGCGCCTGCTGGCGCCCGGACGAGAGATCGTCGTCTCTCCCCTGCTGCGCGAGCTCGATCTCGAAGGGCCGGCTCTCGGCGGGCTTCGTCTCCCGCTTGCGGGGTGGGCGCTGGCCGTCGGCGGGCGCACGCTGTTCCTGGCACTCCGCCGATGCTATCCTTCCGCATCCGAGGCCGCTCGGGTCGACCAGGCGACGGCATGGCTGGAGGAGATCTCCGCCCAACATCCTCTGACCGTCGTCGTCACCCACGCGTCGTTTCGACGGCAGCTCTCCCGCCGCCTCGCGCAAAAGGGCTGGCAGGCCGAACCCGGCCGCCGCTCCCTGCAGCCCTGGAGCGCGTGGCTCTTCGGACACCCTTCGCGGCAATAAGAGGTCACATCGCGGTATTGGGTGCATCCATCGCCGCCTAACGCACTCCCATTGCAGCGATGAGTGGTCGTCATGCGGCGTTGTGTCCACCCATCGCCGCGTGTTCCACCGTCATTACCGCAAAGATCTCTCTCGATCTCTCGCAGTCCCTGCTTTTTACCGCAAGATGACCATCCATCTTGACGATGGATCCACCTCTTGCGGCGAATTCTTAATATTTCACCGCGAAACGACGATCTTTTACCGCAAGAAGCTCGTCAATCGCCGCATGATCCACGTCCAACGTCACGACGAGCGTGTCCTTTCAGCCAATGCGCACTCTCCACGCGGGTTTGGACGCACGCAATGCCGCAAAGTGTCCTCTCCGGAACCGGATGGGTCGTGGTATCCTCGCATCGAGAGCGTCAATCACCGCAAGCTGTGCCTCAATCGCCGCATCGACACCACCTCTTGCGGCAAAAGGGATGGAGAATCCCGCGTCGTGAGGGCGTTTTGGCCCTGGGAGGAGAGGATCATGAAGTCGGAGATGTCCGTCACGAGGGTTCTGGCCAAGCTGGAGGCGAGGGCCGCGGTGCACCGGGAGCAGCAGGCCTTCCACGCCCAGAAGGAGACGCACCATCGAAAGCAGCGGGAGCTCCATGAAGCCGAGCTGGCGAAGGTGAATGCAAATCTGGAGACCTTCCGGGCCGCCGCGGCTACGGCGGTGGACCTCGCCACTCAGCCCGCGGTGGAGACGCCCACCTCCACCTCCCTCGACATCGAGTCCGGCTGGGGCCGTCTCATGGTCAGCCGGATGATCCGCGCCGTCGTCGAGAGCCAGGTCTTCGGCGGCGAGCCCTTCGGCGGGTCCGACGTGGTCGAGGAGGCCAACAAGCGTTTCGCCGACCGGCTTCACCGGCCCATCGACAGCCGGACGGCGGGGGACGTCCTGCGCCGCATGCGGCGTGAAAAACGCATCCACCTCGTCCGCGCGGGAGTACCGTTCTACGAAGCTCTCTATGGACTGGGAGCGCGGCCGGTGGATTGAGGGGCTTCGCCTCTTTGTGCCGGCTACTTCGCGGCCGGCACGCTGACCAGGACGGTGCTCAACGCCGGCAGATGCCACTTGAGCTGACCGGTCTCCGTCACGGTGGCCGGGGCGTCTCCCACCAGGGGCGGGAGGGTCGCCGCAGCCGGCGGCAGGAGGCCGGCGAGATCCACGGTGACGTCTTTCGCCTCGCCGGCGAGGTTCACGCCCACGAGAATCGTCTCGCCTGGAGCAATCTTGGCCATCACGAGCTGATCCCGCTCGGCCAGCAGGGGGATACGGCCTCCCCGCGACAGGGCCGGATGGGCGCGGCGGGTCTCCAGCGCCTTGCGGAACCGCGCCTCCAGGTCCTCGTTCAGGTTCTTCCAGGGCATGGGGATGCGGCCGGCGTCGATGAAGCCGGTCTTGGGCGAGCCGTTGGCGAGGCCCGTCTCGGTGCCGTAGAAGTACTCGATGGGGCCGGAGAGGCTGGCCAGGAAGGTCACGGCCGCCGTGAGGCGCTGGGGTTTGTCGGTCCACGAAAGGAACCGCGACAGGTCGTGATTGTCGAGGAAGCGCGTGGGGTGGGTGCCCGCCCCGTAGATCGCCTCCGACTCCTGCAGCCAGCTTTCGAGATCGACCGCCGGGTTCCCCTTGGCGAAGACGTCGGTGAGGACGCTGGCCATGGGGAAGTCGAACAGCGAGTCGAGTTGCGGCTTGCCGTTGAGAGGGGCGAAGTAGGTGGCAATGTCCCTGGCGTTGGCCTCGGGTCCCTGCTGGTCGATCCAGGCCTCGCCCACCAGGAAGGCGCCGGGCCTGGCCTTCTTGACCTCGCCGTAGAGCTCGGCCCAGAAGTCGTAAGGGACGCCGCGGACGTAGTCGAGGCGCAGGCCATCGACGTCCTGCTTGGTGAGCCAGAAGAGGGCGGCGTTCTTCAGGAACTGGCGGGTGGGCGCGTGGTCGAAATCCCAGTAGCGGTAGCCGGAGCCCCAACTGTCCCACAGCTTCTCGGCCTCCTGCCGGCCGGTGGTGGAGCGCGGGCGCAGCTTGTCGGGATCGCCGTCGCCGCGGTCGTAGCCGGCGCTCGCGTGGTTGAGGGGGACGTCGAGGATCACTTTGATCCCCCGGCCGTGGAGGTCCGCCACGAGCTTGTGGAAAAGGTCGAGCGACGCCGCCGGATCGTTGGGCACGGCCACGGCGTTCGCGATCCGGTAGTAGTTGGTGACGTCGTAGCCGTGGGACGACCTGGCGGCGAAGACCGGCGACAGCCAGACGGCGTTGACTCCCAGCTTCTGGATGTACTCGGCGTGCGCGAGGATGCCCTGAAGGTCGCCGCCGGCGTAGTTGGGGTGCTTCCAGCCGGTGATCTCGCCGTCGTTCGACGTCGTGCCGTTGGCGAACATGTCCACCATGACGTGGTAGATCGTCCAGTCGTCGAACGGCCCTGCCTCGGGGCTCTCCGCGCCCACCCCCACCGCCGCGTCATGGTCCTTGCCGCGCCCCGCCTCGATGCGCACCACGCCCGCGGGCACGCCCTTCAGCTTCACGCGCGCGGTATCGCCTTCAGCCCCGGCCGCCTCGGCCGTCACCGCCTGACCGTCGGCCCAGAAGGTGATGGCCCCCGGAGTCTTCGCCCCCTTGCCCGCGACCACCGCTGTCCACTCGCCCGGCGTACCCGAGGGACGGAGGGAGACGAATCTCAGGCTCTGGGCGCCGGAGGGCGTGGCGGAGGCGAGGATCGCTAGTACGGCTACGAGGACGAGGGGGCGGGTTTGGCGGGTGAAGGTAGGCATGGGCGAGGATTGTAGCGGAGCCCCCTCATCACCCCGGCCTCCTACTCCGCGAACTCCAGCACCAGCTCCGTCCACATCTTCCCCGCGATGCCATCCCGTGTCGCCGGGAAGAACCGCGTCTTCTTCGCGGCAGCCAGGGCGGCCTCCTCGAAGCCGAGCCCGGACTTGTCGCCTTCGCGGATCTGGGCGTCGGTCACCTGGCCGGTCTCGTCCACCAGCACGGCGAGGCGGATGGTGACCTTCTTTCCCGTCCCCTTGGCGGCGGCGGGATAGGAGTAGGAGGCCAGGGTCTTGACCTCGGGCTCCTCGACGTTCGGCTGGCCCCGGCGGATCTGGTCCCCCGCTTTCATGGGCTCGAGGGGAGCCGGAGGAGCCTTGGGCTCGATCGGAGCGGGCCTGGGCTTCGGGCGGCTCGGCTGGGGGGCTTGTGCGGCCGGCGCGGCGGCGGGAGCCGGCGTGGAGATGGGAGTGACGGCGGGTTCCGGGATGACCGTCGGGGTCGTCGGGGTCGCCACTGCCGGCGACGGCGGCGGCGCGGCGGTCACTTTGGCCGGCCGCTGCGCCAGCCAGAGGCCCAGGGTCGCGAGGATCAGCACGGCGCCGCCGGCCGCGATCCAGAGGGGCTTGCGGGAGACCGGCGCCGAGGCCGCGGCCGCCCGGACGCGTGGCGGAGGCGGCGGTGTCGCGGGCGTCTTGCCGGGTTCGGCGGCCGGGCGCACGCGCATGGGACGGGAGGCCCAGGTGGAGTCGAGATCCTCGGGCGAGGCGATGCGGTGCGTGGGATCGGGCCGCGGAACGGAAGGCGCCGGCACCGGCTCGGCCTCGGTGCGCAGCGTGGCTTGGCCGGTGACGAGGCCGGCGGCGGGCGTCGTCGTCATCTCGAACTGAACATCGAGATGGTCCTGAGTCGAACCGGGCGGCACGATCGCCGGCAGGTCCCCCAGAGCCAGCGGCAGCAGGACGCGCCAGACCGATTCGGTCTCTTCCCGGGTGAGGGGAAAACGGTCCTGGAGCATCGTCAGCTCCCAGATGAACTCCTCGCAGCTCGCCATCCGCTCCTCGGGCTTCTTGGCCAGCGACTTGAGGACGAGGGCCCGCAGCTCGGCGGGCACCCGCTCGGAGGGGTCGGTGTCCGCGAAGTCCAGGGGGGCGCGAAACAGATGGCCAGCCATCAGCGCCGCCGGCTCGCTGCCCGCCACCGGGCAACGGCCGGTCAGCAGCTCGTAGAGCACGACGCCGAAGGAGTAGAGGTCGCTACGCTCGTCGAAGCCCGCGCCGCCGAACCTCTCCGGCGAGCCGTAGCGCGGCTTGCCCAGGAAGACGCCGGTGGTGGTGAGCCCGCCCTGCCCTTCCAGGGTCTTGGCGATCCCCAGGTCGATCAGCTTGATCAGCGGATTGCCGTCCACGTCGCGGGTGAGCATCAGGTTGTCGGGCGAGACGTCGCGGTGGACGATCTTGTGCCGGTGAAGGTAGCCAAGGGCCTTGAGCGACTGGCGGGCGATCTCCAGGGTGAGCGCCACCGGCGGCGGGCCGTAGCCGTTGAGAACCTCCAGGAGGTTCCAGCCGTCGATGTACTCCATGACGATGAAGGCCTGGCCGTCGCCGTCCACCGCGAAGTCGTGCAGCACCGCCACGTTGGGATGACGCAGCTTGATCGCCGATTTGGCCTCGGTCAGGAAGCGGTCCGCCGCCTCCTGCCCGGTATCTCCCTGGGAGTAAGCGCCTTGGGAGCGAATGACCTTGACGACGCGCACCTCGTCCAGCAGGCGATGGCGGACCTTGTAGATGGACCCCATCCCGCCCTCGCGCAGCTTGGCGAGGATCTCGTACTTGCCGTCGATCTGCTCGTTCAGAAGGGCCACGCCGCTCCCGCCTTGCTGAAAGGTCCAACCGGGTAAGAAAAGGAAAACCCTGGAATAGTAGCAGGAAGCGGGCGCGGGGCAGGCGCCCCGGCAGACCCTCACTCCCCCAACCCCCTCTCTCCCAGCCTCCCCCCCACCGGCCGGGAGAGAGGGGGCTCAAAAAAGTCAAAGTCTTCGCTTCTTCCCAGACTAACCACTCCCTCTTCTCCCGGCGGGCGGGGGGGAGGCTGGGAGAAGAGGGCCGGGGTGATGAGGGTCTTGGGTGGGTGGAACGCTGAGGCGAAGTCAGCGCGTACGGAGGCTAGGAGGGAGGTGCCGCGACGGCCGGAACCGCCGGAAACACGTACCCCTCCCACTCCCAAGGCGTCACCGTGTCGCCCATGATCTTCTCCAGGAGGGGCCGGAACGCCCGCTCGCCGTTGTCGCTGTTGGTCAACAGGATCATGCAGGCCTGGCGGTCGGTGAAGCAGATCATGTAGTTCTGCGCGCCGTCGCCATGCCCTTCCTTGAAGAACGCCGGCCCAAAGCGGGTATGGGTGAGCAGGCCCCAGCCCATGCCGTACGCCAAGCCCACGGCGGCGGCCTCGGTTCCCTCGGGCTCGCCGGCGACGGAAAACTGGTGCAGCGACCGGAGCTGGATGAACGGCCGGAGCATCGCCTTGCGGGTCTCGGGCTTGAGGATCTTGCCGGCGAGCAGGGCGGAGGCGAAGCGCGCGAGATCCTCGGCGCTGGTGGTCATCGATCCGGCGCCGCGGGCCGGGAAGCGCTTGGTCTGCGCATGGAACTTCCCGGCCTCGTCAAAGCGGTCGGCGACGTTGGCGGCGAACTCGGTACGGTAGATGAGGCCGGTGCGCGTCATCCCGAGAGGCGTGAACAGCGCTTCCTGCATCAGTTGATCGAGCGGCCGGCCTTTCTGCTGCTCGATGACGAACTGCACCAGATTGATGCCATCGCCCGAGTACTGGAACTTCGATCCCGGCGTGAAGTGCAGGTGCATCTTGTTGTCGGGCTCCATGAAGGCGAAGTTGAAGAGCCCAGACGTGTGAGCCAGGAGCATCCGCGGCGTCACCGCCGGCCAGCCGGGGTCCGCCACGACCGCCGAGCCCGACTCGCGATAGGCCTCGTAGCTGTCGAGCGGCTTGGGAAGCTGTTTCGCCACCGGCACGTCGAGCGAAAATTCGCCGCGTTCGACGAGCTGCATGACGTAGGTGGCGAAGACGCCCTTGGTGATCGACGCGGCCCAGGTCGTCGTCTCGCGATCCATCGGCAGGGCGGGCTCGACGCGGCGCAGTCCGTACGCCGCGCTCCAGACGAGGCGCCCGCGATCGAGCATGGCGATCTGGGCGCCGGTGACGTGGGCCGCTTCCAGGGTCTTGCGGGCGAAGGCGTCCGCCTCGGCGACAGGGATCGTGCCGCCGTCCAGCCGGCGCAGCCGCGCGGGTTCCGGAGACTTGGTCAAGGCGGTGCACGACACCTCCGAGAGGAGAGCGCCGAGCATCAGGGGAAAGAGGAAGCGCGAGCGAGGGCTGAGCACGCGAAAAGGCTACCACGGCTCGAAACTCTCTTGCTTTTCTCCCTCTTCTCCCGGCGGACGGGGAGGAGGCTGGGAGAAGAGGGCCGGGGTGATGAGGGGGTCAGGCCGCGGCGCCCGCGAAGCGCAGGCGTGGATTGCGCCGGGCCCGCCGCAGGTAGGTGCCGATCTCTTCCAGGAGGAGGGGTGTGGCCTCGTCGAGCTCGGCCGCGCGCTGGAAGACGGCGAGGGCGGCGGCGGCCTGGCGGTGGACGTCCTGCGAGAGGAAGACGGCGAGCATGCCGGCCGCGAGCTCGCGTACCTCGGCGCCGCGCCCCTGGCGCAGGTAGAGCTGGGCGAGGTCGAGGGTTACCAGCGAGGCGTCGTAGCCGTGCCCTTCGGCCAGGCAGCGCTGCCGGACCTCGGCGAGGGTTCGCTCGGCCTCGGGAAGGTAGCCCAGGCGGGCGGCGATGCGGCCGCTCAGCCAGGCGAGGCGCAGCTCGGTCCAGGCGTCGGGGAACTCGCCGTAGGTGTGCAGGAAGCGCTCGAGCTGCTGCAGGGCCTCTTCGGCGTGCCCGCTGTCGTTGAGGAACCAGGCGAGGTTGTGGCGCGCCATCAGCACCAGCCGCGGTTCGCGCTCCCACTCCACCAGGGAGAGGCCCTTGCGGAGCTGGCGGATGGCCTCCTCGGGGTCGCCGGCCTGACCCAGGAAGACACCCTGGCTGATCATCGCGCGCCCCCTGCGGTGCGGTTCGCGCAGGTCGTCGTAGATGCCGATCACCACGTCCAGCAGCTCGGCGGCCTGCTCGAAGCGGCCCTGATCGCCGAGCAGCGAGGCCCGCAGGTCGAGGATGCGAGCCTCCTCCAGCGGATCGGCCGAGCCGCTCTCGGCGTGACGCTCGGCCTCCAGCAGCGCCTCTTCGGCACCCGTGAGGTCGAAGGCGATGCGGCGGGCGTTGCCGAGATAGGCCCAGGCCCGCGCCCGGAGGTCCATCACCACGGACGGGCCGTAGTAGCCGGCGTCGAGCTGGCGGGTGAGCAGGAGGCTCAAGCCGGCGAGCTCCACCGCCTCGGCGGCATCGCGGAATCCCGCCTCGAAGCTCGCGTCGATCAGCAGCTCGCAGACCGCCAGGGTCTGGAAGCGGCCGGCCTGGCCCACCAGGGTCCGCCGCCGGGGCGCCGGATGGGCCAGCAGCTCCGCTACCAGGTCAGGCGCCTCGTTCCGCTCTTCCTTCACCTCGGCGAGCCGGCGCTCCAGCCGGGCGAGGAGCCCCGACTGGACGAAGCCGGCCTGCTCCTCGCCGGCCGCGGACGGCGCGTCCGGCGACGACGGGCTCAGGGTCGACAGCAGATCGTCCACTTCCCGCTGGCAGATCCGGCAGCCGGAGAGCAGATGGCTCTCGACCCAGCGCTCCTCGGCCGGCGAGGCGCCGGCCTGAGAGTACCTTTCGAGAACCTCCCGGTCAGGGTGATTCGCAGCCATCCGATGCTCCTTGAGCGGAAACCGGGGGCGATCCACCAAGGACCCCACCCTATCCAATCCAGACACGTCGGCTCACTGGAACGAGTGTCCTCTATCTCTAGTTGCTTCAGGGGCGGAAAAAGTGACACCGGCGAGCAATCTCGCCGGTGCCGGGGGAGATCAGTGCTGGCCGTTGGGGTCCATCGTGCCGCCGGCCAGGCCGAAGATACGCATCAGGAAATGGAAGAGCCCTTCCGGAGCGGCCCGCTCGGAGCCGTCCACGGTGGCGCCGCTGATTCCGGTGCGGGCGTGGGACGGCGCTGCGCAGGCCAGCGCGAGGGCGACGGACAGGAGCAGAGCCGCGGCGGCTCTCCGAAAGGTTCCGGACTGGCTGAACGGGTTGGACGGCCTGAAGATCATGAGGGATCCCTCCGGGCAGGCGGAATCGGACGGTCACCACGACCGCGGTCTGTACCTACCCTCTATCTTCAAGGTGCCGTTTCATCGCGGGAGGGATCACTGAAACTGACAAGCAAAGGAAAAACTTCAATGAAGGGTCTCCCCTGGAAAAGGCGAAGGGGACCGGTTTCCCGGTCCCCTCGAGTCTGGCGCGCGGCGCAAGCCGCGGTATGGAAGGTTGGTACCGCGGGGCGAGTATCCGCCGTGGGACCCCCGTTAACCGGCGGCGGACGCGCGCCGGTGGAGCCCCGGTAGGGTTGGCCGCCTTTCGGCGACCGGAAGAGCGATTATACACGAGTGCGCATGTTTATGGAACAGAAGTTTACACAGACTTTTTCTACGACCCCTCCCAAGCGGCCCCTCATCACCCCGGCCCTCTTCTCCCATCGCCCTCCCCCCGACCGGGAGAAGAGGGGACAAGGGAGAGACGCCGGCCGACCTCGTGGACGGAGCTCTGTCCGCCGCTTCGAAGACCCTCACTCCCCCAACCCCTCTCTCCCAGCCTCCCCCCCACCGGCCGGGAGAGAGGGGAGCCGGAAGTCCAACCAAGGCGGCATTGCTCTTTGTTTCTCTCCCTCTTCTCCCGGCGGACGGGGGGGAGGCTGGGAGAAGAGGGCCGGGGTGATGAGGGCCACGGCGGTGCGGTCACCGGTCCGGTTCACGTCGGCTTCGCGCATCGGCGTCGAACGCCCCCTCCTGATACATTCGCACCCATGGCGGAGCGATGGCCGGGCCGGCTGAAAAAGCTGCGGGAGTGGGCGCGCTCGCTGGACTTCGCCCTCGCCAAGCGCTTCGGCCTCGCCAGCCGGGAAGACCGCCTCTTCTTCATCCTCATCGTCGCCGTGGGCGTGGTCGGCGGCCTCCTGGGGCTCGTCACCGACCGGTGCATCGCCCTCGTCCAGGCGCTGCTCTGGGAGGGGCACACGGGGGATTTCCTCCAGGTCGTGGCATTGGTGCCCCGCTGGCTGGTGGTGGTGGCCCCGGCCGCCGGCGGCGCCCTCGTGGGGCTGATCCTCTGGCTGGGCCGGCGGCGCAAGCGTAGCGAGACGGGCGGCGAGGGCATGGCGATGCTCATCGAGGCCGTGGCCCTGACCGGCGGCAAGATCGCGCCGCGGCCGGTGCTGATCAACGCCCTGGCGGCGCTGGTCACCGTCGGCAGCGGCGGCTCGCTCGGCCGCGAGGGGCCGATGATCCGGCTGGGCGCCATGATCTCCTCCTGGATGGGCCAGCGGCTGGAGCTGCCGGCCCACAAGCTGAAGATCCTCGTCGGCTGCGGCGCCGCGGCCGGCCTCGCGGCGACCTACAACATCCCGATCGGCGGCACGCTGTTCGCCATGGAGGTGATCCTCGGCAACTTCGCCCTGGAGATCTTCGGCCCCATCGTCGCCTCCTCGGTCATCGCCACCCTCATCGCCCGCTCCCTGGTGGGCAACGCGCCGCTCTATGCCACTCCCGACTACGTGCTGACGAGCGGCTGGGAGATGCTCCTCTACGCCGCGCTGGGCCTGGTGGGCGCCGGCGCCTCGCTCGTCTTCATGACCGGGGTGAGCTGGGGCGGGGCGGTGTTCAAACGCCTTGGGAAGATGCGGCTCCTGCCCCGGCCCTACCAGCCGGTGGTGGGCATGGCCCTCCTGGGGTTGATCGGCCTCTGGATGCCCTATGCCCTGGGGCGCGGCGTCGGCACCATCAACCTGGCGCTCACCGGCAAGCTCCAGATCCCCGAGCATCTGGGCGGGGCGCCACAGCTCACCATCCTTTTCCTGCTGGAAGTTGCCCTGATGAAGCTGGTGGCGACCTCGCTCACCCGGGGAAGCGGCGGCGCGGGCGGCCTCTTCACGCCCTCCCTGGCTTTCGGCGCCCTGGTCGGCGGCGCCTTCGGCACCTGGGCGCACTGGGCGTTCCCGCACATCGCCTCGCCCTACGGCGCCTATGCCGCCGTGGGCATGGCCGCCGTCATGGCGGGCACCAGCCACGCGCCGATCAGCGCCATCCTCATCCTCTTCGAGTTCACCGGCAACTACGACATGATCCTGCCCGTCATGGTGGCGGCCATTCTCTCGGGTACGCTGGCCAAGCGGGTGCGTCCCTACTCCATCTACACCGAATCGCTGCGCGGCCGGGGAGTTGACCTGCCCTCGCGCATGGAGGAGGCGGTGCTGGCCGGCCTCAAGGCTGGGGACCTGATGCGCCCCGACACCAGCCTGCTGCGGCCGGCCGACCGCTACGGCGACGTGGTGAAGAAGTTCCTTTCCACCCGCCGCCAGCGCCTCTTCGTGGTGGACGGCGACGGCAAGCTCGTGGGGGCCATCTCCCTGCACGACATCAAGAGCGCCCTGGAGCAGCCCGAGCTGTTGACGGCCGTGGTGGCTCTCGACCTGATGACGCCGGTGGACCGGGCCATCCACCAGGACGAGCGCCTGCACCGGGCCACGGAGTACTTCGCCCACAGCGACTTCGAGCGCCTCCCGGTGGTGGACGCCGGGGGCTGCTTCCTGGGCCTGCTGGCCAAACGGGACCTGCTGGCGGTCTACGCCCAGGAGGTGCTGGGCCGGCCGGCGATGCTCGCCACCTTCGTCTCCGGCCAGGAGTCGAACGCGAGCCGGCAGTATGTAGACATTCCCCCGGACTTCTCCCTGCGCCTGGTGCCGGCGCCCCCCGAGCTGGTGGGCAAGACCCTGGCCGAGGCCCGCCTGCCGCAGACTCTTGGGTCGCGGGTGATCGAGATCAAGCGCCAGGGTCCGCTCGGCGAGGAGCCGGTAATCCCCACCGCCGAGACGACGCTCCAGGCGGGCGATCTCCTGCTGCTCCTCGGCCCCACCGCAAAGCTGGAAACTCTCTCCAAGGGGAGCCTCGCGGACGAGGCCCTGGCCCAGCATCAAGCGGAGGCGGAATGAGCCGGCCCGCCGTTCCCCCGTCCGCCGACACCGCCGGCCTCTGCGCCACCTGCGAGCACCTGCGCCTCCAGGCCTCGAAGACGAGCGTCTTCGTGCGGTGCGGGCTGGCGGAGGTGGATGCGCGGTTCGCGAAGTACCCCCCGCTGCCGGTGCGGGTTTGCGGGGGGTATCGAAGGGCGCCGGATTGACCCGGGAAGGTGCCGTCCTTACTGGCTGCCAGGCCTTCAGTCGCGGGGGCAACGTCGACGTCCTGCTTGAGGGCCCGGTGGCCGGCGGCGAGGGCGAGGAGGACAAGCACGGTGGCGAACGCCCCGCCGACGATCGTGGCTCTCGTCATGGTCGGCCACCGGCGAGCGAGCGGAGCGATCTGGGGGAACCACCCGCCGGTAGCCTTCCGCCTGGACGAGGACGATGAACGGCCTCAGCCGCAGGTACAGTCGGTGCACGCCGTGCGGGTGCAGCAGTCCGAGCAGACTGTGCCCGTACAGGCCGCACAACTGTTCGCGGCCGTGCCTCCAGCCACTTCCTTCAACGTGGTGACTTCCAGGTTACCCAGGGTCTCACGGCTCAGGGCCAGCTTCTTGAGCTTACGCTTCATGGTACGCCTCCTTGTGGCCTCGCGCGGGCTCCATGCTCGCAGGAAGTAGCCCAGTATAAATTAATTCATGTACTCACTTCAACGCCCTGGCATTGTGCTTGATTCAGGGTAGATGGGCTCAGTGCCGGCGCATCCAGACACCCCACGTGACCGGCCCTGCCTCAGAGGTCCCTCCTGCATAGCGCTCGATAATCGGGTCGGGCGCAAACGGGTGATTTCGATTCATAGATCATAGCGCGAAGGAAGACCTCGAAGCTCCTCGCGAGGAACTGGCGATACACGCTCTGATCGGCAAGCCCAAGGAATCTCTTACCATCTTGTTCAGAAAATCTGGTGAAGCTAATACCTCAAATTTTGCCATTGTCCCCTCGAATCTATGCGTATGCCAGATTGAATTAGTCTCCGATGAGAGTGAAGTTTGCGGTTTATGGTTCGGGCCGGTCCGTCCGGCCCAACGGGCCGGGAGAACTGAGCCCAGGGCATCTGAGGCCGAAGGCCGATGCCCTGGGTGGAGAGATCGATAGGCAGTGCGGCCTGAAAGGCCGCGAGACCGTTGGCACGACTTTCGACGGCCGCGGCCGGGAAACCAGTCATTCGAACTCTTTTTGAGGCGGCCGATGACATCGCTCAGCGCCTGCGTGCAAGTTCTCGCGGCCCTTCAGGCCGCATGGGTGGAGGTGCTCTTTTTCCCAGGGCGTCGGCCTCCGGCCTCGGCCCTGGGCTGGGATCTCTCGGCCCGTTGGGCCGGACGGGCGGTGGGTGGTAAACCAGGGGCGCAGGCAGTTACGAGGTAACCCGCTGCCGGCGAGAGAGAGGAGAAGAAAGAAGCGAGTTAGTGGCCGGCGGGACGCCGGCGCTCCCAGGGGTGCCCGGCCGCTGCGTCTTCGCTTTGGTCCCTCTTCTCCCGGTGACGAGGATCCCTTTTGACACCGCCGCCCCTTCCAAGCTATCCTTCCCTCTGCATTACGAGCGGTCCGGCTCTTCAGCCGGGCTCGGCAACCTGGGACGGACACCCAAGGTGCCCTCTCGCTCCCAACGAGCGAGGATGCGGTCGCCCCTGGTGACAATTAAGTGTCCGGAGCGGATAGCCCGTCTCGTGATGCTTACGAGCCGGGCTTTTTGTTTGCCCGGCGCTTTGGGAGGAGAGACACAGTGAGCGATCCGCTCTTCGACGTTCCGGTTCCGCCCCGCCCCGCCGATGTAGAGGAGCGCACGGCGCGGCTTTTGGCCGCCCTTGCATCCCGCGTCCTGGTGCTCGACGGCGCCACCGGCACCGCGCTGCAGGCCGCGCATCTGACCGCCGCCGACTTCGGAGGCCCCGAGCTCGAAGGCTGCAACGAATACCTCTGCATCACCCGGCCCGACGTGGTGCAGGGCATCAGTGACGGCTACCTCGCGGCCGGCGCCGACATCGTGGAGACCGACTCTTTCGGCGGCACTCCCCTGGTGCTGGCCGAGTATGGCCTCGCGGATCAGGCCTGGGAGCTCAACCGCCTCTCCGCCGCGCTCGCCCGCGCCGCCTGTGCGATTCATGAGACGCCGGAGAAGCCGCGCTTCGTCTGCGGCTCCATGGGGCCGACGACCAAGGCCATCTCGGTCACCGGCGGCGTCACTTTCGAGGGGCTGATCGAGAACTTCCGCGTCCAGGCCCTGGGATTGATGGCCGGCGGCGCCGACTACCTGCTCCTCGAGACCCAGCAGGACACGCGCAACGTCAAGGCCGGCCTCATCGGCATCGAGCGCGCCTTCGCCCAGGCCGGCTGGAAGGTGCCCGTCGCCGTCTCGGCCACCATCGAGACCACCGGCACCATGCTGGCCGGCCAGGACGCCGAGGCTCTCGCCGTCTCCCTGCTCCACGCCGACCTTCTCTATGTCGGCCTCAACTGCGCCACCGGCCCGGAGCTGATGACCGACCACGTGCGCACCCTCTCCGAAATCTGCCGCACCCGGGTGGCCTGCGTGCCCAACGCCGGCCTGCCCAACGAGGAGGGCAAGTACACCGAGGGGCCGGAGGTCTTCGAACGCGTCTTCACCCGCTTCCTCGACGCCGGTTGGCTCAACCTCGTCGGCGGCTGTTGCGGCACCACCTCGGCGCACGTCACCGCCCTTTCGCGCCTCGCCGAGGGGCGCAAGCCGCGGCCCATCCCCTTCCACCGCCGCTCCATGATCTCCGGCCTCGAAGCCGTCGAGCTCTCCGACGCGCAGCGGCCGGTGATGGTGGGCGAGCGCACCAACGTGCTCGGCAGCCGTAAGTTCAAGCAGCTCATCCAGGCCGGCCAGCACGAGGCCGCCGCCGAGGTGGGCCGGGCGCAGGTGAAGGCCGGCGGCCAGATCCTCGACGTCTGCCTCCAGGACCCGGACCGCCCCGAGATGGAGGACATGGAGGCCTTCCTCGACCGGCTGATCCGCCTCGTCAAGGTGCCGCTGATGATCGACTCGACGGACGCCGCCGTCATGGAGCGGGCGCTCACCTGGTGCCAGGGCAAGTCGATCCTCAACTCCATCAACCTGGAGGACGGCCGCAGCCGCTTCGAAAAGGTCATCCCCCTGGCCCGCCGCTTCGGCGCCGCCCTCGTCGTGGGCCTGATCGACGAGAAAGGCATGGCCGTCGACGTCGAGCGCAAGGAGGAGGTGGCGCGGCGCAGCTACCACATCCTCGTCGAGGAGATGGGCGTCAAGCCGGAGGACATCTGGTGGGACCCGCTGGTCTTCCCCTGCGGCACCGGCGACGCCGCCTACCTCGGCTCGGCGGCGCAGACCATCGAGGGCGTGCGCGCCGTCAAGGAGCTGTTCCCGGACTCGAAGACCATCCTGGGGATCTCCAACGTCAGCTTCGGCCTGCCCAATGCCGGGCGCGAGGTGCTCAACTCCGTCTTCCTCTATCACTGCACCAAGGCCGGCCTCGACGCCGCCATCGTCAACACCGAGAAGCTGGCGCGCTACGCCGACATCCCCCAGGAGGAGCGGGACCTCGCCGAGGCGCTGATCTTTCTGCCGCTGGGCGACGTCGAGGCCGGCAACCGCGCCGTCGAGACCTTCACCGCCCACTTCCGCGGCCGCGCCTCCGCCGCCGTCCAGCCGCGCGCCGAGCTGCCGCTGGAGCAGCGCCTCGCCCGGGCCGTCGTCGAGGGGAGCAAGACGGGCCTGGAGGACGACCTGGAACAGGCGCTCGCCGACGAGCGCTGGCCCAACCCCATGGAGATCATCAACGGTCCCCTGATGGCCGGCATGAGCGAGGTGGGGCGGCTGTTCAACGACAACCAGCTCATCGTCGCCGAGGTCCTCCAGAGCGCCGAGGTGATGAAGGCCGCCGTGTCGTATCTCGAGCCGCACATGGAGAAGGCGATCGACGGCAGCTCGTCCTCCCGCGGCAAGGTGCTCCTCGCGACCGTCAAGGGGGACGTCCACGACATCGGCAAGAACCTGGTGGACATCGTGCTCTCGAACAACGGCTTCGAGGTGGTGAACCTGGGGATCAAGGTCCCCTCCGAGCGGCTGATCCAGGCCGTGCGGGATCACCAGCCCAACATCATCGGCCTCTCCGGCCTGCTGGTGAAGAGCGCCCAGCAGATGGTGCTCACCGCCGGCGACCTGGCGGCCGTGGGAATCGACACGCCGCTTCTCGTGGGCGGCGCGGCCCTCACCCGCCGCTTCACCCACCGCAAGATCGCCCAGGCCTACACCGGCCTCTGCACCTACGCCAAGGACGCAATGGCCGGCCTCAAGCTGGTCGAGCGCCTGATGGACCCGGCCGCCCGGCCGGATCTGGACCAGGAGGTCGCGACAATGATCGCGACCGACACCGCCGAGGCCGTCGTGGAGCCGGGCGAGGCCGCCGACCCTGGGCGGGGCGCCGCAGCCGAGGTGCGGCGGGACGTCCTCGTGCCGGCGCCGCCGGATCTCGACCGGCACGTCGCCGAGCTCGACCTCGACAAGGTGTGGGAGTACCTGAATCCGCAGATGGTCTACGGCAAGCACTTAGGGCTAAAGGGCTCGGTGAAGCGCCTGCGGGAGGAGGGGGACGAGAAGCTCGCAAAGCTCGAACGGATCGTGGACGAGCTGAAGGACGTGGCCCGTCAGGGCGCCATGCAGGCGAGAGCCGTCTGGCGCTTCTTCCCCGCCGAGGCGGAAGGCAACAAGGTGACTCTCCGCGATCCCGAGACGGGCGAACCGGTCGCCGCCTGGACCTTCCCCCGCCAGAACCGGGAGGGGGGCCTGTGCCTCGCCGACTACGTCCTGCCCGGAGATCATCTCGCCCTCTTCGTCACCACGGCGGGAGCGGGGATTCGGGAGCGGGTAGAGGCCTGGAAGAACCAGGGCGAGTACCTGAAGAGCCACGCCTTCGCGGCGCTGGCCCTGGAGACGGCTGAAGCCGCCGCCGAGTGGCTCCACGCCTGCCTGCGCAAGCGCTGGGGATTCCCCGACGCGGCGGACCTACCGCTGGAGGAGAAGCTCACCGCGCACTACCGCGGCAAGCGCTACAGCTTCGGCTACCCCGCCTGCCCCGACCTCGCCTTCCAGCGCGAGCTCTTCCACGCCCTGCGCCCGGAGGAGATCGGCGTCGAGCTCACCGAAGGCGACATGATGGAGCCCGAGGCGAGCGTCTCCGCGCTGGTGTTCCACCATCCGGACGCGCGGTACTTTGGGGTGTAGGGTGCTCGTTCCGCAGTTTTCAGGGATAATTGCGGATCATGGACCGCAATCTCCAGACGATTCTGCTGAATGACAACCCCTGGCTCCAGGAGCCGGCGAGACTGGCTGACTGGCTCCGGCTGCGTCTGCCGCCTCTTTATCTCCCCAGGCTCGCTGCTTCCGCGAACCAAAAGCGTTGGACTGAGTCGAATCGCGCTCATCTGGTGATCGGGCCAAGACAGGCCGGGAAGTCGACCGCTCTCTGGGTCCATCTGGCCGAGTGTAACGAGCCGGCTCTCTTTGTCGATTGCGAGCAGGAGATCGTTCGGAACTGGTGCCGCTCGGCCCCTCTCTTCCTCGCGGACCTCGAAAAGCTCGTGAACCGTCCGGTCACCTTGTTCTTCGAGGAAATCCAGCACCTCGAAGAAGCCGGTCTCTTCCTCAAGGGACTGGTCGACCGCAAGATCGGCGTTCCCATTCTCGTGACCGGCAGCTCCTCGTACCATCTCGGAGCCCGCACCCGCGAGTCGCTCGCCGGCCGGGCTTCTCGGACCCGCCTGCTTCCCCTCTCCCTGCCCGAGGTCTGCCAGGACCTCGCGGACAAACCCCTGATCGTGCGGGAACGGCTGGAGGAAGAGCGCCTCGCGCGGCACCTGGTCTTCGGTGGTTATCCCGCGGTCTGGCTGTCCGACACCCCGGAGGTCCTCCTGACCGACTTGTTGGAGTCGATGGTCCTGCGGGATGCGAGCGACCTCTTCCGGATCGGCCGTCCCGATGCTTTCCGCCAGCTCCTGCGGCTCCTGGCCGGGCAGGCCGGCAGCCTGGTAAACCTGTCCGAGTGGGCCTCCATCCTGGGGATCAGCCGCGATACGGTGGCCTCCTATCTCGAGATCCTGGAATCGAGCCATCTGACCCTGAACCTTTCCCCGTTCGCCGGGGGCAAGCGCGTGGAGCTCACGGCGCGACCCAAGATCTACCTGCTGGACAATGGCCTGCGCAACCGTCTCCTCCATGATTTCCGCCCTCTGCAGGAGAGAACCGATGCGGGGCCGCTCTTGGAGAGTTGGGTGGCGACGGAGCTCTGGAAAGCCCTTCCAGACGGGGCGACGCTCCACTTCTGGCGTAGCGCGTCGGGAGCCGAGGTGGATTTCATCGTCGTTCGGGGAGACCTCATCCTGCCCGTGGAGGTCAAGGCCGGCCGCAGTGAACGGCCTTTGCTCTCCAAGTCGCTACGCAGCTTCCTGGATGCTTACCAACCCGCCACCTGCCTCCTGCTCAACCTCTCCCTCGCCCACCGAGGTCAGGTCGGCAAGACGGAGGTGGATTGGATTCCCCCTACCCAACTCGCGCGGCGAGTCGAGAAGGTCTTCGCGGAGACGTAGCCGGTGTTTCGTTGGACGACGCAGCACGCAGGTGCGGGTGCCTCTGTTGAGGTTGGCGGCGCCCGTCGATGCGCCCGTCGATGCGCCGGCCGCTGCACAGGAAAGCGTGGGACCACAGGCTCCGCGCCCGCTCCTCGATGATCCTGCGCTGCATCTTGCGAATCGTGCGGTCGATCAGAGCGCTGCCGCCGGCCAACCCCACCCGGGCCGGGGCCGCATAGCGCTCGAGGAACTCCTCGTTGGACAGGCCGGTGACTTCGACGATCGGCATGGCTGGATCTCCGGACGCCAAGCTATCACGGGCTGGAAGAGAGCGAAGATGACGCAGCCTATCCTTAGATGCCGCAACATAAGCATCGCTGAGCTATTCGATGGATATTTTGGGCCACTCCAGCGAATTTGCCGCAACTGATCCGCCGGCGAGACAGCCTTCCGAGCGCGGACTTATAGACTGGCGTCCAAGCGGAGATCAGCGCTTCGAGACAGCCGCGAATCTACTCCCCCTCCTCCGCCCGGATCCACGCTCCCAGCACCGGCATGCTCAGTCGCCCCTCGTCAGTGAGGAGATACCGCCGGCGCAGCCACCTACGGGTAGGCGCTTCCAGGGTTGGAGTCCTCGCGTACGCCAGATCGAGCAGCGCTGTCCGAGCCGCCGGCGGGGCTTCCTGGAAGACGTTGCGGAAGTAGTAGGTCTCCTGGGTCAGGACATCTTCCTCCACGCGCGTCACATCCGGGAGATCCGCCCGGCGCCGCTCCTGCTCGTTGAGTCGGGTCACCAGAAGAGATCCATAGAGCTGCACCAGGTTCGGCTGGCCGCCCGTCCGCTCGAAGATCGCCGCCGCCACCTCCTCGGGCACAGCGTCGTCCGGAAACTCGGGGATGGGCTTGCGGAGGAGTCCGAGGGCGGCCTCTCTCTCCAGAAATCCGATGCGGATCTCCCGGGCGTTGATGAGGTGATCGTTCCAGAGAGCGTCCAACTCCTCGAAGGGCGCCGCCCCTGCCACCAGAATCCGGATTCGCTGCCGGTGCTGGATGGTCGCCCGGATGAGTCCCAGAAGCTGAAGCAGTTCCTGCCGGGAGCCGGGGAAGAGGCTTTCCAGACGCTCAAACTCGTCGATACAGAGGAGAACCCGCAGACCGCCGGGAAGATCGTCAAGCGATTCAAGCCACCGGCTTCCCATCTCGAACGGCGGCCCGTCCGGCAGTGGAGGAAGATCCAATTGCCGATCGCGTCGCGCCTGCTCCCGCGCTCGGCGAGCTAAGGCGGAGAAGAAGGCCGCGGGCGAGTCTATCGGATTGTCTTGGAGATCGAAGAAGATGCAGACGGCATCTGGGAGGAGCAGAGGTAGCATCTTTTGAAGCGAGGTCTTGCCGGTTCGCCGCGGTCCCAGCAGAGCGATCGAGCTGCCCTTTCCGGGTTCTCCAAGAAGAGTTTCAATAGTCTGGACCAATTCTTCTCGGCCGCGGAAGACCTCACGTCCCTGCTCGGGACTGAGTGGTTCCTTGGCGCGGAAAGGGTTGGGAAGAAGGTCGGAAGCCTCGACCTCCGCCGCTCGGCGCCACTCGGCGGTGACCTCTTCCCAGACCGGGAGGGGGCCTGCGCGGAGAGCTTGCGCCAGGGGTCCTTTCTCCTGGAAGAGGCGATTTCTCAGCGCATTCAGCTCGGTGCTGGCCCGTTCTAGCTTCTGAAGCCGATGATAGGGAATGGTTGTTTCTGCGGTGGAGGCGAGATATCGAGCCACTTCCGCAAAACCCAGAAGGAGAGGGTCAGCACCTGCTAGACCCGGAAGCCAGGTGCCTTTGAGTTCAGGAAGCGAGGTGAACCCATGGCTCCGGGCAGCCTTTTCGAGTTCAGTCGCCTGAAGGCGTGCCAGAACTCTCCTACCGATCTTCCTCTGGCCTGGCGCTCGCACGCAGGCCTCCAGAACTTGTCGTGCCAAGGTTTGGTCTGCCGCCGCTGCCTGCAAAAGGTGATGGGAGAGAAAAGGATGAGGAAGGAAACTCAAATCGTGATAGAGGACCGGAACGAACCGGAGCATGCTGGGCGCTCGAGAATATTCAAGATTAAAGAGGAAAATTTGGATTGGAACTTCAAAAAGGTAAATTGGAATTCGAAGAGCGGTAATCAACGCAGCCCCGCCTCCGACTACGACCCCGACTACGACCCCGACTCCGCCCCCGATGACGCCCCCGACGACGACTCCGCCCTCCATGACGCCCCCGACGACGACTCCGCCCCCGACGACGAACCCAGCGAAGCCACCAACGGCGAACCCGACGGCGAACCCAGCGGCGCCCTCGGCGACGCCCTCGGCGACGCCCACGCCTACGACCACGGCGACTATCATGCACAAGGCGACGAACCCAGCGAAGCCACCAGTAACGCTGCCCTTAGCGATGCTCCAGCGGAAGACCTCCAAGTGGACGCCCAACGTGACGCCCGCGGAGACGCCTATCGTGGTGCTCATGGCGATGGCCCAGGCGAAGACCACGACGATGCCCACGACGATGCCCACGACGACGACCACGGCGACTGCCATGAGCGCAAGGATAAAATCAACCTTGAATCCAAGAAGTTTTAAGAAGAACAAAATCAATATGGAGGTGCCAATCGGGATCGTCCCCAGGAGGATTGCCATTTTTTTCACATAAACCCGCTTGGCTCCGCCGTCTCGCCAAAGTCTCCAGCCGGGAGCGTTCGGATTCTCAATCCCGGCCTCCTTAAGAAGGAAATGGAGGGAGATCGGCTGCATGAAGAACATCCAGAGGAACCGCCAGTAGCCCGGGAGCTGGGCTTCTCGGTGGGTCACAGCTCCTCCCGCAGCCATTCCGTCAAGACATTCCCAAAGGGCTTCCCGTCCTTGACGATCCCCCGGGAGCGCAGGCTCAGGCGGTCCGCCGCCTTTCCTTCAAGCACCCCGAGCAGGCTCTTCCGGTCCCGCTCCGGGAGGATTCTCCAGATCTCTCGCAATCGGACTATCGCCTCACAGCGAAACGCGTCGAGGGCATAAGAGATTTCCTCGCCATCCCTGCGAGCGTCGATGAGATGGCGGCCGAGAAGCTGCAGATAGAAAGGATGACGGCCTGCCCATTGTCGCATCAGGTCGGCATCGCTAGGTCCCAACTCTTCATTCCCCCAACCAATCACTTCCTCTGCTGCCTTAGGTTCCAAGAGGTTCACCCAGTTGAGCTCGAGCCGGTTGTGGAAGGGTGAGGTGCGACCGATGCTCTCGCAGATGAGGTCCAGGTCTTGCCGGGAGGCGACCACCAGAACGATTTTTCCCAACATCCCACGAAGCCGCTCGAAAAAGCGACAATCGAACCTCGGAATCATGCCGTCGAATTCGTCGATCAAGAGCAGTGGAGGGAGGCTGGGGCGACCTACGGCCTGAGCCCAGCGGTCCAGGGTTTCGGCCACCGGGTCAGCCTCCTCATAAGAGAGCTGATAGCCCGTGATCTTCTCCACGAACGTCCGCGGGGAGATTCCTTCCCCTTCCTCTCCACTCAGGAGTCGGACCTCCCGTCCCCTTCCGCTCTGGCGCTGGAACCAAGTCTGGAGGATAGAGGACTTCCCGATCCGCCAGTCTCCGACGAGAGAGACGCTACGGCCCTCCTCAAGAGCCGCCTCCAGGCGGTGGAAGAGGTCGATCCGGCCTACGAAGCGGGGCGGGGTTACGGGAGTCCAGGGATCGTAGGGATTCCGGATCGTGGAGCGAGGGGCCACGGATCGCGGAAAGATCCAAGTCAACCGCCCTCCGCGGCTCTCCGAATACAGGCTGTCATCATCATGCCAGTGCCCCCCGCCCGTGGAGAAAGCCCGGAAACGGAGGTCAATCTGGAGCGGACGTCCGGCGTTGTCGAGGCCGATCGTCACGAGCTGACAGGCGTTGGGGTAGTGGTCGGCTCGGTCTCCCTCGTAGAGGCAGCCGGCGGCGAGTTGGCGGACGGTGCGGTCGGGATCCGCCCAGGTTTCGACGGTCGGCTCGTGGAGGTGGCCGCGCAGGACGAGGTCGGCCCGGCCGGCGAGGAGCTTGCGGCAGTGTGCACCGTCCGCCAGATCGTGGAAGGGGTGGTGCATTAGGACCAGTCGAAGTCCGGGGAGCGCGTCGCCCTTCGGATCGCTCGCCAGCTCCATGAGTTGATCGTCGGTGAGCCACAGGCGACCGGTGTCGTAGTCGTCCCCGCAGAGCCAAGCAGTATCGAGACCGAGGATGTGGATTGGGAAACCCCAGCCCGGGATCTCAAGGGTCGTCCGGTAGCCCAGGCGGCCATGGGACGACTGTGCGGGGTCCAGTTCCGGCCGGCCAAGCGATTCCCGGACCCAGCGGCGGTAGGCGCCTTGCCGGGAGAGGACGCCGTCCCGCAAAGCGTCCTCAAGACCTGGGGCTGGCTTTCCTCCGGCCATCCAGCGGGCGAGAGCCAGAGGATCGATCCGGGGGGCCAGGGCGCGGAGGTTGGCCCACCCATCGTGATACACGAGGCGCTGGATGTCGTGGTTGCCCGGAATCACGAAAAGCCGGTCCGCCTTCAGGTGGAGCCGGTCGAGAAGGGCGAATAGGAAGTCCGTTACAGCCGCATACTCATCTTCACTGCCGGACTGGGCCGCATCCCCGGTGAAACAGACGAGGTCTACTGGGCCGTCCTGGAGCAACTCGGCGAGGTTATGGTCCCAGGCATCCCCAAGCACCCGGCGGCGGCGCCAAGGCTCCTTCTCCCTCGGACCTCGTTCGTGGAGGTCGGAGATGTGGAGGATGCGCAGCCGGTGACGCGGATCGCTCATCGGGGCTCGGATCTCCTGGAGGGAGACGGCAGTTGCCGCTCAGGGTTCCAGAAAAGGGTACTACACTCCGAATGCCCGGTATGTGAGACGTAGAGGCGAAATCCAGAAGCAGGGACATCAGGGACTGCAAGGACGTCAAAGAACAAACGACGTCACCAAAGACGACATTTTGTGTCCCTGTCGTCCTTGCAGTCCCTGATGTCCTTGCTATCTCAATGCGCCGGCTTCTTCGCCGCGGGCGCCTTGCGCAGCGCGGCCGCCGTCTCGATCACGTCCCGGGCCTGGCAGACGAGCTCCGGGGAGGCGTGGAACTCGTCGTTGCAGATCTTGTAGCGGATGGCCTTGGCGGCGGCGATCCTCTCGGCTTCCGGCCAGGCGATGTCGGCCGTCAGGTACTCCACCGCCCTGGCGTTGCTCGCCTCCTGCTGGTACTTCGGCTTGCTCATCACGACCGCCCGGCCGTCCACGGTGAGCGTCAAGCCGTTGCAGTGCGCATATCGCGCTTTGTTGCTGTTGCCCAGCACGGTGAACGAGACCGAGCCGGGATCGTCCGAGGTCCAGATGAACAGGGGATCGAAGGTGTCGGGCTCGGGTTTGATCCTGGTCTTCAGGACCACCACTCCCGTCGTTTTGTCGTCCTCCCGCAGGCTCTGGCCTTTATGGCACTGCGGAGTCTCCTCGGCGGCGAGCACGGGAAGGGCGGTGAGGAGCAGCGCCAGCGTGAAAACGACTCGGCTCATCCGGAAGATCCTCCTGGGGGTCGCCGGGACGGAAGCGCCTGGGAGACCTGCTTCGGCATAACGCGACGACGGGGCACGGCGATTCCAGCGGCGCCTCCAGGCCTTGGCCCCGATCTTGCCTAAGAGAATGGTGAGCCTTGGAACTTCTTGAGGCACAATGCTATGCGCCAAGGACGATACAGAAGTCTTGCCGATCCCGAGACCCTTCGGCAGTTCATTGCCAACTTGCGCGAGGGGATCTACATCACCACGCAGGACGGGGAGATCCTGGACGCCAATCCCGCCTGCGTGGAGATCTTCGGCGCTTCGTCGCTGGAGGAGCTGAAGCGTTATCGGGTGCAGGACCTCTATGTCGAGCCCGAGCAGCGGGGCGAGGAGACGGACCGGCTGGCCCGCGACGGGGTGGTGCGCGAGTATGAGCTCGTGCTGCGAAGACCCGACGGCCTGGAGCGCACCGTGCTCGACACCTGCAGCTCCATCGAGGACCCCGAGACCGGCGAGGTGCTCTATCACGGCATCCTGGTAGATATTACCCACCGTAAGCTACTGGAGAACCGCTTCCACGAGCAGAGCCTGCGCGATCCCCTGACCGGCTGCTTCAACCGCCGGTTCCTCAAGGAGGTCGAGAAAAAGCTGGGCGCCCTGGACACCTGGGGCGCCATCGTGGTGGACGTGGACAACTTCAAGGAGATGAACGACTCGTACGGCCATCAGAAGGGGGACGAGGTGCTCGTGCGCATCAGCCGCTTCCTGATGCAGAACGCCCGCGCCGAGGACGCCGTGGTGCGCATGGGCGGCGACGAGTTCCTCCTGCTGCTGCTGGGCGCTTCGGCGCGCTTCGTGGCCGAGGTGGGCCAGCGGCTGCGGGACACCGCCAGCTCGCAGGGCGTCGCCCCGTTCTCCCTGGGCTGGGCCAACCGCCACGGCACCGAGAGCCTGGAGCGCACCATCGACCACGCCGACCGCGAGCTCCTCCAGATCCGCCTCTTCGAGCGCCGCAACCGCCAGAAGCGCGTCCGCGGCCTGCGGCGGCGCCTGGAGGAGGACGCGATCGGTAATTAAGACTGCTACCATAGAGCGTCGCGGTTCCGTCGCCAAGAAGGAGGGCCCATGGCGCTTCTGCACGGATCGTTCGAGGAGAAGTACGAGGTGCTGGCTCGGCTCCGGCAGGGTGGGATGGGCGCGGTCTACAAGGTACGGCATCGCCTGCTGGACGAGCTGCGGGCGATCAAGGTGATCCGCTCCTGGGCGGTGGGCAACGAGGAGGCGGCGGCCCGCTTCCTTCAGGAGGCGCGGGTGGCGAGCCGGCTGCGCCACCCCAACCTCGCGGTGCTCTACGACTTCGCCGTGGACGCCGAGGGCGGCGCCTACCTGGTGAGCGAGCTCATCGAGGGCTGGACGTTCCGCGAGATCCTCCAGCGCTACGGTCCGCCTCCCCTGGCGCTGGGGCTGGAGATGGCCCGCCAGTCGCTCAAGGCGCTGGGCGCGCTCCACCGCAGCCGCATCGTCCACCGCGACGTCGCGCCGGACAACCTGATGCTCACCCGGGACGCCGACGGCCTCCCTCTCGTCAAGCTCATCGATCTCGGCATCGCCAAGGCCCTGGAAGAGGGCGTCGGCGCCACGGAGTCCGGCTTCTTCCTGGGCAAGCCCCGCTACGCCTCGCCCGAGCAGTTCAGCGCCGGCCCGGCGGACGAGCGCAGCGACCTCTACTCCTTCGGCGTCGTGCTCTACGAGCTGATGACGGGGCGGTGTCCTGTCTCCGGCCACGATCCGCTCTCACTGATGGCGGGGCACCTCGAACGGCCTCCCCTCAGCTTCGAGATCAGCGATCCGGAAGGGAAGATCCCTCCCGATCTGCGGAAGATCCTGCTGGACGCACTGGAAAAACGGCCGGAGGACCGCATTCCGTCGGCCGCGGAGTTCGCCGCGGCCATCGCCGAGATCCAGACGCGGTATCCGGTGGACAAGACGGAGGTGGATACTCTGTTCGCGGTCCCGGTGGTGACGGCAGCCACGCCTCTGGACGACACGTCGGGCGTTCACGATCCCGAAGACCTCCATCGCACCAAACGCACCGAGGCGCCCCGTGACGGTGACGGTGGCGAGACCTCGGCGGGGCTCTATCTGCGCTCTTCCGAGTCGGAGCCCACGAGCTCGGCGACGGTCGACGACATCACTTGGGGCTCGGCCCCGCCGCCGTCGCCGGTCGGGCCTGAGAGCTCTCCCCTGCTCTTCCGGCTGGCCCTCGCCACGGCCGCGGTGCTGTTGGTGCTCGTCGTCGCCCGGACTCTCTGGCAGCCCGGCACGGAGCCACGAGCCAAGGCCCCGAAATTCGCCGCCGCGGTCCACGCGCCGACTCCCTCGCCGATCGTTCCTCCACAGGCTTCACCCGTTCCGACGGCTCCCGAGCCGGTCGTCCCCGAGCCGGTGCCTGCCGCGACGCCGACGCCGATGGAATTGCCGCGCATCGCGGAGGCCCCGAAAATCGCCGAGAGCGAAGAGGCTCCCGTTCCAGCCCCGGCGCGCGTGCGGAAACCCCACTCCCGGCCGGCCCCGGTGACGGCGTCGCGCGAGCCGCGGCGGAAACCCGCTCCGGCGGCCCGGCTGGCTGCCTTGAAAAAGAAGCCGTCGCCCGCTCCCAACCGGCTGGCCTCCGCGGCGCTTGCGCGGCGCACTCCCCGGGTTTGGGAGGAGGGCACTCAGCCGCCGGGTCTGCTCAAGCCGGGGCCCGGCGTCGAGGAGCCGGTGCCGCTCAGTCTCCCCCGCTTCACCTATCCGAGCGCCGCCCACGGTACCGGCGTCAAGGCGGACGTGCGCCTCGCCCTGCTGGTGGATGAGCGCGGCAAGGTCATCGACGCCCGCGTCCGCGAGGGCGCGCCGCCGAACCTGGGCTTCGCCGAGACCGCCATCGCCGCCGCGAAGCGCATCTCCTTCCAGCCCGCCACTCGCCACGAGGTGCCGGGGAAGATGTGGACGGAAATGATCCTGGAGTTCGCCGAGTAAGGTCTTAAGACCTCACCCCTGCCCCCTCATCACCCCGGCCCTCTTCTCCCATCGCCCTCCCCCCGACCGGGAGAAGAGGGAGAACAGCCAAGACCCTTCACCCCGCCGCCGTCTTCACCCAACAGCGCAGCACTTCGGCGACGCTCCAGGCCTGGGCGACGCAGCCTCGGGGGGTGTACGGGGCCTCGGCGTCGAAGACCTCGCTGATGCTGCCGAGGCAGGCCTCGCCGAGGTGCGGGACGAAGCCCGAAAGGAGCTGCCGCGCCTGGGACAGATCTCCGGGATGAACGCGCAGCCAGGCGTCCACGTAGGGACCGATGAGCCAGCCCCAGACGGTCCCCTGGTGGTAGGCGGCGTCACGGGCCCGCAGGTCGCCGTCGTACCGGGGCTTGTAGTCGGGATGCCCGGGAGCCAGGGAGCGCAGGCCCACGGGGGTGAGCAGCCGCTCGGTGCACACCCGTAGCACGGGCTCCCAGCGCGCTTCGTCCAGCACCGGATGATCGAGGGCGATGGCGAAGAGCTGGTTGGGCCGGCAGGCGGGGTCGTCCCCCGGCTCGTCGTTCAGCACGCCGTCCACCACGTCGTAGAGGTAGGCCCCCTCGGCGTACCAGAATCGGCGGTTGAACGACTCGCGGCAGCGCTCGGCGTGGGCGCCCAGGTTGCGGGCCGAGGCCTCGGCCAGGCCGGGATCGCCATGCGTGCCCACCCAATGCTGGAGGAGCCGAAGCGCGTTGTACCAGAGGGCGTTGATCTCCACCGCCTTGCCCCGCCGCGGCGTCACCACCCAGTCGCCGACCTTGGCGTCCATCCAGGTGAGCTGGTAGCCCTCGGCTCCCTGGCGCAGCAGGCCGTCGGCCGGATCGACGCCGATGCCGAAATGGGTGCCGGAGAGGTGATGGTCGACGATGTCGAGGAGCGTGGGGAGGAGGACGCGAAGGGTCTCCCAATCCCCCGTCGTCTCCAGGTAGCGATGGAGGGCGTGGAAGAACCAGAGCGTGGCGTCCGCGGTGTGGTAAAGCCCCTCGCGGTCGCCCTCGGGAAACAGGTTGGGAATGAGACCGTCGCGCACGTAGCGGGCGAAGGTGCGCAGGATGTAGCCGGCCTCCAGCGCGCGACCGGTCGTCAGGGTGAGCCCTTCGAGGCTGATCATCGTGTCCCGACCCCAGTCAGTGAACCAGTGATAGCCGGCGATGACGCTGCGGGCCTCGTCGCCCGCGGCGTGGGCGCGGGCGGCGTCCTCGGCGCGGCCGGGGGTGACCACGAAATCGTCGGCCGCCAGCACCAGCTCCGCCGCCGCGCCGGAACGGGCCGCAGGGACGGCGGCCTCGATCAGCCGCCGCCGGCGCTCCAGCTCCGCCGCCGCCACCTCGGCGGGATGCAGAGCGTCGATCACTTCCCAGCTCTCGGTGGACGCGGTGAGCGCCACCGCGTCCTCGCCCAGGGAGAGGTTGGCGCCGAAGAAGCCGGGGCTCCAGAGATCGCCCACCGACTCGTAGCCGCGGCGATCCTCGACGCTGTAGAAAACGTCCTCGATGCGGCGCGACGCGATGGTGAAAGTGGGGTTGAGACCGTCGAGGGCCAGGCGCAGCGGCGGCAGGTTGGGCCACGGCGAGGTCAGCTCGTAGCGGCCGTCGACGGCGGTGATCCGGTAGCCGCCGCCGAGGGGCGTCGAGACCGGCGCGTCGTGAGGCCGGAAGTGGACGGTGGGATGGATCTCCAGGCGCACCTCGCCCTCCCCCGCCGTCAGCCGGTAGAAGACGTGCACCGTATTCTGGCGGTGCGCGAGGATCACGCGCTTCTCCAGCCGGAAGGCGCCCGCCTCGTAGGTCCACACCGGCAGACCCCAGTCCATGCGGAAGTCCTTGAGATGTCCCGCTCCCGGAGCCACGGGCGCCTGGCCGGCCCGCTGCTCGCCGCCGAGGCGCACGATGGTGCCGTCCGGCAGCCGCAGCACCTCCCGCACCTCGCCGAGCATGAGCATGCGGCCCAGGGGCGCCGGCTGCGATGCCACCAGCAGACCGTGGTAGCGCCGGGTGGGCACTCCCGACAGCGTGCCGGAGGCATAGCCGCCCAGGCCGTTGGTGACCAGCCACTCGCGGGTGAGCAGAGCCTCGGGCAGCGGCGCCAGGGGAACGTCCTGCAGGACGGGCTTCGGGGCGGGCTCGGGTTCGGCCGCCATCTCTAACTGGGGGATGAATCTCTCGGGTGCGATCATGTCGTCTACTCCTTTGGACCTTGCCTCGTCTTCGGACCGTCCCTCCCCCCACCCAAGACCCTCATCACCCCGGCCCTCTTCTCCCAGCCTCCCCCCCTCCCGCCGGGAGAAGAGGGAGTGGTTAGTCAGAAAAAAACAACGGCGGAGTTTAAGCCCCCTCTCTCCCGGCCGGCGGGGGGGGAGGCTGGGAGAGAGGGGGTTGGGGGAGTGAGGGTCCGCCCCGCAGGGGCGTCTTCCACCAGCCGTAGCACCACGGCCGCCTGGCCGGGGAGCCGCCAGCGACCCTCGTCGTCCTCCGGCGGCGGCGCGCCGCTGCCGCCGTATTTCGGGTCCTCGCTCGACCACAGCACCTCCCAGCGCGATCCCGTCAACGGCGCCAGCAGGGGCTCGGGCACCGGCTCCAGATCACGGTCCATCCCCAGGTTCACGATCAGCAGCCGGTCGCCCGCGGTGTCGCCGAAGAAGCGGAGGGCGAAGGCCTCGCGCGCCAGCACCGAGCCGTCGAGCCAGCCGGCTCCCTGAGAGCGGAAGACCGGGTCTTCCCGGCGCAGCTTCAGGAGGTCGCGATGCAGCGCCAGGGCCTCGGCGTGGGTCTCGCGCTCGCCCAAGTCCAGCTTGCAGCGGGCGAAGGTCTCCGGCGATTCGGGATCGGCGACACCCGCCTGCGTTGCCACCAGAGCGAGGCTGGGAAACTGGGAGAGGAACTCCAGGCGCCCCTTGCGCACCGCCGCCGCCAGCTCCGGGTCGTGGTCCGCGAAGTAGAGGAAGGGCGCCGAGGCGCAGAACTCCTGGCCCTGGAAGAGGAGGGGCGTTCCCGGCCCCAGCAGCAGGAGCGCCGTCAGCGCCCGGTAGCCGCCCGGACTCGCCAGCTTGTGCACGCGGTCGCCGCGGGCGGAGTTGGCCACCTGATCGTGGTTCTGCAGAAAGTTGGTGAACGCCGACGCCGGCAGGCCGAGGCTCGACGAGCCCCGGCGCTTCTCCTGCCAGGCATAGCGCTGCCCCTGGTAGAGATAGCCGTACTTGACGAGCGAGACCATCTCCTGCGGAACGCCACGGTAGTCCGAGTAGTAGGCCTCGATACGCCCGGTCAGCGCCACCATCGCCGAGTGGTGGAAGTCGTCGTTCCACAGCGAGTCGAAGCCGTAGCCCCCCTCTTCCACGGGCCGCACCAGCCGGGTGTCCTGCGGCTCGTTCTCGGTGGTGATGTAGACCGCCCTGCCGCCCGCGGCCTCGCGAGCCCGGCGGCCGATGGCGGCCAGGACGTGATCCGCGGAGGCGTCCTTCACGTCCTGCGTCGCATCGAGCCGCAGCCCGTCGAGGTGATATTCGGCGATCCAGAAGCCGGCGTTGGCGATGAAAAGCTCGCGCACCGGCTCGGCGTCCTCGAAGTTGAGGGCCTGGCCCCAGTCGTTGGTGTACTTGTCGGTGAAGTAGTGCTCGGAGAACTGTTTGAGATAGTTCCCGTCCGGTCCGAGATGGTTGTAGACCACGTCCAGGATGACGCCGAGCCCTTCGCCGTGCGCGCGGTCCACGAAGCGGCGGAAGTCGTCCGGCCCGCCGTAGCCATGGTAGGGAGCGAAGAGGTCGACGCCGTCGTAGCCCCAGCCGAACCTGCCGGGAAACTCGGCCACCGGCATGACCTCGATGACCGTGATTCCGAGCTCGGCGAGCTCCGGGAGCTCCCGCGCCGCGGCTTCCCACGTCCCGGCTTGAGTGAAGGTCCCGATGTGCATCTCGTAGACGACCTGGCCTGCTCGGCCGGCGCCCTTCCACTCCGCGTCCGTCCACTGAAATTTCGCGGGATCGACCACCTGCGACGGGCCGTGAGGTCCCTCCGGCTGGAACCGCGACGCCGGATCGGGAAAGGTGTCGCCGCCGTCGAGCCGGTAGCGATAGAGGGCACCATCGCCCACCCCGGCGACGAGCCCAGAGAAGTAGCCGTCCGCCTCGGGCGCCAGCTCCTTGTCTCCCTTGTCCCCCTCGAACACCACCTCCACTTTCCGGCAGCGGGGCGCCCAGACCCGGAAGTGGACGCCTCCTGGCGCCACTTCGGCGCCCACGGGCAGCCGGCGCGGCGCGTCTTTCTCGGGGTGAATCTTCCTCTCGCTCATCGGGATCGGAGGCAATGCAGGGGACGTGCCGCTTCGGCGATCTTGTAATCATCATTCCTTCGTGCTGTAATCTTCGTTGCATGGAATCCGTCTCCGCTTCCACTCGCCTCACCCGCTTCCGCTCCGCGTTCGGGCTGGAGCGCAACGTGGTGGCGATGCTCGCGATGTTCCTGGCGCTGGGCATGGGGGAGGAGATGTGGACGCGTTTCATCCCCAAGTACCTGGAGCTGTTGGGGGCCGGCGCCTGGGCGGTGGCGTTCTATGGCACGCTGCACGATCTTCTCGACGCCCTCTATCCTTATCCCGGCGGCTGGCTGGCGGACCGGGTCGGCCGGCGGGCGTCGCTCGTGACCTTCGCCCTGCTGGCGATCGGCGGCTACGTTTGCTACCTGGTGGCGCCGAGCTGGCCGTGGATCCTGGCGGGCACCGTGCTGGTGATGGCGTGGACCAGCCTGACCGTGCCGGCGATCTTCGCCGTGCTCGGCGATCACCTGCCGCCGGGCCGGCGGGCGACCGGCTTCGGCGTGATGGCCCTGCTCAAGCGGGTACCGATGATCCTCGCCCCACCCCTGGGCGGCTGGCTCATCGCCCGGCTGGGGTTTCAGGGCGGCGTGCGGGCCGGGCTGGTGGCGACCATCCTCCTCGCCCTGCTGGGGATCGCCGTCCTGCGCCGCTCCTACGTGGAGACCGCCGCGCCGCCCGCGGATCTGGAGAACCTGCCCGCCCTTTGGCGGCGGATGGACCCGGGGCTGAAGCGCCTGCTGCTCGCCGACATCATGGCGCGCTGGGCCGAAGGCATTCCCAGGGTCTTCATCGTCTTCTTCGTGCTCGACGCCCTCGGCCGCTCGGCCGTCGAGTTCGGGGCCCTGACCAGCGTGCAGATGATCGCCGCCACCGTGGTCTACATCCCGGTGGCGAAGATGGCCGACCGCATGAACCGCAAGCCGTTCGTGCTGCTCACCTTCGCCTTCTTCGCCCTCTTCCCCCTGGCGCTGGTCACCACCCATGGCACGGCATGGCTGGTGGCGGCGTTCGTCGTCGCCGGGCTGCGGGAAACGGGCGAGCCGGCGCGCAAGGCGCTGATCGTCGACCTCGCCTCGGCCGGGGCGCGGGGCCGGGCCGTGGGCCTCTACTACCTGATTCGCGGCCTCGCCGTGTTCGCCGCTCCGCTGGTGGGCGGCTGGCTCTGGATCCTCGACCGGCGGCTCCCCTTCTACGTCGCATTTGGAGTGGGAGCCGCCGGGTTTTTGGTGCACGCCCGGTGGGGACCGAATGCGCCGAGCGTCCCCGCGGGCTTTTAACTTATCCTCCCCCCATGCATTGGCTGGGCCTCACCTACACCCTTCCCACGGCTTCGGCGTCGAGCAAGCGGGTCGCCGTGTGGCGGCGGCTGCGGCAGCTCGGGGCGGTGTCGCCCACGGGCGGGCTCTACCTGCTTCCGGAGGGCGCGGAGAACGCCGAGGCCCTGGACTGGCTCGCCCAGGAGATCGAGGACGGCGGCGGCGAGGCGCTGGTGCTGCGCGTCGACCGCTTCGAGCGCGAGGCCGAAGCCAAGCTGATCGAGATGGTGCGCGCCGCCCGCGACGAGGACTACCGGAAGATCGCCGCCGACGCCGGGGAGGCCCTGGAGCCGGCCGGTCAGGAGGGTTTGCGGGAACGCCTGGAGAAGCTGCGCCGCCGCTTCGCCGAGACCGCGCGGCTCGACTTCTTCCAGGCCGCCGAGGGTCCCCGGGCCGCCGCCGCGCTGGCCCGTATCGAGGCCGCCCTCGGCCGCGATGCGCCCGCGCCGGAAGTGCCCGCCGCGGAACGCGAGCGCTACCAGGGCCGGCGCTGGGTGACCCGTCCCCATCCGCACGTCGACCGGCTGGCCTGCGCCTGGCTCATTCGCCGCTTCGTCGACCGCCAGGCGGAGATCCGCTACGGTGACACGCCCGAGGAGGGCGAGGTCTCGTTCGACCTGCGGGACGCCGACTTCGGCCATCGCGGCAACCTTTGCAGCTTCGAGACGATGCTCGCCGCCTTCGGCCTCGGCGCCGACCCCGCCCTCGCCATGCTGGCCGAGATCGTCCACGAGATCGACCTCCGCGACGGCACATCGACCCGCCCCGAGGTGCCCGGCGTCGACGGCATCCTGCGCGGCTGGTCCGCCGCCGGCTGGTCCGACTCCGAGCTCGAGCGCAACGGCGTCGCCCTCTTCGAGGGGCTGTACACTGCCATGAAGCAGGAGCGTGCCGCCGCCAGGTCCCCTGCCCGAAGGAAAAAAACCGGGCCGGCGTAATAGAGCTTGTAACAATCCCCCGGTACTCTGGCCCTTGCCAATCCAAGATGAATTCTTGGCTTCAAGACAGGGGGGTCAAGTGGAAGAACATCCAAGCCCCGAGGATCTGCGCCGGTTCGTGGAAGGACGTCTGGACCGAGACGAGGCGCGGCGTGTGGTGGCCCACTTCATCGACGGCTGCCGGACCTGCGGCGACGAAGCGGTGCGGTACAACCTCATACGCCTCAGCGTCCGGGAGGAAGTCGTACCCGCCTTCAACAGCCGGCCTGGGGAGATGAGCTCCGTCCTGTTGAGCGTGCTGCAGGGCAGCGACGTCGCTACGCGGCGGCGGATTCAATGAGCTCCTGACCGGTCCGTCAGGCTCGTCTCAGCCCCAGCGAAAGCTGCCGCAATCCCTCCGCCACGATCTCCGGCTGCACGGCGAAGCCGAGCCGGAAGTGGCGGTGGGATTCGAAAAACCTTCCCGGCACGATCGAAGTCTCCCGCTCACGCAGCCAGTCGTGGAGCTTCTGGCTATCCTCTTCCCGCTTCAGGCGGGGAAAGACGGTCATGGAGCGCTCGGGCACCACGCAGTCGAGCCACTCGGCGTGCTCGGCGAGGAAGGCGTGCACCTGCTCGATGTTCGGATCGAGGATGGCGCGGCTGCGGGCGATCAGGCGCGGAAGCTGCCGCAACGCCGCGAGGGCGAGGGTGGCGCTGGGGACCGATCCCCCGGCGTCCATCAGATCGAACGTCCGCCGCAGCCGGGCCGCGATCATGGGCTCGCCGCAGAGGATCCAGCCGCAGCGCAATCCCGAAAGACCGTACGTCTTGGTGAGGCTGCTGGTGGCCAGCACGTTGGGAGCCAGGTGGACGTGGCTCGGCGGCGCGGCCTCGAACCAGACGTCGCGATAGACCTCGTCCACCAGCATCCAGGTCCCTTCGTTCTCGGCCAACCGGCACATCTCGCCGACTTCCTCGGGCGGCAGCATCACGCCGCTGGGATTGTGCGGATTGGTGAGCACCACCAGCCGCGCCTTGTCCGCCAGCAGCAGGCGAAACTCGCGCGGATCCACGCGAAAGCCGTTCTCGGGACGCCGGGAGAAGCGGCGCACCTCGGCGCCCAGGAACCCGAGGGCGGCCAGGATCGGCTCATAGGTCGGTTGCTCGACCAGCACCACGTCTCCGGGCTCGATCAGGGTCGAGAAGGCGAGAAAGTTGGCCCCCGAGGTGCCGCCGGCCGTCACCACCTCCTGCGGGCTTTCCAACCCGTACAACCTGGCGATCGCCTCGAGAAGCGGCGGATAGCCGTCCCGGTTGTCGCCGTTGACCATCACGTCGCCCGGCTCCAGATCGAGATCCTCGACGCCGGCCGGAACCATGCCGCTGTTGGCGAGGTTGTATTTCGCCGCCGCATGCTCCTTGGCCCAGCGCATGTAGACGCTATTTTTGGTCATGGGAAGTTCCTTCCAAGAGACCCCTCACGATGAGGGGGCTTTTCATCGCCGCTTCGCCCCCCGCCAGAAATAGTAGACCGGCACTCCCAGGGCGAAGATGGCGGTGCCGATGAGGGCGTTGCGGGTGTCCGCGAAGAAGGTGTTGAGCACGATGCCGGCACCCGCCAGGATGAACAGCAGCGGCACCACGGGATAACCGGGCACGGGGAACGGCCGCGGTGCCTCCGGCAGGGTACGCCGGAAGACGATGAGCGAGGCACCCGCGAGGGCGAAGAAGATCCAGTCCGCGAACACCGCGTAGCCCAGGAGCTTGTCGTAGGTGTTCGCCAGCGCATAGACCGCGGCAAGACATCCTTGGAGCAGGATCGCCGCCGTCGGCGCCCGGAACCGGGGCGACAGGCGCGCCAGCCGGCGGAAGAACAGGCCGTCCGCGGCCATGGCGTAGTAGACGCGGGGCGCCGAGAGCAGCGCCAGGTTCATGAAGCCGAAAGTGGAGATGACGATCAGGAGGCTGATGACCTTGGCGCCCGTCTCCCCCACCAGCCGCGAGGCCATCTCGGCGGCGGGCGTCTTCGTCGCGGCCAGGTCCGGCGCGCCCAGCACGTGCACGTAGGCCACGTTGGCCGAGACGTAGACGGCGATGACGCAAAAAACCCCGATCAGGATCGCCCGCGGCAGGTTCCGCTGCGGCTCCTTCACCTCCTCCGCGACGTAGTTGAGATTCTGCCAGCCGCCATAGGCGAACATGGCGGGCACCAGCCCCGCGAAGAAGGCGGAGAGCAGGTTGAGGCCGCCGAGGTCTGGCGGCACCAGCGGCTCCCAGGTGAGGCCCGACTTCTTGGTGAGCACGAAGGCGCCCACGATCAGCAGGGCGATCGCCACCGTCTTGCTGAAGGTGAGGAGGTTGATGACGATGGCCCCCGGCTTGATGCCCAGGGCATGGAAGGCCGCCAGCGTCACGAGGATGGCCGCGGCGAGCCAGGGAGTCGAGCCGTCCGGCAGATCGACCAGCCGCGCCACGTATTGGGCGAAGGCTACGGCGACCGCCGCCGTGGCCCCGGTCTGCACGATGAGCAGGAGTCCCCAGCCATAGAGGAAGGCCACCAGGGGGGAGAACGCCTCGCGGAAGAAGGCGTACTGGCCGCCCACCTTCGGCATCACCGTGCTCAGCTCGGCGAACACGAAGCCGCCAAACAGCGCGATGACGCCGCCGGCGATCCACACCCCGAGGATGAGGAACGGCGTGTGGACCTTCTGGGCCACGACGTAGGGATTGATGAAGATGCCCGACCCGATGATGCCGCTGATGACGATCATCGTGGCATCGAACAACGTCAGGCGCCGGGCAAACCCCGGGCTCGATCCCGTGCTCATGGCGGATGGCTCCTTAAAGTCGGCGCGAGTCTATCTCCATAAGGACCCCGGGAAACTTCCCCCGGTCGAAGCGCGCCCGCTTACCTCCGGCTCACCTCCGGCTTACCCCTCCGCTCATTGACCGGCCACGCCACGGATTCCAGTGTGTCAGCACGGCTCGGGACAATCCCGCCGCCGAGCCGGCCGAAAGGAAGCCCCCGATGTTGGCAACTCTGAAGAACCATCGCCTCGTTCGTCCCGCCCTCCTCCTCGCCTTTGTGTTGACCCTCACCGGAGTCGCCGGCCTGAGCAAACCGGCCCGTGCGTTCACGCAAAGCTGCATTGACGACTGCAATGCCGAGCTCACAGAGTGCGAAGCCGCTTGCCCCCTTCACGCGGGGAGGTTGCCCTGCCTGGCGGCTTGCCGCAGCTACAATAACGCCTGCATCTCCGGCTGCTAGTTGAGTGACCTCTGGGCCAGGAGCGGGCTGTTCTGGGGAAGGAGATCGGCCCGCCCTGGCCAAGACCTTGAGGCTCCCTCGGGAGCAGTCCCCAACCGTCACGGGTGCGGTCCCCGATACCCCGTCTCTGGCACACTCCTTAGCATCCGGAGCGGCCGCACCGCCCCGCGGTGGGGCCGGAAGGACGCCGCGCCGGAAGGAGCCCATCCATGTCGCGCAATGCCCGCCGAGCGCCCGCCGCTCTTCTCGTCCTCCTGCTGCTCGCCTCCCCTGCCTTCGCCGCTCCGTCCTGGCCGTCGCCGCCCCGGCTCGGAGAGCTCTCCGCCCTGGTACTCCGCGTCTGGCATGCCTTGACAGGGCTTGGTTCCACCGAGAAGCGAGGACCGGGGATGGACCCCAATGGCGTTGTGAATCCAGGAGACCCGTCGCAGATTCCCGACGCTGCAACGCCCGCCGATGGGGAACGGGGACCGGGGATGGACCCCTGGGGCTGATCTCCGCCCGTTCCGGCCTGTCTCGTCAAGGGGCGGGCCGGCAAGTTCTCCGATATTGGACACTACGCGGTTACTCTTATCGAGCATATACTGCCGCAGCCACGCAACGAAGGAGGGCCCAATGAGCGATATCCATATCACTCGCGAGTTGCTTCGGGCAGTCGCCAACGAGAAACTGCCTCCGCAGGTGCTGGTCGACTACGGTTACAAACACCTGATGGGACTGTGCGGGGTCTGCCGGGAAGAGTTTGCCGCCTTCCGGAGAGAGCAGACTGTCAAACGTGATGCCCGTGCGGCCTTCCAGGCATTTTCGGCGGTCCTCGAGCACCACGATCGGCATTTGGAGGTCACCTTGAAGGAGGCCCACCGTGACATAACGGAGCTCCTTTCAATGCCTCAAGAAAAGCGCCTCGCCAAAATCGCCCGATCGGTCTCCCGCTTTCGGAGCTCTCTGCTGGCCTCACTGCTTCTCGACGAGAGCCGGGCGATGTTACAGAGCAACCTCGACCGTGCGCAGGAGCTCGCGGAGGCAGCCGATGCTGTCCTCCGGCGAACCCCCGCCGGGCCTGAAGTGGCCAACCTCTCTGCGCGGGTCTCAGCCTACCTCGCCAATGTGAGCCGGATGCGAGGGGATGTCCAGGAGGCCCAGCGGCGCTTCTACTACTCCCGGTATCTCATCAAACATGAGGCGGTCACAGACCCGCGAGTCTTCGCCGAGGTGGATTCCTGTGAGGCGGCCTTCTTTCTGGACCTTCGCCGTTTTTCCGAGGCCGAGGAGCTCCTGGCCCGCTCGATCACCCTCTATACCGTGGTCGGCGAGAAAGCGGAAACAGCCCGTCCGCTCCTGACGCTCGGCCTGGTCCACTACCATCGCGGCAACTTCGCCAAGGCCATCGAGGCCACTCAGGAGGCGACTCACCTCCTTTCGGAGGAGGCGGACCCGCGGATGTATCTCTCCGCCCGGCACAACCTGGCCCTCTTTCACTGCGAGGCCGGGAACTACCCCGCGGCCGCGGAGGCCCTCCAGCAGGATCGGGACCTTTACGCCCGGTTTCCCGACGCCTGGACGCAGCTCCGGCTGGCCTGGCTGGAAGGCAAGATTACCTACGGCCTGGGACATCTGGAGCGGTCGGAGGAATTGTTCCTCGCCACGCGTTCCGGCTTCATCGCGGAACAGGCCGGCTACGACGCCGCCATGGTCTCTATCGACCTCGCCACGATTTACACGCAGCAAGGCCGGGCGGACGAGGCCCTGCGGATCGCCGAGGAGATGCACGACATCTTCAAAGCCGAGGACGTGCACCGCGAAGCCGTGGCCGCCCTGCTCCTCTTCCAGGAGGCGGCCCGCCAGAAAGCCCTCACCGTGGAGAAGCTCCGCGATCTCTCGGAGTACCTGAAAGCCGCCCGGGGGAATCCGTCGCTGCGGTTCAAGAAGTGACAGCCTGAGGCACCCCGAATTTCGGCCCCGAAGGGGGAGTGACGCCGGAGACGCCCGTCTTTGCCCCGAAGGGGCAACGGCATGTAGCCCGGGGCTGGCGCCTTTTGCCAGCCCCGGGTCATGGGACCCCACAAACCCAAAAGCCCTGAAAGGGCGACGGCGGCGTTTGCCACGGGCGACCGGCGGCGGTATCGAACACCGATCTGCCGTCGCCCCTTCGGGGCTTTTGGATTGGTTGGGGGAACGTTGACCCGGGCTGGCAAAAAGCGCCAGCCCCGGGCTACATGCCGTTGCCCCTTTGGGGCACCAACCCCAAACCGCGTCACCGCAGTGGGAGCCGTCCCGGAAACAGTCGCCGTAACCGAGAGGACCGAAGATGAGTCTCCGAGAACTATCAGAGAACCTATCGCGCGGGGAATCCGACGCGACGGTTCTCATGATCGGTTGGGCCAGGGTTCCAGGCGCCTGGGAGGATCTGGTGCCTCCGTCTTTGCCCCGAAGGGGCTCAGGCATGTAGCCCGGGGCTGGCGCTTTTTGCCAGCCCCGGGTCATGGGACCCCACAAACCCAAAAGCCCTGAAAGGGCGACGGCGGCGTTTGCCACGGGTGACCGGCGGCGGTATCGAACACCGATCTGCCGTCGCCCTTCGGGGCTTTTGGATTGGTTGCCCCTGGCAGAGCCCTTGCTACACATCCACCCCGACGGCCGCCCGACGCGGACCGTCTGAGACCTCATGGCGAAAGCAGCAAAGATCCCCCGCGACAGCGACGAGCCAATCGAGCCCGAGACGACCTCGCCTGCGCCGCCTCACAAGCGCACTCCCTTCCGGCCCATCGGCCGGCGCGGGCTGATCTGGCTGGCGGTCCTCGGGGTCGTGGCCCTGATCCTCGTCCTGGTGGCCAGCCGGTTCGACGAGTATCTGCGGCGCAATCTCGAAGCCAAGATGAATCAGCATCTCAAGGGATACACGGTGAGCGTCGGGCATGCCCACCTGAACCCCTTCAGCTTCTCGCTCACCCTGAAGCAGCTCACCATTCGCCAGCAGGCCAACCCCGAGCCTCCCGTGGCGGACGTCCCTCGCCTCAAGACGAGCGTCGAGTGGAGGCAATTGCTCACCTTCCACCTGGTGGCCGACGCCGTGTTCACCCAGCCTCGCGTCCACGTCAACCTGCCCCAGCTCCTGGCGGAGAGCCGGAGCTCGGTGAAGGTCCGGGACCGCGGCTGGCAGCAGGCCCTGGAGTCGATCTACCCGCTGAAGTTCAACGTCGTCGCGGTGCACGATGGCGACGTGGTGTATCTGGACGAGGATCCGACGAAACCTCTCCACCTCTCGCACGTCAACCTCACGGCCTCCAACATCCGCAACATCCAGTCCCAGGACCGGATCTACCCCTCTCCGATCCACGCCGACGGCGTGGTCTTCGATACCGGCCGGGCCGTTCTGAATGGCAATGCCGACTTTCTGGCCCAGCCCTATCCTGGCGTCCACGCGCTCTACAAGGTGTCCAACGTCCCGCTGGACCAGTTGCGCCCTTTGAGCGCCAAGGCGAACCTCTCACTGCGAGGAGGAATCCTCGCCTCCAACGGCGAGTTCGAGTACGGGCCGCGGCACAAGGAGGTGCGCATCGACGACGTCTCCGTCCGCGGCCTCGACCTCGACTACATTCACGCGGCGGCGACCGCCGCCGCCGAAAAGGCCCGGGAAAAGAAGGTCGCCGCGGTGGCCCGCAATCCCAGCCCCCCCGTGCCGACGCTCATCAAGCACCTGCTGCTCACCCGCAGCCGGGTGGGAGTCGTCAACAAGGTGCCCGGCCACAACTTCCATCTCTTCGTCGACGGCGGCGAGCTCGAGGTGACCAACATCTCGACCGGCTTCCGCAACGGGCCGACCCACGCGCGCCTCACCGGCCGCTTCATGGGCAGCGGCACAGCCCACGGCACCGCCACTTTCCGCGACGACCGCAACGGTCCGGACTTCAGCTTTCTCCTCGCCGTCGAGCACGCGAACCTGCCCTCGCTCAACGATCTCCTGCGCTCCTACGCCAAGCTCGACGTGGCCGGCGGCACCTTCTCCGTCTACTCCGAGGTCAAGGTCCACGACGGCCGCATCGACGGCTACCTCAAGCCGCTGTTCGCCGACGTGCAGGTCTACGATCCCAAGCAGGACAAGGACAAGCCCATCCTCAAGAAGCTCTACGAGAAGGTCGTGGGCGGCGTCGCTCACGTCCTGGAGAACCGCCGCGGCGAGGATGCCACGGTGGCCGATCTCTCCGGCCCCTTGAGCCAGCCCCACACCAGCACCTGGGAGGTCGTCTCCAATCTGGTGTCGAACGCCTTCGTGAAGGCCATCCTGCCGGGGTTCAGGAAAGAGGTCGAGACCGCCCGAAAGCGACGGTGAAGCGCGGCGTGGTATTTTCCTCCCGCATCCTGATCCGGGAGGTTCTCAAATGCCACGCGCGAAGCGTTTCGTCCTGCTTGCCGCCGCTCTGCTCGCCACAGTTCCTTGCGCCGCGCTCGCGACCGCCACCGCCGTCCGGTGCGGCCACTTGATCGACGTCAAGAGCGGCACGGCGGTGGCCAACGCCGTGGTGCTGGTGGAAAAGGGGAAGATCACGGCCGCGGGCGCCGAGGTCAAGATCCCCGAGGGAGCAAAGACGATCGACCTGGGGCAGTCCACCTGCCTGCCGGGGCTGATCGACTCCCACACTCACCTGCTTTCAAACCTGCCGTCCGGGATTGGCGACCAGCAGGGTGAGGCCATGATGATGTACACGCAGATGAGCCTCGCCCAGCGCGCGCTGCTCGGCGCCGCCATGGCGCGGGAGATGCTGGAGGCGGGCTTCACCGCCGTGCGCGATCTCGGCAACTCCGGCCACAACGGCGACGTGGCCCTGCGCGACGCCATCCGGGACGGCTGGGTCACAGGCCCCCGCATGATCGTCTCCACCCGCGCCCTGTCGCCCATCGGCGGGCAATACCGCAGGCTCTCCCCGGAGGGAGCGGCGCTCGTTCCCCTGGACTACGTGGAGGTGACGAGCCCCGAGGAGGGCCGCCGCGCCGTGAAGCAGGCCCTTTTCGACGGCGCCGACGTCATCAAGCTCATCGTCAACGAAGGCGGGGGCACCTTCTCGCCGGACGATCTCAAGGCCATCGTGGAGGAGGCCCACCGGGCGCACCGCAAGGTCGCGGCCCATGCCATGGGCGAGGCCGCGATCACGCTCTCCGTCGACGCCGGCGTCGACTCCATCGAGCACGGCTACTTCGTGTCGGACGACCTGCTGCGCCGCATGGCCGAGAAGAAGATCTACCTGGTGCCCACCGATTTCACGGTGGACGACTTCGAGGCGGTGATCCGCCGGCCGGGAGCGACCGCGGAAGATGAGAAAGCGGTCCGCGAGCGCCTGGAGAAGATGTCGGCCAGCGTCCACGACCGCCTGGCCCGCGCCGTGAAGCTGGGCGTGCCCATCGCCGCCGGCTCCGACGCCTACTACGCCCTCTCCGGCAAAACCCGCGGCCAGGCGGCTCTGGACATGTTCCGCACCTATGCCGACGCCGGCCTCAAGCCGCTCGACATCCTACGCGCCGCCACGATGAACGCCGCCGATCTCCTGGGGATCGCGGACCGCACCGGCACCCTGGAGGCCGGCAAGGCCGCGGACCTCATCGCGGTGCCCGGCGATCCGCTGGCGGACATCAAGCAACTGGAGAAGGTGGAGTTCGTGATGAAGGGCGGCACCGTCGTGCGCAACGACCACGAGGGGGCGGGGAAGGTTAGGTTAGGTAGAGGCCCCTCATCTCCCCGGCCGTCTGAGCTCCGCCGAGCGCCCCGCTACTTCGCCTTGGGCTCGATCGTCAGGCTTACCTTGTCGACGGTGATGGAGGCGTCGTCTGGAGCGCTTCCCGCCACCAGCACCAGGGTCACCGAGACGTTGTCGCCCGGCAGGAGCCGCTCATTCTTCCCCTTGAGCTTGCGCAGGGCGGGCGCCGCGTCGAGGATGATGTCGTCGCCGGGCGCGCCGTCCGCCGGGGTGTCGAAGGAGGACATGGCGCCCACGTAGTGATGGTCGTCGGTGCCGGTCGATGCGCCGGCCTGCGGGAAGTTGAGGAAAACCCGGACGCTGGCGCCGGAGGGCGCCTTGAAACCGTTGAGGTTCAGCCGCACGGTGGGACTTTCCGAGGGCCGGTCGGGCATCTTCTGCAGGATGTTGCGGGCATCGCCGGTGACGTGCAGCGTCACTGTCACCGGGGTCGAGCCCTTGATCGCGCTACCCGGCGCGGCCTCGACGGAGAACGGACCCGAGGCCGCCGCAAGCGGTAGGACGGCGGCGAAACCGAGGCATCCGCAAACGGCCGCGACCGGGAAAAGAGACACCGAGCGTCGACTAAGCATACGATTCTCCTAGAAGTTAGGGGGGACTATAACCCATCCTGGGGAGCCTGCGCGCCCCCCGGCTGAAAGGAGAACGGCATGAAGCTGGCCTTGGCCAACCTCAAGGGGGGAGTGGGAAAGACGACGACGGCGGTCAACCTGGCGGCGGCGTTCGCCCGTAGCGGCCTCGCGGCGCTGCTGGTGGACCTCGACCCGCAGGGCTCGGCGAGCTACTCGCTGGGAGTGGGGCGGGGAGCGGTCGAGGTCTCCTCCGCCGAAGTGTTGAGCGGCGACAAGACGGCGGCGGAAGCCATCGTGGAGACGCCTTTCGGCGGCATCCACCTGCTGCCGGCGGCCCTGCGGCTGGCAGGCGCGGACCTTGCCATGGCCCGCAAGCACAAGCCGGAGAAGCTGCTGAAGAAGGCCCTGGCTCCCATCAGCCGGCGCTACGACGTCATCGTCGTCGACTGCCCGCCCGGCCTCTCGATCCTCACCGTCAACGCCCTTGCCGCCGCGGACGCCTTCATCGTCCCGGTGGCGCCGCACCGGCTGGACCTGGAAGCGCTCAACGGTTTCCTGGGGCTGGTGGACGAGCTGAAGCCCCGGCTCGGCCGGGCGCCGGAGCTGCTCGGCATCCTCCTCACGATGGTGGACCACCGCACGCAACTGACCGACGAGGTGGTGTCCGCCATCCGCAAGCAGTACGGCGCCAAGGTGTTCCGCACCGAGATCCCGATCAACGTCCGCCTCGCCGAGGCGCCGGCCGAGGGAAGGCCCATCTTCGATTTCGCGAGCTGGTCCACCGGCGCGGCCGCCTACGGCCTGCTCGGCGGCGAGACGCTGCGGCGGGCACGGAAGGCGGAGCTGGTGTAGGCCGCCGCCTCAGTAGTCCGCGTATCCTTCGCGGGTCCGCGCCCGGCCGCCGCCTTTGACGCGTACGTCCAGCTTGTGCCATTTGCCGTCGCCCTTGGCGTTGTTCGGGTAATACCCGACGGCATACTGCTCGCGCAGTTCCTTGAGGACGTTGCGGAAGGCGTCCTCCAGGTCCTCCAGGCGCTCGATGGTCAGGACCCGGCCGCCGCTCTCCTTCACCGTCTTCTCCAGCTCCTCGTACTCCTTGTCGTTGGCCTTGAAGTCACGGAAGGAGGAGGTGAACGACTCGTGCTTGCCGCCGAGCTGAATCCAGTAGACGAGCGCCTGGCCGGCTCGCGACTTCCAGAGCACGTCGGAGGCCGGCAGGACGCTATGCACGTCCGAGCCGTCGGAGAAGAGCACCACCACACGCTGCCCCTGGCGGGCGTCGAGCAGCTTGAGGGACATGTAGAGGAAGTCGTTGACCGCCGTGCCCCCGGCGGCCTGGGTGCTGGCGATGGCGGTTTCGAGCGCCTTCTTGTCCGAGGTGAAAGGCGTGAAGCGCAGCAGCCGGTCGGAGAAGAGCGCCATCATCGCCTCGTCCGACGACTTCATGCCGTCGAGGAAGGCCTTGGCTCCCCGCCGCACGGCCTCCTGCCGCTTGCTCATGCTCTCGCTGGTGTCCAGGAGGAGGACGGCGGTGAGCGGCAGCTCGTCGCGGCCGAAGGTGACGACCTCCTGGGGAACACCGTTGTCCCTCACCTCGAAGTCGTCCTTGCCCAGGTTGAGCGCCCGCAGGCCGTCGCGCGTCACCGAGACGAACAAGGCACGCAGCTTGAGGTCCATCTGGTCGTTGATCGTCACCGGCTGCGTCAGCACGCTGTCGGCGCCACTGCCGCCGGTGGGCGTGTAGGCCACGGCCTTGAACTCGCGCTTGACGTTCTCCTCGCCGACGTCGACCTGGACGTGGTAGGGCGGCTGCTTGCACGTGCCCGCCAGCTTGCCATTGACGAAGACCTCCACGCGGTCGATGGGGACGCCGGCCTGCACGCCCACCCGCACGTCGGTGGAGCCGAAAACCGGCTGGCCCGCCTCCGGACTCAGGATGCGGACCGCCACCTGGGCTTGGACGGCGGCGGCCAGGAGCAGCCCGGCCAGGGCGGGAAAGAGCGATCTCTTCAGGCTCTTCGGACTCATTTTCCCACTCCCGTTCCGGCGGCCGGCGGCGGCGCGCCCAACGCCTGCGCCAGCACCGGCAGCCGGGAGCGCGAGTTCTCGGCCAGGAAGGTCCTCGCCGCGGCGAAGGCGTCCTGACGCACGGTGTTGTACAGGAAGCGCGCCGAGGCCTCCTCCCCCATCGGCAGGGTCAGGGCCTTCTCCACCAGCGCCGTGGCCTCGCCCGGCGCGCCGCGCCGGTCGAGCACCGCGGCGAGCTGGACGTGCAGCCGCAGGTCGTTCGGGTAACGCTTCAGGCCCTGCCGCAACACCTTCTCCGCCTCCGCCGTCTTGCCCTCGTCGGAGTACAGCCGGCCGAGCTCCTGGAAGGCGAGCGGCATCGCCCAGGAGGGCTCGGTCACGGCCGTCAGATCGGTGAGGAGCTTCGCCGCCTCCGGCCCGTGGTCCGGCTGCCGCCGCAGGTTCATGGCCAGGCGCAGCCGGCCTTCGACGTTGCCGGGCTCGACTTCGAGGACACGGCGCAGGTGCTTGACGGCGCTCTCGGTCTGCGCGTTCTTCTCGAAGATCGTGGCGAGACCCAGCAGGGCGGCGACGTTCTTGGAGTCCAGCTCGACGGCTTGCTGGAACATCTCCGCCGCCGGGAGCTGCTGGGCGCTCTGCTGAAGCAGGCCGCCCAGGCTGGTGAGCAGACGGCTGGAGACGAGCGACGCCCCCTCCGAGCCCGACTGGTCGTGATAGAGGATGGCCAGGTCTCGCGCCATGGTACGGGTGTGGATCATGGCCAGCGCATGGCCATGAAATCCCCGCTCCAACAGACGCCGGTAGGCTTCGTGGTGAAGCACGGCGATGGGCACCAGCACTTCGAGGTCGGCGGCGCCGACCTGGTGGATGACCGCCTGCTCTTCCTTGAGGAGGACCTTGCGGGTCGCCGCGTCGGCGTCCAGCACGACCGCCGATTCGAGCTCGATCAGCTCGTTCGGCGCCCGCTCCGTCTCGCCGGCCGACCAGTCGGCGAGCACCTTGCGGTAGATCTCCTGAATTTTAGCCGGCGGTACCTTCTCCCGGGCACGAAGGCCTAGAGCCCCGGCGCCGCCTTGAGTCCCTGGGACCGGCTGAGCCCAAGCGGCCAGGCCGGCCGACAGCCACACCGCCACGGCGAGCCACGCAACAGGCCCGCCCACGAACATTGCTTCCGCTCGCACGCGCATGGGACCTCCGACAAGAAATGCCTCCAGCCTCTCCTCCGGGAGGTCCAACCCGGGAGTTCCTATGGACCGACTGCAAAGCAAAAAGAAGAATGACCAGCAATGGATTCCAATTATAGGTGCTTCCGGGCCAAAAAGCGTGACACTTCGTGGAAAATGAGGAGAAATTGTAAGGCGGAGGCCTGGGAGGGCCTGCGAGCGCCCTCCCAGGATGTCGCTGAGCCTAGCGGCGTCCGCCGCGGCCCGGCTTGCGCGGCTTCGGTGCTGCCGGGGTGTTGTCGATGTAGTTGCTCGGCACTCCGAGGGAGAGCAGCAGGCTGCGCTTCGACTCGTTGGTGAAGACGAAGGGCGGCCCGAGCTCGGACTCGACGACGGAGGCCTGCGCCGACGAGGCGGCGGTAGAGCTTCCGAAGACGAACGGGAAGAGGTTGACCTCCTTCACCGTGTTGCCGAACTTCTCGTCGATGGCGTCGATGAAGAGGTTGGCGATGAAGGCGTAGCCGAACTTCGTCGGGTGGACGCCGTCGTAGGAGAAGACGCCGCCCCTCAGGAAGGCGCTCGTGTAGGTGATGCCGCCGACCTCGACGCCGGTGGTGGCCAGCTCGGTGAGCTGCGAGTTGACGTCGACCAGGGCGGCGCCGGCCTGGCTGGCAGCCGCCGTGATGACGGCGTTGTACTGGTTGACCCGGGCCCGGATGTTGGCGGCCTCGGCGGCGTTGAGCACCACGGAGTTGGAGAGCGGCACGCCGCTGCCGCCGAGGGCGACCGGAATGCCGCGGCCGAGGGCGAGCTCGGCGGTGGCGGTGAGCAGCACGAAGTCACCGGGCTGGAGCGGGCCGTCGGGGCCGATCAATGGGACGAAATTGCCGTTGATAACCGCCGGCTGGCCGGTCGCCGGGTTGGGGATGAACCGTGTCAGCGTGGTGACGAACGGGATGCTGGTCACGTCCGGGATGTTGGCGATGGCCATCTTGGCGCCGCTCGCGGCGATGGCGCCCACGATCGTCTTGTAGTCGGCCTCGAAGCTCGCCAGCGGCGTGAGGAGCTGGTCGGTGCCCGCCGTGGCGGAGCCGAGAGCGTCGTTGTTGCCGATCCACAGGGTCACGAACGACGGCCTCAGCGACAGGCCCTGCTGGAGCTGGGTGAAGCCCAGTTGGCGCAGGACGAGGTCCGTCGGATCGGTGGCGCTGGTCGAGCGGGTCTTGGTCAGCAGGTCGTGGACGGTGGCGCCCGGCACGGCCAGGTTGTCGTAAGGGCGCGGCAGGTTGAGGTTGGTGGGCGAGCCCGCGCCCGGCGTCGGCGAGATCACCGGCGTGGGAACCAGCCGGGCGAGCTGCAGGATGCCCGGCAGGCCGGGCGGGCTCACCAGCGGCTGCTGGAAGTCGGCGATGCCGAACTGCTTGGCGAGCAGCGCCGGGTAGCTGGTGGACTGAAAGGTCGCGTTGATGCTGCCGCTCGAGAAGCCGGCGGTGAGGCTGTCGCCCAGGGCGACGTACTTGGTCAAAGTGGCTTGGCCGAAGGCGGCCCCGGCCATGAGGAGGGCGAGCGCCAGGAGGCTCGCCGATAACTTGACACGATGCATCTTCCTGTCTCCTTGTCGTCGCGCGTTAGAAGGTGAGCGTCACGCCCAGCAGCAGCGCGTCCGTCTGGTAAGTGCCGAAGAACGGCCCGTCGCCCGGCGCGCTATGGGTACGGGTGCGGTCCTTGAACGTCAGGTACATGAGGGCGAAGTCGGCCTTCCAGGACCCCGTGTAGCCGTAGCCAATGCAGTACCCGTTGCGGTCCGCGTCAGGCAGCAGCGGGCTGACGCCCTCCTCGGGCTGGGGCGTCTCGTCGAAGACGTAGCCCAGGCGCCACTGCGAGGTCTGGCTGGCCTGCCAGCGCAGACCGAGGCGATAGTTGTAGACGTCCTTCCAGTTCTGCGGCAGGACCGTGCTGGGCAGCGAGTTGCCGGCGCCGCCGGTAAAGGTGATCGGCACGTCCTTGAAGGAGCTCCAGCCGGTCCAGTTGGCGTCGGCTTCGACCAGGAAGCTCGGCGTGAAGCTGTAGGCCACGCCGAAGCTCGCCTCGTCGGGGAAGTGGATGGAAGTCTTGACCGGCAGGTTGGTGTTGAGCGGCAGCCCGGCGGCGATGGCGGCGTCGAGTTGGGGGTTGCCGGTGGAGATCGGGGTCAGCCGGGCATCGCCCGTATAGTCGACGGTGATCTTGCTGCGGTAGGAGAGGCCGAAGGACAGCTCCGGCGTCGCCTTCCAGAGGATGCCGGCGTTGAAGCCGTAGCCCTCTTTGAAGTCGCCCTTCAGCTTGAGCGAGGCCGCGTCCACGATCGACTGGGTGAAGGGGTTGTTGACCGGGATGTTGCGGTTCAGCTCGACGTCCGAGACGCGGGCGATGCCGCCGAAGCCGATGCCGAAGTTGGGCGTCGCCTGCCAGCCGAGCGTCGGGTTGATGTCGAAAGCCCGCAGGGCGGCCTTGGTGGAAAGGAAGCGGCCGGCGAACTGATTCTTGTTGTCCCACTCGGTGGTGAGGCCGAACGGCGTCTCGACGCCGAGGCCGAGCTTCCAGGTGCTGCTGAGCGGCTGCACGTAGTAGACGTGCGGCGGGAACTCCGAAAGCTTCTTTTGCTGCGCCGAATAGCCATCGCCCGGGAAAGGATTGGCGCCGTGAAAGTCCGCCTTGAGACCCTTGATGTAGGTGACCCCGACCGAGAAGTCCCTCTGGGTGACGAACGCCAGACCGCCGGCGTTGTAGAACAGCGCCGAGGGGTCGTCGGCCTGGGCGGTGAAGGCTCCGGCCATGCCCATCGATTTCGTTCCCTGCTCGAAAATGCTGAATCCGGCCGCGTGCATGGGTGCCGCGGCCAGAGCGCCGAGGGCCGCCGCTGCGCCCAGGACCCTCCACATCACTCCTCCTCGCCTCTGCATTGAATTCCTCCTGTCTGGTGAGCTCATGAACATGAAATTTGTCTGACCGAACCCCGATCGCTCCCTACGGAACCCTCCAGGAGCTGAGGAAATCGGAGCCCGGATGGCGTGTTTTCGGCTCGCGTAAACGTTAGTCCCAACTCCCTGGGGTGTCAACGCCCGCGGCGAAGCTGAACTGCTGGTAGAGTAGGCGCCTCTGGAGGTGAGGATCATGTTCGAAAGTCCGGTCCATCATGAGACCTTCAACAAGCTGAGAGAATACCTTGGAGAGCTCTTCGACGAGCCCTACCACGATCCCGAGAACGACCATTTCTACGTCCGCTACGGCACTACGGTGCTGGAAATCTCCGTCGAGCCCCTCGGTTCCGACGAAGCGGCGGTAGTCATCATGTCCTATTGCGTGCAGGACGTGGAGCTCGAAGAGGAGCTGCTGGCGGGCCTGCTGGAGCTCAATCACACGATGTCGTGCGGCCACTTCTCGGTGGTGGGCAACGACATCTTCTTCGCCCACTCGCTCTTCGGCAGCAACATGGAGCCCCGGGACCTGCTGCGGGCCATCACCGCCGTGGCCACCGTCTCGGACGACTACGACGACCGCATCGTGGCGCGCTACGGCGGCCAGACGGCCCTGGAGCGGATTCAGGACACCGGCGGCCGGCGGCGCCGCCAGGAGGTTGGGAGCGAATGAGCTGAAGGAAGGTCTTGCCGCCGGTCACCAGCGGCCGGTCTTGATCGCCGCGTCGGCTTCGCGGTCCAGCTCGCGGGTCTTCTCCGTCTCCCGCTTGTCATATTCCTTCTTGCCCGTCACCAGGGCGATCTCCAGCTTGATCCAGTTTCCCTTGAGGTAGACGGAGAGCGGCACCACGGTCAGCCCCTTGAGCTGGGTGCGGCCGAAGAACTTGTCGATCTGCCGCCTCTTGAGCAGCAGCTTGCGCGGTTGCTCGGGCTCGTGGTTCTCCCGGTTGCCGTGGGTGTAGTGGCTGATGTGGGCGCCGATGAGCCAGGCCTGGCCGTCGCGGAACTCCACGAAGCTGTCCTTGAGCTGCACCCGCCCCGTGCGCACCGCCTTCACCTCGGTGCCGCTCAGCTTGATGCCCGCCTCCACCGTCTCCAGCACCGTGTACTCGTGCCGGGCGCGGCGGTTGGAGGCGAGGGGGCGCAGCTCGTCTTTACCCTTGGAGGGGGCCTTGGTTGGAGCCTTGGTCGCCATGGAAGGAGTCTATCAGGGACCACAGGTGTCGGTTCTGGGAGACAGGGAGAGGGCCACGCGAGCGGCCCCTGCCTCGGCAGGACGTTCCGCCGCCCTGCCTGGCATCTTCTCTGCAGAGGCGACAAAGCGACATGACCGAAACCTGCGACGTCACTTCCGAGACCCGGTTCCGCCAGAAGACCATCGCCCGCCCGGTCGCCATCTCCGGGGTGGGCATCCATTCCGGGCGGCCCGTTCGCCTGCGCCTCCATCCGGCCCCGGAGGACTCGGGGATCGTCTTCCGCCGGACCGACAGCGGCGTCGAGATCCCTGCCCTCTCCACGGCCGTCAGCTCCGTCGAGCTCGCCACCACTCTGGGACGGGACGACGTGACGATCTCCACCGTCGAGCACCTGCTGGCGGCGGTGCGGGCCGGCGACGTCGACAACCTCTTCGTGGACCTGAACGGACCGGAGGTGCCCATCCTCGACGGCTCGGCCCTGCCTTTCCTCCACCTGCTCAAGGCGGCGGGCCTGCGGGTCCAGGAGGCGAGGCGGCGCATCCTCGCCGTCACCGCGCCGCTGGCGGTGGAGATGGGGGCCAAGAGGATCCGGATCTCCCCCTACCCGGGCCTGCGGATCACCTACGCCATCGACTTCGCCCATCCGGCGATCGGCCATCAGGAGATCGACCTCGTGGTCGACCGCGACTCCTTCGCCCGCGAGCTGGCGCCGGCCCGCACCTTCGCCCTGCAAGAGGACGTCGAGCAGCTCCACCGGCGCGGCCTCGGCCTCGGCGGCGACCTCGACAACTGCGTGGTGTTCTCATCCCACGGGCCGAACAACGCCCTGCGCTTCCCCGACGAGCCGGTGCGGCACAAGGCGCTCGACGCGATCGGCGACCTCTCCCTGACCGGCAGCCCGCTCTGGGCGCATGTCGAGATCGAGCGCGGCGGCCACCTGCTGCACTACGCGATGCTCGAGGCGTTGCGCGAGCGGCCGGATTGCTGGGCCTGGGTGGACGACCCGGTCAGGAGCCCGAGCCTGCGGCCTCTTTCGCCGTCGTTCCCAGCACGTCCAGCTCCGCCACCTGCCGTCCTTTGACCTCCGGCCAGGTCACCCGGCGCCCGGCAAGGGCTCTCTCCAGCCGCTGCCAGAGGTCGCGGTTCTGCACCGGCTGGCCCTCCTGGGTCTTCCAGCCGCGGCGGCGCCAGCCCTCGATCCAGCGGCTGGCCCCGTTGCGCAGATAGTCCGAGCCGGTGTGGACGGCCACGGAGATCCCCGGCGGCAGGCTCTCGAGGGCGGCGACTGCCGCCAGCAGATCGAGCTGGTTGGGGGTCATGCCGGAGAGGCCGGCGGAAAGAACCTCTTCCACGCCGTCCCGTCGCACCAGGGCGGCCCAGCCGCCCCGCTTGCCGGCGCAGGAGACGCGCAGGAAGACCTCGGCGTCCACGGGTTCGGCGGGCGGGCCGGCGATGGGCGCGCCCTGGCCCCGCTGCTTGCGGATCTCCAGGGTGGCCAGCTCGTCCGCCCGTTCGTTCCAGCGATTGCCGGCGTGCCCCTTGATCCAGTCCCACCGGATGTCGTGGAGCTTTATGAGCTCGTACAGGCGGCGCCAGAGGTCCTCGTTCTGAAGCTCGCCGTCCTTGCGCTTCCAGCCGCGGGCCACCCAGCCGGGGAGCCACAGAGTGATTCCCTTCCTCAGATACTGCGAGTCGGTGAACACCGTCACGCGGCAACGGCGCTTCAGCGACTCCAGGCCGCGGATGGCCGCCGTCAGCTCCATGCGGTTGTTGGTGGCGCGGGGCTCGCCGCCGGAGAGCTCCAGGGCCTTGCCGGTCTGGGGGTCCAGGAGGATGGCCGCCCAACCGCCCAGGCCCGGATTGGGGTCGGCGCCGCCGTCGGTGTAGATGGTGACTGCGGGAAGCGGGTTGGTTTCAGCCATGGGACGGCGCGGAATGTAACACGGACCCACGGACGAACAGGGACTTACACGGACCGACAAGGACAGAGCCCGGCCTCCTCTGTCCGTGCTCCTCCGTGTTCTTTGCTCCCCTGCAAAGTAGAATCCCCCGCATGAGCCGCTCGAAGCGATACCGTCTCGGTCCCCAGCTCCGCCGGGCGGCCCTCGATCCCACGTTCTTCGACCAGGTCCACGTCCTCTTCGGCGGCACGGGCGCCGTGGGCGGCGCGACCGCCCTCCAGATGATCGGCTTTTTCGAGGAGGCCGCCCAGGGAAACCTCGCCGTCGAGGGACGCTCGCCGCGGCTGGTGATCACCGGCCGCTCGCGGGCCGAGGTGCGGCAGTTCACCCGCCTCCTCTTCGACCTCCAGCAGCGCGACCATGGCCGGCACCCGGAAGCGCTGGACGGCGTAGGTTACAGAACGGTGGGCGGCGTCACCGTCGAGCTGACGGTGCTGGGCGTCGATCCGTCCATCCCCGGGCTCCAGAATTTTGCTCAAGCCGACGAGGCCGGGCGCCACGAGGCCATCCGCAAGTTCCTCGACGGCAGCGGCCTGGGACCTGAGAGCCCGGGCGAGGAGAAGGCCCTGTTTCTGGAAGAGGCCCTGCGCCGGCGCGTCGGTCAGCCGTTCAGCCGCTTCCTCGAAGGCTATCTGGCGGAGCGCGGCCCGCTTCCCGGGGACCGCGAGCGCTTCCAGTCGGTGGTGGTGGGCATCCCGCTCGCGAGCGTCGCCGCCTACAAGCTGGCCGATCTCGATGAGGCCGGCCCCTTCCTCGGCGTCGAGCGCGGCAGCTCGCGCATGGACGAGCTCAAGGAGGTCTATCTGGCGGCCATCCGGGACGATCTCGCGAACGTCCGCGACCATCTGGCCACCGAGGTGCTGGCCGCTCACACCACCGCCGTGGGCGGCATGTACGACGAGGAGGAGGACGGCTCGCGCACCATCCGCCTCGGCTTCGCCCACAGCGCCATCGACGACAAGCTGCGCAAGAAGCAGATCTTCGCCGAGGAGCTGGCCCGCCTCTACGCCGAGAAGCAGATCAAGATGCTGATCACCGCCGCCGCCATCGGCGTCGACGCCGTGCTGGTCAAGGAGAGCCCGCCGATGAACGGCGCCATCCGCCATCAGCTCGCCCGCGCTCAAGGCGAGGGGCACACGGTGATCCTGCCGTCCCCGCCCGCGCGACTGGCCGTCTATCCGCCGGTCGACATCGACCTGCTCGCCGAGCCCCACGAGCCGGTGGTCTTCCAGCACGGCCGGCCTCTGGTGCTGGACTACGTCCTCAAGAGCGGCGAGAACGGCTACTTCACGATTCCCAATGCCGACGCCCTCTACCGGGTGATGCGGGTGACGACCGGCGGCGAGCTCGGCCTGCTCCTCGCGCGCACCGCCGTCTTCGGCGACGATCCGCACTTCCCCATGTTCCCCGGCAGCGCCTGCTACTACACGGAGACCGACAACAGCCGCCAGGTCTTCGACCTCCTCGGGCAGCCCAAGCTACGGCGCAATCAGCAGAGCGGCCTGCAGCCCAAGGCCTTGCAGGATCTCGGCTCGGCCAAGCACCAGGCCGAGCTGCACTCCCTCGGCCTGCTCATCCTGCTGCACCGGCTGAAGGGCCTGGAGCTGGATCTCCTCCTGCAACACGTCGACCTGAGTCGGTTTCAGCCTCAGGAGTATTTCGAGACCCACTCGGCGGCGCCGACGCTGGAGGACGCCCTGCTGTGGAACGCCACGGAGCTCGCCCGGGATCTCTGCCTGCTGGTGACCGCTCGGGAGGAGAAGGACCTCGCCGTCCTCAAGCACTTCTATCAGCGGGACCCGGAGCGGCAGGAGGCGGCCCACCGCGTGCTCCAGGCCGCCATCCACGCCCTCTGGGCTGTGCCTTCGATCGGCACTCCCATCGTCTATGAAAAGGAAGGCCGCCGCCGGGTGGTGGCGGGCTACTACGCCGCCGCGATCGACCGGGTGGTGACGCACAGGGACACCTTCTCCAAGTACCTGCGGCAGCGATTCGAGACGCTGGGAGGCGGCAGCGAGGAGGACTTGGACCTCTTCACTGACTTCCACATCGCCAACTTCGGCTTCGCCGACCTGCGGCCGGTGGCCGTGCTGGTCACCGCCAAATCGGACGAGAGCTGGCGGGGCAACGTCCAGGTGTTCCGCGACGAGGCGTCCTTCCTGGCGGCCCTGGAGCGGGTCGAGCCCTACAGCTACTTCACCACCAGCGGCCTGATCGCCCTGCTCGTCCGCCTGAAGGGGCTCTGCCGTCTGGCCCACCAGTTGGAGCCCCGCCTCGGTACCGCAAACGAGTTCCGCGCCCACATCCCCTTCGACGAGCTCGACCGTCCGCTCCTCGTCCCCGGCATCGTCGAAGCCTTCCGCATGGTCTCCGAAGGGCTGGAGAAGAACACGGGCTCGGAGCGATTGGATGGACGGTGGGGGTATTACGTGTGAGATAAGATCGACCGAGTGGAAAACCCTGAAATCGCCCGCGTCTTCGAAGAGATCGCCGACGTCCTCGAGATCCGGAGCGACAATCCGTTCCGCATTCGCGCCTACCGCAACGCCGCCCGCACCGTCGAGGGCCTGACGACTCCCCTGCGCAAGTGGGTGGAGGAGAACAAGCCGCTCACCGACCTGCCGGGCATCGGCAAGGAGATGGGCAATCACATCAAGGAGATGGTGGAGACCGGCACGCTCGGCTTCCGCGACGAGCTGCTGGCCGAGGTGCCGCGCTCGCTGATCGAGCTGATGCGCCTGCCCAACCTCGGCCCCAAGAAGGCGAAGAAGGTCTACGACGAGCTGAAGATCGGCTCCGTGGACGAGCTCGAAGCCGCGGCCAAGGCGGGCCTCATCGCCGCCATTCCCGGCTTCGGCGCCAAGAGCCAGGAGAAGATCCTCGCTGGCATCGCGGAGTACCGGCAGCACGGCAGCCGCTTCCTTCTGCCCGCCGTAGAACGCCTCGTCGAGCCGCTCCTCGGCTATCTGCGGGAGACGCCCGAGCTGGAGCGCCTGGAGGTGGCCGGCAGCTACCGCCGACGCAAGGAGACGATCGGCGACGTCGACCTGCTCGCCATCGCCTCGCGGCCCATCCCGGTCATGGAGCGCTTCCGCGGCTATCCGCAGGTGGACAAGATCCTCAATGCCGGGGATACCAAGAGCACCATCGTCCTCGGCTCGGGTCTCCAGGTGGACCTGCGCGTGGTGCCGGCGGAATGCTACGGCGCCGCCCTCGTCTACTTCACCGGCTCGAAGGAGCACAACGTCAAGCTGCGGCGCCGGGCGGTCGAGAAGGGGCTGCGGATCTCCGAGTACGGCGTGTTCCGCACCGAGAGCGAGCAGGCGAAGGGAGAAGTCGAGGGCGCCGCGGGCGATTGCATCGCCGGCCGCGAGGAGGCGGACGTCTACGCCACCGTGGGCCTGCCCTGGATACCTCCCGAGCTGCGGGAGGACCGGGGCGAGATCGAGGCCGCGGCCGCCGGGCGCCTCCCCGAGCTGATCCGGATCGAGGACCTGCGCGGCGACCTCCACATGCACTCCACCTGGTCGGACGGCAAGAGCTCGATCGAGGAGATGGTGACCGCCTGCGCCGCCCACGGCTATGAGTACATGGTGATCTCCGACCACAGCAAGGCGCTGGCGATGACGGGCGGGCTCGACGCCTACCGCCTGCGCCTGCAATGGGCGGAGATCGAAGGCGTCCGCGCCCGGCATCCCGAGATCCGCATCCTGCGGTCGATGGAAGTCGACATCCTCGGCGACGGCTCGCTCGACCTGGAGGACGAGATGCTGGCCGGCCTCGACCTCGTGCTCGTCTCCCTGCACTCCCGTTTCGACCTGCCCGCCGCGCAGCAGACCGAGCGGGTGCTCAAGGCCCTGGAGCACCCGGAGGTCAACGTCTTCTGCCACCCGACGGCGCGGATGATCAACCGCCGCAAGCCGGTGGAGATGGACCTCGACCTCATTCTGCGCCGCGCCGCCGAGCTCGGCGTGGCCGTCGAGCTGAACTCCAGCCCCCATCGCCTGGACCTCAAGGACACCCACCTGGTGCTCGCCCGCGAGGTGGGCTGCAAGATCGTGATCGACACCGACGCCCACCACACCCGAGAGCTGGACCAGATTCGCTACGGCGTCGAGCAGGCCCGCCGGGCGGGGCTCACGCCGGCGGACGTGCTGAACACGCTCCCCTTCGAGGCGTTCCAGGCGGCGATCCGGCGATAGAAACCTGGACCCTGGTACGGACGTATCAGTCCGGACCGTCGTTGCAGGTCCGTGAATCGTCCGCGCTCGTCTTTTCTACCGCGCCGGCTTAAACTCCCCCCACGGATTCCGGGAGACCCGACATGAAACGAAACGCAGCAGCATTCCGGGCGGCCCTCGCGCTCGTCCTCACACTGGCCGCGGCGGCTCCTTTGGCGGCGCAGAACCTCGCCTCCTTCGAGGCGAAGACGAAGGTGCACGTCCTGCCGAACGGCTGGACCTTCATCATCGTCGAGCGGCCCGCCGCGCCCGTCTTCTCCTTCGCCACGGTCGCCGACGTCGGCTCCGCCCAGGAGGTGCCGGGCATCACCGGGCTCGCCCACATGTTCGAGCACATGGCCTTCAAGGGCACGCCCAACTTCGGCACCAGCGACTACGAAGGCGAGAAGAAGGCGCTCGACGCCCTGGAGGCCGCCTATCAGGCCTACCAGACCGCGCGGCTGGCACCTCACCCCGATACGAAGAAAGTCCAGAGCCTCCTCGCCGACTTCAAGGCGAAGCAGCAGACCGCCTCGGGCTTCGTGCTCAAGGGCGCGTTCGACGACATCCTCACCCGCGAGGGCAGCGTCGGCATGAACGCCACCACTTCGGCGGACGCCACCCGCTACTTCTACTCGCTGCCCGCCAACAAGGTCGAGCTTTTCGCGTATCTCGAATCCGAGCGGTTCTTCCACCCGGTGTTCCGCGAGTTCTACGAGGAGCGCGACGTGGTGATGGAAGAGCGGCGGATGAGCACCGAGAGCCAGCCCATCGGCCGGCTCATCGAGCAGTTCACCCTCGCCGCCTTCTCCGCCCACCCGTACCACCAGCCCGCCATCGGCTATACCAGCGATCTCGAGTCGATCACCATGACCGACGCCGAGCGCTTCTTCCGCACCTACTACGTGCCGTGCAGCCTCATCACGGCGGTCGTCGGCGACGTCCACGCCGAGACGCTGATCCCGCTCCTCGACAAATACTTCGGCCGCATCCCGGCGCGCCCGGCGCCGCCGCCGCTGCGCACGGTCGAGCCGCCGCAGGTCGCCGAGAAGAGCGTGGTGCTGGACGATCCGTCCCAGCCGATGTACCTGGAGGCCTATCACCGGCCCGCGTCCACGCATCCCGACGAGGCGGTCTACAACGCCATCGACGACATCCTCTCGACCGGCCGCACCTCGCGCCTCTACCGCGCCCTGGTGCGCGACAAGAAGCTGGCGGTCCACGTCGAGTCCTTCTCCGGCTACCCCGGCGAAAAGTACCCGAACCTCTGGGCCATCCTCGCCGTGCCCGCCTTCGGCGTCACCAACCAGCAGGTGCAGGCGGCGCTGCGGGAGGAGCTCGACAAGCTCAAGGCCCAGGACGTCACGGACGAGGAGATCGCCCGCTTCAAGACGCGCTCCAAGGCCAACCTCGTCCGCTCGCTCTCCAACAACCAGGGGCTCGCCAACCAGCTCGCCGAGTATCAGCGCCTCTTCGGCGACTGGCGCGAGCTGTTCCACGCCATCGACAAGCTCGACAAGGTGACCAAGGCCGACATCCGCCGGGTGGCCGGCGAGACGTTCCGCGGCGAGAATCGCACCGTCGCCATGCTGGTAAACAAGACCGCCGATACGCAGCCCGCCGACGCCCCCAAGGGCGGACACTAGGAGGACTCCATGACGATCCGAACGACCTCGACGCTCCTCCTCGCCGCCGTCCTCTCGCTGCCGGCCGCCGCCTCGGCCCAGGCCGTCCACGTCGAGGACCTGCGCTACCCGCCGCTGCCGCGGTTCGACATCCCCCAGCCGGAGCGGGTGGTGCTGGACAACGGCATGGTGGTGATGCTGCTGGAAGATCACGAGCTGCCCCTGGTGGAGGCCACGGCCTTCATCCGCGGCGGCAGCCGGCAGGATCCGGCGGACAAGGCCGGTCTCGCCAAGCTCGGCGCCACGGTCATGCGTACCGGCGGCACCCTGGGGCGCCCCGGCGACGCCATGGATGACTACCTGGAGAGCCGCGCCGCTTCGATCGAGCTGCGGGCCTCCGAGGACCACCTGCAGGCCGCCTTCTCCTCGCTCAAGGCGGACTTCCCCGACGTGCTCCGCGCCTTCGCCGACACCCTGCGCCACCCGGCCCTCGACGCCCGCAAGCTCGACGTGGCCCGCAACCAGGCCGTCTCCGAAGTGTCGCGGCAGAACGACGACCCGGGCCAGAGCATGTTCCGCGAGTTCAGGAAGGTGCTCTACGGTCCCGACTCTCCCTATGGCCGCACCGAGACCTTCGCCTCCCTGGGCAAGATCCACCGCGACGACCTCGTGGCCTGGCATGGCGAGACCTTCCATCCGGACCGCGTCATCCTCGGACTGGTGGGCGACTTCCAGCGCGACGACGCCCTGCGCCAGATTCGCGGCGCCTTCGGCGACTGGCCCAAGGGCCCGTCCTGGAAGGCTCCCGAGGTGGCGTATCGCAAGCAGCCGAGCCCCGGCGTGTGGTTCGGCCGCAAGGACGAAAGCACCCAGTCGTGGATCGCCATGGGCCATCTGGCCGGCTTGCGCAGCGATCCCGACTACTTTGCCCTGGAGGTGCTGAACCAGCTCTTCTCCGGCTCCTTCGCCTCCCGCCTGGTCGACGACGTCCGCACCCGCAAGGGCCTCGCGTATGCCGTCAACGGCTCCATCGAAAGCGACTACGACCATCCGGGAATGGCTTTTCTCTTCGTCTCCACCAAGATTCAGACCACCGGCGCCAGCATCGACGCCCTGCTGGAGGAGGCCCGGAACCTCACCACGACCCAGCCGCCCACGGACGAGGAGGTCTCCAAGGCCAAGCAGGCTCTCCTCAGCTCCTTCGTCTTCAACTACGACAACCGCCGCCAGGTGATGCGCCGCCAGATCACCCTGGAGTACTTCAGCTACCCGCTGGACTGGCTGTCGCGCTACCGCTCCGCCATCGACGGCGTCACCACGGAGCAGGTGCGCGCCGCGGCCCACCATCTCCGCCCGGACGACTTCTCCATCGTCGTCGTCGGCCCGGCCCAGGGGACGGACAAACCGCTCACCGCCTATGGGAAGGTGACTCCCCTCGACCTCGCCGTTCAGGCACCGGGAAAGAAGTAGGCGGCCTCCCACCGCGTGTAAACACCGGCGGGGGCGGGCAACCTTTACAAGGGATTGCTGTAATCCAGAGCCCCGCCCCAGCCCCCGGAACAACGGGGCCCCCTCGTCCGTAAACCTATGAAAGTGCGCTCCTCCGGTTCAGGTCGCCGAGCCGGAGGACAGGACCGGGTCCGGCGGCCCGGCCCGGCGCCTCTGTACCGGCACGAATTTTGGATGAATTCATCCCCAGGCAGTCTCTCGAAAGGGCACAGGGGACCGGCATGACTGAGAACTATCCAGCTCCAAGGAAGGTTCTGATGACGGCGGATACGACGGGCGACGTGTGGACGTACGCCGTCGATCTGGCCTATGGCCTCACCGAACGGGGTGTCGAAGTGGCGCTCGCCACGATGGGCGATCCGCTGAACGACTCCCAGCGCGAGAAGGTGGATCGCATCCCGCGGCTCAAGGTGTTCGAGAGCACCTTCAAGACGGAGTGGATGGTCGATCCCTGGCGCGACGTCGAGAAGGCCGGCGAGTGGCTCCTCGGCCTGGAGGAGCGCATCGGCCCCGACGTCATCCACCTCAACGGCTACGCGCACGGCGCGCTGCCGTGGAGCGCGCCCAAGGTGATGGTGGGGCACTCGTGCCTGCGCTCCTGGTGGCAGGCCGTCAAGGCTGAGGACGCACCCGGCTGCGAGCGGTACACCGCCGAGGTCGCCGCCGGCCTGGAGGCCGCGGACCTGGTCATTGCGCCCTCCGAGGCCATGCTGGCCTCGCTCGGCGAGCACTACGGCAAGCCCCGCCGCTCGCGCGTAATTTACAACGGCCGCGACGCCCGCACTTTCAAGCCCGGCGCCAAGGAGCCCATCGTCTTCGCCGCCGGCCGTCTCGGGGACGAGGCCAAGAACTTCGAAACGCTGGAGGCCGCGGCGCCGCTCCTGCCGTGGCCCGTCTTCGTGGCCGGAGACGGCGGCGAGGCCCGCCCGCATCACACCCGGCAGCTCGGCCGGCTGTCGCCTCGCGCCCTGGCCGCCTGGCTCGGCCGCGCTTCCATCTACTGCCTGCCCTCGCGCTACGAGTCTTTCGGCCTCTCCATTCTGGAGGCCGCGCTCTCCGGCTGCGCCCTGGTGCTGGGCGACATCCCCAGCCTGCGGGAGATCTGGCGCCACCGGGCCGTCCTTGTGCCGCCCGGCGACCCGGAAGCCCTGGCGGACGCCGTACGCCGGCTGATCGAGGATCCGGACCGCCGCTCGGCGCTCGCCGCCGGGGGTCGCGCCCGCGCCCTCCAGCTCACGCCGGCCAAGATGGTCGACAGCTATCTCGCGGCCTACGGCGAGGTTCTGGCGGAGGAAGCGGGCGAGTTGGACGACACCGGCGCAGGGTATCCGGTCGCCGTCTGATCGCGCCGGCAGGCTGTCCCCGGCAAGCGGACCGGAAACTGAATGCGCGCCGTCTTCTTCGTCCACTCTCTGCTGGCGGACTGGAAGCACGGCAACTCGCATTTCCTGCGCGGCATCGCGACGGAGCTGATCGCCCGCGGCCATGAAGTGCTCATCTTCGAGCCGCGGCAGAGCCTGATCGCCGCCCAGGGCGCGGAGACCCTCGCCGGTTTCCGCGCCGCCTACCCCAGGCTCGCCAGCCAGCGCTACGATCCCGCGACCCTCGACCTCGACCGCGCGCTCGAAGGCGCCGGCCTCGTGATCGTCCACGAGTGGAGCGACCCGGTCCTCACGCACCGTCTTGGCTACCACCGCCGGCACGGCGGCGCCTATCGCCTGCTCTTCCACGACACGCATCACCGCACGATCACGCACAAGGCGGCGTTCTCCGCCTACAGCCTGGAGGATTACGACGGCGTCCTGACCTGCGGCGCCGCCGTCCGCGACCTCTACCTGAAGAACGGCTGGGCTCGAGCGGCCTGGACGTGGCACGGAGCCGCCGACACCCGCGTCTTCTATCCGCGCGGCGTCGAGGACCGGGCCGGCGACCTGGTATGGGTTGGCAACTGGGGGGACGACGACCGCCTGGAGCTGCGCGAGTACCTCACCGGTCCCGTCCGCGAGCTGGGCCTCTTCGCCCGGGTCTACGGCGCGCCGGCTTCCGAGACCGGGCGGCGAGCCCTGCTGGAGGCGGGTATCGACCCCGCCGGCTGGATTCCCAACGGCGAGGTGCCGCGAGCCTTCGCCCGCTTCGCCCTCACCGTCAGCGTGCCGCGCCGGCCCCAGTCCCAGACTCCCACCACTCAAGCTTTCGAAGCCCTCGCCTGCGGCATTCCGCTCGTCTCCGCCCCCTGGGACGATGCCGAAGATCTCTTCGAGGCCGGCCGGGACTACCTGCTGGCCCACAACGGCGAGGAAATGAAGCTCCTGCTTCGCGAGCTCCTCGACGATCCCGCCAGGGCGGTCGAGCTCGCCCGGGCGGGCCGGGAGACCCTCCTCAGCCGGCACACCTGCGCCCACCGGGTGAATGAGTTGTTGGAGATTTACCGGCAGGTGCGGTAGGGAAAACCGGTCACCTCACCCCTTCACCTTCCGCGCCGTCACAAACACCTTTCCGCCCAGCGACACCAGCCGGCCCTCCGGACCCACCGATTGCAGGATCGGCGCGTTCTTCTCCGGCGAGCCGATGTCCTTGCCCATCTCCAGCCGGCGGCCGTTCAGCTCGACCTCGAAAAGCTCTCCGCCGTACGAGGCGAGATAGACGTGCCCGCCGCTGCGGAAGGCCAGGCAGGGGGTGACGTTCGGGCACCGCAGAGTCCCGAACGTGGTGACGTACTGAGGAGCCTCGCCCCGGATCTTGAAGCGGACCGCGACGCTACGCATCTCCTCCTCCGGCGGCCGGAGCCGCCTGGCTTGGCGCTGGAGCGAGTCGCCGGCCTCGTCGTCCATCGTGCTGGAGATGACCCCCAGCCGGCCGTTCTCTTCCAGGACCGAGCGGGTGATCTCCAGGCCGCTGCGGCCGTCGAGAACGCGGATGAGATGGTAGGCGTCCAGCCGGCGCTCCTTGCCGCACCGCGTGGGCGACCAGTTCACGATCCGCAGGACGTCATAGTGGAGGGTCTTCTTGCGAAGCCCTTCCAGCACCCCTGCCGCTCCCTTGGGAAGCGACTCCGCCGGAGTGTCCTTCAGGAGCCGTTGAAACTCGTAGACATAGTCCGCGAGAACCTCCTCCCGGCCCTTGGGAAACGGCTTGGGAAGATAAAGAGGGCTACCCGGCTTCGCATCCCGAAGAAACTGGTCCGGCAGAGCCCAAGTCTCCACCACCTCCGGAGGGCACTCCACGAGATTCCAGGCGGACCCGGGAACCGCCGCAAGGAACAGATACGCGAAAGCGCCGGAGAGAGCCTTCAGGAGATCCATGGCCGCCAAGGATCTCATGAACGGCGGCCGAAGGATGTAGAGACGATGCGAGGAATAATGATGCCCCGAAGGGGCAAAGGCATGTAGCCTGGGGCTGGCGCTTTTTGCCAGCCCCAGGAACCCCGACCCCAACAACTCCCAAAGCCCCGAAGGGGCGACGGCAGCTCAGCGCTCGATCCCACGTTGCCAAGAGATAACACTCATCATCTCGTTCTTGGTGAAACAGCAACAGCCATTACCCAGCGGTTGGAACTGCCGCCGCCCCTTCGGAGCTTCAGGTTTTTGTGTTGTCATACCTACCTGGGACTGGCAAAAAGCGCCAGCCCCAGGCTACATGCTTTAGCCCGAATTTCTCACCATAGGTATGGGAAAGGGCTGTCTCCGGTGGTATAAGTGTTGTGTCGGCAGCACTTGTACCGCAAAAGGAGAACAGCCCAATGACAACAGACTGTAATGCTCAGC
>Ga0134125_10000280_pt1 | contig 72390 bp, 69 predicted proteins | sample KB31751_FD_96464 | JGI IMG/M metagenome (GOLD analysis project Ga0134125, IMG submission 96464) | Terrestrial soil microbial communities with excess Nitrogen fertilizer from Kellogg Biological Station, Michigan, USA - KB3-175-1 | ecosystem: Environmental > Terrestrial > Soil > Unclassified ... | reverse complement strand
TCGACGTGAGCGGCGGCAAGCTGGCGAAGGGTCGCGTCTTCGCCGAGGGCTTCGCGCCGCGCCCGATCACCTACCGGGCGATCGACTTCCGCACCAACGAGTTCCGCGGGCTGCGCGGCGGCGAGCGCTTCGAGCCCGTCGAGGCGAACCCGATGATCGGCTACCGCGGCGCGCTGCGCTACGTCCGCGAGCCGGACGTCTTCCGCCTGGAGCTGAAGGCGCTCGCGCGCGCCTGGGACCGCGGCGGGCGCAACCTGCACCTGATGCTTCCGTTCGTGCGGACCGCCCGGGAGCTCGCGCGCTGCCGCGAGCTCGTCGCCGAGTCCGGCCTGCTCGGACGTCCCGGCTTCGAGCTGTGGGTGATGGCGGAGGTCCCCTCGGTGCTGTTCGCGCTGCCCGAATACGCGGCGCTCGGGATCGCCGGGATCTCGATCGGGTCCAACGACCTGACGCAGCTGCTGCTGGGCGCCGACCGCGACAGCGAGCTGCTCGCCGACACCTTCGACGAGCGCGACCCGGCGGTCACCGAGTACCTGCGCCGGCTGATCCCCGCTGCCCGCGAGCTCGGCCTGCGCACCTCGATCTGCGGGCAGGCGCCGTCCGTCCACCCCGAGTACGCCGAGCTGCTCGTCACGGCGGGCATCGACGCGATCTCGGTCAACCGCGACGTCGTCGCGCGGACGCGCTCGCTGGTCGCGGCCGCCGAGCGGCGCCTGCTGCTGCGCTCCGCGCGCGGCGGGTGAGCAGTGTTCGAGGTCCGAATCCACGGGCGGGGCGGGCAGGGCGTCGTGACCGCGGCCGAGCTGCTCGCGCTCGCCGCGTTCGAGGACGGCCTTCAGGCGCAGGCCTTTCCGAGCTTCGGCTCGGAGCGGATGGGCGCGCCCGTCACCGCCTTCTGCCGGATCGACGACGCTCCGATCCGCCGCCGCGAGCCGATCGCCGAACCCGACGCCGTCGTCGTTCAGGACCCAACGCTGCTGCACCACGTCGACGTCTTCGGGGGCGTGCGCGACGGAGGCTTCATCCTCGTCAACTCGAGCCGCGACGCGGACGCGCTCGGCCTCGGCGAGCTGCTCGAGCGGCACGGGCCGACGCGCCTCTTGACCGTCCCCGCGAGCGAGATCGCACGCGCCCGCCTCGGCCGCCCGATCCCGAACGCGGCGCTGCTCGGCGGGCTCGTCGCGCTGACCGAGATCGTCTCGCCCGGCTCGCTCGAGCGGGCGATCAGCCAGCGTTTCAACGGCGCCGCCGCGGCGAACAACGCCCGCGCCGCCCACGACGCGCACGTGCAGGCCGCCGCGCAGCTGGCGCGCCGGGCGGCCCCGGCGAGGACCGATGGCTAGCCAGCTCGAGGGCTCGCTCGCCGTCGCGCGGACCGTCGCGCGCTGCCGGCCGCAGGTCGTCTGCGCCTACCCGATCACGCCGCAGACTCACATCGTCGAGGCCCTCTCGAGGCTTGTCGGCAGCGGCGAGCTCGCGCCGTGCGAGTTCGTCAACGTCGAGTCCGAGTTCGCCGCGATGTCGGTCGCGATCGGCGCGAGCGCGACGGGGGCTCGCGCCTACACGGCGACCGCCAGCCAGGGCCTGCTGTTCATGGCCGAGGCGCTCTTCAACGCCTCCGGCCTCGGCCTGCCGATCGTGATGACGGTCGCCAACCGCGCGATCGGCGCGCCGATCAACATCTGGAACGACCACAGCGACGCGATGGCGCTGCGCGACTGCGGCTGGCTGCAGCTGTATGCGACCAGCAGCCAGGAGGCGGCTGACATGCACGTGCAGGCGTTCCGGCTCGCGGAGCGCTGCTCGCTGCCGGTGATGGTCTGCATGGACGGCTTCGTGCTCACGCACGCGTTCGAGCCGCTGGAGGTGCCGGACGCCGCCGCGGTCGACTCCTACCTACCCCCCTTCCAGCCGCGCCAGGTCCTCGATCCGCTCGATCCGGTCACGATCGGCGCGATGGTCGGGCCCGAGGCGTTCACCGAGGTGCGCTACCTGGCCCACGCCAAGCAGCTCGAAGCGCTCGATGAGATCCCGGCGCTGGCGCAGGAGTTCGAGGCCGGCTTCGGCCGCGCCTCCGGCGGGCTGCTGAGCGGCTACCGCTGCGAGGGCGCAGACACGATCGTCGTCGCGCTCGGCTCGGTGCTCGGGACGCTCGAAGAGGTCGTCGACGAGCGCCGCGAGCAGGGCGCCGCGATCGGCGCGGTGGCGATCAAGTCGTTCCGTCCGTTCCCGTCGGCGGAGCTGCGCGCCGCGCTGTCCGGCGGGCGCCGCGTGGTCGTGCTCGAGCGCGCGTTCTCGGTCGGCGTGGGCGGGATCGTGAGCGGCGACGTCCACGCCGCCCTGTCCGGCCTCGGCCTGCCGCTGCACACCGTCGTCGCCGGCCTCGGAGGCCGCGCGATCACGCGTCGGTCGCTGCACGCGATGCTCGACGAGCTCGATGGCGACCGTCTCGGCGAGCTGCACTTCCTCGAGCTCGACCGCGAGGTCGTCGAGCGGGAGCTCACGCGCGGGCGCGATCACGCGCGACCGGGGCCGCACGCCGAGAACATCCTCCGCGAGCTCGGCGTCGTCGGAGCGGGGCCGGTATGAGCACGCGCTTCTATCAGACCGGCACGTTCGCGATCGGCAACCGTCTGCTCGAGCCCGCCGAGGCCTCGGCGCAGGCCGATCCCGACCGCGCCAACTCGCTCACCAAGGGCCACCGCGCCTGCCAGGGCTGCGGCGAGGCGCTCGGCGCGCGCTACGCCCTCGATGCCGCCGTGCGGGCCACCGGCGGGCGCGTGATCGCCGCCAACGCGACCGGCTGCCTGGAGGTCTTCTCGACCCCCTTCCCCGAGTCCTCGTGGCGGCTGCCGTGGATCCACTCGCTGTTCGGCAACGCGCCCGCGGTGGCAACCGGGATCGCCGCCGCGCTGCGCGCGCAGGGGCGGACCGGCACTCGCGTCGTCGCCCAGGGCGGCGACGGCGGCACGGTCGACATCGGGCTCGGCTGCCTGTCGGGGATGTTCGAGCGCGGCGACGACGTGCTCTACATCTGTTACGACAACGAGGCCTACATGAACACCGGCGTGCAGCGCTCGGCCGCCACGCCGCACGCGGCGCGGACCGCGACGACCGAGCCGGTCGGGAGGCAGACGGGGAACCCGTTCGGCCAGGGCAAGAACCTGCCCCTGATCGCGATGGCGCACGAGATCCCCTACGTCGCCACCGCGACGGTCGCCGAGCTGCGCGACCTCGAGCGCAAGGTCGCCCGGGCGATGGAGCTCCGTGGCCCCCGCTACCTGCACGTGCTCGTGCCGTGCCCGCTCGGCTGGGGCTCGGATCCCGCGCAGACGATCGCGGTCGCGCGCCTGGCGAAGGAGACCGGCCTGTTTCCCGTGTTCGAAGCGGAGGAAGGGCGCATGACCGGGGTCTCCCCGATCAGGCGGCTGCTCCCGGTCGAGGACTACCTGCGGACACAGCGCCGCTATGCCCACCTGTTCGGCGATCCCGGCCACCCAGAGACGGTCGCCCGCCTGCAGCGCGAGGCGAACCGCAACATCGAGCGCTTCGGCCTGCTCGCCGAGCCCGGCGAGGACGGCGAGCCCGGACGCCGGGGCGATCTGCTCGAGATCCTCGAGACGGACGGGGGCGAGCGCGGGTGAGCGACGCGACGTCTCCGCACCAGTCACCCGGGACCGACGGCGGCCCGCCGCGTCCGTTCGCGATCACGCTCGACGTCGGCTCGAGCCTCGCGAACCGCACCGGCGCGTGGCGGACCGAGCGCCCGCAGTACGTGCGGCGCCTTCCCCCCTGCAACGACGCCTGCCCGGCCGGCGAGGACGTGCAGCGCTGGCTGTACGAGGCGGAGTCCGGCGGCGCGGGGTACGAGCGGGCCTGGCGGGCGCTGGTGCGCGAGAACCCGTTCCCGGCCGTGATGGGCCGCATCTGCTTCCACCCCTGCGAGACCGCATGCAACCGCTGCGAGCTCGACGAGGGCGTCGGCATCAACTCGGTCGAGCGCTTCCTCGGCGACGAGGCGATCCGCCGCGGCTGGACGCTGCCCGCTCCGGGCGGCCCCTCCGGGCGGCGCGTGCTCGTCGTCGGCGCGGGACCGTGCGGCCTCTCGGCCGCCTACCACCTCGCGCTGCGCGGCCACCACGTGACGGTGCGCGACGGGGCCGAGGAGCCGGGCGGGATGATGCGCTACGGGATCCCCGCCTACCGGCTCCCCCGCGAGGTCCTCGACGCCGAGATCGACCGGATCCTCGCGCTCGGCGTCGAACTGCGCTGCGACGAGCCCGTGAGCGACCTGCGCGCCGAGCTGCGCGAGGGCGGCTACGACGCGGCGCTGCTCGCGGTCGGCGCCCAGCTCGCCCGCAACGTCGACATCCCCGGCGGGACCGCGGCGCACGTGATCGACGCGGTCTCGATGCTGCGCGGCGTCGCCACGGGCGAACCGCCGCGGCTCGGCCGTCGCGTGGTCGTCTACGGGGGCGGCGACACCGCCCTCGACGCGGCGCGCTCGGCGCGCCGTCTGACCGGCAGCGAGCCGCTGCTGATCTACCGGCGCAGCCGCGAGCGGATGCCGGCGCACGCCGAGGAGCTCGCGCAGGCCGAGCAGGAGGGCATCGCCTTCCGCTGGCTCTCGACGATCTCCGCCGCGGGCGAGGGACACATCGAGGTCGAGCGAATGCGCCTCGACGAGAACGGCGAGCCGCAGCCGACGGGGGAGCTCGAACGACTCGAGGCCGACAGCGTCGTCCTCGCGCTCGGCCAGAGCTCGGACCTGACGCTGCTGGAGGGGCTCGACGGCGTGCGCGCCGGCGACGGGGTCGTGGAGGTCGACGAGCGGATGATGACCGGCGCCGCCGGCGTGTTCGCGGGCGGCGACATGACGCCCAGCGAGCGCATGGCGGCGGTCGCGATCGGTCACGGCCGCCGCGCGGCGCGCCATCTCGACGGCTGGCTGAACGACGTCCCCACGGCCGACCCGCCGCGCGGCGAGCTCGCCGGCTTCGACGCGCTCAACACCTGGTACTACGCCGACGCGCCGCGCACGGTCCGGCCGCTGCTCGAGGACGTGCGCCGACAGAGCACCTTCGAGGAGGTGGTCCACGGCCTCGACGCCGACTCCGCCCTCTACGAGGCGCGCCGCTGCCTGTCGTGCGGCAACTGCTTCTCCTGCGACAACTGCTACGGCGTCTGCCCCGACAACGCGGTGCTGAAGCCCGGTCCGCCGGGCGAGCCCTACGCGATCGACCTCGACTACTGCAAGGGCTGCGGGATCTGCGCGGCCGAGTGCCCGTGCGGGGCGATCGAGATGGTGCCGGAGGAGATCTGAGGCGGTGAGCTCGCAGGCGAAGGCGACGTAGCGCCGATCCCTTCGTATGCGGCGCCGGCTACCGGCGCGGAGGTCAGGCCGCGTCGAGCATCGGCCGAAGAGACTCCGCCGCGAGATGCTCGCTCGGCAGCGTCACATCCAGGGCCCCGTCACGCTCGAGCGTCCGCCTGACGTTCAACAGCGTGAGGCCAATGACAGCGCCCTTCTCGTCGTAGTGGATCTCGTGCCCCTCCGCGGTCTCCAGCCCGCGTGCTGCGACACGCGGCTCACCCACGTTTAGGTAGAGAACGTCGCCACGCTCGTCATAGCGATGGTGATCGAATGAGATGCCCGCGATCGAGATCGTCATGGATGCCAGCCGGGTGGGGGATTGTTCTGGACGAGCGCCGTAACCACCCATGCAGGCTCTTCGCCGAAGTCTACGACCACACGTAGCCACCGGCGCCCGTCCAGATGGAGGCGATAGAAGTGCTCTCGGCTCGGGAGGTCGTTCGGTCGCCTGTAGTCCGGGTGAGCGACGGTGCCGAGGATCAGGTCGACCTCGTGCGCCAGCTCGGGGCGACCCAGCGAGAGATGCAGTTGCGTGCCGGCATCGAAGACGACCAAGCGGCCCTCGGGGTCCTCCACCTTGGGATCATCGTCGCCAATACCGCGAGCGTAAGAACGCTCGGCGATGGAATCCAATAGCGCCGCACGCGCGGCCGCCTACTGCCCGTGGCGCGTGCGCAGACGATGTATCTCGCGCTGCACGTCGGCCTCCGTGACGGGAGGCCGCATGTAGACGTCCCACGCGTTCATCGCCAGGCCGATGCCCCACAGGCCGGTCAGCCAGGCGGGCCACGGGTAGCCTGAGGAGGTCAGCGCCCAGGCGACCCACACGACGGTGTTGAAGAGCACGTAGGAGACGGCGTGGCCGGCGAGGTCGCGCCGCGCCTTGATCGCGCGCAGCGCGCGCTCGCGCTCGTCAACAGGGGTTTCGAGTTGCTCGCTCATGGTCTCAGCGCAGCAGCCGGCCGCCGTCGACGACGACCTGGCTCCCGGTCATGTAGCTCGACAGGTCGCTCGCGAGAAACAGGGCCGCGCGGGCGATGTCGTCGGGCACGCCCATCCGCCCGGCCGGGATCAGCGCCGCGAACTGCTCCAGCGTCTCCTGGTCGGAGACCGCGGTGCCGGGGGTGACGATCCCGCCGGGCGCGATCGCGTTGACCCAGATCCCGTGCGGCGCGAGCTCGAGCGCGACGTTCTTGGTGAACCCCCACGCGCCGTGCTTGGAGGCGTCGTAGGTGGCGAGGCCGACGGCCGAGGGGTGTAGGGCGTCGATCGATGTGATGTTCACGATCCTCCCGCCCCGGCCCTGCTCGATCATCTGATCGGCCGCGGCCTTGGTGCACATGAACAGCCCGGTCAGGTTGACGTCGAGGATCTGGCGGAAGGTCTCGACGTCGAGGTCCGCGAGGCTCGCCATCGGGTAGATGCCGGCGTTGTTGACGAGGATGTCGAGCCGGCCGAAAGCTTCGACCGCCGTGGCCGTCATGCGCCGGACGCTGTCGAGATCGCTGACGTCGGCGTGCTGCGCGACGGCGCTGCCGGGGCGGGCCGCGAGCAGCTCCTCCGTGAGCTCGTTCGCTCCGTGCAGGTCGACGTCGGCGACGATCACGTTGGCACCGGCCTCGTGGAGGCGGCGGACGATCCCCTCGCCGATGCCCACCGCGCCGCCCGTCACGATCGCGCTGCGGCCGGTGAGGTCGATCAGGTCCTTCAAGGGTGTCTGCTTGGTGGCTGTGAGGGTGTCTGGAGTCATGGCGCCACGATCTCATCCGCGCGCCGTGCGGTCATCCGGCGAATGCCGCGCAGGGTCGGTGTGAACTACTGAGGTCCGGCGCCGCGCCCGGGTGTACCTTCGAGCGATGGCACGGATCGGAATGCTCACCGGCGGCGGCGACTGTCCCGGCCTGAACGCGGTGATCCGCGCCGCCGTCCGTACCGGCCTGCGCGACGGCCACGAGTTCGTCGGCTTCCGCCGCGGCTGGGCCGGCGTGCTCGAGGACGAGACCGTCGAGCTCGACTACGAGAGCACCGTCGGGATCCTCACGCGCGGCGGCACGATCCTCGGCACCTCGCGCACGAACCCCTACGCCGACGGCGCCGACGGCACCGCGCTCGTGCGGGCGGGGCTCGAGCGCCACGGCGTCGACGTGCTGATCCCGATCGGCGGCGACGACACGCTCGGCGTAGGCCTGCGCCTTCACTCCGCCGGGATACCCGTCGTCGGGGTCCCGAAGACGATCGACAACGACATCGGCGGCACGGACGTGACGTTCGGCTTCCAGACCGCCGTGCAGATCGTCAGCGACGCGATCGACCGCCTGCACACGACGGCCGAGTCCCACAACCGGATCATGATCGTCGAGGTCATGGGCCGGCGCGCCGGGTGGATCGCCACGCACGCCGGCATCTCCGGCGGCGCGGACGCGATCCTCGTCCCGGAGCGCCCGTTCGACATCGAAGAGCTCGTGGCCGCCCTGCGCCGTCGCCACGCGCGGGGCCGCAGCTTCTCGATCGTCGTCGCGGCCGAGGGCGCGCAGCCGGTGCCCGGCTCGCTGGGCGAGGGCGAGGTGACGCGCGACGAGACGGTCGACGCGTTCGGCAACGTGCGCCTCGGCGGGATCGGCGTGCTGCTCGAGCACGAGCTGCAGGCGCGGACCGGCTACGAGGCGCGGGCGACGATCCTCGGCCACGTCCAGCGCGGCGGCACCCCGGTCGCGTACGACCGCGTGCTCGCGACGCGCTTCGGCGTCCACGCCTTTCACGCTGCCGCCGCCGGTCGCTCCGGGGTGATGGTCGCCCTGCGCGGCACCGAGATCGTCGAGGTCTCGCTCGGCGACGCGCTCGGCGAGCCTCGGCTGCTCGACCCGGACCTGTACGCGACCGCCGAGCTGTTCTTCGGCTGAAGCCCCACCGCCGGCGCGATCGGGCCTACTGCCCGGCGGGCGCGATCGGGCTACTCGCCGGCGCGATCGGGCCTATTGCCCGACGGGAGTCCAGCGGAAGCGCCACAGCGCGATCAGCGCGCCCACGAGGCCCCAGCCGGCGATGATCGCGAGATGCCCCCACGCGAAGCCCGCGCCGGACACCGACGGGTCGAACACCCGCAGCAGCGACTCGAAGAGGTGCTTGATCGGGAACACGTTCGCGACGTCGCGCATGCCGGCGGGTATTTCCGAGTTCGGGATGAAGATCCCGGAGATGAACATCAGCGGCAGCATGATCACGTTCGCGACCGGCGCCGCGGCGTCCTCGCTCGGCACGAACGCGGTGACGGCAAACGCCAGGCACGAGAGCGCGGCGGCCCCGACGAGCACCGTCGCGACGCCCGCGGCGAGGGTGTGCGTCGGCAGCGAGACGCCGTAGAGGAGCTTGCCGATCGCGAGCAGCAGCGCGACGAGCAGCGCCGAGACGGTGATCGAGGTGCCGATCCGACCCGCCAGGAACACCGGCGGCGGCAGCGGCGTGCTGCGGATCCGCTTGAGGATCCCCAGTTCGCGCAGCCGCGAGAGCGAGATCGTGAGGTTGAAGAATGTCGCCGACATGATCGCGAGCGTCGCAATCGCCGGCACGTAGTAGGTCGAGCGTTTGATCTCGTGCCCCCCGACGAGCGTCGTTTTGTTGCCGAACACGCTCACGAAGATGAACAGGAAGATGATCGGCTGGATGACCGTGAAGAAGACGTACTGCGGGTTGCGCCAGAAGCTCTTCTGGTCGTAGCGGAGCTGGCGTGCGGTGAGCGCGAGGTCGCTCATGCCTGCTCGGTGAGCCGCAGGTAGATGTCTTCCAGCGTCGGCCGGCGCACTTCCAGCTCGGGAAGCTCGAGCTCGCGCGCATCGGCCCAGCCGGCCAGCGCCGCCAGCGCCGCCGTCGGAGTCGTGGTCTGCAGCTCGACGAGCTCGCCGAGAACGCGAGGCTCTCCGCCGAGCGGCGCGGGCAGCTCTCCCGCGGAGACCCCCGGCGGCAGCTGGAAGCTCACGGTCGTCGGCGCGTGGTCGCGCCCGCCGAGGTCGAACGGGGTCCCTTCGGCGACGATCCGGCCGCGGGCGATCACGGCCACGCGGTCGGCCAGCGCCTGGGCCTCCTCCATGTAGTGGGTCGTCAGGAAGACCGTCTTGCCGAGGTCGCGCAGGCCCGCGACGACCTCCCAGGTGTGGTGGCGCGCCGCCGGGTCGAAGCCCGTCGTCGGCTCGTCGAGGAACAGCAGCTCGGGGTCGCCGACGAGCGCGAGGCCGACGTCGAGGCGACGTTGCTGGCCGCCCGAGAGCGCCCCGGCGCGCCGGTCGCGCTCCTCCGTCAGCCCGACCAGCTCGAGCGTCTCTGCGACTCCGAGCGGCGCGGGGTAGTAGCCCCCGTAGAGGCGCAGCAGCTCGGCGACGGTCAGCTCCGGCTGGACGGCGCACGTCTGCAGCACGACGCCGATCCGCGCGCGCCAGCTTCGCGTTCCGTCACGGGGGTCGACGCCGAGCACCTCGGCCTCGCCGCCGTCGCGCGAGCGGTAGCCCTCGAGGATCTCGACACTCGTCGTCTTGCCGGCGCCGTTCGGACCGAGGAAGGCGAAGATCTCACCGCGGCGGACGTCGAGGTCGACCCCGTCGACGGCGGCCGTCGCGCCGTAGCTCTTGCGCAGGCCCCTTACGCTCAGGACGCTCGGGGCGAGGTAGCGCTCCGGCGACGGCGGGACGGCCACCGGGCCGGTGGCCGTGCTCACCGGCCCGGGGAGAGGCCGCGGTGTCGTGCCGCGCCGTGACGGCCGGCCTGCCGCTCAAGGTGGCTCGTGCCCGGGCGCGCGCGCCGCTCGCACACGGGACGCGGGATAGAGCCCGCCCCCCACAGCGCGTCCACTCCGGGCTGCTCCCCCTCCGCCGCGGCGCGGCAGGAGGCGACCAGCAGCGCGACGAGCGCCAGCCAGATCACGAGAGCTGCAAGCAGGTAGATCATGGCGCCGACGGTAATGCAGGCCGACGGGCCGTTCCTCGGTGCTGGACCGTGCTGTTCGCGGGCTAACTACTTAGGCCGAAGGGGGCTGTCCTGCAACCTCACGACGCGGTCGCAGCGCGCGGCCAGCCACGGCTCGTGCGTGACGATCAGCACGCCGCGCCCGGCGCAGGCGGCGAGGACGTTGGCCGTGACCCGTCGCGCGAGCGGGCCGTCGAGGTGGGCGGTCGGCTCGTCGAGCACGACGAAGCGGGCCGGCGAGAGCAGCGCGCGGGCGAGCGCGATCCGCCGGCGCTGGCCGCCGGAGACGAGCTCCCCGTCGGCGCCGACGGGCGTGTCGAGCCCGTGCGGGAGCGAGTCGACCCAGCCCTCGAGCTCCACCGCGGCCAGCGCGCCGCGCAGCTCCGCCTCGCTCGCGTCGCGACGTGCGAGCAGCAGGTTCTCGCGGATCGTCGTGTTGAAGAGGTGCGCGTCCTGGGCGCACAGCAGCACGTCGCCGCGGACGTCCTCCTGGGCCAGCTCGCGCAGGTCGACGCCGTCGAGGGTGACGCGACCGCGGTCGGGGTCGCGGAAGCGCACGAGCAGCTCGGCGAGCGTCGTCTTGCCCGCGCCGCTCGGACCGACGAGCGCCACCCGCTCGCCCGGCGCGACCGTCAGGTCCAGGCCGTCGAGGGCCCACGGCTCGCCGGCGCCGTAGCGCAGCGCGACGCCGCGCGCCTCCAACGGTCCCTCGCCGCGGACCCGTCGCGGGCGCGGCGGATCGGCGACCGCGACGGGGCGCTCGGCGACGTCGAGCACCCGCCGGGCCGCCGCCGCGCATGCGCGCAGCGCCCGGGCCGCCGCGGGCAGCGGCGCGATGCTCTCCTGCGAGCCGAGCAGCAGCAGCGCCAGGGCGGCGAGCAGCACCCCGTCGAGCGTCCCTCCGTGCACGGCCGCGATCGCGACGGCGAGCAGCAGCACGATGCCGGCGGCGTCGATCAGCCCGCCCGCCGCCTTCGCGACGGAGGCCGCGACGGCGTCGCGGCGAGCGAGGCGCGCGAGCTCGGCCTCGGCCGCGTCGAGGCGCGCGATCCGCTCTCCCCCGCGCCCGTACAGCAACAGCTCCTCCGAGCCCTCGAGCGCCTCGAGCAGCTGCTCGGAGAGCCGCCCCCGCGCGGCCGCCTGGCGCGCGTCGGCGCTCGCCGCCACGCGCGCCGCGAGCCACGGGACGAGCAGCGCGGCGGCGAGCAGCGAGCCGGCGACGGGCCCGGCGGCCGCGGGGAGGATCAGCCACGCGGCGAGCGTCGCGGCGGCGATCACCGCCACCGCGACGAGGCCCGGGATAACGCCGCGCAGGGTGATGTCGGAGAGCGAGTCGACGTCGCCGACGAAGCGCGCCAGCAGGTCCCCCCCGCGCTCGCGCCCGCCGCCGGGCGGCTGCGGGACGAGCCGCCGGAAGAACCCCACCCGCAGGCGGGCGAGCTGGCGCAACGCCAGGTCGTGGGAGGAGAGCCGTTCGCCGTAGCGGAGGGTCGCCCGCAGCAGCCCGAGGGCGCGCACGGCGACGATCACGACCATCAGCTGCAGGATCTGGGGGCGGTGGGCGGCTCTGGAGATCAGATAGCCCGAGGTGGCGAGCAGCCCGATGCCGGCGGCGGCGGCGCCGGCCGACAGCGCGACCGGCAGCGCCAGCCTTCGCCCCTCGCCTACCTGCGGCCGGCCTGCCGTGAGCAGCGCTCCGGTCGCCGAGCGGGGCGCAGCGGTGGTGGCGGCGGCGAGCTCCTCGGCGCTCATAGGGCCGCCACCTCCTCCCCGTCCCGTACCGCAGGCGCGAGGTGCTCCGGGACGTCCACCCGCCCGCCGCGCTCGAGGCGGACCACGTGGTCGGCGTGCTCTGCGAGCAGCGGGTGGTGCACGATCAGCAGCGTCGTGCGCCCCGGCGCGGCCCGGGCGAGGGTCTCGGCGATGCGGGCGGCGCTGTCCTCGTCGAGGTCGGCGGTGGGCTCGTCGAGGATCAGCAGGCGCGCGTCGCGCAGCAGCGCCCGCGCCAGCGCGATGCGCCTGCGCTGCCCGGCCGAGAGCCGCCGCCCCCCGTCGCCGACGTGCGTCTGCAGACCGTCAGGGAGCTGTTCGGCGAACGCCAGCGCGCCGGCCGCTCGCGCGGCGGAGCGCACCCGCTCCTCGCTCGCGTCGGCATCGCCGAGGCGGATGTTCTCCGCGATCGTGCCAGCGAACAGCCGCGGTCGCTGGGGCACCCACGCGATCTGCGCACGCCAGCTCTCGGGGTCGACGTCGCGAAGGTCCACCCCGCCGCACCGCACGTGGCCCTCGGTGGGGTCGGCGAGCCGCATCAGCAGCCGCGCGACCGTGCTCTTGCCCGCCCCGCTCGCTCCGACCAAGGCGGTGATCTCGCCCGGCGCGAGCTCGAGGTCGAGGTGCTCGAGCGCGGCTCCCTCGCGGGCGGGGTACTCGTAGCCGACGTCTTCTAGGAGCAAGGGGCTCTGCGCGGGATCCGGGACGATCGCGGCGGCGACGGAGGGCGTCTTTGCGCGCTCCTCGGACAGCGCCGGCGGGCTGTCGATCAGCGCGTAGATCTGCTCCGCGGCCGCGGTCCCGGCGGCGGCCGCGTGGTACTGCGCGCCGACCGCGCGCAGCGGCGCGTAGAGCTCGGGGGCGAGCAGCAGCACGGCCAGCCCGGCGGTCAGCTCGAGGTGACCGCCGGCGAGCTGGACGCCGATCGCGGCGGCGGCGATCGCGGTGCCGAGCATCGCGCACAGCTCGAGCACGAGGGCGGACAGGAAAGCCGTGCGCAACGTCGCCATCGTCTCGGTCCGGTAGCGCTCGCCGACCGCCGCGAGCGTCTCCTCCTGCGCGCGCTCGCGGCAGCCGGCGCGCAGCGTCGGCAGGCCGGCGATGACGTCCAGAAAGTGCGAGCTGAGCAGCTGCAAAGTCCGCCAGCGGCGCTCGGTCTGCGCCGCGGCGTTCTTGCCGACGAGGATCATGAAGGCGATCAGGATCGGCACGGTCACGGCGAGCAGCGCCGAGGCGACCGGATCGAGCACGGCGGTGTAGGCGATCACCGCGAGCGGCACGAGCGTAGCGAGGACGAGCTGCGGCAGGTAGCCGGCGAAGTAGTCCTGCAGCGCGTCGACGCCCTGGACCGCGGCCGCGACGACGTCGCCGTCTCGCCGGGCCGGGTCGCGGAGAGCTCCGCCACCGCCGAGCACCCGGCGTGCGAGCGCCCCCCGCAGCTCTGACATCGTGCGCCGCGCGCCGAGCCGCGCGGTCAGCTCGAAGGATCCGCCGATGCAGGCCCGGGCAGCGAGCACGCCGGCGAGGATCGCGAGCGCGGGGACGAGCGCCGCGAGCCGCTCCCCGTGCATCGCGGCGCGGTCGATCACGTGCGCGAGCAGGCCGGCCTGGGCGAGGATCGCGATCGTCTCGGCGAGACCGAGCAGCGCGACCCGGCGCAGGTGGCCGCGTCCGCCGCGGGTCTCGCGGAGCAGCCGGCGCTCGACCGCGCGCGAGCTCATCGCTACGCGGTCGCGGGGGGCTCGCCGTGCGGCCCGCCGGCTGTCACCTTCCCGTCGCCGGAGCCTCCGCGGCCGAGGTGCTCAATCGCGGCGAGCGGCGTCAAGGGCCCCTCGAAGTCGTCGCGGCCGAGGCGGTGACGGAAGACCCAGTAGGTCCAGCCCTGGTAGGCGAGCACGACCGGGACGAGGATCACTGCCACGACGGTCATCACGGTCTGCGTGTAGTGGCTCGCCGAGGAGGCGGCCAGCGAGAGGTCGAACGCGTGGCTCGTCGTCGAAGGCAGAGCGAGCGGGAACAGCTCGACGAACAGGCAGGCGAAGAGCAGCGCGATCGCTCCGGCGCTGAGCGCGAACGCGACGCCTTCGCGCCCACGGCGCACGAGCACCGGCGCGGCCGCCGCGAGCGCAACGGCGAGCACGCCGAGCGCGAGCGCTTCGATCTTCACGCCGCCGCGGTCCTGGTCGATCACGGTCCACGTCACGAACGCCGCCATCAGCGCCGCGGAGATCGCTCCGGCCGGCGCGGCGACGGCGCGCGCCCGCCCGACCATCTCGCCGCGGGTGCGCAGCGCGAGGAAGGTGGCGCCGTGGCTCAGGAACAGGGTCAGGGTGACGAGGCCGCCGAGCAGCGCGTAGGGGTGCAGCAGGTCGAACAGGTGCCCGGTCACGTTGTGCTGGGCGTTCATCGGGACGCCGTGGACGATGTTCGCCCAGCCGACCCCCCACAGCAGGGCCGCGAGGCCGCTGCCGATCACCGCGGCCCACTCCCAGGAGGCGCGCCAGCGGGGCGAGTCTTCCTTGCCCCAGAACTCGAACGAGACGCCCCGCACGATCAGCGCGGCGAGGATCAGGAAAAGAGCCAGGTAGAAGCCGCTGAAGAGGCTCGCGTACCAGCCGGGGAAGGCGGCGAACGTCGCGCCGCCGGCGGTCAGCAGCCATACCTCGTTTCCGTCCCAGACGGGCCCGATCGTGTGGATCACCATGCGCTTGTCGGTCTCGTCGCGCGAGAGCGCGCGCAGCAGCATGCCGACGCCGAAGTCGAACCCCTCGAGCACGAAGTAGCCGATCCACAGGACGCCGATCAGCAGGAACCAGAGAGTCTGCAGGAAGTTTGGGTCGCGCATGTCTTCGAAGCCCTTTCGATCTAGTAGGCGAGGATCAGCTCTTCGCGCGGCGCCTGCTCGGGCGGCGCGCCGTCGTGGCCGGGCTCTTCGGGGCCGTGGGCGACGTCTTTGAGGAACAGGCGCCCGCCGATCACGAGCAGGGTCCCGTAGATCAGCGTGTAGCCGACGAGCGTGAGGAGGATCTGGCCCGAGCCGACCAGCGGCGAGCGGGCGTCGCTCGTCTTCAACAGGCCGAAGACGACCCACGGCTGACGTCCCATCTCGGTGAAGATCCAGCCCGTCAGGTTGGCGAGCGGCGGCAGGAAGATCCCCGCCACGGCGGCCCGCAGGAACCAGCGCCGGCGCTCCACCCCGCCGCGGCGCAGCAGCAGCAGGCCGAGCAGCGGGATCAGCACGAGCAGCACGCCCGCGCCGGACATCAGGCGGAAGGTCCAGTAGGTCACGCCGACGATCGGCACGTAGTCGCCGGGGCCGTATTTGGCCTGCTCTTCACGGTTGATCTGGTTGATCCCCTTGACCTCGCCGTTCCAAGAGGCGGTGCCGATGATCGAGAGCAGGTGCGGGATCCGCAGGTCCGTGTTCAGGCGCGCCGGGTGCCGTTCGAACGGGCCGACCGCGAAGATCGAGAGGCTCGCGCCCTTCTTGGTTTCGTAGAGGGCCTCGGCGGCGGCCATCTTCATCGGCTGCTGTTTCTCCATCAGGGTGCCCTGGGCGTGGCCGAAGGCGCCGGTGGCAATCGCGGCGACGAGCGTCATCGGCAGGACGGCGCGCATCGAACGCGCGTAGACGTCGGAGCCCGGCACCGAGCCGGCCCCGCGCGCCCGCAGCATTCCCAGCGCGCAGATTCCGAGTACGAGCATGCCGGCTGTCGTGAAGGCGCCGAGCACCGTGTGCGGGAAGGCGAGCAGCACGGTCGAGTTCGTCAGAACCTTCCAGATGCTGGTCAGTTCGGCGTGGTGGGTGGTCGCGTTCAGCCTGTAGCCGACGGGGTGCTGCATCCAAGAGTTGGCGGCGAGGATGAAGAACGCCGAGAGCGCCGTCCCGAAGGCCGTCAGCCATATCGTCGCGAGGTGGAGCTTCGGCGAGAGGCGGTTCCAGCCGAAGATCCACAGGCCGACGAAGGTCGACTCCAGAAAGAAGGCGGCCAGGCCCTCCATCGCCAGCGGCGCGCCGAAGATGTCGCCGACGTAGCGGGAGTACTGCGACCAGTTCATCCCGAACTGGAACTCCTGAACGATCCCGGTCACGACGCCGATCGCCAGGGAGATCAGCATCAGCTTGCCCCAGAAGCGGGTCGCGCGCAGCCAGACCTCCTCGTCTGTGGAGCGATACCAGCGGGTCTGGCAGTACGCCGTCCAAGCGGTCAGCCCGATCGTCACCGGGACGAAGATGAAGTGGAAGAGAGTGGTGACCCCGAATTGGAGACGGGCGAGTTCGAGAGCGTTCACGAGCGCCAATCTAAGCCCGCGCCGACGAGGCCAAATCGTCGCCTTCCCGCGACGATTTCGGTGTTAACTACTGAAGGACGGCCGTCTCGCGACGGCGCAGCAGCCAGCGGCGCAGCTCGTCGGCGCCCCACACGATCAGCGGGAACGGGAGCGTGATCGCGAGCGTGCCGGCGCCGAGCGAGGCGGTGCCGAGCAGCGACTGCAGCGGCGGCAGGTAGATGATCGCCGTCGTCAGCAGCAGCTCGAAGCCGATCCCCCACAGCAGCAGCCGGTTGGAGAAGACTCCGACCGAGCGCAGCGACGCGCGGTCGGTGCGGGCGGCGAACGCGGTGCCGATCTGACACGCGACCATCGAGAAGAACGTCATCGTCGTCGCCTGCAGGTAGAGGTGGTGAAGGGGATGTCCGGCGCCGGTGGGATCGCCGGGGCTCCAGCCGCCCCTGCCCAGCACGTAGAAGAAGCCGCCCATCTCTAGGGCGGCGGAGATCAGTCCGAGGAACAGCCACGCGCGCAGCAGCATCGGCGCCTGGATCACGCTCTCGCTGCGCGGCCGGGGAGGTTTCGACATCAGCCCGGGCTCGGCGGGCTCGCGGCCCAGGGCGAGCGCGGGGAGCGTCTCGGTCCCGACGTCGAAGGCGAGCAGCTGGAGCACCGTCAGCGGCAGCGGTATCGCGCCGCCTCCCAGCGCGTAGACGAGGAACGGCACGACCTCGGGAGTCGCGTGGGCGAAGATGTAGAGGATGAACTTGCGGATGTTGTCGTAGACCCGCCGGCCCGCCTCCACCGCGGCCGCGATCGTCGCGAAGTTGTCGTCGGTGAGGATCATCGTCGCCGCCTCGCGGGCTACGTCAGTGCCCGAGCGCCCCATCGCCACGCCGATGTCCGCGCTGCGCAGCGCGGGGGCGTCGTTGACCCCGTCGCCCGTCATCGCCACCACGTGGCCCTGAGCGCGGAGCGCTTCGGCGATGCGCAGCTTGGCCTCCGGCGTCGAGCGCGCGAACACGAGCTCCTGGCCGTGCCCGAGCAGCCGCTCGAGCTCGGCGTCGCTCATCGCGTCGAGCCGGTCGCCCGCGATCACCGATGAGCCGTCGGCCCGGATGCCCACCCGGCGGGCGATCGCGGCGGCCGTCTTGCCGTGGTCCCCGGTGATCACGATCACCCGGATCCCGGCGGCGTGACAGCTCTCGACCGCGTCGGCGACCTCCGCGCGCGGCGGGTCGAACATGCAGGCGAGGCCCAGGAAGCAGAGGTCGTGCTCGACCTGCTCGCGTGAGGACGGCGGCTCCGCGCGGGCGGACACGACGCCGCGCGCGAGCGCGAGCACGCGCAGGCCCTCCTCGGCGTAGCGGTCGACCGCGTCGGAGATCCGTCGCCGCTCCTCCTCGGCCAGCTCTCGCTCGCCGCCGTCCGGGCGGAGCGCGGTCGTGCACAGCGGCAGCAGCGTCTCCGGGGCTCCTTTGGCGTCGACCCGCAGCGCCTTCCCGTCCGCGCTGACGGTCGACATCAGCTTCAGCACGGGATCGAAGCGGAACTCCGCCACCCGCGCCGCGGCGCGCCGCTCCGTCGAGACCATCGCGCCGAGAGCGCGCGACGCCTGCAGCAGCGCGATCTCGGTCGGGTCGCCCGAGCCCTCGCCGGAGGCGTCGAGCGTGGCGTTGTTGGCGGCCGCCATCGTCGCGGCGATCGCCGTCCAAGCACCGTCGACTCCAGCGCCGCCGACACCCGCGGCGCCGCCGACTCCCGGGCCGCCGCCGACACCCTCGGCGCCGCCGACTCCCGGGCCGCCGCCGACACCCGCGGCGCCGCCGACACCTGAGGAGCTTGCGTCGAGACGCCGCTCGCCCTCGAGCGTCCACACCGCGACCGGGCGCATGCGGTTCTCCGTGAGGGTGCCGGTCTTGTCCGTGCAGATCACGTCGGTGCTGCCGAGCGTCTCGACCGCGCTCAGCCGCTTGACGACCGCGCCGCGGCGGACGAGGCCCCGCACGCCGACCGCGAGCGCGAGCGTGATCACGGGCAGCAGGCCCTCGGGAACGTTGCCGACGAGCAGCCCGACCGCAAACACGACGGCGTCCCGGAACGGCAGTCCCGCGCCCAGCATCGCGAGCGGCATGAACGCGACGGCGAGCCCGACCGCGATCGCCGCGATCAGCCAGGCGACACGCCTGACCTGCAGTTCCAGGGGGCTCTCCTCCGCCTGCACGCGCTCGGAGAGCGCGGCGATGCGACCGAGCTCGGTGTGCATCCCGGTCGCGAACACGAGCGCGCGGCCCTGCCCCTCGGTGCAGGCGGTGCCACTCAGCACCAGATCCCGCGCCTGCTCGAGCGGTACCCGCGCGGTCAGCGGCTCGGCCGACCGCAGCACCGGCACCGACTCGCCCGTGAGCATCGAGAGGTCGACGTCGAGCGCCCCGCTGAGCAGCCGCGCGTCGGCGGAGATGCGGTCCCCTTCTTCGATCTCGATCACGTCGCCGGGGACGAGATCGCGGGCGGCGATCGTCTGCGTCTCGCCGTCGCGCACGACCCTCGCCTGCTCGGGCAGGTACTCCGCGAGCGCCTCGACCGCCCGCTCCGCCTGGGCCTCCTGAATGAAGGCGAAGATCGCGTTGATCACGATCACGACGACGATCGCGACGGCGACGGCGGTGATGCCGACGAGCGCCGCGAGCAGCGCCGCCGCCCACAAGAGCAGCGCGAGGGGATGGGTGAACTGCCGCGCCAGCTCGCGCGGCCAGCGCACGCCGCCGCGCCTGCTCAGCGCGTTGGGGCCGTACTGGACCAGGCGCCGAGCGGCCTCACGGCTCGAGATCCCCTCCGGCGTGCTGCCGAGGTGGGCGAGCAGCAGCTCGGCTCCGGCGGTGACGTCGACCGGCTCGGCCTTGGGCGAACCCGCCTCACCGCCCGGCTCGAGCGCGCCTGTGGACGGAGCGTGCGCGATCTCGCTCATGCGCCAAGCATGGACGGATCCCCCGGCGGCCTCATCGGGGATTTTCACGGACCGCCCGGCGGTGTTGCCGCATGCCCGATCGGCGCGCCGCGCGCTCCGTAGTTCGCCGCAGACGCACGCGGGGCAGCCCTGATGAAGCCCCTTCCGCGCGCGCCTACGGTGCATCTCATGTTCAAGCGGATCCTCGTCGGATATGCAGGCGATCGGGCAGGCCGCGACGCGGTGCAGCTGGCCGTGCGCCTGCAAAGCCTGATGGGCTCGGCGTTGACGGTCGTGATCCCTTACCACCCGCTGTTCGCCGCGGTCCCCGGCGAAGTCGCCGAGCAGCGGGCCCGGGAAGAGCTGGAGGCGATGCTCGGGGGCGCCATGCCCGAGGGCACGCGCTTTCACTGGAGCAACGCGAACTGGCCGATCCACGCCCTGCACGAGCTCGCCGAGTACGAACGGGACGACCTGATCGTGCTGGGAGCGGCGCCCGAGCGGATCGAGCGGCGCCACGTCGGCCTGATGGAGCGCATGGTCCACGGGGCGCCGTGCGCGATCGCGATCGCGCCGGAGGGCTACGCAGAACGGCCCGCCGGCTCCTTGAGCCGGATAGGCGTGGGCTTCGCGGACACGGCCGAGGGTCGCGCCGCCGTCGCCGAGGCCCGTGAGATCGCCCGGCTCTCGGGAGCGGACGGAGTCAAGCTGATCGCCGGCGCGGGCCTGACGGGCGCGCTGCTCGGGTACGCGGCGATGTCGGCCGCGCTGCCCGAGGCCGAAGCGGAGATGCTCGAGGAGGCCACGGCGTCCGCGGAGCGCGTGGCGCGCCAAGGCGCCGGCCACGACAGCGTGGAAGTCCGCCACGAGGACCCCGCGCACCTGCTCGTGGCCTGCTCGGAGCAGCTCGACCTGCTGGTACTCGGATCGCGTGACTACGGGCCTCTGCGCCACGTCCTGCTCGGCAGCGTCTCGGCGGCGGTGATGCGCGAGTCGCGCTGCCCCGTCGTGGTGCTTCCCCGCCGCACACCCCAGACGGCCCCGGCGCAGACCGAGGCGGCGTTCGCGAGCGCCTGAGCCATGAGCGCGACCACCCTGCACCTCGTCGGATCGGATCCGGAGCCGGTGACCGGCAAAGCCGGGGGTGAGCTGCCGGTCACGGTCGTCGTCGGCGACGACCACCCCGCGATGCGCAGCAGCCTGCGCAGCCTCCTGGCGGACGTGAGCGGGTTCGCCGTGGTCGCCGAGGCCGGAGATCTGGCCCTGACCCGACGGCACGTCGAAGGCCACCGTCCCGACGTCCTCGTGCTGGACCTGCGGATGCCCGACGGATCGAGCATGGAGACGATCAGCGACCTGCGCAAGCAGGTCCCGTGCCTGCACGTCGTCGTCGTCAGCGTCGACGACACGCCCGGCTTCGCGCAGCAGGCAATGACGGCCGGCGCGAGCGGCTACGTGCTCAAGGATCGCGCCGACGAGGATCTGCCCCGAGCCGTCGCGGCAGCCGCCTGCGGCGAGGAGTTCGTCAGCGAACCGGTGGCGAAGCGCCTCGCGCAGGTGCGCCAGTCTCTCACCGAGGGGCGGCTGAGCAGTCGCGAGGCCGAGGTCCTGCGCCTGATCGCCCTCGGGCACACCAGCAGCGAGATCGCCAAGCAGCTCTCGCTGTCGCCGCGGACGATCGAGACGCACCGCGCCCACATCCACCGCAAGCTCGGCGTGAAGACGCGGGCCGAGCTCGTCGGCTACGCGCTGCGTTGCAGGTTGCTCGAGACATGAGCGGCGCGGAGCTGCGCTGCGCGCATTGTTGCGAGCCGATCGGCGTGTACGAGCCGCTCGTGGTCTACGACGGGCTCGACGCCGTGCGCACCTCGCGCGCGGCCGACGATTTCGCCGGTACGGGTGGACACGCCTGCTTCCACGCCGACTGCTTCCAGGTGCGTGAAGAGACCGACGAAGGGCCGGGCGATGCGGGCTGAGCGCCAGTCGGCAGGGTCTGTGACGTCCCCCGTGGCGGGCGACTGGCTCGAGGTCGACGACACCGCGGGCGGCAACCCCCGTCGCGGGCAGATCCTCGAGGTGCTCGGCGCCGGACCGCACCTGCGTTACCGCGTGCGCTGGGACGAGGAGCACGAGTCGCTCTTCTACCCGGACCCGCAGGGCGGGACGATCGTGCACCGAGCCTCGCAAGCGAAGAGCAGACGCTGAGGGTTTCCCGCGCCCGAAGATCAGTGCTGGCTACTGACCGCCCCGCGGCCCAACCCAGATTCGCGGGATCGCCGAGCAAGTCAGGATTCTGCCCATAGAAACCGACGAACGGAGAGGGCAGTGAGGACAACCGCCGTCGAGCCCACCGAGCGCGATCTGCTGCTCGACCGGCTCACCAACCTGAGGACGATCCTGCCGGTGCTCGCGGAGGAACTCGCGAGCAGCCGTCGTCAGCTCGGGCAGCTGCGGCGCGAGAACCGGCGCCTGCGCGAGCGACTGAGCCACCTGGAGCGCGTCGCGGGACGCGGCGCGCCAACCCCGCGGCAGGTCGAGCGCGTCGCGCTCACTCTCAGAGCGTTCTGACCCGACGGCGGCCACTCGCTCGCGCGAGGGGCCGCCCCCACCGTCGCCGCGGCACCGACCCACCGCGGCGACTGTGTGCTCCTCAGAACTCGAACACCAGCCGAGCGGTGCCCGCGGAGCCCTCCTCGACTTCGCGGAAGGCCTCGTTGACCTGATCGAGCCGACGCGTCTCGTACAGCACGCGGGTGCGCCCGTCCTGGTGCAGGGCGAAGACCTCCTCGAGGTCGTGGTGCGTGCCGACGATCGAGCCCTTGATCGTGATGCCGTTCAGGACCGTCTCGAAGATCGGCAGGCTGATGTGGTTTTCGGCCGGCAGACCGACGAAGACGAGCGTCCCGCCGCGGGCCATCGAGGCGTAGGCCTGCTCGAACGCCTTCGGCGAGACGGCGGTCGCGATCGCGACGTCGGCGCCGCCGAGAGCCTTGATCGCCTCGGCCGGGTCTTCCTCGGCGGCGTTCACGGTGTGCGCGGCGCCGAGCTCCCGGGCGAAGTCGAGTTTGTCCTGGTGGATGTCGACGGCAACCACCGCGCAGCCCGCGATCTGGGCGTACTGCACCGCGAGATGGCCGAGCCCGCCGACGCCGAACACCGCGGCGAGCATCGCCGGGCGCGCGCCGGAGACCTTGACCGCCTTGTAGGTGGTCACACCCGCGCACGTCAGCGGCGCGGCCGCGAGCGAGTCGACTCCCTGCGGGACGCGCACGGTGTGCCGGGCGAACGCCGTCGCGTACTCCGCGTATGCCCCGTCGAGGGCGTAGCCGGAGTTGAGCTGCTTTTCGCAGAGCGTCTCGCGACCGTCGTTGCAGTAGCGGCATTCCCCGCACGCGTATCCGAGCCAGGGGATCGCGACGCGATCGCCCTCGGCGATGCCGCCGTGCACGCCGGGGCCGACGGCGGTGACGAGCCCGACACCCTCGTGACCCGGCACCAGGGGCAGCGTCGGCTTGACGGGCCAGTCGCCGTGCGCGGCGTGGATGTCGGTGTGGCAGAGGCCCGAGGCCTCTAGCTTCACGAGCACCTGCCCGTCGCCCGGCGTCGGGATCGGCCGCTCCTCGATCGTCAGGGGGGCCTTGAAGTCGTGTACGACGGCTGCCTTCGGCATCTGTCCTCTCCTAAGTCTCGACGGGTTTGAGCCCGAAGTTAGATCGAGGGGGGCACAGCCCCATCGGGGCCGGGCCGCATCGTGCACGTGGTTACTACGGACCCCGTTGGAGGCGTCGCGACGGCGCGGACCAAGCCCTTGGCCGCCGGTCGTGGCGATTCCGCTAGCTACCGGCGGCGACCGAGCGCTGCTGCTCGCCCGCGCGCTCGGCCTGCAGCGGGATCCGACCTGTGACGGTCGTGCCCTTGCCCGGGACCGACGCGACGTCCAGCTCCCCCGCAAGCAGGCCGATCCGCTCCTGCATCCCGAGCAGCCCGAAGCCGGCGGTCCGCTCAGCGGTGTCGAACCCTCTCCCGTCATCGCGGATCAGCAGCCGGACGCAGTCGGACTCAGCGGCGATCTCGACGACGGCGCGCTCGGCGTGGCCGTGCTTGACGGCGTTGGTGAGCGCCTCCTGAACGATCCGGTAGAGCGCGATCTCAAGCTCGCCCGACAGGCGCGCCGGCCCGCCCGCGTCATGCCCGCCGAGCTCGATGCTGAGGTCGACCTCGATGTCGTTGCGCGACGCGCGTTCCGCGAGCGCCTCGATCGCCGCCTTGACGCCGAGCTCGTCCAGCGCGGCCGGGCGCAGGTCGGTGATCAGGGCGCGCAGGTTCGCGATCGCGTCCTCGAGCTGCGCGACGGCCTGGCCGACCGCCGCGTCGAGCTTCCCCGCCTCCTGCGTCCGCCTGGCCCCTGACAGGCCGATGCGCAGCGCGCTGAGGCTCTGCAGCGTGTCGTCGTGGAGCTCCCGGGCCCAGCGCTGGCGTTCGCTCTCCGCCGCGGCGAGGCGCTGACGGTGGCGCTCGGCGGTGACCGACTGCGCGGTCGCCACGGCCGTCGCGGCCGAGGTCGCGAACGACTGCAGGAGCATCTCGTCCTCGGTGGTGAAGCCGGGCCCGCCGTGCAGACGGTCGATAGCGACCAGCACACCGTGGCTGCGTCCGCGGAAGATCAGAGGCACGACGAGACCTGCCTCTGCGGGCACGCCCAGCCGGCCCAGGCCGTGCTCCTCGAAGCGCGCGCGGTTGAGCTGGTCCTCGAGGCGCTGCACGCGCTGGGTGCGAAGCGCGTGGGCGGCGACGGTGTCGGCTAGCGGGATCCGCTTCCCGATCAACCCGGGGGGAATCTCGCCCGCCGCCGCGGCGGCTTCCAGCTCCTCGCCGCGCTCGAGCTCGATCAGCAGGACCCGCGCGGAGACGAGGGCGCGGCCGCGCTTGGCCACCAGCTGCAGAACCGCTTCGGGATCGGTCTCCCCGCCGAGGGCGCGGGCGATCTGGGTCGTCGCCTCGAGCGCGGCGACCGTCTTGGCCAGCTCGTCGCGGTCGTTGCGGGTCCCTGTGTAACGGCGCGCGTGGTCGATCGCGACCCCGGCGAAGTCGGCGAGCACGAGCACGGCGTCCTCGTCCTCGTCCGTGAACTCGGCGCCGTCGGCCTTCTCGCTGAGATACAGGTTCCCCCAGGGCTCGCCCTCGACCAGGATCGGGACTCCGAGGAAGGAGCTCATCGTCGGGTGCCCATGCGGGAACCCGTAGGAGCGGGGGTGTTCGCCGACGTCCGCGAGACGGAGGGCCTCGGGACGCTCGATCAGCACGCCCAGCACCCCGCGCCCCCTCGGCAGGCTTCCGATCGCCGATCGCTTCTGCTCGTCGATCCCCTTGGTCAGGAACCGCGAGAGTTCCGAGCGCGAGTCGTCGAGCACTCCGACGGCCGCGTAGCGGGCGCCGGTCAGCTCCTGGGCGGCGGAGAGCACCTGGTCGAGCACGACATCGAGATCGAGCTCCGCGAGCACTCCGCGCGCTACGTCAAGTATTCCTCGAGTTGCTCGGTCCACGTTCAGGGTCACACCCCGACCCTACGCCGCCTCGCCGCATTCCGATTGTTCGGACGGCGGCCGTATCCATATTTAACCACGTTCGCGCCTGTCATCGATCAGACCCAGCCTACCCTCCCGGCGTCTGCGTAGTTTTCCCCGAGGCTGAGCGGGTTTCCTCGGCTGGCGGGATCGCGCGGGCTGTCTAACTTCCTCCCCATGACCAACGAAGCCCCCACCTCAGAGAAGTTCCGGGTCGTCGTCGCGGGCGGCGGCGTCGCCGCACTGGAGACCGTTCTCGCGCTGCACGACCTGGCCGGTGACCGCGTTGCGGTGACCGTTCTCGCGCCCGACGAGGAGTTCGTCTACCGCCCGATGACCGTCCGTGAGCCGTTCGCGTACTCCCGCGCGGACCGCTTCGAGCTCGCGCCGATCGTGCAGGACGCCGGCGCCACGCTGCACCGCGGCAAGCTCGCGTGGGTCGAGCCGAAGGACAAGGTCGTCGTCACCGAGGACGACGAGCGACTGGAGTACGACGCGCTCGTCGTCGCGCTCGGCGCCAAGATCTACCCCCGCTACAAACACGCCGTCACGATCGACGACCGTCGCATGGACGAGGCCCTCCACGGATTGATCCAAGACATCGAGGGCGGATATCTGAAGAGCGTCGCGTTCGTCGCCCCGGGCCGGATGGCGTGGCCGCTGCCGCTGTACGAGCTGGCACTGATGGCCGCGGGGCGCGCCTACGACTCGAACCTCCCCCTGGAAGTCACGATCGTCACGCCCGAGACCGGCCCGCTGGCCGTGTTCGGGCAGACCGTCAGCGACGGCGTCTCGGCGCTGCTGAGCGCGAAAGGGATCCGCACGATCACCGACGCCTACGCCGAGATCCCCGAGCAGGGCAGCATCGTGATCAACCCCGGCGACCGGCGGCTGCACGCGCAGCGGGTGGTCGCGCTGCCCGAGCTCTACGGCCCGTCGGTGCGCGGCCTGCCGGTCAGCGAACACGGCTTCCTCCGCGTCGACCGGTTCTGCCGGGTCGCGGACGTCGAGGGCGTCTACGCGGCGGGCGACTCGGTCGACTTCCCCGTCAAGCAGGGCGGCGTCGGATCGCAGCAGGCCGACGCGGTCGCCGAATCGATCGCCGCGCTCGCGGGCGCCGAGATCGAGCCGCAGCCCTTCGACCCGGACATCAACGGGGTCCTGCTGACCGACGAGAAGCCTCGCTACATCCACGCCAAGATCACCGGGGGGCACGGTTTCGCATCGGAGTTCAGCGAGACGCCGATCGGCGAGGCGACGGAGAAGATCACCACTCGCTACCTGACCCACCGGCTCCAGCAACTCGACGCTACGGAGGTGAGGACGTGAGCCTCGACACGACGCAGGTCTCGACCGTGATGCACGAGGGCGTGCTCGACTGCGCCCCGCAGACGCCACTCGCCGAGGTCGCCGCGCTGATGGCCGCCCGGCGCGTCCACTGCGTGGTCGTCGACGGGCTGGCGCGCGCCGAGCACGGCGGGGAGCGCCTGGTCTGGGGCCTGGTCTCAGACCGCGAGCTGATGGAGGCCGCGAGCGAGAGCCGGCTCGACGCGTCGGCGGGAGACGTGGCCGCAGGCGAGGTCGTGACGGTCGAGCCGTCGGACACCGCCCGGGAGGCCGCGCGCCTGATGGCCGAGCACGACTGCTCGCACCTGATCGTCGCGGACCCGCAGACGGGCCGTCCGCTCGGCGTGGTGTCGAGCCTCGACGTCGCCCGCGCCGCGGCCGCCGGCTGAGCCGCGCGACGACCGTCCACGCGGGCCGGAACCGAGGGGCGCCGGCCAGAAGCGCCCTGCCGGCTAGGCGCGTTCGGCGGCGCGCAGCGCGGCGGACAGCGAGGTGGCGCTCTGCGGCCCGCGGAGCGTCGCGGCGATCCGGCCGCGGCCGTCGAGCACGAACGTCGTCGGCAGGCCAGTCATTTCGTACTTGTTGCCGACGAGGCCTTCGCCGTCGCGGAGGGTCGGGAAGGTCCAGCCGAAGCGGCGGATGAAGGCGAGCGCCGCGGAGCGCCCGTCGCTCCAGTCGACGCCGACGATCCGGCCGCGGCCGGCGGCCGTCCGTGAGAAGGCCTCAAGCGCCGGCGCCTCGGTCGCGCACGGACCGCACCAGCTGGCCCAGAAGACGACGAACGAGGGGTGCCCGCCGGCTCGGGCGAGCAGCTTCGGGAGCGTCACGGCCGCGCCGCCGAGGTGTTCGGAGGGCAGCCCGGGGGCGGGACGCCCGGTTCGGTGGGCCCCGCTCGGCCTGAGGCCGAACACGACAAGCGCCGCCACGGCCGCCGCGGCGATCACGGCGAGGAGCGCGGTCTTGCCCCTTCCCCCCACGATCGTCGACCTCAGCGCGCGGCGAGGAGCGGCACGTCGTGCGCGATTTCGGCGGGCTTGAAGCTGGCGGCGTAGATCGAGAGGCGCTTGCCGGTCCCGGTGATCCCGTAGATCAGGCCCGAGTGGTTGATGAACTCCGGCTGCTTGGCGTCGCGTTCGGAGCCCACACCCCACGCTTCCCAGACCTTCGCGAGTTCCTTGGCGCTGCCGACGAGGTACTGCATCCGGCCCGTCATCTCGTGGCGGGCGAGGAACTTCGCGATCGCCTTCGGCGTGTCGCCCTTGGGGTCGACCGAGACGGCGACGATCTCCGCCTTCGCGGCGTTCTTCGCGCCCATCAGGTTCTGCGCGACCCGCAGGTTCGAGGTGATCAGCGGGCAGACGTCCGGGCAGTTGGTGTAGATGAACGTGACGAGCACCGCCTTGCCCCGATAGGAGGCGATGTCGACGGGCTGCCCCAGATAGTTCTTGAGCTTCAGGGGCGGGGCCGCTCGCACCGGGGTGAGGATCCCCGAGGCGTCCAGGTGCGCTTCGGTCGCGAGCTTCTTGGGCGAGGCGGGAGTCGAGGAGCCCCCACCGCTCGTGGCGAGCGCGACGCCCCCCGCCGCGAGCACCAGGACGGCGAGCGCGAGGAGCACGCGAACGTCGATGCCGCCCTTGCCCTTCATGGCCCGAACCTAGCAGCGATCAGGCCCCCGACGCTCCGCTTGGGAGGCCCCTCGCGTCGGCAAATTTCGATTCATCCCTTCCGCTGTAACGCAAATTGCAGGGATTTGTGTTACGTTGCGCGCCGTTCGTGCCGAGTCCCGTGCCCCAAGGGGTCCGGGATCGGGGGACCCAATGCGGCCGTGAGGCCGCGGGGGCGAATCGCCACAAGTGTGGCGTAGCGTAGATGCTTACGCGAGCCCGACAGCTAACCCCGTAGGCGCAAAAAAGGAATTGAGAAAGGACGCCTCGCATGTCGGGATGCCCGCGTGATCTTGCAGTTCTCGAGCACTGGAACGCTTCGCTCCAGCGCTCCCGTGCTCGTCGTGCCCGTGCGGGCCACGGGCGCAGCGGCGCTGCGCTCAGCAGGAACGTCGACGTCACCACCCTGCTGCGGCCGGAGCGCCTGACGCTCCGCGACCTCGCCGAAGACGAGCCCTGGCAGCTCTCGCTCGGGCGCTCCCGGGCGCGCCGCCGGGCCGCGCAGCTCCAGTTCGTCCCGGCCTCCTCTCGCGCGAAGCGGATCTCGCTGGGCGCCCTCGCGGCGCTGACCGTCGGGCCGACCGCGAGCATCGCGAGCGCCGGCGCCAACGAATCGGTCGGAAGCGAACCGGCGACGACGAGCGAACACGTGATCGTCCTGACCGAAGGCGCCGAAGGCCGCCAGGTGCAGCTCCTGCAGCGCGCTCTCGGCATCTCCGTAGACGGCGTGTTCGGGCCGGAAACGCTCGAAGCGGTCGAACACTTCCAGGCCGCCCACGGCCTCACCGTGGACGGCATCGTCGGCCCGCAGACGAGCGCGGCGCTCGGCGGCGGCTCGCTGACGGCGACGGTCGCGAACGTCTCACCCGGGGAAGAAGGCTCGACGACCGACGCGGTCAACCGCGAATCGGGCAGCGTCGAAGGCGGCTCGGTGCAGCGCCTGCAGAGCGCGCTGAAGCTGCCCACCGACGGCGACTTCGGGCCCGAAACGGAGGCGGCGGTTCGCCGCCTGCAGGCCCGCCACGGGCTCTCCGTCGACGGCGTAGTCGGCCCGGAAACGTGGTCGGTCCTCGGCATCCACGGCGAGGAAACGCTGACGCCCCCGGCCTCGGCGATGCCCGCCCACCACAGCCACCACCACGCGACCGCGACGGTCGCCGACACGGAAGGCTCAGAAGGCGGCGGGAGCGCCGTCGAACGCCTCCAGAAAGCGCTGAAGATCAGCGTCGACGGCGAATTCGGGCCGGCGACCGAGGCCGCGGTCAAGCGCCTGCAGGAACGCCACGGCCTCAGCCCCGACGGTGTCGTCGGACCGGCGACGTGGTCGGTCCTCGGGATCCACAGCGAGGGCACCCTGACCCCGTCGGACTCGGTCAAAGAAGCCTCCTCGGAAGGCGGCAGCAGCTCCTCGGGCGGGGGCGGCGTCGTCTCACAGGTGATCGCGGCGGGCGATGAAATCGCGACGCGGCCGTACGTGTGGGGCGGCGGGCACGGCTCGTTCAGCTCCGAAGGCTACGACTGCTCGGGCTCCGTCTCCTACGCGCTGCACGGCGGCGGCCTGCTCTCATCGCCCGAGGACTCGACCGCCCTGGAGTCCTACGGCGAACCCGGCCCGGGCCGCTACATCACGATCTACGCCAACTCCGAACACGCGTTCATGGTCGTCGACGGCAAACGCTTCGACACCGTCGCGCTGGCGGAGACCGGCACGCGCTGGTCGAGCAGCATGACCTCGACGGCGGGCTTCGTCGCCCGCCACCCGGCGGGGCTGTAGGGCAACTCCCGATTCGGCTTGGTGGGCCGCACATGTGCGGCCCACAGGGGCGGCACATGTGCCGCCCCTCGGCGTCGGCGCATGCGCCGACGCCCGGCCCGCGCATGCGCGGGCCGAACAGCCGACCTTCGTGTCAGTCGACCCTTGCGCCGAGGGCACCCCATGCCTTGCTCGAACGCGAGAGATCGCGGCTCGCCGTCGCGTCCCATCGCAGACGCCCCTTAGCCTCGGCGCGCGATGGTCGCGCTCGCCCACGGGTTCACGATCGACGGACCGCAGGCGCGTCACGTCGCGGTCGAGGTCGACGTGCGCAGCGGCCTGCCGGCCTTCACGATCGTCGGCCTTGCCGACGCGGCCGTCCGTGAGGCGCGCGAGCGAATCCAGACGGCGGTCCGCAACTCGGGCTTCCAATGGCCCGCCCGCCGCATCACCGCCAACCTCGCCCCCGGAGATCTGCGCAAGGCGGGCCCGGGGCTCGACCTGGCGCTCGCGTGCGCGATCCTCGCCGCGACTGGCGAGCTGCCGGCGGAGCGCCTGGGGACGCTCGCGCTGTTCGGCGAGCTTGGCCTCGACGGCCGGGTCCGCGCCGCCCACGGCACGCTCGCCGTGGCCGACGCTGCGCGCAGGCTCGGCCTGAGGACGCTCGCGAGCAGCCCCGAGGCCGCGCGGGAGGCCGCGCTCGTGGAGGGCCTGGCGGCCGTCCCGGTCACAGATCTGCGGGCGGCGGGACGGCTGCTGAGCGGAGAGCTCGCGGCCCGCGCACGGGCGGCGCCGCGTAAGCCGCCGGCGGCGTACTCGCCACACCCGGACCTCGCCGACGTGCGAGGCCGGGGGGAGGCGGCGCAGGCGCTGATCGTCGCGGCCGCGGGCGCCCACAACCTGCTGCTGAGCGGCCCGCCGGGCGTAGGCAAGACGATGCTCGCGCGGCGCCTGCCGGGGATCCTGCCGCCGCCCGACCGCGAGGAGGCGCTCGAGCTGGCGCGCCTGGAGAGCCTCCGCGCGGGGCCGGTGGGGACGCTCCCCACCGAGCGTCCGTTCCGCGCGCCCCATCACACGATCACCCCCGCGGGCCTCGTCGGCGGAGCCGGGAGCGGCTGGGCGGGAGAGGTGGCGCAGGCCCACCGCGGCGTGCTTTTCCTCGACGAGCTCTCCGAGTTCTCGCGCGCGGCGCTCGACGCGCTGCGCCAGCCCCTGGAGGACGGCTTCGTGACGATCGCGCGGGGCGGGCGCACCGCGACCCACCCCTCCCGCTTCATGCTCGTCTGCGCGACGAACCCGTGCCCGTGCGGCTACGCGGGCGAGCCGGGCCGGTGCCGATGCTCCGCGGTCGAGATCGAGCGCCGGCGCAGGCGGCTGAGCGGCCCGCTGCTCGACCGGCTCGACCTGTTCGTGGGGCTCGCGCTCGAACGCTCCGACGGCGAGCCGATCACGAGCGCCGAAGCGCGCGCGAGCGTGCGGGAGGCCCGCGAACGGCAGGCACGGCGACTGCGCGGCGACGGCGTCAGGGTCAACGCCGAGATGGACGCGGCGATGCTCGCCCGCCACGCCCGGCTGCACGGTCGCGGCGGTGAGCTACTCGCGAGCGCTCGCTCCCGCGGCCTGCTCAGCGCCCGCGGCGAGCATCGCACCCTGAAGGTCGCCCGCACGATCGCCGATCTCGCCGGCGCCGAGCGGATTCGGACCGACGACCTCGCCGCGGCGCTCGCCCTGCGCTGCGAGCCGCGGGCCGGCGCGGCGTGAGTTGTTCGCGCGGCGTGAGTTGTTCGCCTGGCGTGATCGGCTCGCCTGGCGTGATCGGCTCGCCTGGCGTGATCGGCTCGCCCGGCGTGATCGGCTCGCCCGGCGTGGCCGCTTCGCCTGGAAAGCGCGGACCACTCCGGGGCGCGGCCCGCTCCCACGGCGCAGATGGCGCCTGCCCGGCATGCGTTGCTCGTGCGCGTCTGGTGGCAGAGCTCGGCTGGGTGCTCGACCGTCGCGCGCCAGACCGGGGACGGCTGCTGGAGCTGCTGGGGCTGCCCGACGAGCAGCTCATCGCCGCGCTCGGCGGGAGTCGGCGGGCCCGCCTGCTCGAGTGGCGGGCCCGTCCCGGGACGGCGCGGATGGCCCGGCCCGCCCACGGAGCCCAGATCTGCCGTCACGCCGAGCGGTGGCCCCGGTCGCTCTCACAGGCCTGGGCGCCGACGATGCTGACGTGGCTCGGGGGCGAAGCACGACTCGCCGAGCTGCTGGACCGACCGATCGTCGCGTTCCTCGACTCCGCGGAGGCGAGCGACTACGGCCGGGCGATGGCCGCGAGCCTCGCGCGCGGGGCGACCGCCGCGGGCGGGACCGTCGTGGCGGGTCTCGCGGGGCCGATCGCGCGCGCGGCCCACGAGGGCTCGGCGACCGTCGGCGGATCGCTCGCGATCGCCGGCGACGGTCTCGACCCGGCGCGGCTCGGCGCGAGCGCGCGGACGGTCCTCGCCGCCGGATGCGTGCTCTCGGAGCTGCCGTGGGGGGCTCCCGGGAGGATCTGGGGCGCGATCGCGGCCGAGCGGATCGCTGCGGGCCTCGCGTGCGCCGCGGTCGTCGTCGAGTGCGGCGCCGGCGGGCGCGAGCTGTGGGCGGCGCGCCTCTGCGCCCACCCCGGCGCGGTGCCCGGGATGGTCACGAGCCCGCTCTCGCGCGGCCCGCACGACCTCCTGAAGGCGGGCGCGAAGCTGATCTCCGGCCCCGAGGATCTGCTCGATCTGCTCCACGACGCCGGCGCCGAGCCCCTCGCCTCGACCGAGCCGCTGGTCTCCCCGGCGCTCGAGCCGGAGCTGCGCCGCGTCGCGGACCTCGTCGGGGCGGGCGCCGACACGGTCGAGCGCGTCGCGGCCGCATCGGCAGCGGGTCGGGTGGGTCCCGCGGGGATCCGCGCGAGCCTGGGCGCGCTGGGCCGGCTCGAGGCGGCCGGGACGTTGGGACGCACCGAGCACGGTCGCTGGGTGAAGCTCGATCCGGCCGGCGGCGACGGCCGATGACGTCCTCCTGGCCGGCGCAACGGGACCGGTGAAGCTCAAGCCGGGTTCGGTTTTCGCCGACGCTGACGGGGAGATGACGGATCAGCTCGCGGCGGGGAGGGTGTGAGACCCGTGCCCGCAGCCACCCCAGACGACTTCGAGCAGCAGGTCCACCGACTCGGCCGGCTCCTGCACGAGCGCGCCGAGATCGTGCTGGCGGGCGTGGTCGCCCGCACGCGCGAGTCCCACGGCGAGCTCGCGCCGGCCGTCGACGCGCGGCTGGAGCGGATCTGCAGGATCGCGACGGTCACGACCGCCCAGTGGATGGCGGGAGGCCGGCCCGAGGAAGGCATCGAGGCCGCCAACGAAGCCTTCGAGCTGTTCGGCCAGCTGGCGGCCCACCGCGAGGCGCCGCTCGACGAGGTCACCAAGCGCTGCCTGCGCTGGCGCGACGCCGTCGCGGACGTGCTGCGCGGGGCGGCCGTCGAGACCGGCTGCTCGGAGAAGGCCCGCCGGCGCGCCCTCTCGATGACCCAGGCGACGCTCGACGTGACGCTCGTGCGGATGTGCGAGGTGTTCGAGCAGGAGCGCGTCAACGCCGCCGAGGAGCTGCACAGCCGCGGCGAGCAGCTCACCTACATGGCGACCCACGACCAGCTGACGGGACTCCCGAACCGCACGCTCGTGATCGACCGCGCCGAGCAGATGCTCGGCCGCTCGCGGCGACGGCAGCTGAACGTCGCGGCCCTGCACGTCAACCTCGACAACTTCACGGCGATCAACGACACCCTCGGCCACGCCGCGGGCGACGAGCTGCTGCGCGCGATCGCGGCGCGGCTCGACGGACTGGTTCGCGACACCGACGCGCTCGGCCGCCTCGGCGGCGACGAGTTCGTCGTGGTCGCCGAGGAGGCAGCCGACGCGGCCGGTCCGCAGCTGATCGCAGAACGGCTGCAGGAGGCTCTGCGCAAGCCCTTCCCGGTCGGCGTCAACGAGCTCGCGGTGACCGCGAGCATCGGGGTCGCGAGCGGGCTGCGGACGAGCGCCGAGGAGCTGCTGGCGGACGCCGAGATCGCCTCCCACCGGGCGAAGCTCGAGGGCAAGGACCGCTGGGTCGTCTTCGAGCGCGGCATGCAGGACGTCGTCCAGCGCCAGGTGACACTCGAGAAGGACCTCCGCGGGGCGCTCGACCGGGGCGAGTACTTCCTCGTCTACCAGCCGACCCTCGATCTGCGCCGGATGATCCCGACCGGCGTCGAGGCGCTGATCCGCTGGCGCTGCCCGGTCCGCGGGCTCGTCCAGCCCAACGACTTCATCCCCGTGCTCGAGGACAGCGGCCTGATCGTCGCGGTCGGCGAGTGGGTGCTCCGGGAGGCCTGCACGCAGAGCGCCGCGTGGCGGAGCGCTGGCTACCCCGTTGGGATCGCGGTCAACGTCTCGGCCCGCCAGCTCGACGGCGACGAGTTCATCGACGCCGTCGCCCGCGCCCTGCACGAGACCGGCCTGGAACCGAACGCGCTGACGCTCGAGATCACCGAGACAGCGCTGATGCGCAACGCCGAGGAGACGGCGGACCGCCTGCGAGCGATCAAGGACCTCGGCGTGCGGATCGCGATCGACGACTTCGGCACCGGCTACTCCTCCCTCTCCCACCTCCAGCGCTTCCCGGTCGACGCCCTGAAGATCGACCGCTCGTTCCTCGGCCAGCTCGCCGAGAATCCCGAAGGCGAGACCCTGCTGCGCACCCTCGTCCAGCTCGGCAAGGCGCTCTCGATCGAGACCCTCGCCGAGGGCATCGAGCGCGCCGGCGACCTCGCCCTGCTGCAGGAGGAGAACTGCGACAGCGGCCAGGGCTACCTGTTCGCGCGCCCCCTCGACGTGGGCGACGCGGAGGAGTTCCTGCGCAGCTGGCGGGCCGAGGACGCAGGGCTGCCCGCCACGCCGGCCGCCGGCTGACGTCAGCTCCCCCGCCGCCCCGGGATCGAGTTCGGCCGCGCCAGGTCGAGCCCGACCGCGAGGATCAGCGTCGCCGCCCACGCGTTGACGGGATCGAGGATCAGCGCGTCGTGCCCGGCGATGTACCAGATGATCAGCCACAGAAGCGTCATCGACTGCCTCCTTTCTCGGTTGCCGAGAAGGCTGCCCGACCGCGGCGGCCTCCACATCCCAGCCCGCCCGCACGATCGTCGCGGCAAACCCGCGGCGGTCAGCCCCGGAGCGCGCGCAGGGCGTTGAGGATCACCGCCAGGTCGATCACCTCCTGCAGGAGCGCCCCCTCGACCGGCGGCAGGTAGCCGGCGGCGGCGACGCACATCGCCGCGATGCTCATGCCCATCCCGGCGAGGACGCTCTGGCGGGCGATGCGCATCGAGCGGCGGGCGAAGTGGACGGCGTCGGCGACACGGTCGATGCGGTCGACGGTGATGACCGCATCGGCGGTCTCCGAGGCGACGGTCGCGCCGGCCGCGCCCATCGCCATGCCGACGTCCGCGGCGGCGAGCGCGGGGGCGTCGTTGACGCCGTCGCCGACCATCATCACCGGCGCCAGCTCCGCGTCCGCGCGCAGCCGCGTGACGACCTCGAGCTTGTCCGCCGGCGACTGCTCGGCATAGACGCGGTCGATCCCGAGCTGCGAGCCGATCCGCTCGGCGACCGAGCGGCGGTCGCCGGAGAGCATCGCGACGTGCGCGACGCCCTCCCCGCGCAGACGCTCGATGATCCCGCGCGCGTCGGGACGAAGCTCGTCGCCCATCACGATCACCCCGCCAAGCCGCCCGTCGAGAGCGACGATGACCCGCGCCTCGCCCGAGCCTCCGCCGTGCAGCGAGAACGATCCGGCGAGCTCGGCGTCGCTCGCCCCCGCGCGGGCGGCGTAGGCGCGGCTGCCGACCGCCACGCGGTGTCCTTCCACGGTGCCCGCGATGCCCTCGCCGGGCTCCTCGGTGACGTCGCTCGGAACGGCGAGCTCGAGCCCGGCGTCGCGGGCGGCGGCCGCGAGCGCCTCGCCGAGCACGTGCGCGGAGAGCTGATCGACCGACGCCGCCAGGCGGAGCACCTCGGCCGGAGCGCGCTCGCCCGCGCCGAGCACCTCGCGGACCTCGGGCATGCCGACCGTGAGCGTGCCGGTCTTGTCGAACAGGACCGTGCGGATAGCGCCGAGCGTCTCGATGACGGCCGCCCCCTTCACGACGACGCCGGCGCGGGCGGCGCGCGAGACGCCCGAGACGAGCGCGATCGGCGCGGCCAGGATCAGCGGGCAGGGCGTCGCGACGACGACCACCGCGAGCGCCCGCACCGCTTCGCCGCTGGCCGCCCAGGCGAGACCAGCGAGGACCAGCGTGGCGGGCAGGAAGAACGTGGCGTAGCGATCGGCCATGCGCACGAAAGGCGCGCGCTGGGCCTGCGCGCGCTCGACCAGCCGCACCACCGCCGCGTAGGCGCTCTCGGAGGCCGGACGGTCGGCCTTGACCTCGAAGGGAGAGCCGGCGTTAGCGCTCCCGCTCAGCACCCTCTCCCCCGCGTTGAGCGTCAGCGGCAACGGCTCGCCGCTGAGCGCGCTCATGTCCACGACCGCCTCGTGGCTCACGAGCGAGCCGTCGACGGGCACCACCTCGCCGCTGCCCACCACCGCGACGTCGCCGGCCCGAAGCTCCTCGACGGGCACGTCCCGGAGCCCCGCCGCCGAGCGGAGGTGGGCGGTCTTCGGGGCGCGCTCGATCAGCAGCGTCAGCTCCCGGCGCGCCCGGCGCGAGGCGGCCTGCTCGAGCGCGGCCCCTCCGCTGAACATGACTCCCACGACGATCCCCGCGAGCTCCTCGCCGAGCGCGATCGCGCCGGCCATCGCAACGAGCGCGATCACGTCGACGCCGAGGCCGCCTCGGGCGCGGACCGTGCGCACCACCTCGACGGCGAGCGCCGCCGCGAGCAGGCCCGTCGCGGTCCCCCAGACGATGCGAGCCAGATCCCCCTCGCCGAATAGCGCCGCCACACCGCCGGCGGCGAGCGCCCCCACCGCGAGTCCCGCGAGCAGCCGCGCGCGGTCGCTGTCGAGGCGGCGCAGGAGACGCACCCACGAGCGCGGCGCGGGTGCCCGCCGGGACGGGAGCGCCTCAGCCATCGGGAGGCCCTTCGCCGCCGTTCTCGCCGGGGCCGAAGCGCACCGTGTAGCCGGCCAGAGCGAGCGCCGCGATCGCCACGGCCGCTGCCAGGAGCGAGGTGGCGAGCATCCCCGGCTCCGGTGGGGTCAGCGCGAAGAACGTGCGGGCCGGCTCGATCGCCAGGCACGCCACGTAGACGCCGCCCAGCACCAGGCACATGCCCGCGACGAGCGTCGAGCGCTGCCGCGAGCCTTCGGCCTCGAGCGCCATCACCAGATAGAGCCCGCAGGCGATCAGCGTCGAGACGGCGACCGTGCGGGAGTCGGCGACCGACAGGTCGAGGTCGTGGCGCGCGAACAGGAAGCCAGCGACCAGGCCCGTGCCGACGAGCGCGCCCGCCGGCACGGCGAACCGCGCGATCCGACGCACGAAGCGCTCCGGGCGCCACGGCCCGCTGCTGGGGGCGAGCGCGAGGAAGAAGGTGGGGATGCCGACGGTCAGGTTCGCGGCCAGCGTCAGGTGGCGAGGCAGCAGCGGGTAGGCGTCCGAGCTGGTGCCGATCGTGAGGATCAGGAACGCGGCGAAGGCCGACTTCGTGACGTACAGCTTCGCCACCCGCTGGAGGTTGCGGAGCGCGCGGCGGCCTTCTGAGACCAGGCGGGGAACGGCGCCGAAGTCCCCGTCGATGAGAACGAGGTCGGCGACGCTGCGCGCCATCTGCGTGCCGCTGCCCTGGGCGATCGCGAGCCGTGCCCGCTTCATCGCGGGCACGTCGTTGACGCCGTCCCCGACCATCGCCACGTAGCGGCCCGCCGCGGCGAGGGCCTCGACGACCGCCGACTTCCCCTCGGGGGGGATCCGTCCGATCACGCTCGTGGCGAGCGCGAACTCGCGCAGCTCATCGGGGTCGGTGGGGATCTCCTCCCCGCGCGCGACCGTGCCGACGGGTATGCCGACGTCGCGGGCGATCGCGGCCGCCGTCTCGGGAGCGTCCCCGGAGAGCACCTTGACCTCGACTCCCTCTCCGAGCAGGAAGGAGATCGTCTCGCGGATCCCCGGGCGGAGCTCCTCGGCGAGCACCACCAGGCCGAGCGCCGCCGGAGCCCCGGCCGGATCGCTTTCCACCACCCCGGTGAGCGGAGCGTCGGTGCTCGCGAGCGCCAGCACGCGCCGTCCTTCGCGCTGGCGCGACGCGGCGCGATCGGCGAGCGCGGGCGAGCCGAGTCGTTCTGGGCCACCGAGATACAGCGTCTCGCCCGCCGTCTGCACGGCGCTCCAGCCGCGGGCGCTCGAGAAGGGAACCTCCCCGAGCACCTCGGGCGGCTGCGCCGGAAGCTCCCTCGCAATCGCCTCGACCGTGAGGTTGCGGACCGAGGAGACCGCGGCGAAGCCGGCGAGCGCGGAGCGCAGACGCTCCTCCCCGACGCCCGGAGCCGGGAGCACCTCGACGAGGCGAAGTGAGGGATCGGTGAGCGTGCCGGTCTTGTCGACGCAGATCGTGTCGACCGAGGCGAGCGACTCGATCGCGTTGAGCTGCTGGGCGAGCACTCCGCGCCGCGACATGCGCACGGCGGCGACCGCGTAGGTCAGGCTGACGAGCACGACGAGGCCCTCGGGGACGAGGCTCACGACGCCGGCCGCGGAGGTCGAGACGGCGGTGTGCAGAGCGACGTGGCGATGGTAGAGGGAGTAGCCGAGCATCCCGCCGAGCGTGAAGACGAGCGCGACGAGCGAGTAGAGCAGCCGGTTGACGGCCAGCTCGAGCGGCGAGCGCGGGTGGCGGAACCTGCGCGCCTCCCCCGTCAGCTTCGCCGCGAAGCTCTCCGCGCCGACGGCCGTGACCCGGAACGCCCCGGTCCCCTCGAGCACGAACGCCCCCGAGCGCAGCTCGGCGCCCGCGCCGCGCAGGACCGGTCGGGACTCGCCGCTCAGGATCGCCTCGTCGAGCAGCAGCCCGCTCGCCTCCAGCAGCTCGCCGTCGGCGACGACCTGGTCCCCGGGCCCGACCGCGAGCAGGTCCCCGTCGACTACCTCCTCGACCGCGACCTCGCGCTCGCGGCCCTCGCGGCGAACCCGCGCGCGCGGCGCGACCAGCAGGGCGAGGCGGTCGAGCGAGCGCTTGGCCCTGACCTCCTGCGTGATCCCGATCGTGGCGTTCGCGACGACGACGGCGAGGAACAGAGCGTCGCGCCAGTCGCCGAAGATCAGAGTCACCGCCCCGAACCCGCCGAGGATCCCGTTGAAGACGGTGAAGACGTTGGCGCGGACGATCGTCGCGTAGGAGCGGCTCGAGGCGCGTGCCGTCGAGCGGCCGCCGACCTGCCTCTCCGCCGCCTCCTGCTCGCTGAGCCCGTCCAGCGGGCCCGGCCCGGCACGTCCGTCGACGCCGCCGGCCGGGGCCGTCTCGTTACCGGAGCCTTTCGTTGGCGCGGTGGGTTGCATTGCGTCCACGACTCAGCCTGCCGGTTCGCGGGTCCGGGCGCATCCGCGCCAGGCGCCCCACCGTCTGCGGTATTTCCCGGATACCCCGTGTCGGCAGCCCTTGATCTCCGGCACGGTCCAAGGTGTTCGAGACGGCAAGCGGCCTGCAGGCGATCCCGAATATGTTCTGTTGGCAGCGACGACCGGGCGCAGACCCGGGCCGCGGCCGGACGGGGACGCTGGAGCCGACCGCCGCGACGTCGACGTCCATTCGAGGAGGCAATCGTGGCGACCCCACCGTTCGACCCGGACAGGTTCAAGGAGACCACGCGGGAGCAGTGGCAGGAGGCGGCTGCGGCGTGGGACCGCTGGGGTCCGACGCTCGAGAGCTGGCTCGGTCCGGCGACCGAGGCGATGCTCGACGCCGCCGGCGTCGAGCCCGGCGGGCGGGTGCTCGACGTGGCGGCGGGCGCGGGAGGCCAGACGCTGGCCGCGGCGCGCCGCGTGGGACCCGGCGGGCACGTGCTGGCGACCGACATCTCACCCGCGATCCTCGAGTACGCCGCTGCCGCCGCCAGCGATGCCGGCCTGACCAACGTCGAGACGCGAGAGCTGGACGGCGAGAGCCTCGCCGGCGTCGAGGACGCCTCCTTCGACGCCGTCATATCGCGCGTCGGGCTGATCTACTTCCCCGACCGGCAGGGTGCTCTGGCCGAGATACGGCGCGTGCTGCGCCCCGGCGGACGGGTCGCGGCGATCGTCTACTCGACTCCTGAGAGGAACCGGTTCTTCTCGGTGCCGGCCGGGATCATCCGACGGCGGGCCGGGCTCGGGCCGCCGCTACCCGACCAGCCGGGGCCGTTCAGCCTCGGTGGCGAGGGCGCCCTCGCCGAGGCGTACGAGCAAGCCGGCTTCCGCGACGTTCAGATCCAAACCGTCAGCTCGCCGCTGCGAATGACCTCGGCCGCCGAGTGCCTACGGTTCGAGCACGAGTCCTTCGGCGCCCTTCACCAGATGCTGGCGGGACTGGACGAGGCCGGGCGAGAGCAGGCGTGGCAGGAGGTAGGAGAGGCGCTCGGCGGGTTCGAGGACGCCGGCGGGTTCACGGGACCGTGTGAGCTGCTGGTCGGCGCGGCGGCGAAGTAGACCGCGACGACCCGACGGAGCCGGTGGGCCCTTCGGCGTGACGGGCCACGATCCCGACGTCGCACACGTCAGCTCTTTAGCTTGCCGACTCGGTCCGCGAGCTTCGTGACGCGAATCGCGATGAAGATGGCAATCACCAGCCATGCGTTGGCCGCCACGAAGAAGACGGCGTCCACCGTCGAATAGGTACTCGGTGCGAAGTCGTGCTTGAAAGCGGCCGCGGCCTTGTGCTCAATTTCTTTCAGCAGCAGCACCCACATCAGCAGCGCCGCGACCAGCAGCCATGTCGCGCTGTTGCGTGCGGATTGTGCTCTCCTTCGCTTCGACGCGCGCGTATTGACGTCGGCGGGGACGTCGGCATCGTCGAGGACGGCGTCGATACGGTCCTTCTGAGTGTTGTAGACAAAGCCGAATGCCGCCAGCAGCAGGCTCACCGCTGACAAGAGCGGTCCGATCGTGCTGCTGCTCATTTCTTCTTCTTCGGCGGCGCTTTGACCTCCTCGATCGGCAGCGCTATCGCACTGCACAGCTCCTCGACGGTGGAGCGCCCCAAGTCATACGTGCGCGAGGCATCGATTCGCTTCGTGGGAGGTGCGGCAAGCCGGACGATCTCGCTCAAGTAGGTCGCCAACGAGTCGGAAGCCTCGATACGAACGGTGTCATCGCCAATGTGCTCGGCGTTTCGTAGGGCCCTCCTGGCCGCCTCGTTGAACACTTCGGTGAGCTCCTGCCGATAGCGGGCGCGGGCTCCGTTGACGAGAGTGCGAGCCTGGGTTCGTGTGAGCTGGAAGATCTGAGCGATCTGCTCGTCGGATGGGAGGTGCTCGGGCAGGTGGGAGGCGAGCAGCCGGAGCCGCAGCTCACGGAGGTCACGCACCGTGTTCGGATTGCGCGTCCCGGTGAACTGGAGCAGGTACTCCGCGAGGGCCGCTTGTGCGATCCCCTTCTGGAGCGCCTGCGCCTTGCTCGGATCCTTGCTCGGATCGACACCGAAGATCTCGAACACGCGATTCGCGTCCTCGTCCGGCAGGTCTAGGGTCAAATCTAGGTCGCCCATAGCGCAAGTACTAACTGTCTGGACTACACAACATGATGAGCGCCCCTGCCCCATCCGCCTTCGGAGTCGACGCAGGGCGACACTACCGAGCCCGATCTTCGAGATCAAGCCTGTTGGATCTGTTTCGTTGATCCGATCTCCTCAGCACGACCCGCCTCACGGCGCGCTCCGCCGATTGGGCTCAGACGCTCCGCCGTCTTCGACACGGGCCGGCCCTGGTCACCCACCGGTCGGCCCCACGATGCGCCCCAAGGGCCGTGAGGCGAACTGGGTTTGCAGCCAAGGCTGCTCCCCAACCGCCTTCTCGGGTGCCCTCCCAGGAAGCAGAAAGCCCCGCGACGTGCGGGGCTTTCACTCGAAGCGGATGAAGGGATTCGAACCCTCGACCTTCGCCATGGCAAGGCGTTGAAGGCAGCCCGAGACGCGTAGATTGGCGCGTTCTGCGCCGCTCAACATGGCTTATCTAGAGCCATTTCGACTGGTTTGGTACCCAAACTGGTACCCACGAGACCACTGGTACCCACCGTGGTACCCACGATGTAAGCTGCGTTGGGGAGCGCCTCTGTGCCAGCAAACCCAACAGCCCACATCATCGTCCGCGAGCATCGCGGCCAGCCCTTCTACGAGGCCAAGTTCCGTCATGACGGCAAGCAGGTCAAGCGTCGAATCGGACCCGCCTGGTTGGAGCGCGATCCTGACTCCGGCGATTGGCGCCGGCGCCGCGGTCGCGTCACCCAGGGCGCTTTCGATGAGCGAGCCGCGATCGTGTCGGCCGCCGAGGTCGTGGATCAATACGTCCGCGAGGCCGCGGAAGCCGAGCGCGTTCTGCGCGAGCGCCGCACGCGCGGCGTGACGTTCCGGGAGGTCGCGCGCTCATACATGCGATGGCTGGCGGACGTGGCCGGCGCGAAGCCTTCGACGCTGCGCGACCGCGAGAGCGTCCTCGGGGAGCCGGACGTGCCTCGCAAGCGCGGCGAAGGAACGATCCGCGGGCATGTGATGGCGGCGCTCGGCGATCGTCCTGCGTCGAAGATCTCGACGCGGGAGGTCAATGACGTTCTGGCCGCCGTCAGCGCCACCGGCGCGTCCGCGAGCACCGTGAACAAGTACCGGGCGGTGATCTCAGCCGTCTTCAACCACGGCTGCAAGCCATCGACGTTCGGGCTACCAACCAATCCAGTGACCGGCGCGGACAAGCGCCGTGAGCCGAGCCCCGGCGCGCTCGTCTTCTACTCCCCTGCCGAGATTGAGGCGATCGCTCGCGCTCTCGCCGAGGGCCGCCACCGCGACGCTCGGTTCCCGGCCGTCTCGGACAGCGAGCGCAGCGCGCGACAAGCCGAGGACCGTCAGGACGCGGAGCTGATTCGCGTTGCCGCCTACGCGGGCCTCCGTCGCGGCGAGCTGCTCGCGCTTCGCTGGCGCGACGTGGATTTCGCGGGCTCGGCGCTGACCGTCGCGCGGGCGATGAGCGCCGGGGTCGAATCCTCGACCAAGTCCGGGCATGTCCGCAGGGTGCCGCTCGCGGATCAGGCCGCTGCCGCGCTCGACCGCCTGAGCCGGCGAGCGCATTTCACGGCTCCCGGCGAGCTTGTGTTCTGCAACGTGCTCGGCCGACCCCTCGACGGGTCCGCGCTGCGGCGCCGCTACCGCCGCGCCCAAGAAGCCGCGGGCGTCCGGCCGCTTCGTTTCCACGATCTGCGCCATACGTTCGGGTCGCTGCTGGCCGCGCAAGGGGTCGATGTCGTGACGATCCAGAAGGCGATGGGGCACAGCGCACTGAGCACCACGAGCCGCTACCTGCACGCTCGCCCGGCCTCAGAGCAGGCCCAGGCGTTCACGGCGGCCTTCATGCCCGCCGTGCAGACGAGTCCCGAGGAGGTTGCGGCATGAGCTGCGGTGACGTGGAAGCACTCCGGCGCTGTTGGATTGGGGCCGCGTGAGGGTGCATACTTGGACCATGAGCGATGCCGTAACGCTGACTGCGGTGTTCACGCCGGACGAGAACGGCTGGACGATGGCTCAGCTCGCCGAGTGGCCGGCCGTCGTCACCGTTGCCCCCACGCTCGAGGAGGCGCGGGAGATGCTGCTCGACGCGGCCCGCGAGATGATCGCCTCCTACCGCGAGGAAGGCCGCGATCCGCCGATCGGCGGCGGGCACGCCGAGGCGCTCACGATCAGCCTCGCCGCTTGAAGCGCCGCGACCTCGAAGGCCACCTCCGCGACCACGGCTGCGAGCCGATCCGCGAGGGCTCCAGGCACGCGATCTGGGCCAACGTCGCGCGGGACCTGCGCACCCCGGTTCCACGCCATCGCGAGATTCCTTTCGGCACCGTCCGAGCCATCTGTCGGCAGTTGGCAGTGCCGCCGCCGAGCGGCTCGCGGTAGGCCCAGCGCGGCCTAACCGGAGCGATTCTGGCCGATCAGCGTCGTTTCGATCTGGTGGCGGATGTAGAGCCGACGCCGACCAATCTTCACGCTGGGCAAGATGCCCCGCCGTGCCCAGTCTTCGACCGTGGAGACGGGTGCGTGGAGCAGTCCCGCGACGTCACGGCCGGTCAGAACATCGTCGGCCGTGAGTCGCGTTGGTCTGGTTTGTGTCCGGTCCGCCATGTCGATCCTTCACGGCATCCGTCCCTGTCAATGACCGTCAGCTCAGCAGATCGGCCACTGATCTCTGCCTCACTTGCGCGACGACGCGGACAAGGAGGCGAAGCCGACGCCTCCGATGCCCGTTGCGGCGGCCACCGGCCACAACATCTCCCGACGTTCGGACCGTCGGTAGTCCTCGCGCGCGACCACCCCCGTCACGGGCCTGCCCTCGCCGCGCGACCCTTCACCGGCGGTCGGGCGAGAGCCATTCGGGGGGTGCCGCGCCTGGCCGCCACTCGGAGCGAGCGCCGCCGCCTTCCTGGCGCAGCGCTCGGCTGTAGTCCTCCAACTGTGCATGGAAGGCCAGCTCGTGCCGGGGATCGTCTGCTGCTTCGTCGATCCAATCTCGCCACACGACCAGGGCACACAGCGTCTCGACATGCGAGGCGTGGTTCCACCATCCATGCCTGAGATGGCCGAGCTCGCGCGGATAGCGGCCGTACAACGCGAGGATGCCGCCCCACATGAGACCCCGCCACTCGCGCTCTCCCTCGAACGGCTCAAGCCACGGCGCTCGGCGGTCGGGGTCGCGGAATGGTTCGGTTGCTGTGGCGGCTTCGGAATCCGCTTGAGGGTCATGCTCATGCCTGCCCGCGGAAAGCCCGACGGAGATGAGGCGGGTGGCCAGGCGCGCCATCGGCTCCCCGTTCTCCAGAGCCGCAGCCCGCAGCTCGGCGAGCGTTGATCGGGACAGCGTGATCTTCATGCGGTGACTCATTCGTAGCTCCCGGGTTGATTGGCCGCAAGAGGCCGGTGGGCCTCGCTGGTACCTGACCGTGGGGCCTCGAAACCGGCCACCAAAGTCGGGGTCAGTCGAGGGGTCGGCACATGGTGTGCATCTCGTCTGTACGGACCCGGAAGGCGACAGCTGCGGCCGTGAGGCCGGATGTGGTCGCCGTCGTCCATATGGGAGCTGATCGGGCTCGGTGCGGATGGACGGCGAGGACAGGCGAGATGCGCGAGGCGTGTGAGCTGAGAGCATTCGGTGCGCTCATGGCTGCTCGCCAAAGCGAGCGAGTCGCCGCAGCCTCGGACCGCGGCTTCGATCGGGCCCGTCCTCACCGGGCTCGGGCCACTCCGCGATGCAGTACACGACCGCGCCGAGCCGCTCCGCAGCGCGAGCGAGGCGTGAGGACAGCTCCAGCCAAGTCGCCGCCGGCACCGTCGCCTCACGAAGCAACCGTGTCCCCTCCCCCAACACCGCCGCCAGCTCGGCGCGGACACGATCGACCTCCTGACCCGCGAGCCGCCGGGAGTCGCTCCACAGCCGGTGCTGAGGCGACTGTGGCAACGCGGGCTGCACTCCCAGGCGAACAATGCGGGCGAGCCGCCTCCGCCCGGAGGACGTGAGCCCCCACACGACCGAGCCGTTGCGTCTCCCCTGCCTCACCGCGCCTTCCGCCACAAGCGCAAGCAGGTGGCGACGCGCAATCCGCCAGGCGCCGGACCGAGGGCTAAGAGCCAAGTGATCTGAGATCGCACCGCCGGAAACGTCGCTTACGGGCCTAACGGACTGCACGACCGCTCGATCGACCGCGGCTAGGACGAGTTCGGCGGTCGGGGCATCTTGGATGCTGCTCATGATCGGTTCCTCCTTGAGGTCGGAGGCGCCGAAAGACGGCTCGTAGCAAGCCGACAGCGGGCGCACGACGGTACGCTGCCAGCGCGCCGGGAGTTCGTAGCTCTCGGTGCCACGGGGCCGGCGTTCACAGCGCGCGGCCCCACTTTTGTGTGCGCAGGCCACCATACATGACTTGGCTGACGTTATAAAGTCGGGCTATAGGGTCGCTGCCGATGACGGACCCCGAGCCCGACGCCCACGAGGCCACTCGCGATCAGGCGATCCTCGGCTCGGCGCTCCGCGCGCTTCGCGAACGCGCTGGCCTCACCCAGGAGCAATTCGGCGAACGCGCCGGCATGGACGCCACCTATCTCTCCCAATTGGAGAACGGCCATCGCGGCGTACGCTGGGCGACCGTCATGCGAATACTGCGCGCCCTGGACCTCGACCTCACCGATCTCGCCGAGGAGTACCCCCACCACGCCGACTGACCCAGCGCGTGGAGCGACGACGCACGGGGCTGAAGTGTTCTGAGATGACGCCAGATCCGCTCACGCGAGAGCCACCGTAGCGGCCCCCGTGGCGCGCAGCCATTGATACCGCGCGTAGTTCGCCCGCGTAGGCCCTAGCGCACTCTAAGATCACCTCCCGGTGACCCAGGTCGACGGACGCTTGTTCGATGATCGGGATCTCAGCGAGTGGCTCGAGCAACGCCGAGAGGAGTGCGCGGCTGAGTTGGAGCAAGTCCCCGAGGCCGAGATCCTGGCGCAGCCTCTTGATGAGGTTGCTGAGCCCGTGCTCAGCACGTATCTCGTGGAGGCAGTCGAGCTACAGGTGCAAGACAAATACGCGGTTGACCAAGGCGAAATCAAGGTATGGGGGTCGGGCGGGATGGTCACCGAGCGAGTGCGGGTCCGCTTCGGGGGCGATCCTGGTGTGCCCGGCCGGTCTGTCGCCGTACATGTCCCTTTTTCCGGAGACCCGCATCTCCTACTGTTGCGCCCGAGTAAGCACACCATCGGTGGCGCCAGAGGGCGCCTGGAAGGCCACGAGATCGTCTTCCCCTTCGAGTCGCCAAGCAATGCACCTCTCGACTTGGAGACCGCCACTGCCGGCGCCGTCAGAGCAATCGAAGATCCCAATTTGAAATCACAGTCCGAGGAGGTCGCGCAGTTCAACGAGAACCTCCGCAGCTCGGTCGCCACCACCCTTCTAGAGCGCCGCCGCCGGATCCTTGACGATCGTAAGCATCTGGAGGCGCTCGGTATGCCTGTCTACCGCAGAGAGGACGCACCGACAACCTACGCCGCGCCCGGGATCGAAAAGCGTGCGGCACCCGCAGCCACCGATCGTCGCACACGGCAGTCGCCTCCAATGGAGCCTGCAGTCGCGGAGGCGTTTTATGAGCACATCATCCAGGTCGTAACGGCGATGGCTCGCGGAATGGAGCGGAACCCAGGTGACTACGCCAACTGGCAAGAGGAACAGCTACGTGACGCGCTGCTCGTAATGCTGAACACGCATTACGAGGGCCAAGCCACCGGCGAGACGTTCAACAAGAGCGGGAAGACCGACATCATCATTCGGATCGAAGACAGCAACGTCTTCGTCGCCGAGTGCAAGTGGTGGGACGGAGCTTCCCGCTTTGCGAGTTCGAATTCAGCAGAACCGTCCGCCCTCGATCAGCTTCTCGGCTACGCCACGTGGCGTGACGCCAAGCTGGCGCTGACTGTATTCGTGAGGAACAAGGAGATCGACAAGACGATCAAGGCGGCGTGCGAGGCGCTTGAGACTCATCATGCGTTCTTGGGCTGGACGGCAGAAGCCTCAGACGGACAAATCCGCGCGCGCGTCAAGCTAGGGGCTGGAGATCTTGGAGCGGACCTCGCAGTGATCTTCGTGCACCTCCCCCGCCCATAGCGGTCGGCTCAGTGTGTGAGCGGCCCTCGAACCAGTGATCTCCGCCGTGCCGAAGCCTCGGGGAAGGTGCCTGCTAATCAGCACTTTGCGATAGCGGCAGCGCCTTGCGCTGCCAACGACTGGTACTGCCTTGACTCCACGTGACCAGCTTTGCCCCCTTCTGGCGGGGTCCGGTAGAGGGTCCGGCTAGTCCCAGAGCGGGTGTCCCTTGACCAAGGTAATTCCAGCGCGCTCGGCGTCCATCACCCTGTAGAACTCTGCCCCGTCACGCTGTAGGTCGGTCAGTAGCCGCGTGAGCTTATCCTCCCACTGCGACGCCTCCCAACCGAGCAGCTTTGGCTCGGCAACGTTCCCGTCGAACTTGGGCTCGGGCCAAGGCAGGCAACCACCGATCCCTGATCCCCAGTCCGCGTAGGCGTAGCCCACCTCCCAGATAACTGCACCGTTGTAGAGGACATGCGCGTATTTCAGATAGGCGCTCTTGAGGGTCGCGGGACCAGTCGGGAGCCACTCGGGTTTGTTGTTGCCGCCGTCGCGTCGTTCGTCGCGCCAGTCTTCTGGCGGCATCCCCCAGGCGAGCGTCACGCTGATGTCCGGCTCGTATACAGCCCGATATTTGTGCTGTAGCGCTGCGAGAGCAGGCGACTCATCGGTCGATGCGACGTCCACGAAGCCGGTCATCAGCTTGTCGAGCGGACCGCCGCCGGGTATCCGCCGCCACTTGCCGATGTGGTCGTCCTGGCAGAGGTCCAAAATGGTCTTGAGATCCACGGCGCCAGAGCTTATGGGCTTGTTCGGATGGTCGGCATCCGGCGGCCGTAGGAGAATCGAGGCATTGAACCAACTATCGGAGAGTTCGAAGAGCTAGCGAGCCGAGGCGACGAGCGAGCGCAGGCCGCGCTGCTCGGCTTTGCAGCAGACCTCATGCCGACAATGCTCTCGGCGGCCGAGGCTGGTAGGCGCTCCCAGGAACGCATGGAAGACCTCATAGCCGGGCCGCGCATCGCGGCAAAGACGGCTCCTCGGGTTAGGCGCGAACGACTCGGACTTGTCTTGGAAACTGTGACGGCTGTTCCGGCCGTCGCTTTGATCGCAGGCATCGCGATCAAGTTGCTGAGCTAGACGCGGCTGACGCGGACGCCTCTGCGCGGACTCTCGCGGAGTCCTCATTAGTAGGCACAGCGACCCCGACCGATCACAGGTGTTTGGGCGCAAGTTCGCCACGACCGGAGCGTCGTTCGCTAAACCGAGTCGCGATTGATGCCCGTGTTCGGTACCCACGAGTGGTACCCACGACGTGCGGCGAGAGACCCAGCCGGGTCGCAAGAAACACAAAACCCCCGGAAATCCGGGGGTTTTGATGGAAAGCGGATGAAGGGATTCGAACCCTCGACCTTCGCCATGGCAAGGCGACGCTCTAGCCAGCTGAGCTACATCCGCGCGAAGCAGGCATTGTAGCCCTCAGCCCCGGGACCCGTCCACAGCCGCAACGAGCGCCGCGCTCGCGGCCGGAGGCGCTCACCCCTTGAACGTCGAGCGACCGTAATCGCCGAACGGCTCATCGCGCTCGCGGACGGCCTCGCGGAAGCCGCGCGCGGCGGCCGCCTGCTGGAAGCCGTAGCCCTCGGCGGTGTGGCGTGTGATGCCGTCGAAGACGACGCCGAGAAGCTGCGTTGCGTGCAGGCCCTGCGCGTAGAGGGTCTGGTTGACGAGCAGCTTCATCATCATCAGCTGGTTGACGGGCAGGCGGGCGATCCGCCCGACGAGCACCTCGGTCCGCTCCCGCAGCAGCTCCGCGGGCGGGGCCTCGATCGCGAGGCCCCACTCGACGGCCTCGGCGCCCGACAGCGAGTCGCCGGTGAAGAGCAGCCGCTTGGCGCGCTGGGCGCCGACGCGGTGCGCCCACAGGGCCGTCGTCGGGGAGCCCCACACGCGCGCCGGCGGGTAGCCGATCTTGGCGCGCTCCTCGATCACGAGCAGGTCCGAGCAGAGCGCCATGTCGGTCCCGCCCGCGACGCAGAAGCCGTGGACCATGCAGACGACCGGCTTGTTCGCGTGGAACAGGCTCATGAAGCCCCGCACGTTGCGGGCCATCATCGCGTAGTCGACCATCGGGTCCCACGTCTTCGACGGATCGTGGTTGGACGCCATCACCGCCGGATCGATCGGTGAGCCCGACGGGGCGGCGCCCTCTCCCTCGGCCGCCGCCGCGCCCATCCCCTCGGCGCTCTCGACCAGGTCGTAGCCCCCGCAGAAGCCCTCGCCGTTGCCCGACAGCAGCATCACGTGGACCGCCGGGTCGAGGTCGGCCCGCTCGACGGCCGCGGCGAGCTCGGTGACGAGCCGGCGGGTGATCCCGTTGCCCCGCTCGGGCCGGTCGAGCGTGATCCGGGCGACGCGGCCGTCGACCTCGTAGCTGACCGGCTCCGCGTCGCTCATCGCGGGCACTCTACAGACGCACCGGAGCCGGCCGTGGGATACTCAGCGGCGATGTTCAGCGATCACTTCTGGTCCCGTTTCTCGATGTCGCTCGGCCGCTCCGGGCTGCGCCTGGCCGGCAAGATGAACATCCCCGTCTACCGCGCGACCCGCGGCCGCGTCTGGGGCAAAGTCGGCAAGGCTCCCGTGCTGCTGCTCACCTCGACGGGACGGCGCTCGGGCCAGCAGCGGGTCGCTCCGGTCGTCTACCTCGCCGACGGCGCGAACGTGATCGTGATCGGCTCCAACGCCGGCAACAAGAACGAGCCGGGCTGGTCGTTCAACCTCAAGGCCAACCCCGACGCCCACGTCGAGATCGGCGCCGAGCACCGCGACGTGCGCGCCCGGGTCGCCGAAGGCGAGGAGCGCGAACGCCTCTGGAAGGCGATGAACGTGCAGTACTCCGGGTTCGACGACTACGAGGCGAAGACGAGCCGCGACATCGCCGTCTTCGTGCTCGAGCCGCGCTAGCCTGGGTGCATGAACCCGCTCCTGCAGTCACTCTTCAAGGACAAGACGAAGATGATCGACCAGGAGCGCGCGCTCCCCGGTCGCGACACCGAGATGCCGGTCCCCGAGCGCCACGCCGTGCTCGGCACGCCGCTGCGGCCCCCGTTCCCCGACGGCATCGAGACCGCGATCTTCGGCATGGGCTGCTTCTGGGGCGCCGAGCGCGGCTTCTGGGAGCTGCCCGGCGTGTACACGACCGCGGTCGGCTACGCGGGCGGCTTCACCCCGAACCCGACGTACGAGGAGACGTGCAGCGGCTCCACCGGCCACACCGAGGCCGTGCTCGTCGCCTACGACCCCGCGAAGATCACCTACGAGGAGCTGCTCCGTCAGTTCTGGGAGGGCCACGACCCGACGCAGGGGATGCGCCAGGGCAATGACGTGGGCACCCAGTACCGCTCCGCGATCTACTGGACCGACGAGTCCCAGCGCGCCGCCGCCGAGGCGAGCCGCGACGCCTACGCGCAGAAGCTGAAGGCCGAGGGCTACGGCGAGATCACGACCGAGATCGCGAAGGCCGGGCCGTTCTACTACGCCGAGGACTACCACCAGCAGTACCTCCACAAGAACCCCGGCGGGTACTGCGGGCTCGGCGGCACGGGCGTGAGCTGCCCGATCGGCGTCGGCGTGCCGGCGGCCGGCACGGGTCCCTCCGCGTAGCTGGACGGATCCCAGGCCCCCGCAGGTCGATCCCGGGTAAGTCCCGGGAATGGCCCCGCAGGACGACGCCGACGCACCGAGACGCGGGGCGCCGATCGCGCTGACGCTCCTCGCGGTCGTGCTCGGCGGCCTGCTCGGCTGGACCGCCGTCTTCGTCGGCCTTGGCTGGCCCGGGCTCATCGTCGGACTGGCCGTCACGCTGGTGTGCCTCGGCGCCGTCGCCCGCCGGCTCGGCTCCAAGCCGCTCCTCGCGAGCTACGGACTCGCCTTCACGCTCCTGACCTGGCCGCTGCTGTGGCTGCCCGTCGGCTTCGTGCGCTACCTGATGACCGGCGAAACCCTCGGCAACTGAGACGCCCCTACAGCCCCTTCCCTCCCACCGGCCGCAGCACGCTGGCACTCGGCGGCCCCGCCATCAGCTCCCGGGCCCGGCCGATCATCTCCAGCACCGCCGGTCCTGAAGCGACTCGTCGTGCGCCTCGCGACTCTCCCACGCCTCGGTGACGACAGCTGCCCGAACGCTTGCGAGGACTTTGCCGTTCCCTTGCGATCCCCCCGCTTGACTGGATCGAGAGAGACATGACACGCCCCGTTCCCAACTGACAGACAGGAGCATCTAATGAGATCAGCCCGACAGAGACGGATAGCGGCCGCGGCCTGCGCCGGACTGCTCGCGCTCGGCGGCGGCGCGGCCGTGCTGCCCGCGGCCGCGTCGGCCGCCGAAACCCAGGCCACGACGACGACGCTCAAGTCGAGTCGTCCCGAAGCCCGCTACGGCGACCCGGGCCAGATCACCGCGCAGGTCAAGGCGACGCGCGCGCGGGCGGGCGTGCCGAGCGGCAGCGTCGAGTTCCTCGTCGACGGCGAAGCGCTAACGACGGTGACGCTCGACGCGAGCGGCAGGGCCGCGCTCCCGCTGGCCGAACTGTATCCCTCGTTCGGCGTCGGGCCGCACGCCGTGACGGCCTCCTATCTCGGCGACGCGACGTTCGCGCCGTCGTCCTCGGCGCCGCTGACCGAGACGCTCGTCGGTCGCACGAGCGAAGCGTCCGCGACGCTCAGCCTGAACGAAAAGGGCGCCCCCTACTTCTCCCCCTCGAGCTTCAACCTGCGCTACCTGGACCCGTTCTCGTGCAACGTCCAGGTCCACAACGAAACGGCCAACGCCTACCAGGTCCTCTACGGCACCCCCGGCAGCTGGAAGGCGCTCCGCTACGTGATCCCCGCGGGCGGCACCGGCGGGTTCGGCGTCGGCCTCGAAGGCTCGACGGGCTACTTCACCGTCCGGGGCGCCGCGAACTACGTACGCATCCACTGCGGCTGAGCGACCGCTCCGCGCGCCCCCGCCGAAAACGGACACAACAGCGGCCCCGCCGGGGAGGGCGGGGCCGCTGACTGTCCACCGTGCCGTTGACCTACGCGCCCGTTTGGGGCAAGACGCGCAGACCAACGCTTGTGCCTGGCGCCTAGGCCCTAGGCACCAGCCCCCGCCGGAGCGGCCGAGCCGGCGCCGGGCTGCCACGCCGGAGCGTGGGGCCCGCCGAGGGTCGGCACATCGGAGGGGTACACCTCGTTGCCGTGAATCGCGTGGTCGCCGATCTCCAGTTCCTCGTCGGAGAGACGGAGGGGCAGGAAGATCCCGACCAGCTTCAGCAGGATGAACGTCATGATCCCGCTGAAGAGGATCACCCACAGCCCGGCCTCGGCCTGCCACCTCAGCAGCGTCCAGCTGCCGCCGTGGAAGAGGCTTTCCTTGCCGGGCAGGTCGGCCGCTTCGCCGAGACCCTTGTAGAGGACCATCGCCGGGTTGGCGAACACCCCGACCAGCAGCCCCCCGGTCAGACCGGCTATCCCGTGCGTATAGACGACCCCCAACGTGTCGTCGACGTTTCGGAACACCGGCGCTCGACTCAGGAACCGGATCGCCATCCAGACGATCGTCGAAGCGATCAGACCGATCCAGATCGCGCCCCAGCCGGTCACGAAGCCGGCCGCCGGCGTGATCCCGACGAGCCCCGTGATCATGCCGTTGACCGACCCGATCAGCGACGGCTTGTCGCGGAACGCGTAGTCCCAGCCGATCCAGGTGAGCATCGCCACCGCCGTGCACAGGTTCGTGTTGATCACGGCCGCCGACGCGTTCGCGCCTGCGTAGTAGGAGTCACCGCCGTTGAACCCGTTCCAGCCGAGCCAGAGCAGTCCCGCCCCGCACGCGACCATCAACAGGTTGTTCGGCGCGTCGATCTCTCGATCTCGCTGCAGTCGTGGCCCGATCACCGCCGCCGCGACGAACCCGGAGACGCCGGCCGCCAGGTGGATGACGTAACCGCCGGAGTAGTCCAGCGCGCCGTGGAAGGCGAAGAAGCCGCCGCCCCAGATCAGGAACGCGTTCACCGTGTAGACGAACGTGATCCACAGCAGCACGAACGGGATCCACGCCTTGAAGCTGATCCGCCCCAGCACCGACCCCAGCATCAGGATCGGAGTGATCCCCGCGAAGACGAACTGGAAATAGACCAGCGACGACATCGGGAAATGGAAAGGCGGGCCTTCCGTGATCGACGGAATCACCGCCTGCCCCTGCTCCGCCCCCGATGAAAGGACCGTTCCCGACTTGCCCCAGAAGGAGTCGAAGAAACCGTGTCCTGAGCCGATCGGCGTGCCGAAGCCCATCTTGAACGCCCACAGCACCCACGCGACAAGCACGAGCGAGAAGGCGACGAACGTCAGCATCATGCTGTTCACCGACCAGCGCTTCTGCATGACACCGCCATACAGAACCGCCAGGCCGGGCAGGCTCATCAGGCCGACGAACGTCGCGGCAGTCATCTGCCACGCGTTGTCTCCTGGGTTGAGCCAGCTCGGATATGAAGCCCAGCTCACTAAGTACCTCCGTTCCTACGTTTTTTGGTGGACAGGCGCCCCCGGCGCACGAAGCGCTCGTCCGGCACCGATGACAGTCCGGTTATGAAACTCCCGGCCGCGGGTAGCCGGTAGGGCCAGCCTGCCCAAGAGTTCGGAGCCTCCTTTAGACATTTGTCGAGAGTCCCCGCGACACGGCGTCACGGCAGGCCCAATTCGTCCTTCCACTCGCCCAGCGGCACGCCGGAGACGGAGACGGCGGCTTCTCGCGGAGTCGCTCGGCGGCGCCGGTAGTGGAAGCCGGCCTACACCAGCGCTTCTCACGGAAGGCGCTCAGCGGGGCCGATACGGGAGGTCGGCCTACGCGAGCGCTTCTCGCGGAAGGCGCCCAGCGAGGCCGATACGGGAGGTCGGACTACGCGAGCGCTTCTCGCGGAAGGCACTCAGCGAGGCCGATACGGGAAGCCGGACTACGCAAGCCCTTCTCGCGGAAGGTACTCAGCGAGGCCGACAGAGGAAGCCCGCCCACGCAAGCGCTCCGCGGAAGGCACTCAGCGAGGCCGGTACGGGAAGCCGGCCTGCGCGCATTGCGCGCGCATCTGGTCGACCAGGCTCGGGTAGGCGCCGTTGGCGCACGCGCGCCGCGCCCTACCGCCGCAAGCTTTGACTTCGGAGGCCCCGAGCGTGTTGGCGAAGCTCAGCTTGATGCAGTCGGCGCGCGCCGGAGCGCCGCTCGTGAGCGCGTAGATGACCAGCGCGACCAGCGCCGCCGCGGCGATCGCCAGGAACGTCGCCATCGCGGCCTTCTCCTGGCGCCCCCAGCGAAGCGGCGTGCTGAGGCGCCGGGCCTGTTCCTGCATGACCATCGGCTGAAGGCTAGCTGGCGGCGGGCGCGTCCGGCTCGGCGGCGGACTCGCCCGCCGCGCCGGGCTCGGCCTGCGGCGCGAACGCGAGCGCCGCGGAGTTGATGCAGTAGCGCTGCCCCGTCGGGCCCGGCCCGTCGTCGAAGACGTGGCCGAGGTGCCCTCCGCAGCGGCGGCACAGGACCTCCGTGCGGCGCATGAAGAGGCTGTTGTCGGCCCGCGTCTCGATCGCCTCCGCGACCGCCGGCTCCGTGAAGCTCGGCCAGCCCGTCCCCGAGTCGAACTTCGTGTCCGCCCCGAACAAGGTCGCCCCGCAGGCCGCGCAGCGGTACTCGCCCGCCTCCTTGTTGTAGACGTACTCGCCCGTGAAGGGCGCCTCCGTGCCGGCCCGCCGCAGCACGTCGTACTGCTCCGGCGTCAGCTGCTCGCGCCACTCCTGATCGCTCTTCTGAACCTGCCGCTCGCTCGTTGACATACACACGTTCTAGCAGCGTCCAAAAGCCCCGCGCGACCGTACATCCGGCCCCGCCGGCGCGGCCCGGACGTAGCCTCGTCCTTGCTATATTGATCCTTACGTTCACGTAAGATTCGAGAGAAGGACGGGATGTTCCAGGCGGAGACCGAAGGACCGAAGCGGCGCACGTTCGGCGTCTCCGCCGAGCACGAGCACTACCGCTGGTGGGCCCTCTCCTGCACGAGCCTCGGGATGCTGCTCGCGGCGACCAACTCGGGCACGCTGATCATCGCCCTGCCCGACCTCGAGCGCTCGCTGCACGCGAGCCTGCTCGCGCTCGTGTGGGTGATCCTCGCCTACCTGATCGCCGCCACCGTGCTCGTGCTGATGGCCGGCCGCCTCAGCGACCTGTTCGGGCGCAAGCGCGCCTACGTCGGCGGCTTCCTGCTGTTCGCCGTCGCCTCGCTCGGCGCCGGCTTCTCCCCGAACGTGACCGTCCTGATCGTCTGGCGGGTCCTGCAGGGGATCGGCTCCTCGTTCCTGTTCGCGAACGCCGCCGCGCTCGTCACCGACGCCTTCCCGAAGCGCGAACTCGGCCTCGCGATGGGCGCCAACACGATGGTCGCCGCCGTCGGCCTCGTGCTCGGGCCGATCCTCGGCGGCGCGCTCGTGACGATCTCCTGGCACTGGGTCTTCTGGTTCAACGTCCCGTTCGCCCTCGGCGGCGCGCTGTGGGGCGCCCTGATCCTCCGCGAGCTCGCCAAACAGGACACCGTCCGCGGCTACGACGTGCTCGGCACGACCACCTTCGTCCTCGGGCTGACCGGGCTCGTGCTCGGCGTCTCCCGCGGCGGTCTCTCGGGCTGGAACGACTCGATCGTGATCGGCGGCCTCGCGATCGCCGCCGTGCTGCTGCCGACCTGGGTCGCGATCGAGCGCCGCTCCCGCGCCCCGATGCTGGATCTGGACATCTTCCGAAACCGGCTGTTCGCCGCCGCCAGCGCCGCCGCGTTCATCAACGGCCTCGCCCGCTTCGCGCTGATGTTCGTGTTCGTCTTCTACTACCAGGGCGCCCAGGGCGACTCCCCCGTCACCGCCGGCGTCAAGCTGATCCCCCTCGCGCTCGGGATGCTGATCGCCTCCCCCCTCGCCGGCATCCACGCCGACCGTCACGGCTCCCGCTCGCTGGCCGCGATCGGGATGCTCGTCAGCGCAATCGGCCTCGCCCTGATGACGACGCTTCAGGTCCACTCCCCCTACTGGCAGAGCGCCACCTGGCTGGCCCTCGTCGGGATCGGCTCGGGCATGTTCAACTCCCCCAACACCGCCGCGATGATGGGCGTCGTACCCGCTCACCGCCGCGGCATCGCCGCCGGGGCGAGGACGCTCCTGCAGAACACCGGCGCGGTCCTCTCGATCGCCTTCGTGATGGCGATCGTCACCTCCTCGATCCCCAAATCGACCCTGTTCGCGATCTTCTCCGGCGTCGCCAAAGGCCTCTCCCCCGCCCGCCTCGACCCCTTCATCGCGAACATGCACGTCGCCCTGTGGGTGCTCGCCGCCGTCTCCCTGCTCGGCGTCGCCGTCTGCATGCTGCGCCCCGCGCACGTCGCCGAGCCGCCCGCGGGCATGTCGGCAACAGGAGACTCCACGGGAGAGGGGTCCGACGGCGCCGGCGCGCCAGCCGCTGAGCGGCCCGCGCCGGCCGCCGTCGGCGCGCGTTAGGAGGGCTGCCCGGATGTCCGCCGAGAAGACCCGCGAGCAGACCCTGCGGATCGGCGACCTCGCGAGGATCGCCGGCACGACCCCGCGCACGATCCGCTACTACGAAGAAGTCGGCCTGCTGCCGGAGACCGGCGAGCGGGCCGCCGGGCGCCACCGCCTCTACACGCAGGCCGAGGTCGAGCGCCTGCAGGAGGTGATGCGCCTCAAAGACCTGCTCGGGCTGACGCTCGAGTCGCTCAAAGAGCTGCTCGCCGCCGAGGAGGCCCGCGCCGAGGTCCGCGCCCAGCTGCGCCGCGAGAACGTCACGCCGGCCAGGCGGCGCGAGCTGCTCGTCGAGGCCAGCGGCCACCTCGACCGCCAGCTCGAGCTCGTCCGCGTCCGCGCCGCCGAGCTCTCGAAGCTTCAGGACGAGCTGTCGGAGACCCGCAAGCGGGTGCGCCGCAAGATCCGCGAGCTCGACGCGCGCAGCGAGGCCACCTTCCCCCCGCAACCGCCCGTCGCGGCGAGCGCCAAGGGCCGGCCGTGAGCGACGCGACTCCCGCGCTTCTGATCGACGGCCTGGTCGTCCGCTTCGGGGAGCTCGAAGCCGTCGGCGGCGTCTCCTTCGCGGTCGCCCCCGGCGAGGTCTTCGGCCTGCTCGGCCCCAACGGCGCCGGCAAGACGACGACGATCCGGGTGCTGACGACGCTGCTCCCCCCGACCGAGGGCCGCGCGCTCGTCGCCGGCCACGACGTCCGCTCAGAGGCTTTGGCCGTGCGCGCCTCGATCGGCTACATCCCCCAGGCGATCTCCGTCGACGGCGCGCTGACCGCCTGGGAGAACCTCGACTTCTACGGCCGCGTCACCGGCGGCGGCGGGCGCGGCTCCAAGAAGGAGCGCCACGCCCGCATCGCCGAGGTCGTCGAGACGATGGGCCTCGAGCAGTTGCTGGCCGGTTCGGGGACGCGAGCGGGAGCGAGTAGTTCGGGGACGCGAGCGACAGGAGCGAGTGTCTCCCGGTCCGGCCGCCTGGCGCGGACGCTCTCCGGCGGGATGCTCCGGCGCCTTGAGATCGCGAGCGCCCTGCTCAACCGCCCGCAGGTGCTGTTCCTCGACGAGCCCACCGTCGGCCTCGACCCCACCGCCCGGGCGCTCGTCTGGGAGCGCCTGCAGGCGCTGCGCGAGCAGTCGGGGACGACGATCCTCGTCACCACCCACCTGATGGAGGAGGCCGAGCGCCACTGCGACCGGCTCGCCGTGATCGACTCCGGGCGCCTCGTCGAGCAGGGCGAGCCCGCCGAGCTGATCGAGCGCCACGGCGCCGACTCGCTCGAAGACGTCTTCACCTCCGTCACCGGCCGCACGCTCGCCCCCGACGGCTCCGAATCAGAGGAAGGGAGGCTGAGCGATGTCCGCGCACAGCGCCGGACCGCCCGCCGCCTCGGCTGAGCCCTGGAGCGGAGAGACGGTCCTCGCCGCCGGCGCGCTCGCGCGCCTGGCCGAGGGGACGCTCGCGATGGCCCAGGCCGAGCTGCGAAAGCTCCGCCACGACCACCTCGACATCGTCACCCGCTCCGTCCAGCCACTGCTGTGGCTGTTCATCTTCGGCACCGCCCTGCGCCACAACCGCGCCCTCTCGGTCGGCGCGAGCGACTACCGCGCCTACCTCGCCCCCGGCGTGATGGCCCAGGCCGCGATGTTCATCGCGATCTTCTACGGCCTCTCGGTGATCTGGGAACGCGACGTAGGGCAGCTCCAGCGACTGCTCGCGACGCCCCTCTCGCGCAGCGCGATCGTGCTCGGCAAGGCCGCCGGCGCATGCGTCCGCGCGCTCGTCCAGGCGCTGCTGCTGCTCGTCGTGCTCGCCGCCACCGGGATCGGCGTGCGCTGGAGCGTCGACGGCGTGATTGGGACGCTCGCCCTGCTCGTCCTCGGCACCGCCTCCTTCGCCTGCATGTCGATGCTGCTCGCCTCCGTCGTGAAGGAGCGCGAGCGCTTCATGGGCATCGGCCAGCTGATCATGATGCCGCTGTTCTTCGCCTCCAGCGCCCTCTACCCCCTCTCGCTGATGCCCGGCTGGCTGCACGTGATCGCGCGCGTCAACCCGCTCACCTACGAGGTCCAGGGCCTGCGCCAGATGCTCGTCGGCGTCGGCGCCCACGGCGAGGTGTGGCTCGACTTCCTCGTCGTCGCCGGTTTCTTCGCGGTGATGCTCGCGGCCGCCACGCGCGCCTACCCGAAGGCGATCCTGTGATCGAGCAGCACCCGCAGCCGAGCCCCGAGGGCGTCCCCGGCGCCGTCACCGACCCGAGCCGCGTGCTCGGCGGCGATCTCACCTACCCCGGCCACGGCGGCGATCCCGTCAACGGCTACCTCGCGCGGCCCGCCGGCCAGGGCGAGGGCCCGTTCCCGGCGATGGTCGTGATCCACGAGGCCGGCGGCCTCGGCGAGCACATCCGCGACGTCGTCAACCGCTTCGCCAACCTCGGCTACGTGACGCTCGGCGTCGACCTCTACACGCGCGAAGGCGGCCCGCCCGACACGAGCAACCTCGAGGCGCTGTTCGCGCGCCTGTTCGCGATGTCCGACGAGGTCGTGCTCGGCGACCTCGAGGGCGCCGCGGACGCGCTCCGCGCCCGCGAGGACACGAACGGGAAGGTCGGCTGCATCGGCTTCTGCATGGGCGGGCGCTACACGCTGCTGTTCGCGGGCGCCTCCGACCGCCTCGACGCCGCCGTCGACTGCTGGGGCGGCTTCATCGACAGCGCGACCGTCGATGAGGTCTCGACGCCCGCGCGCCCGACGCCCCCGCTCGAGCTCGCCGCGCGCCTCTCCTGCCCGCTCTACGCGGCGATCGGCGCCGAGGACCACAACCCCTCGCCCGAGCTGGCCGAGCCGCTGCGGGAGCTCGCCGAGGCGAGCGGGAAGGAGGTCCGCGTCGACGTCTACGAGGGCGCGAGCCACGCCTTCTTCGCCGACTACAGGCCGACCTACCGTCCCGAGCCGGCCGCCCGGCTGTGGGCGAACGTCGTGCCGTTCCTAGAGCTCCACCTGAACACGGGCTGAGGTCCGTAACGCCCGCGGGGCGTTCATATAGTGCGGGACGCACGACCCCACGAGAGAGGAGGTCCAGTTGGAGCGCAAGTGGTGGACGCTGATCGCGGTCTGCGTCGCGATGTTCATGCTGCTCCTTGACATCACGGTGGTCAACGTCGCGCTGCCGGACATCCAGCGCACGCTCGGCTCCTCCTTCTCCGACCTGCAGTGGGTCGTCAACGCCTACTCGCTGACGCTCGCCGCGTTCCTGCTGACCGCGGGCGCCGCCGCCGACCGGCTCGGCCGCCGCCGCGTGTTCGTCGCCGGCCTGTTCGTCTTCACCCTCTCCTCGGCCGCCTGCGGCCTGTCGGGCTCGCCGCTTGAGCTGAACCTGTTCCGGGCCGTGCAGGGCGTCGGCGGGGCGATGATGTTCGCCACCTCGCTGGCCCTGATCGCCTCCGCCTTCCACGGCAAGGAGCGCGGCGTCGCGTTCGGCGTGTACGGCGGCGTGATCGGCGCCGCGGTCGCGGTCGGGCCCGTCGTCGGCGGGCTGATCACCTCCGGCATCGGCTGGGAATGGATCTTCTTCATCAACGTCCCGATCGGGATCGGCGCCGTCTTCCTTACGCTGAAAGAGGTCGAGGAGTCGCGCGACCCGAACGCGCGGGGCATCGACTGGGTCGGCTTCGTGACGTTCTCGGCGTCGCTGTTCCTGCTCGTGTTCGCGCTCGTCCAGGGCAACGAAAAGGGCTGGGGCTCAACCGAGATCGTCTCCTTCCTCGCCGGCGCGGTCGTCCTGTTCGCGATCTTCATCGTCGCCGAGCGCGCCCAGGAGCGCCCGATGCTCGACCTCTCCCTGTTCCGCCGCCGCGCCTTCACCGGCGCGAGCGTCGTCGCCTTCTCGATCTCCGCCTCGATGTTCTCGATGTTCCTGTACCTGACCCTCTACGTGCAGGACGTGCTCGGCTACACCCCCCTGCAGGCCGGCGTCCGCTTCCTGCCGATCACGCTGCTGTCCTTCTTCGTCGCGCCGATCGCGGGGCGGCTGTCGGTCCGCCTGCCGATCCGGCTGCTGCTGTGCGTCGGCCTGCTGCTAGTCAGCGGCGGCCTGCTGTCGATGACCGCCGTCGACGCGAGCTCGGACTGGACCGTGCTGATCCCCGGCTTCCTGATCGCGGGCGCGGGGATCGGGCTGATCAACCCGCCGCTGGCCTCGACCGCCGTCGGCGTCGTCCACTTCACGCGCAGCGGCATGGCCTCAGGCATCAACAACACCTTCCGCCAGGTCGGCATCGCGACCGGCGTCGCGGGCCTCGGCGCGGTCTTCCAGCACCAGATCGTCGCCAAGACGACGACCGCGCTCGGGTCCTCCGGCATCCACACCTTTGGCCTGAAGGGCGCGCTCGTCTCGGGCAGCCTGCGCCAGGTCGTCAAGCGGATGCCGCCGCGAGCCGGCGACTACCTGCTCCACGCCTACAAGGTCGGCTTCACCGGCGCGCTCACCGACATCCTGCTGATCGGCGTCGCCGTCGCGTTCGTCGGCGCGATCCTCGCCGCGCTGCTCGTACGCAGCAGCGACTTCATCGCCTCCCACGCCCCCGGCGGCGAGGGCGCGCCGCCGGCTCAGGACGCCGCCGCGCCGCTGGGCGCTTCTCGCGGGGCGTGACCCGGACAGGCGAGCACGGGGACGCGCGGGTAGCGTGGATAGGCTTGCTCGTGACGGGAGCGCTGGCACAGCGAGAAGCTCGAGCCGCGCGTGTTGCGCACGATCTGCTGATGGGCGCAGCTGTCGCAGAGGCCCGCGCCGATGCCTCCGGCGGGCGCGGATGGCGGATCGTCGCTCACGCGCCCAGCTTACGTGCGTCCGCGCCGTCCCCGTGCGATAATCGTTGACTGCACAACTATGAGCACCTTCAACAGACTCCTCGGCTTCCTGCGTCCCTACCGGCGCGGCGTCGCCGTGTCCGCCGCGCTCGCGTGCGCTGCGATGGTCATGACGGTGCTCGTCCCCTACCTGACGGGCCTCGCGGTCAACGCGATCAAGCACGGGGCGACGCACGGGCGGCTGGGCGAGCTGGCGAAGCGCTCGCACGACCGTCACACCCTGCTCGTGCTCGCGCTCGTGATCGCCGGGGCGGTGCTGCTGCGGTGGGTCCTTACCTACATGCGGCGGATGGTCGCCGGGCGGATCTCACTGGGGATCGAGTACGACCTGCGCGAGATGATCTACGGCCACCTGCAGCGCCTGGAGCTCGGCTTCTTCGACCGCCAGCAGACGGGCCAGCTGATGTCGCGCGCGACCGTCGACCTGCAGGCGGTCCGCTTCTTCCTCGGCTACGGGCTCGTCTTCATCCTGCAGGCGGGCCTGACGATCCTGCTCGCGGGCGTCGCGATGCTCACGATCAACCCGGTGCTGGCGCTGATCGCGATGGCCCCGGTGCCGTTCGTGATCGTCCTCTCACAGCGCTACGGCCGCACCGCCCGTCCCGCGATTCAAGAGGTCCAGCAGCGGATCGCCGAGCTGACCGCCGACGCTGAGGAGAACATCTCGGGCGTGCGGGTCGTGAAGTCCTTCGCCCGCGAGCCCCACCAGCTCGACCGCTTCCGCCACAGCGTCGCGCGCGTCTTCGACCAGTCGATGGTCGCGACGCGCCTGGAGGCGACGTTCAACCCCGTGATCGGCTTCCTGCCCCAGCTCGGGCTCGCCGCCGTGCTGCTGATCGGGGGCGAACGCGTCATCCACCACCACCTCGACCTCGGCCAGTTCGCCCAGTTCTACCTGTACCTGAACATGCTGATCGGGCCGATGCGCTCGCTCGGCGTGACGCTCGGCCTGGCCCAGCGCGCGACCGCCTCCGGCGCCCGCATCTTCCAGGTCCTCGACCGCGACCCGCGGATCGTCGAGTCGCCCGAGGCCGCGCCGCTGCCGCCCGGCAACGGCCACGTGCAGCTGCGCGGCGTGACGCTCCGCTACGACGAAAGCGACGACTTCGGCGCGACCTACGCGGCGCCGCGCGACGGCTCGGGCCTCGAGCCGCACGAGGCCGAGGAGTCGCGGGGCGGCGCTGCCGCCGGGAACGGCTCCGCGGCGAACGGCTCCGCGGACGGGCAGGCCCGGGCGGCCGTCCGGGCGGCGCGCGCGGCGCTCAGCGACATCGACCTCGACATCCCGGCCGGCACGACCGTCGCGCTCGTCGGCGGCACCGGCTCGGGCAAGACGAGCCTCGTCTCGCTGATCTCGCGGCTGTACGACACGAGCGAGGGGCAGGTGCTGCTCGACGGCGCCGACGTCAGAGACCTCCAGCTGCGCCCGTTGCGCGGCGCCGTCGCGGTCGTCAGCGACGACCCGTTCCTGTTCAGCGCGACGGTCGCCGAGAACATCGCCTACGGGCGCCCCGACGCGAGCCGCGAGGAGATCGAAGCGGCGGCGCGCAAGGCCCAGGCGCACGCCTTCGTCAGCGAGCTCCCGCAGGGCTACGAGACGCGGGTCGGCGAGCGTGGCCTGTCGCTGTCGGGCGGCCAGCGCCAGCGGATCGCGATCGCCCGAGCCCTGCTCGCGGACCCGCGCGTGCTGATCCTCGACGACGCGACCTCCTCGGTCGACGCCTCGACTGAGCAGCAGATCAAGCTCGCGCTCGACGCCGCGATGGAGGGACGCACGACGTTCGTGATCGCCCACCGCCTCTCGACTATCTCGCTCGCCGATGAGATCGTCGTGCTCGACCGCGGCCGCGTGATCGCGCACGGCGACCACGAGCACCTGCTCGAGGCCTCCGAGCTCTACCGCGAGATCGTCGAGAAGGGGCTGCCCGACCAGGTCTTCCTGACCCGCAAGCCGCTCGAGCCGCAGGGGAGCGGGCTGTGAGCCCGATGCCCGGCCGCTCCCCGATGCCCGAATGGGACGGCGCCCGCGCGGCCAAAGGCACCCGCGGGCGCTCGATCCGCGGGCTGCTCGGGCTGCTGCGCCCCTACCGGGGCCGCGCGAGCGCGATGCTCGCGGCCCTGATCGTCGGCACGGCCGCGTCGCTCGCGCCCCCGCTGCTCGCCCGCGCCGCGATCGACAAAGGGATCGAAAAGCACGACACGACCGCGCTCGCGATCGTCGTCGCCGCGTTCATGGTCTCGGCGCTGCTCGTGTGGCTGATGACCTACCTGCAGACCTACCTCGTCGGCTGGGTCGGCCAGCGCGCGCTCGCGGACCTCCGGATCCGAATCTTCAAACACCTGCAGACGCTCCCGATCGGCTTCTACGAGAGCCGCCCGGCGGGCGTCCTGATCTCGCGCATGACCAACGACGTCGAGGCGCTCGACAGCCTCGTCACCGACTCGGTCGTGACGCTCGTCCAGTCGGGCCTGACGCTGCTCGGCACGGTCGGCATCCTGCTCTACCTCGACGTGAAGCTCGCGCTGATCACCTTCTGCGTGCTGCCGCTGCTGCTGGCCGGCTCGCTGTGGTTCCGAATCGTCTCCGCGGGCGCCTTCCGGCGCACCCGCGAAACGATCGGGGCGATCACCGCGGACCTGCAGGAGAGCCTCTCCGGGGTGCGCGTCGTGCGCACGTTCGCGCAGGAGCCCGCCCACGCCGAGCGCTTCGCGGAGCTCAACGCGGACAACCAGGACGCGAACATGACGACGGTCAAGCTGAACGCGGCCTACTTCCCGAGCGTCGAACTGCTCTCGGGCCTCGCCGTCGCGGTGATCGTCGTCTACGGGGGCCTACAGGCAGTCAACGGCCACATCACGGTCGGCACCGTGATCGCCTTCGTCGCCGCCCTCGCGAACCTGTTCGAACCGATCCAGCAGCTCTCCCAGCTGTATGCGACCTACCAGTCGGGGATGGCGGCGCTCGAGAAGATCTTCCAGCTGCTCGACGTGAAGCCCGACTTGACCGACCGCCCGGGCGCGTTCGAGCTCGAGCGGATCCGCGGCGAGGTGCGCTTCGAGGACGTCTCCTTCGCCTACGCCAAGCGGCGCGGCGAGCAGGAGGGCGATGAGACGGTGCTCGCGCTCGAGCACGTCGACCTGACGATCCCGCCCGGGCAGACCGTCGCGCTGGTCGGGGCGACGGGCGCGGGCAAGTCGACGATGGCGAAGCTCGTCGCCCGCTTCTACGACCCCACGACCGGCCGCGTGCTCGTCGACGGGCACGACCTGCGCGACGTCTCGAGCAGCTCGCTGCGCTCGCAGATGGGGATCGTGCCCCAGGAGGCGTTCCTGTTCGCGGGCACAGTCGGCGAGAACATCGCCTTCGGGCGGCCCGGAGCCTCGGGCGATCAGATCCGCGCGGCCGCCGCGGCCGTAGGAGCCGAGGACTTCATCTCGGAGCTCGCGCACGGCTACGACACCGAGGTCGGCGAGCGCGGCGCCCAGCTCTCGGCCGGGCAGCGCCAGCTGATCGCCTTTGCGCGCGCGCTGATCGCGGACCCCCGGATCCTCGTCCTCGACGAGGCGACCTCGAACGTCGACATCCACTCGGAGGCGCGGATCGAGCAGGGCCTGCGCCGGCTGCTCGCGGGCCGCACCGCGATCGTGATCGCCCACCGCCTCTCGACGATCCGCCAGGCGGGCCGGATCGTCGTGCTCGAGCACGGCCACATCGCCGAGCAGGGCACCCACGACGAGCTGATCGCCGCCGAGGGCCGCTACTACGAGCTGTACCGCGACTGGTCGACGCAGGCCGCGGCCTGAGCGGCTCCCTTCGAGCGAGCCCACCCTGACAGCCCCGCGCGGGCTTCAAGCGGGGTTTTCCACAAGCGCCTCGCAGCTTCGCCGCCGACTTCGCGCGAGGCCCCGCAGACCTGCCCCCGAACGCCCCCGCGGCGGCTCCAGCCGTGCTCTATTGGTCAGCAGTGGACACAAGAGAACAGGACAGGGGGTAAAGGGCAATGCGCAGACCACTTCTCTCCAAGCTGGCGCTCGCCGCGGTCGCCGTCGCGAGCGGCGCCCTCGCGCTGCCGGTCACGGCCGCCGCGTCCGGCGTCAGCGTGATCGACACCGCGAGCGGATCGACGCCGAGCGGCCTCGCGGAAAGCCTCGTCGGGGGCGGCGTCTCGATCTCCAACGTGGCCTTCACCGGCTCGCCACGCTCGGCCGGCTCGTTCACGGCGGGCTCGTCGAGCGTCGGCTTCGAACGCGGGATCGTGATGAGCTCCGGGAAGGTCCAGACCTACCCCGAAGACGAACCGTGCTCGCGGGGCGTCGAGGGCCCGAACACCTGTTACGAGGCGAGCGGCGAAAAAGCCGCGGGACCGAGCGGCTGGGAGAACGCGACGAGCTTCGAACTGCCGGGCGACGAAGCGCTCAGCACGCTCTCCGGGTTCCCCACCTTCGACGCCTCGGTGCTCGAATTCGACTTCGTGCCCCAGCACCCGACGGTGCAGTTCAGCTACGTCTTCTCCTCGGACGAGTACAGCGACTACTCCAACACGCCGTACAACGACGTGTTCGCGTTCTACGTCAACGGCTCCAACTGCGCGCTCGTGCCGGGCAGCGGCGAACCGGTCGCGGTCAACACGATCAACAACGGCAACGACCAGGAAGGCGCCGACGCGACCCCGCACCACCCGGAACTGTTCCGCGACAACGTGCGGCCCGAACCGTCGATCGCCAGCCAGATGGACGGGCTGACGACGATGCTGACCTGCACAGCCGGGGTCAACCCGGGGCAGAGCAACCACATGCGCCTGGCGATCTCCGACGCGAGCGACCCGATCTTCGACTCCGCGGTCTTCATCGCCTCCGACAGCCTCGTCAGCGGCACCCAGATCGCCACGCAGCTGACCGGCGGCGGCAACAGCGGCGAGAAGATCTCCGTGAAACCGGGGACCGCGGTCACCGATCACGGGCTGCTGAGCGGAGCCGGCGCCGCGGGAGCGACCGGGACCGTCACCTACAAGGTCTACGCGGACCCGTCTTGCACGACTTTGCACGCCACGGCGGGCACCGTCCCGATCGCGGGCGGCACCGCGCCTCCGTCTAACCCGCAGACCCTGCCGGCCGGCACGTGGTACTGGCAGGCCTCCTACAGCGGCGACGCCTCGAACAACGCCTCGCTCAGCGAATGCGGCGCGGAGGTCGAGACGGTCACCCCCGAAGCCGAAGAAGAAGCCGGCGGCGAAGCCGATCCGACGACGATCGTCACGCAGCTCTCCGGCGGCGGCAAATCGGCCGGCACGCTGAGCGTGCCAGCCGGGACCGCGGTCAGCGATCTCGCGACGCTCAAAGGCAGCAACGTCCCCGAGGCGGGCGGGACCGTGAGCTACTCCGTCTACTCCGACGCGGCCTGCACGAGCCTCGTCGCGAGCGCCGGCTCGGTAACGGTCAACGCCGGCGTCGCCGGTGCCTCGCAGGCCGTGACGCTTTCGGCCGGCACCTACTACTGGCAGGCCGCCTACGGCGGCGACCCCGAAAACCTGCCGTCGAAGAGCGCGTGCGGGACGGAGGTCGAGATCGTCTCCGGTGAAGAACAGGCCCACGAAGGGCCCGAATTCGGCCGCTGTGAGAAGGTTGCCAAGGGCACCGGCCAGTACAGCTCATCCTCATGCACGGTCGCCGGCGGCACGAAGTCCTACCGCTGGACGCCGGGCGTCGAAAAGCCCCACATCGCGATCACGGGCAAGGCCGCGAAGCTCGAGACCGCCGCCGGCCTGAAGGTGGCCTGCAAAGCGGTCTCCGGCGCCGGGGCCTACACGGGCACGACGACGGTCGGCAACGTGTCGCTCGTCTTCACCGGCTGCACGCTCGGCAAGGCGACGTGCGGCACACCCGGCGCGGCGCCGGGCGAAGTCGCGGCCGCGACCCTCGCGGGTGAGCTGGGCGTCATCTCGCTCGGCGAAACGCAGGCGCAGAACGCGATCGGGCTGCTGCTGCACCGCGCGGCCGGCCCCGGGGCGATCGCGACCGTCTCCTGCGGCGCGAGCACCGTCGGCGTCCGCGGCTCGGTGATCGTCGCGGTGAAGACGGGCAAGCCAGCCACCAGCGCGAAACTCCACTTCGCGATCCAAAGCGCCGGGCACCAGCAGCCCGAAGCACTGCTCGGCGGGCCGCCGCAAGTGCTCGAAGCGAGTCTCGGCGGAGCGGGCTACCAGCAGGCGAGCCTGCGGGCGACGATGACCGCGACGAGCGAAGAAGCGGTCGAGGTCAACCCGGTCCTCTGAGCAGCGCCGATGCGGCACGCGGCGGGCGCCCCGGGTGGCGCCCGCCGCGCCGCAGCGCACGCCTACCCGCCGGTGACGCCCCAGACGACGAGCGAGACCCCGAGCACGAGCGCTAGGCCCGGGAGCAGCTTCGCGGCCTGGGAGTAGCGCTGCCACGCGAGCGCCAGCACGATCAAGACGACGCCCGCGCCCGCTTCGATCGGATGCATCGCACTCCGCCTACGTCGCTACAGCGCGGCCCGCGAACCCCGCCCGCGGACGGCGGCGAGACGCCCGCGCCACAGCCGCAGGCCGTCCTCGGCGGGTTCGGTGCGGCCGACGAAGTCCAGCAGCTCTTCAAGGAAGCGCTCCGGCTCGTCGAGCTGCGGGAAGTGCCCCGAGCGCTCGAGCACCGCGAGCTCGGTCGCGGGAAGGGCCTCGTGGGTGGCGTGCGCGTGCGAGACGGGGATGATCGAGTCGTGCTGCCCCCAGATCAGCAGCATCGGCACGTGCTCGGCCAGGTAGAGGCGGTTGGCCGCGTTCACGCGCTGGCCGCCGTGATCGACGACGCTGCGCAGCGTGTGCAGGAAAGCCGCCCGGCTCTCGCCGTCCCCGAGCGTCGCGTGTCCGCGCGCCATCTGTTCGAGATCGGTGCCGAGCCGCAGCCCGACGCGGCCGAGCAGCCCGCCGATCTTCGCTCCCGCGTCGAGCAGCCGCGAGGCGGCCAGCAGCGGCAGCACCAGCTCCGAGCCCGGCAGGGTCGCCGCCCGCAGCAGCGCGCTGACCTCGCGGCCTAGCCCGCCGCTGTCGACGAGCACGATCCGCTCGCACATCTCCGGGAACTGGTAGGCGAACTGCATCGCCACGCCGCCGCCGAGGGAGTGCCCGACGACGGTCGCACGGGTGTGCCCGAGGGTCAGCAGCAGGTCGCGCAGCGTGCTCGCGTGCGCGCCTAGCGAGTAGTCGGTGCGGGCGCGGTGGGACTCGCCGTGTCCGGCGAGATCCGGGGCCAGCACCGTGGCCTCGCGCGCGAGGCCGGGGGTGACGCGCTCCCAGACGGACGAGTCCGAGGTGATGCCGTGGATCAGCAGCAGCACCTCAGGAGCGGTGCCCGCCTTGCGGTAGGCGATCCGCTCGCCGTGGAGCGTCAGATGGCTGACATCGCTTTCGATCAGGCGCATCGGGCACTCCAGCGTACCGCCGCGGGCAGCCGGACCCGCTCTCAGCTCACGACGGCGCGACCGACGATCAGCGAGGAGACGTGCGGCGGGACCCCTCGCCAGCTGACGTCTTCGTGCTCGGCGTCATAGCCCGCCGCCCGGATCGAGGCGATCGTGTCGCGGTTGCAGCGGCAGCCCGCGGCGAGACGCCGCCACGGGGCCTCCAGGCGGTCCTGCCAGCGGGCAACCCCCGGCGAGTGCGAGCGGACGTGCTCGATGAAGAGCAGCTGACCGCCGGGGCGCAGCACGCGCGCGATCTCCGCGAGCGCCCGGTCGGGGAAGTCGACGGTGCAGAGAACGAGCGTCGAGACGGCGGTGTCTAGCGAGTCGTCGGGCAGCGGGATCGATTCCGCGCTCGCGTCGATCGTGCGGGCGGCGCGGCCGCTCGAGGCGAGGCGGCGCTCCAGGCGGCGGCGCATCGGCTCATACGGCTCGGCAAGGATCAGCTCGGGAAGATCCTCGGGGTAGAGGTCGACGTTGGCGCCCGTCCCCGCCCCGATCTCGAGCGTGCTGCCGCTCGCCTGCGCGACCAGCTCACGGCGGCGCTCGCGCATCCCCAGCCGCTCTCCCTTCGCCATGATCCGGTCGTAGACCGCCGCGAATACGCGATCCCACGCGTGCTCGCCGTGGACGACTCCCGATGACTGGGACGCTCCGCTCATCAGGCGCAAAGGTAGCGCCATCGAGCACGAGCATGCAACGCCGGGGCCCTACTCGGCCGCGTTCGCGGCGCTCGCGGCGGCCGCTCGGGCGCGCGCGGGGGCGCTCGCCTGGCGCGCGGCGGCGCGCTCGCTGCGGATCACGAACAGGACCGCCGCCGGGAGGACGCTCGCAAGCACGCCGTAGCGGACGGCCGGGATCTCCGCGTCGCTGCCCGCCCCGATCGCGTGGGCGAGCGAGAGCACGTAGGCGAAGACCGTGAAGCGATGCAGCTGGCGCCAGCGCCGCGCCCCGATCCGCCGCCGCACGTAGAAGGTCAGGGCGAGCGCCGCGATCGCGTACCCCGCGACGATCCCGATGCCCGTGTAGAGCGCCCGGTAGGGCGTCATGAACGGCACCAGGATCCCGACCGGGCCGGGCGCGATCGTGCGATCGCCGAGCAGCGTGATGCCGTGCACCGCGATCGCGACGAGCGCGACGAGCGCGGTGTGCTCGTGCAGGCCGAGCAAGCGCTTCTTCAGCCCCGGCCGGCGCAGCAGGCCGGAGGCCATCAGCAGGCCGATCAGGACCGAGACGGTAACGAGCAGCAGCGCGAGGCCGCCGGCCGCCCTGCTCGCGAGCCACCACGCGTAGTCGAGCGGTTCGCGCCTCACGCGGCGGCCCTCCAGACGCTCACGCTCGAGCGGGCCCGCAAGGGGCCGTGCAGCTCCACGTCGCCGTCGTCGTGGACGCTGAGGCCGCCGTGGCGCTCGAGGATGCGCCGCGCTCCTCCCGGCCCGCTCAGCAGCGCCCACTTCGCGAGCGTCTCCGCCTCGAACGCGCTCGGCCCGACCGCGGTGACCATCAGAAGGCCCGTCCAGGCGGGCAGGCCGGTCGCCGGGTCGAGCAGGTGGTGCGCGATCGAGCCGTCCGCGCGGCGCCACATGCGGCTGTTCAGGCCGGAGGTCGCGATCCCGCCCTCCCCCACCCGCACGTTGTGGACGTGCTCCCCCGTCAGGGGGTGTTCGACCGCGACCTCGTACGGGACCGCGCGCGCGTCGACGCCGCCGATCGCGAGGTCACCCGCGGCGTCGACGACGAAGCGGGAGTGGCCGTCGAGGGTCCGCGCGACGACGTCGGCCGCCATCCCCTTGACGACCCCGCCGCTGTCGATCCGAAGGCCCGGCGGACGCGACACGGTCCCGGCGGCGCGATCGACGTGGATCTCGCGCCAGCGCGAGCCGGTCCGTGCGCCGGCGGGGCGGCGCACGGGGGTGTCGGGAAGCGCCTGCGCGAGCGGGACGGGCACCGCGCCCGCGAGCGAGTCGCGGTAGCCGGCGGCCTCGATCTCGCCGAGCAGCGTCGCGTCGACGAGGCCGCCCGTGAGCGCCGCGGCGCGGATCGCGGCCTGGACCGCCGAGAGCAGCAGCGGACGGCAGCTGACGACGGGCGACGGATCGTCGTTGAGGGCGACCAGCTCGCTGTCGGGACGGAAGCGCGAGAGGCGCTCGTCGCAGGCCTCCAGCCAGCGCCGCGCCCGCTCCGCGGCGTCTGCGGCGCTCGACGTCCCGGACCGGACCGGATCCCCGATCATCAGCCGGAACTCGCAGCCCATGCAGGGGAAGGTGAGGTCGAGCTCGCTCATGAGCTGCGCGTCACCGGCAAGGGGGCTTCGATCACGGGGGCCGCCCCGGAGACGACCGGTCCGCCGGTGACGCTCGTCACGCCCGACGAGCGTCCGGGCGAGCGGATCGTCGTTTCGACGATCACGCGGCGCTTGACCTTGCGAACGAGCACCTGGCGGGGAGCCTGCGCGAGGGCCGGTTTGCCGAGCACGGGGTCGCGCCCGGCGGCGACCCGCTCGGCAAGCAGGATCAGCGTCGCCGCGAACAGGGCGGCCGAGCCGAGCGCGATGCGCAGCATCCCGCCCCGGGAACGCGCGGCGGCGGGCCGGGCGGGGCGCTTGGCGCGTTGCGACGCGCCGTCCCCGCCCGGAGCCACGACGGCGGGGCCGCGCTCGGCGGCCCCCTCCTCCTCCCCGCGCGCGGGCTCAGTCGTCGTGTTCATGCCCTTCGTGGCCTTCGGTTTTGACGCCTTCGCCTGTTTCCGTGCCGCCGCCGGCGCCGCTCGGTTTGGTCGTCGGCGGCGAGGTCGGGGTCGTTTCGGTGCCCGTCCCCGAGCCGCCGGTCGCTCCGCTCGGTTTCGTCGTCGGGGGCGTCCCCGGCGTCGAGCCGCCAGAGCTTTCCGGCGCGCTCGCGCCGCTCGGCTTGGTCGTCGGAGTGCTCGGCGAGGACCCGCCGCCGCTGCCGCCCTTCTCGGGCTTCGCGCC
>Ga0134125_10000279_pt1 | contig 72477 bp, 55 predicted proteins | sample KB31751_FD_96464 | JGI IMG/M metagenome (GOLD analysis project Ga0134125, IMG submission 96464) | Terrestrial soil microbial communities with excess Nitrogen fertilizer from Kellogg Biological Station, Michigan, USA - KB3-175-1 | ecosystem: Environmental > Terrestrial > Soil > Unclassified ... | reverse complement strand
ATGGACGCTGATTTTCTAATAATCCCTGTCACGTTGCTGCGGTTAACCAAGCTTCCGGCCCAATGCTTTTACATCTGTGCAATCTGCGTAATCTGTGGCTAAAGTTCTTTTGTTTTTCATTCGCCGATAAAGTATTCCCGTTCACGGATAGGTTAACTTTACTTCGAGGCCGTGGCGCACTGGGCCGGAATCAAAGGCGACAATCCTCGCGTTCCAGCCCAGATTCAGCACTTCCATTTTCTGGCCGGGGAATCTGCTTTCCAGGTACCACTTCATTTCATGTTCAGACCGGATCGGGTTGTACTCCACCATTTTCTTCCAGTCAGGATGTGCCACCAGTTTTTTGAGATTTGCATCGAACTCCGAATTCTTTTTCTGCGCGTTGATCGTCCTCAGCTTGTCCTTGATGAGTTGTGGGTATTCTTTGATTTTCACCGGCACGGTCACCATATCCACAATCAAAAACTTGCCGTCGGGCTTCAGCACTCGACGAATCTCGTGCAGCAGCGGATCCCAGTCAAGATAGCGAAACGACATGAGGGAAATAGCTACATCAAAAGTCGCCGTCACGAACGGCAATGCCGGTGAATCCACGTGCTTGAACTCTAAATGCTGGTGAGCGCTGTTTCGCCGGCGAGCCTTTTCAAGAATCGCTTCCGATTCGTCCACGCCAGCCCCATAACTTATTCGCGACGCCAAAGCATTCAGCAGAGCCCCATTGCCACAGCCGATATCGAGCACCTTCAAATCTCTTGATTCCGGTAAATGCTTGTTGAGCCATGCCCATTCATCCTGGCGCACGGTGATATCGGTAAACGTAGCATCGTACAACTCAGCAACCTGATTGTATGAAGTGTCACCAGTCGGAGGTTGCGGCTCGAAGCGCCGCATGGTCTCGGCCGGCATCAAGCCTGAAAACTTAACCAATGATGCCGCCAGGCCGTGTGACTTGCGACCTTTGCAACCGATGGTGAAGAGCTTTTCCACGTCGGCTGCGGGTGACGCGTATCGATAATGAGTTTTGCTTTTCGAAAACGTGGTGTACCAGAAAAAGCCGTAGGCCGGGACGTTGAAAGTGCGCGAGAAGTACGGAGCGAACCATCGAGCCGAGCGACAGCAATGAAAGTAGGCAGCCGCGTCGGAGTCGAACGGAATTCTCATCGTTTCCCATTCGTAGGGACTGAACTGCTCGGGAAATGCTACGGTGCCAAACATTGGCCCATACATCCCGGAGTGACCTACAAAGTGGAATTCCTTGATCGTTTTGCCGGCTGTAGCAACTTCGTCGAAGATCGCCAGCACTTCACGCTTGCTTTCGACTGCACGCGCTATGATCTCGTGCGCCGTGCCGACTTCCGCTTTCTCTCGAGCAATCGTATTGGCAACGATAGGAAATTGCTCGCCACCTTTGCGGTAGAGCGTCGTGTAAACAATGATGATGACGCCAGACATGGGAGTTCAGGTCGCAAACAGGAGTTTAGAGTTCAAGCTTCAGCTTGTGTAGTAACCACGGCAACAATCTAAAGATTGAACTCTCAACGCCTGTTATCGCGGCAGAGGCTGTGGAAAGTTTGCCAGCGTGTAAGCGAGCACTGACATCGCAGCGGCATTTTCTGCGAGCTCTCGGGGCACAACTTTGTCGAGCGTATCCGCAGCCGTGTGGTGATAGTCGAAGTAAGTCCTGGTGTCCTGGATAAGGCCGAATGAAGGCACACCGGCTGTGGCAAGAAACGAAATGTCAGTCTCAGTGTCGGTGGCCACTTTTAACAAGCCGGCCCCTGAGCTTTGCAGCACGGCAGACATCGGCGCCAGTAGCGGCAGAACTTCAGGCTTCGTTTTGCATTCAAATCCAAGCGGATGACCGGCGCCTCGATCGGATTCAATCGCGGCAAAGTGGTTGGGAATCTCAGCCTCGTATTCCTTAGCGTAAGTTCGGCCGCCTACGATTCCGTTCTCTTCGTTCATCCAGGCAATGAATCGAATCGTGCGCTTCGGTTTCAATTTCAACTGCTTGATTAACTGAAGCGTCTGCATGGCGACGACTACTCCAGCGCCATCGTCAATAGCCCCGGTACCCAGGTCCCACGAATCGAGATGACCGGAAACAATAATGACCTGCTCCGGATGCTCGCTTCCTTTCAAGTCCGCAATGACATTGTAGCTAACTGCATCGGGAAGCTCCTTCGGCGTTAACAACAATTGCATGCGCACCGGTCCCTGCGCAGCGAGACGCGCGATCAAATCACCGTCTTCGGCTGCTACTGCTGCGGCGGGAATCTTTGGTGCGTCCTCCTCGTAACGAAGCGAGCCTGTGTGTGGCAGTCGAAACTCAGCGCCTCCGGAGGAGCGATTGAGCGCAGCTACGGCGCCCAGTCGAGCCGCCGCACTCGCGCCCAGCCCGCGATAAATAACGACTTGTCCGTAAGCCTCGCCTCCATAACCCTGGGCAGACATTTCACGATCGTAGCGCGCATTGAAGAGGACAATTTTGCCCGCAACTTTTTCTTTGCCGAGCGCCTTGAGTTCGTCGAAAGTGTTGACGACGACGACTTCGGCGTTGATTCCTTCGGGCGCGGTCGCAACGCTGCCGCCAAGCGCGGTTAAGAAAATCTTTTGAGTAGTTCCGGCTGCCTGACCAGGATATTTGGTGAGCGAGCCGGTCTCCTCGCCGCGGACCCAATGCGGCACCATGAGCTTTTCGAGTTTTACATCGCAGCCGAGGCGCTTCATTTCTTTGGCTACGTAATCGACCGCGGCTTCTGCTTGCGGCGAACCGCTGAGTCGCGGACCAATGCTGTCGGTCAAGTGCGCCAGTTGGCGATAAGCATAGTCACTCGCAAGCGCGGCTTGTTGGAGTTGCTTCAGCTCAGCAGTGAGCTGCGCTGGGTAAACAATTGCGGGTGTCGCATCCGTTCGGCGTTGCGGTAATGACGATGACGATGCCAGCAGCAGCAAAGCAAAGGCAAGGACGTAGGTTGTATTCAGCCGGCGCGATCGAATTAAAGTAAACATAGTTATTGTTACCGAAAACCATTAGCCGCAGATTACGCAGATGACACAGATTCAAACCCAAAGAGCGAGCCTTGTAGTTAGCCAGTCTAAACGCTTAATCGGTGTAATCTGCGTAATCTGCGGCAAAATCCTAAGTTAGGTAAGACTCATCGGTTTTGGATTCTTAGGATCCTGCGTGTAGTCGTAGAAGCCGCGTCCCGATTTGCGACCGTACAAGCCAGCCAACACCATTCGCTTAAGTAGCGGCGGCGGCGCAAAACGTTTCTCGCGAAACTCATTGAACATGATTTCTGCGATGTAGTAAGTCGTATCCAATCCAACAAAGTCCCCCAACGTAAACGGACCCATCGGATAACCACAGCCGAGTTTCATCGCATTGTCGATGTCGACAATCGAGCCAACACCTTCTTCCAGAGCTCGAATCGCATCCAGCATGTAGGGAACCAGCAGCCGGTTGACAATGAAACCAGTCTTGTCTCCGGCGCGCACAGGTGTCTTACCCAGCTTGGCGCCAAACTCGATTGCTTGTTCATAGACGGCTTCATCGGTGAGAATCGTGCGAATCACTTCCACAAGCTTCATCAACGGGACCGGGTTGAAGAAATGCATGCCGATGAAACGCTTCTGTCGCTCAGCGGATGTTGCTGTCATCATTTCAGTGATCGAAATTGAAGACGTGTTCGAAGCGAAGATCGTCTCCGGCTTACAAAGCCTATCAAGCTCCGCGTAGGTCTGACGCTTCTCTTCGAGGTTTTCAATAATGGCTTCGATGATAATGTCGCAATCCGCCAACGCCTCGAATGTAGTTGTGCCCGATAAGCGGCCGCGGATCTCCGTCTGTTGCTCGGCGGTGATGGTTCCTTTTTCAGCAAAGCGGGACAGGGATTTCTCAATGCCGGCGAAGCCACGTTGGATCAAGTCGTCCGACACTTCGCGAACCACTGTCTCGAAACCGCCGCTCGCTGCTACCTGAGCAATGCCGGATCCCATCAATCCACATCCGAGCACGCCTACCTTCTTAATTTCCATTGCTTATTTTTCTCCCAAATCAATTTGTTTTTGAAAACGTCTTAAGCCAATCGTTGTAGTCCTGTGTCCATACCGTGAACTCTTTGGAAAGCTCGAGTCGCCGTTCATCGGGTTTCGCGGCGGCCTGAGGTGTTGGAGCGGACAGCTTTGCGCGCTGGAGCAAGTCACTCAGCTTGCGTCTCAGCTGGTCGGACTTTATATCAGGCGCCTGAGTGTTTTCGAGTGCAGCCACGGCCGAATCGACACCACTGGCGTCACCCTTGATGGCACTCTCGAAAACCTCTTGCGAGTCATTCATGATTTGAAAAAATTTTTGAAACGGTGCGTCTTTGCTGTCAGGAGCCGGCGTCGCAGCCTCTGCTTGAGCAATCGGGAGTGGATCGTTGAAATGCTGGACGATTCGCGCAAAGCTGATTAGCACAATCGCGATCGCGGCGCATTGAACGACACGCCAAAAGATTGTCATGCTTGACTGGTCGCCCGGACGACGATAACCAACCAACAGCGCCAGCGCAGCGCCCGAAAACAACCCGCCCAGATGCGCGGCGTTGCCAATAAAGCGTTGGCCAACAAAGCCAATGAAGAGGTTGAGCACGATGACCGGTAACAGACCGGTGCCAAATGCCCGCTTGAATCCCTCGGGAAGTTCGTTCCGAAACTTGATCCCGAAAACGAAAAGCACTCCGACGAGACCAAAGAGCGCTCCGGATGCGCCCGCTGAAGGCACGTCCTGGGTTTTGAAAATAAATCGTCCGAACACGCCAAGATTCGTGTCAGGCGAAAGCAGAGTGAAGTAGCTCGCGGCGACGCCCGCAATACCCGTCGCAACGTAGAAGAAAACAAATTTTGCCGAACCATAGAGCTTTTCCACATAAGGGCCAAGCATCCACAGGCTATACATGTTGACGGCCAAATGCAGAACGTCGATGTGGACAAACATCGGCGTTACAAAACGCCACCATTGGTGAGGCTGCTGGTCAATAAGCAGATTGAGCTTGGCGCCATACGCCAATAACACGGGGGTCGGAAACACCCACAAGGCCTTTCCGGTCATGCCGCTCGAGTGCCACATCAGCAGGAACACGAAAAAGTTGGCTATCAGAATCGCGATGGTGAAGAGATAGGGCCGGTTCAAAACCGATCTAGCGAAACGGAGAGTCTCGTGATCGTAAACTACTTTTGGTTCTTCGCGCGCTGATGAGGCGGCGGGTGATACCAGGGCTCCGCAAACAGCACAGGCATCCTGCCCGGCCCCGACGATAGCCCCGCAACTACGACAAACGCTGGGGCCTGTCCTGGGGGGCGGGTTTGGTTTTCGATCGAACAAGTTAAGTGTTTATGAAAACAGAAAACCGAAAACAGAAAGACTATCCGCAGATTACCCGGATTTCACAGATGTTTTTGTCGCTCGATTTAACGTTAAGGGTACAAGCGAAAGTTAGCAAAGAGCTGCGATCAAATCACTAACAATCCCTGCGAATCTACGTTGGTCAGTAAGTCATCTGCCCACGCCGCTTTTACAGCTGTGCAATCTGCGTAATCTGCGGATAGTACTTTCTAAACGTTTGCTGCTTGCGAGCTGCCGGTCCCAAATCCCTCCAGCAAACTTACGAGATCGTCGGCGTGCTCTTCTTCAACCGCCAGGATGCCTTCGAGCATGCGCCTGGTGGTCGAATCATCGTTGCCGAGATAGGCAATCATTTCGCGATAGCTATCGATGGCGATGCGCTCGGCGACCAGGTCTTCCTTGATCATGTCGATCAATGTCTCGCCCTCGACATACTCTGCATGGCTGCGAGTTAGTAGTCCTTCCGGCGAAAAATTCGGCGCTCCCCCAAGCTGCACAATACGTCCGGCAATCTCATCAGCATGACCCTGCTCTTCGTTTGCATGCTGGAGAAATTCAGCTGCCACACCTTCAGCGTTTATTCCCGTTGCCATGAAGAAGTGCCGCTTGTATCGCAAGACACACACGATCTCGGTTGCCAGGGCTTCGTTGAGAATCTTGATGACGGTTTCACGGTCCGCTAAATAGCCTTCGGTGACGGCGCCGTTCTCAATGTGCTTGCGGGCGCGTTCGCGCAGGGTTTGGATATCAGTCAAAAATGGTTTATCAGCCACAGTGGGCCTCCTTGAAAAGAAGATTTCTTTGGGGGTTAAGCGATATTACTCGCGGGTCAGAGGCTAACGCAAACGCCGATTCAACCCTGCTAACAGGCGTTCAGAGTTCAATCTTTAGATTGCGATGGAATGGGAACCACAAACTGAAGTTTGAACTCTAAACGCCTGCTATTCAGCCGTCACTTTTCCGTCCACTTTGATCTCGCGTGACGCGCTGGGGTCCTTAGTTACTTCCACGGGGGCGCGCCAAACGAGTGTCTTGATGCGGCAAGTGCCGGTGTTGTCTTCGCGACAGTAGACAAACGAGAACTGGACTCGCAATTCAGCTGTGCCGGGCTCGAATGATTGGATGTGCAACCGTAGCGGCAGCTTCGGATTCTTTACCGATTGACTGACGGAGCGCTCGGACGAATTGGAATCGTTAACAAGGCTAATCTGCTTGCCTCCACTTTCAACCGAGACTCGATAACGCTGAGGCGCTGCAGCATTGAGGTGATACCCCGAAGGCAGCTCAAGATTTATTAGCAGCGAACCCTTGCTGTTGGCGCTCAACTTTTGCAGATTAAGTTTGATTTCTTCCGAGTTGACGCCTTCCTCATTTTCCGTCATGGCGGCTGTGGCCATCGCCGGTGGCTCGAGGCCATTGAGACGTAGTGTCCGAGTTTCCTTCGAGCTCAAATCAATTACTCGAATTGCGTGATTGTTGGTGTCGGCGACATAGAGTTTGCCATTCGCCACACTCAAGCCGCCTGGCTCATAGAATGACGGCGTGCCCCCATCGTTCTGGCCGGGCTTTCCAGTACCTCGAAAACTCGTGACTATTCGCGTTTTGGGATCGAGCTCTTTGATCTTGTGATTGTAGGTGTCGGCGATCAGCAGCTTTGAGCCATAACTGACAATTCCGAGAGGATGTTGCAGTCGCACCCCATCGCCTGAGCCATCCTTGTCTCCAAACTCGAAGAGATCACCACCCACGAGCGTGGTGACCTGCTTCTTATTCAAGTCGATAGCACGAATGATGTTTGCTTCGCTATCAGCTGTGTAGAGATTCACGCCGTCGGTTGTGATCCCCGAAGGCTGAGCGAAACCAGCTGCTAACAACTCGCCATCCTGGCGGGCTTCATTGCCGGAGCCAGCGAAAGTTGAAGTTATGTTTTTGTCGAGATCAAGCTGCCAAATCTGATGAGGCCCAGCCATGGCAATGTAAAGCGTGCGGCCTATTAACTGCAGGTCCCATGGCGAGTTCAGACCAACGGTCAATGCCTCTCCGGTCTTGAAGTAATCGTGAGATTGTTTGCCGGTGCCTGCCGCCGTCTGCACGTTGCGGCTCTTGAGATCGAGCCGGCGGATAAGATGATTTTCTGTGTCGGCTACATAAAGCGAGTCGCCGTCGAGCGCCATGCCTTGCGGCCGATAGAATTTTGCCGTTGCAAAACTTCCATCCGTCGAACCTGGTTCTCCGGTTCCGGCGACATCCAGCAGGGAACCGTCGAGTTTCGTGATGACGATGCGGTTGTGGTCTGAGTCGGCTATGAAGAGCCGTTCGCCTTTGCCGTCGGCCAATACTTTTCCGGGGAACGAAAGCGGCAAAGCCCCGACTTTGGCACGTTCGAGTGCGAGCTTCAAAGGCTCCTCGTTGAGCTCTCCACGCTTGCGAAACTCCTCGATCGTTTTCGACACGGCTTGATCAATAACATCGTAATTACCTTCGCCAGAGACACCGCCAATGATGTACCCAGCCGGATCGATCAAGACTTGCGTGGGCCAGGCATTCACGGTGTAGCTTCGCCAAACTTTGAAGTCGGCATCGTTGTAGACGGGGTGTTCGATCTCGTAGCGGAGAATAATGCGTCGGATGTTTTCTGTTTCTTTCTCGTTCTCGAATTTGGCTGAGTGAACACCGATGACAACGAGTTGGTTTGGGTACTTCTGCTCGAGGCGCTTCAGATCAGGGATGATGTGAATGCAGTTTATGCAGCCATACGTCCAGAAATCCAGCAGGACGACTTTGCCTTTAAGGGCTGCGAGCGAGAGCGGTTTATCTGTGTTCAGCCAACCTCGACCTCCGGTAATCTCCGGCGCTCGCACGCGCGCCTTGTCTTGAAGTGACATATGAGAACCTCTGAAACTATTAGGCTGATGAGCCTGAATAGTCACGTCTCCAAAATGGAAAGAAGAAAGCATGCACGCAAACACGATTACGAGTGCAAAGATCTTCATTTGTTTGGATAATCCCTTCCTACCGCCATCCAAGTCGTCTCCTTCTCACCCGGGTGACGGCGATCACTGTCCTAACCATTTCAAGGGTTTCTTTCCCCGCCCGGGAACTAAATCGTTCAAACGGTTAAAGGATCTCTCGAAAAAGCTCTCACCCGGTTGAAACCGGGTGAGAATGAGACGGCTTGAAGTCTATTCGAAACGCTCAAACATTAGACTTGGTTTCCTCGCCGAGCGCGGTGTCAACGCGATCAATCGCTCGACGCAAATGGGGAATCGTGATCGATCCTCCAACTACCAGGGCCACGTTGAAGGCGTCGAGAAACTCCGCGCGCGTCACACCAACGCCGGCGCATTGTTTGATGTGGTATGTGATGCAATCGTCGCAACGCAAAACGATCGACGCTGTTAAGCCCATCAACTCCTTGGTGCGCTTGTCCAGCGCGCCTTCCTCGTAAGCTTGTGTGTCGAGAGCAAAGAATCGCTTAATTCCGAGGTGATTACTACCCAGCAAGCGCTCGTTCATTTCTGCTCGATACCGATCAAATTCATCCATGGATGACCCCTTTGCGCCGGACGCGATATGACAGACGCTCCCCGCTGCATTAGTCGCGAGAATCTCTTGAACCTTACAAACGATTCTAGCTTGAGCGTAGATAGGTAACAAAACAGAAGAGCCACGGGCTTGGCCCCGTGGAGAAATCGTGGGGAAATCGTGGAGAAATCCGTGGGGAAATCACGCGCGACTGCTACAAAAATCATTGATCCCTTCACGATGATGCCACGGGCTTGCCCCGTGGAGATTCACGCGCGGCCGCTACAAAAAATGATTGGTTCCCTTCATGATGATGCCACGGGCTTGCCCCGTGGAGAATCACGTTAGAGCTCGGTTCGAAGGATTGACTCCTGGCTGTTAGCGTGAAGTACCACGGCGCCAGGCCGTGGCATCCCCTCGAGATGGGAACTCTCTTCGAGTAGCTGCCAGCGTGAGGTACCACGGCGCCAGGCCGTGGCATCCCCTCGAGATGGGAACTCTCTTCGAGTAGCTGCCAGCGTGAGGTACCACGGCGCCAGGCCGTGGCATCCCCTTGAGAAAGGAACTCTCTTCGAGTAGCTACCAGCGTAAATGACCACGGCGCCAGGCCGTGGCATTGTGCTTGAGAAAGGAACTCTCTTCGTGTAGCTACCAGCGTAATTGACCACGGCGCAAGGCCGTGGCATCGCCTTGAGATAAGAACTCTCTTCGTGTAGCTACCAGCGTAAATGACCACGGCGCAAGGCCGTGGCATTCTCACGCGAACCAAGGCAACGTTTCCTCCGAAAGGCTATAATCGACGCCGACAATGAACGAAGCTCAAGCATCAACAACGCGAGCGGTGCGAGTATTAACCGTCGGACAGCGGCGTTTCGGCATCTTCGACGAAGAAATCGATACCATTGTCGGTTGGCGGCCTCCGACACCGCTGCCCAATGCTCCAGCCGGCATCCTGGGCGTCGTCTGTGTTCGCAGCCGCATGTTGACCTTAATAGCAGTGAACTTATTGCTGGATACTGGAGCGGATGCCGGAAAGAAGATTGTTGCTCTCCGCGGCGAAGAACAAATCGGTCTCGCAGTCAGTGAAGCCCGTGAACTAATTGACGTCGATTCATCGGAACTGCAATTACCCGATGGCAAAGAAGCGCTCACGCTAGGCGTGATCACAGCTGATGGGCAGCCGCTATCGATCTTGAATTCGAAAAATCTATTTGCTACTGCGATGCGTGGGCGGGAACGGCGCAAGCGTCAATTCTGAAATGCACGAACAATCTTTCAATATTCTTGAGTACTCGGAACTGCTGGCACTAGTCAGACGCGGCGCGCAAACGCCGATGGGATACCAGCGCATCGAGGCACTGCGTCCGTTCGATGACTTTGCGGATCTCACCGCCGCGCTGACGTCCCTTTCAGAATACGTGGCTCTCAAGCAACGAGGTGTCAATTGGTCGCTTTCCGAACTTAACGATCCTGAAGAATCGCTCGCTCGACTACGCATAGCCGGCACAGGACTTGAGCCGCTCGAGATTCTCGAGTTGGCGCGCCTTTGTGAAAGAGCACTGACTGCGCGAGCAGCGGTGCAAGCTGAACGTGAACTGGCGCCGACAATTTGGAGCCAGCTCGCAAGTCTGCCCAGCACTTTGAATAGCCTGGTTGCTCGCGTGCGCAACAAAATTCTTCCGACCGGCGAGTTGGACGATCGCGCCAGCCCGGAACTTGCACGAGTACGTCACGAGATTGGGCGCTTGCGGTCAAACATCACCCGCGCGCTTGAAAACCTGATGCGACGATCTGAAGAAGCGATTCAGGACGAGTTGGTTACCCTTCGCAATGATCGCTTTGTCATTCCAGTCCGTTCGGACCATCGCGGTCGTGTCCAGGGAGTTGCGCATGGCTTCTCCTCGTCCGGCGCAACGGCGTTCATTGAACCGCTCGAAACGATTGAGGCCAACAACGAACTGCAAACACTGCGTGAAGTCGAGCTGCAGGAAATTGCGCGCATCTTGTTCTCGCTTACGGAGGAGCTTCGTGGCCAGCTCGACGCAATCGAGACGGCGGCAGCAGCGATCGCTGAACTTGATTTCATTGGCGCGAAGGCGGCGTTCCATCAACGCTTTGATTGCGTCGTACCGGCGGTGAAAGCGTCGAATGATGAAGCTACATTGGCGTTTATCGATGCTCGCCATCCACTTCTTGAAGAGAACTTGCGAGCTACCGCCGGCGCCGTGGTGCCGGTTTCATTCTCGCTCGGCGATCCGAAGTCCACCATGGTTATTTCGGGCGCCAACGCGGGAGGAAAGACCGTCGTTCTGAAAACGGCAGGCTTGTTGGCCCTGATGGCGTTATCGGGAATGCCCGTGCCGGCTCGTAAAGCGCGCGTGCCTTTTTACAAATCCGTTCTGGCAGACATTGGCGACCATCAATCACTCGCAGCAAATCTTTCGACCTTCACTTCGCATGTCGCAAACATCTCGCGCATGATTGACTTGTGTGAAGCTCCGGCGCTGGTGTTGCTGGACGAAGTTGGCACCGGCACCGATCCGGAAGAAGGTTCTGCGCTTGGCGTAGCGGTCGTCGATCACTTCCGCCGCAACTGCCGCGCGCATGTGATGGCTACAACTCACTATGCCGGATTGAAGATGTACGCCACCAACGATGAAGACGTCCTAAACGCGAGCGTCGAGTTTGATGAAAAGACTTTACGGCCGACTTACAAACTGATCATCGGTCTGGCGGGCTCGTCATCAGGGCTGGAAATTGCTCGCCGCTTCGGCATTCCGGCCGCCATCATCAATAAAGCTAGCGAACAAGTCGCAGAATCATCACGCGCAGCCGTTGAGTACCTGCACCGCATCAAGCGCGACGCAGAAACTGCGGAAGAATTGCGGCAGGCTCTGGAAGAAGAGCGCGCCGCCGTTGCTGAAAAGTTCGCCGGCCTTGAAAGGCAGGCAGCGCGTCGAGAAGACGAGCGTCAGGCTGCATTTGCGCGCGAGCTACAAAGAGCCGTCGCCAATTTCGAAGCGAAGTCGCGCGAGTTGATGGCGACGGTTAATGATAAGGCAGAACGGTCAAGACTCGAGCGCGAGGCTCAAAAGAAAGTTTCCGAGTTGAAACGCGAGGCCCAACAAGCGGTTGCTGCCGGCCAGACTACCGCGCCAGCTGCCGACAAGACCAAAAGCGTTCGCGTGGTCCGCGACGGAGTGGTCCAGGCTGCCGCGTCTAAAGTGGAACCAGAAAATGTGACGCGCACACCGGATGGCAAGCAGTATGTTGTTGCTGAGCCGCGGCCAATCGCGGTTGGCGATCGAGTTCGTTTGCGTTCTTTTGGATCGATAGGAATTGTCGACAGCATTAAAGGTCAGGACGTCGAAGTTCGCGTCAAGTCTGTCCATATGCGCGAGAAGCTTGCGAATTTGGAATTGATGGAAGCGGCGCCGGTTGAGGCTGGGCGAGCGTCGAGGCTACAGGTTTCACGCGGCACTGAAGTAAAGCTTACCAGCGACATCGAAGCTGCGCGTTCAGAAATCAATGTGATTGGACAGACGACGGACCAGGCGGTGGATGCCGTCGATAAATTTCTCGATGCAGCTTTTCTGAACAGCCTGGCGCAATTGCGAATTGTTCATGGCCATGGCACTGGAGCTTTGCGGAAGGCAATTGGAGAGTTTTTGAAGGGTCACCCGCACGTGTCACGCTTTGCAGCTGCCCCGCAGGATCAAGGTGGCAGCGGCGCGACGATCGTCGAGCTCAAGCAGTAAACAAGTTAAAAGTAAAAAGGTAAAAGTAAAAAACATGGTTCTGAAACTTTTGCCTTTTACTTTTAACTTTTTACTTCTTTAGCGACTCTTAAAAACGCGCGGGCGGCATGAGACAGGGTCGCGCCCTTCCGATAAATCAAGTGCAGGCGCCGCTCCAATTTCATTTCGCGTACCGTTAACGCTTTGACCTGGCCGCGCTCAATCTCCGTTCGGGCAGTTAGTCGCGGTACCAATGCCACGCCCATGGCTTGCTCCACGCAGCGCTTGATTGCTTCCAGCGTTGGCAACTCCATCGAAATATTGAGAGGCGTTTTGTATTTCTCGAACGCGCGAATGACACGCTCGCGATAAGGCGACGGCACGTTATGAGCGATGAAAGACTCGGCGCCGAGCTCGCGCACTGACACGATAGTCTTGGCGGCGAGCGGGTGTTCGGGTGCGACGATTAATGCCAGCTCGTCCATCAACACGGGCATCGCGGTTACGGTCGGATCGTTTGGCTTGAAAGACACGATCCCGATTTCAGTCTCGCGTCCGAGAATTTCGGAAGCGATGCGACTGGCAAGGCTGCGCTTCACTTCGATCTTGATGTGAGGATGCCGCGCGCGAAAGACTGGAATCAACGGTAAGAGGTACATCACGGTGTATTCATTGGCGCTGAGAGTCAGCTTGCCGCGATGCAGGTCCTTCAGTTCTTTTAGCGCAGAGTGAGCATGGCGTCTCAGGTTCAGCATCTGCTGAGCGAAATCAAACAGGACACTGCCCGCAGCAGTGAGAGTCCCATCTTTAGAGGAGCGATCGAAGAGTGGCTCACCCAATTCTGATTCGAGCCGCCTGATAGCCTGGCTTACCGCCGGCTGCGTGCGATGCAAAGTCTCGGCAGCTCGCGAAAAGCTCTTCTCCTCAGCGACCGCTACCACCACTTCAAGTTGATTAATATCCATAGTCGAAATCTTTATCCACAGATTACGCAGATTTACACGGATTAAGTTAGACAGATGCGCATCAAGATGACTGTGATTCAACCAACATCCGTGGAATCTGTGGATAGGTTTTGAACGCCTGGACTTATCCTTCCAAAAGCGGAAGTTATCGTATCACGAGACGTTATCTTTTCATAGACATTATAACTTTGACTTTGACGGGCCGCGGCCCTAGCATTCGGGCTTCGTCCACAGGAGGAGAAGAATGTCCGAACAACGAATAGCTATATTCGACACCACGCTGCGTGATGGCGAACAGTCCCCCGGTTGTTCCATGGATCTGGCCGAGAAGGTCCGCATGGCCCGCCAGCTCGAAAGACTGGGCGTGGATATCATCGAGGCGGGATTCCCAATCGCTTCCGAAGGAGATTTCGCCGCCGTTGAAGCGGTCGCCAACGAATGTCGCTCGGTAACCGTCGCGGCGCTTTGCCGGACTTCCGAGATCGATGTACAGCGGGCCGCGGATGCTTTGCGAAATGCCGCTCATCCCAGGATCCACACCTTTGTGGCGACGTCGGACATTCATTTGGAGTACAAGCTGAAGAAGAGCCGTGCTGAAGTGCTCGAGATGACTCGCAAGGCTGTCGCCCTGGCTCGCAGCCACGCGGACGAAGTGGAATTCTCCGCGGAAGACGCCACGCGTAGCGACGTCAATTATCTTTGCGAGGTTCTCGACGTGGCGATTGAAGCGGGCGCCTCGGTCATTAATATTCCTGACACAGTTGGCTACACGATGCCTTCCGAGTTTTCGCGGTTAATCGAAACTGTGCGGGAACGAGTGGTCCGCGATCGTGATGTGGTAATCAGTGTGCATTGCCACAACGACCTTGGGCTCGCAGTGGCCAACACACTGGCAGCAGTGAGTGCCGGCGCGCGACAAGTCGAATGCACGATTAATGGTATTGGTGAAAGAGCAGGGAACGCTTCGCTCGAAGAGATTGTTATGGCAATGAAGGTTCGCGCGGACCGGCTGCCATTTGAAACCGAGATCGACACGCTACAGCTTTATCCAACCAGCCAGTTGCTTTCCTCGATTATTGGTTCTGACGTTCAGCCTAACAAGGCGATTGTCGGACGCAACGCCTTCGCGCACGAAGCCGGCATTCATCAGCACGGCGTGATAAGTAATCCGCTTTGCTATGAAATCATGACGCCTGAATCCGTAGGCGTGCCGACGAACAGCCTCGTGCTGGGTAAGCATTCGGGGAGGCATGCGCTTTCACTTCGTTATGCCGAGCTGGGATATTCATTGCGGTCAGCCGAGCTGGAGACTGCTTATCATCGCTTCACGGAGTTGGCTGATCGCAAGAAGCGAATCTATGATCAGGATTTGATTGCCCTGCTATCATCAGCTGCACGCGCCGATTGGGTTCCGGGAGCAGGGATACGAGAGACAACGCGCGGTGCTGCTGTCTCGGCCTGATTCAATTGAGTGCCGCCAAAGGCGCGCCGTTATTCTTGCTAACACTGTCCCGGGGCGCTGCCCCAGGCTTTGCACTGCGCACCTTTGGCGCTTTGAAGGTTAATGGACAGCCGCGCTGCGGCGAAAAGACATGCAACTGAAAATAACTATCCTTGAAGGCGACGGTATTGGTCCCGAAGTCACTCGTGAAGCAGTAAGAATTCTCCGAACCATCGGCGGAATTTACGGTCACCAGTTCGAGTTTTCCGAACACTTGATTGGCGGCGCCGCGATCAATGCACACGGTTCACCTCTGCCGACCAAAACACTTGATGCCTGTCTCGCGAGCGAAGCTGTATTGCTCGGCGCTGTAGGCTCGCCAGATTTCGACTCGCTTCCCCCCAACAAGCGTCCCGAGGCCGGTTTGCTTCTCCTGCGCCAGGCTCTCGGGGGCTACGCGAATCTGCGCCCGGCGATCTCCTATGACGCAATTACTGCAGCGTCTCCCCTGCGTCCGGAGATCGTCGCAGGCGCAGATATTTTGATTGTGAGGGAGTTGCTGGGCGGCTTGTACTTTGGCGAACCGCGCTCCGTCATTCATGACAATGGCGAGTCGTGCGCAATGAATACGATGCGTTATTCGACTACCGAGATAGAGCGAGTGGCTCGAATCGCTTTTGCAGCTGCTGCCAAGCGGCGGCGCAAAGTTACTTCAGTAGATAAAGCCAACGTGCTCGAGACGTCTCAGCTCTGGCGGCAAACTGTGACGCGAGTGGCTCTGGACTATCCGGAAGTCACGCTGGACCATCTCTATGTGGACGCCTGTGCGATGCATTTGATTACGAATCCGCGGCGCTTTGACGTGATCCTGACGGAAAATTTGTTCGGCGACATTCTTTCCGATGAAGCGGCTGTGATTACCGGCTCGTTGGGAATGTTGGGCTCGGCGAGCATCGGCGGAGAAGTAGGATTATTCGAGCCTGTGCACGGATCGGCGCCGGACATTGCCGGCAAAGGAATAGCTAATCCGTTTGGTGCGATTGCTTCAGCGGCTTTGTTACTGCGTTACAGCGGCGGCTTGGAGCAGGAAGCTGACACTATCGAGGAGGCGATTCGCGCGGTATTAAAAGCCGGGTTCAGGACGAAAGATATTATGACTGGCGAGCGCGGTTTTCTGGCGGCGACTTCCGAAATTGGCAGGTTGGTCTCGGAGGCGATCACGGAAATTGCCGACCGCCGCCACGCGTATCATGCTGTATGAAGTTGTGCTGTTCCTGGTTCTTGGTTCTTGGTACTTTGTTCTTTGTGCTTGAGTTTGTGGATGCTTGCGTCGTATTTTCAATGCGGTCGACAATGCAGATTTACAATCTTGATTGAAGGTAGATTTCGAATTGGGAGACCAGGAGCAAAAGAGGTTTCGAATTAGGAGACCAGGAGCATAAGTTTGCATTCAACCAGTGTTGCCCGAAAAGTCTTAAATCCCACCTGCGGCAGCTGGTGGATAGTTCAAGTTCGACCTACAAAGAGAGGTTAGGATTGGTCCTTTTAATCCCCTCAGCGGCAGCTGAGGGATCTTTCAAATGCCGCCGCCTCGCGTGCAATCTACGGCGGAACCAGGCAGGACTTAAACCATCCACCTGCTCCCGCAGGTGGGATTCAGTAAACAGCGACAGCAAACATTGGTAGGCTGGACCTGAAGTAACCACCAGCTGCCGCAGGTGGGATTTAAGACTCGGTGGCGGCTCCCACTTCTTCGTTGCTCACTTTCGCGCAAAGCCCATTCAACCACAAAGAACCAAGCACAAAGAACAAACCTGATTGCTGATTGCTGATTACTGATTACTGATTGCTGATTACTGACTACTGATTACTGACTACTGATTACTACCCTAATGCCCACTCTTTTTGACAAGCTTTGGTCTGCCCACCTGGTTCGAGAGCCCAAAGATCAACCCGCGCTGCTTTACATCGATTTACATCTCGTCCACGAAGTCACTTCGCCCCAGGCGTTTGAGGGACTGCGAGGCGCCGGTCGTCGTGTCCGCCGTCCGGACCTGACTGTGGCCACGGTTGATCACAACGTCCCAACCACGGCTCGCCACCTCCCAATCGCGGATCCTGTTGCTGCAAACCAAATCGAAACCCTGCGACAGAATTGCGCCGAGTTTGAGGTTCGACTCTTCGACATCAGCTCACCTGAACAAGGCATCGTGCACGTCATCGGCCCGGAGTTAGGTTTGACGCAACCGGGGATGACGATTGTTTGCGGCGATAGTCACACCAGCACGCACGGCGCATTTGGAGCGCTAGCCTTCGGCATCGGCACCAGCGAAGTCGAACATGTGCTCGCGACTCAATGTCTGCCGCAAAACAAGCCTCGCACGATGTTGATCGAGACAATCGGAAACTTGCCTACAGGTGTGACAGCAAAAGACCTGGCGCTTCATATTATCGGCCGGATTGGAACCGACGGGGCCGGCGGCCATGTCATTGAATATGCAGGCGACGCAGTCAGATCACTGTCGATGGAAGGACGGATGACACTCTGCAATATGAGTATCGAGTCCGGGGCGCGCGCGGGAATGATTGCTCCGGACGATTCGACTTTTGCTTACCTGAAGGGGCGACGCTTTGCGCCAGCAGGTTCAGCGTGGGAAAGCGCAGTTGATTATTGGCGGACACTCGTATCGGATGAAGGAGCGAGATTTGACCGTCGTGTCGAAGTCGATGTCTCGAGTCTTGAGCCTCATGTAACTTGGGGCACCAGCCCGGGCATGGTGGCTCCGATTAGCGGCCGCGTTCCCGATCCGGAACTTATCAACGACGAAACCGACCGGCACGCTGCCGAGCGAGCGCTCGAATACATGGCGCTGACACCGCTAACACGCATCGAAGAGATTCCCATCAACCGCGTCTTCATCGGCTCGTGCACGAATGCGCGCATTGAAGACTTGCGTGACGCCGCCAGGATTGCGCGTGGCTATCGAGTTAGCGAAGCAGTACATGCGATGGTTGTGCCCGGCTCATATGCCGTCAAACAAGCTGCGGAAGCCGAGGGCCTCGATCAGGTTTTTCTTTCCGCCGGATTTGAATGGCGCGACGCCGGCTGTTCAATGTGCCTCGGTATGAACTCCGATATTTTGCAGCCGGGTGAGCGCTGTGCCTCGACCAGTAATCGTAATTTTGAAGGCCGCCAGGGCCGCGGCGGCCGCACCCACTTGGTCAGTCCAGCGATGGCGGCAGCCGCGGCCGTAGCTGGACACTTCACGGATGTACGCAAGTGGGAGTATAAGTAACTCTCGAGGCTCGCTCTTCGGAGTGAAGTTTGAGCGTCAAACGTAGTTCTCCCCAACTTAACCAATCTCGCGCGGCACCCGCCGCCAAACCTAAACTCGGACTGACTATGATCCCCTTTCGTTCACACACCGGACTCGTGGCTCCGTTGGATCGAGCCAACGTCGATACCGATCAGATCATCCCTAAACAGTTTCTCAAGCGTATTGAGCGAACCGGCTTCGGCCAGTTCCTCTTTTATGATTGGCGTTACCGGCTGGATGGAACGGTGGATGATCGGTTTGTGTTGAATCGGCCGCGCTACCAGGGCGCTTCCGTGCTGGTTACAGAAAAGAATTTCGGGTGCGGCTCGTCGCGCGAACACGCGCCGTGGGCGCTCGCTGATTTCGGATTCAGGGCGATAGTCGCGCCGTCATTCGCTGATATCTTTGCGAACAATTGTTTGAAGAATGGTCTGCTGCCTGTGGTGCTGAACGAAGCCGAGGTCACGGACCTGCTGCGGCGGGCTCGCGAAGTGGACAAATATGAATTGACCATCGATCTGGAGAGCCGAACTGTTGCCGACTCGCGCGGTTTTGAGTCAGGTTTTCAGATAGATGACTTCGCGCGCTATTGCTTGATGGAGGGACTCGACGATATTGGTCTGACGCTGCAACACGAGCCCGACATCGCCGCGTACGAGGCGAAGCGCGATGACAACCCATATCGTCGACTTTGATAAAGCGGCTTTGCCGCCGCACCAGTGCGGAAAGGCTCTTCCTTTCCGATCGAGATACAGGAGGCTATGCCTCCAGATGAGCGGGTCGAGGCATAGCCTCTCCCAAATTCTTTGGTAAACGGAACGGAACAGCAGAGCCTTTCCGTACTGTGCGGCGGCAAGCCGCGATGACGCATCCATCATCACTTGTGGCCACATTAATCGAATGACGAAGCGCCTCCTCAAGACTGTGACAATCCTGATCCTCCTCCTAATGGCGGGGCAGGCCGTGGTTGCGAAGGACGCGTGGGTGAGCGTTCGCTCCAAGAACTTTTTCCTCATCGGTAATGCCAGCGAAAAAGAAATTCGCCAGGTGGCAGAGCGACTGGAGCAGTTTCGCGAGGTCGCATCGCATCTTTTTGCCCAAGCCAACCTGAACTCGCCGATTCCAACTCGTGTTGTTGTTTTCAAGAACGACAACTCGTACCGGCCGTTCAAGCCAAACGCGCACACGGCTGGTTACTTTCAACCGGGTCCGGATGTGAACTACATCACGCTCAAGACCGAAGTCGGCGATGATCAGAATCCGTTCGGCGTGATCTTTCATGAGTACATGCACCTGCTCATCAACAATACATCCGCCAACGTGCCAACCTGGTTCAATGAAGGGCTGGCAGAGTACTACAGCACCTTAGCGATGTCGGATGATCAGAAAGTCGTGCTCGGCAAGCCGATTCCACAACACGTCTATCTGCTGCGCGATGCCAAGTTCCTACCGTTAAGGACTTTGTTTAGGGTGGACCAGGACTCGCCTCATTACCACGAGCGGGACAAGCAGTCGATCTTCTACGCCGAATCCTGGGCCCTGACGCATTACCTGCTTTTGGGTGATAACGGTAAGCGCGCCAGCCAGCTGGGCAAGTTCCTCCAGTTGATGGACGCGAACATGTCGATCGAGGACGCGTTCAAAACGGCTTTCCAGACGACGTTCGAAAAAATGGAGGACGATCTTCGCAATTACGTCAGAAATGATCGTTATCCGATTGCGCCGGGACATTTCGAACGCAAGCTCGAATTCAATAAAGAGATTGCAACGGTGGTTCTTTCCGAAGCTGAAGTCCAGGCTTATCTGGGTGATCTGCTTTTGCATAGCTATCGTCCCGAAGCCGAAGCCTACATACAGCGCGCACTAACGCTCGATCCCGACCTGGATATAGCGAATGCTGCGCTGGGCATGTTGCGAGTGCGCGAAGGAAAGATTGACGAAGCACGGCGTAGCCTGGAGCGCGCTGTGAAGGCCGATTCAAAAAACTATCTGATCCACTATTACTACGCCTATGCGCTCAGCCGGGAAGGAATGACTGACTCGCAGTTGGTCCTCGGTTACCAACCCTCGACCGCAATGAAAATTCGCGAGGAACTCAAAAAAGCGATCGACCTGCGGCCGGATTATCCCGAGACTTACAACCTGCTGGCTTTCGTAAATCTCGTCACTCAAACTGAACTTGATGAATCAATCACGCTTTTGAAACGTGTCATTGAGACTTCGCCGGGCCGCAATGATTTGCACTTCATCCTGGCGCAGATTTACATGCGCAAGCAGGACTTCAACACGGCGCGTCAGATTCTTGAACGGCTTAGTCAAGGCAAAGGCGATCAGCGCTTGCGTCAACAGTCGCAGTCTTTGCTCACTCAGTTGATCGCGCGAGAGGAAGAGATTGCGGCCTATGAAGCAAGACGAAAAGAATTCGAAAGGAATGGACCGACACCTCCGGGCGTAATTGGTCCTGCTGATGCGCCTTTCGTAACGCCGGATCCCTCGACCTTGTTGCGCGAGGTGCTTCGCAAACCTAATGAGGGAGAACGGCAAGTACAAGCGAAGTTGGTTCGGGTTGACTGCGATAACAAAGGCATCGTTTTTACCGTGCAAACTGACGACGGGCAGATCAGGCTGCGCACTGACAAGTTTCAAAACGTGAGGATGATCGCACACAGTCCTGATGCAGGCCGCGAGATCACCTGCGGCGCTCGCAAGGTAGAGAATTCCGTAGTTGTTTGTTACGTCCCCAACGAAGATTCTCGAGCCAGTATTAACGGCACCGTGAAGTCCATCGAGTTCGTCCCCCAGGAATTCAAATTAAAAGGCTGAAAGAGGGCTTTGGTCTTTGGCTTTTGGTTTTGATTTGTTCCTTTTCTGTTCTTTGTCCTTGGTTCTTTGTGCTTAGTTCTTTGTTCTTAGTTCTTTGTGCTTGGATCCCCAGGTTTCTTGCTGCTTACCTGGCAGGAATAACGCAAGCGAATAAACACTCAACCACAAAGAACAAAGTACAAAGAGCCAAGAACAAAAATCAGATCTGCGGTTTCTTGCCTTCTGCCGTCCGGCAGGAATAACGCAAGCGAACAAACACTCAACCACAAAGAACAAAGTACAAAGAACCAAGAACAAAAATCAGATCTGCGGTTTCTTGCCTTCTGCCGTCCGGCAGGAATAACGCAAGCGAATAAACACTCAACCACAAAGAACAAAGTACAAAGAGCCAAGAACAAAAATCAGATCTGCGGTTTCTTGCCTTCTGCCGTCCGGCAGGAATAACGCAAGCGAATAAACACTCAACCACAAAGAACAAAGTACAAAGAACCAAGAACAAAGTTAAAGACTAAACCAAAGACCAGAGACACAGATCTTGTAACGAACAAATCCTAGGGCAGCATCGTATAGAGCGGGCGGAGGTTCACTAAACAAATGCGCGATCCAATTCTCGCGGGCTTTCTCAGCCTGCTCATTCCCGGACTGGGACAGATTTACAACGGCCGTGTCCTGATCGGAATTATCTGGCTGGTCGTGACGGGAGTGTCGTGGATTGGAACTGCGGGTTTTGGTGGTTGGATCGTTCACCTCATCGCCGCCTGGTGTGCATACAGCTACGCCAAAGATCACCCCGTCCGTACATGACGACTGTACTGCAGGCTCACCAGCCTGCAGTACCTACCCAAGTCCCCTAGCCAAGTCCAATGCGCTGCAACAAGACTTGAAAGCGTGGGTCTCCGCGTAAACGATCAAACACCGGGTCGGTCCTGAGAAAAATCAACAGACTGTTTCGCTCAGCGACGCATTTGTCCAGCCATGCAAAGGCAGCGTCCTTATTTCCGAGCTCAGTGTATAGGCGTGCCAGTCGATGAGATGAACCCTTTCCCTGCTTGAGCAAATCCAGAGCACGCTCCAATTCCTTTTCCCAAAACCCTTTCATCCCCTGGCTGCAAAATCAATTTACGACTCCACGACGAAGTTGAGTTTGATACCACCGGCTTGCCCGGCGGAGTGTCATGCTGGTAGCTAAGAAAGTTGTGTGCATGTTGGCGTGATGCCACGGGCTTGACCCGTGGAGCTTCACGCTGGCTTTCTAAGTAATCCGTTGCCGGCACTCTCAACGTGAAACTCCACGGGTCGAGCCCGTGGCATCCATTTTTCTTCCGCAACAACTAGGTTGTAGCTGCCTGGCGTGAGTTACCACGGGTCGAGCCCGTGGCATCAATTCACAGCGCAGCCGTTCACGCGCAGGCATCGCGCTCTTGGGCAGCAACGCGCAGGTCAGCACCATCTGCTTCCGCAGACGGTGCTGACTCAGCTAGCAACCTGCTACCGCAGACCGTGCTGACTGCGCGGTGCTGGCTGGTGTTCAGTTAAGGACGTGCAGGTTTCTTTACCGGTGGCAATGCGGGAGGAATATCACCATCATCGGTGATTGCGTTGCTGACGGCTGGCTTTAGTTTAGGCGGTCCGCCTCCGAGCATGGGCGGCAGTTTCGGTGCAGAGACTTTTACGGTTGCAATCGGTTCGCTACGCTTCAGAATTGCTCCGCCTCGTCCAGCTACCCAAAAGTTCATTCCACCTCGATAAGCCACAGCGAACAGCGCTGAACTTGTAATCGAGTGTTGAGTCTCCCAGGTGTTGCCCGCATCCTTACTGCGCAGGATGCGACCGTAATCGCCAGTCACCACTACATCGTCACGTCCCGCGACCGCCACGGCGAAAAGATTTGTGCTGACGTCTGCTTCAACATCTTTCCAGTTAGCTCCGCCGTCGTCAGTTCTCAGAATGACGCCTTTTTCGCCGACTGCATAACCCCGCAGACTATCGGCGAAGGCGACTGCATAAAGCCACTCTTTCAAGTTGCGATCGATCCGCTTCCAGTTCTCGCCGCCATCTTCAGTCCTGAGAATGGTGCCGTTAGATCCGACAGCTATCCCGTGCTTTTGATCGATGAAGTGGACATCTTCGAGCCACGTCATGACATTAGCGTGCTGAACTTGCCAGGTTGCGCCCGCATCCTGAGAATGAAGGATCAGGCCACGCGCACCGACTATCCAACCTTCGTCCTTCGTAACGAAATCGATGCCCAATAAATCTTCGGTGAAGTTGACCGTCGTTGGTTCCCACGAGACGCCGTTGTTGACTGAATGCAGGATTGTCCCGCGATCTCCCACAGCCCAGCCCTCGTGCTCGTCAATAAAAGTGATCGAATTCAGTCGAGCATTAGTTCCGGAAGGTCGCACCGTCCAGTTCTTTCCACCGGAGCTGGTAAAGAGAATCTTTCCTCGCGAGCCGACGGCCCAGCCATGCGAGTTGTCGATAAAGAACATGTGCGCGAGATCTTCACGGCCGCCTTCAGTAAGCCTTTGCCAGGAAAGTCCACCGTCATCAGAACGTAGCACTAAGCCGTCACTGCCCGCGGCCCATCCGGTGGCTTCGTCGGCGAAATACACCGTCACCAGTCGTGGGCTGGTCCTGACATTGATCGGCAACCAAATCTTGCCGCCATCTCCGGTAGTCAGCACCACGCCGCTGTCCCCGGCGGCCCAACCATGAGTCTCATCGGAGAAGTAAACTGAGAACAAGTCGGTAGAGACCAGCGTGTTCAGTGTTTCCCAATTGGCGCCGCCGTCATCGGTGTGCAGGATGGTGCCGCCGTAGCCAACTGCCACGGCGCTTTTGCCGTGCGTAAAAGCCACGTCGGTAAATGTCGTATCCGTTTGCGTTTGTTGCGTCCAGTGCGCGCCGCCGTCGGTCGTCATCAACAAGGTGCCCTTGGCCCCGACTGCCAGGCCGGAATCCTTGTCGCTGAACGAGACAGAAAACAAATGATAATTAGTACCGCTCTCTTGCTTCTTCCAGGTAATCCCGCCGTCCTTGGTAGCGATGATGGCTCCGAACGTGCCGACTGCCCAACCCAGCAAAGGATCGGCAGGTGAGAACGAAAGTGCGAACAAATGATCACGAATTCCGGTGGGCCGCAGGAGCCAGCGTTCACCTTCATTGGTGGTCGTTAGGATCACTCCATTCGCGCCGGCGGCAACCGCGCGAGACTTGTCTCGAACATGAAGTCCATACAACGTCGTGTTGGCTGGTGAAACCTGTTCTTTCCATTGAAAGCCGCCGTTCGTTGTGTGAAGAATGGCTGAGTCGGCGCCGATTGCCCACCCATGTCGTTTGTCTTTCGCGAAACGAATTGCATTGATCAGATTGCCTTGCGGTCTGGGGTTCTGCCATTCCCAGGCGCGAAGCTCATTTTGTCCTTTTGCAAGCGGCAGAGAGAGAAAACTGACAAACGCGAGCACACCAAACCAGACGAAACACGTTCGACGAGAGGAAGTAACAATGGAGGCGATTTCGGGCAAGGCGTTCAATATCGGGTTTTACTTAACCTGGACTGATTCTGATTACTCGCAAGAGCAAGGATTATAGGTTCCCCGGCCTTTTAATAGCTAATGATGATGAATGTTGACGACTTTAGAATTTCTCAGCGCGCTGACGTGGAATTGACGTCGGGTGTAGCCGCAAGGGTTGCCTGCGGCACAAGATAGGTTGAGTGTTATGGCTGTGTTATAAAATGTGGCACGCGCAGCTTGCGCGTGATTCACGGCGTGGAGTCCCGCGCCATTCCGGCAAACCGCACAACGTCCGAATCGACGTTTCTCAAGAAGCCTCTAAGTGGGAGGGGAACGCATGAATGTGTCACAGCGTCGACTGATAAGAAGCGCAACTGCTCTTAGCGTTATGTGCATACTACTGAGTGCGCCTACGAGCACCTTCGGCTGGGGCGCGGGCGGACACATGATGATTGCGTATATCGCTTACAAGCGGTTGAATCCTAAAGCTCGCAACAAGGTAAGTGAATTGCTAGCGATAAACATAGCCCCGAGCAGTGTGACCTCGAAGAGCAAAGACTTTGTTAATGCGTCGCATTGGGCGGACGACCTTCGCCCGTTTCCCGAATTCGACGAATTCAAAGTTCGGCATTTTATCGACAAACCGATTTTAACTGACGGCACACCCCCGCCTCCTGAGGATTCGGATAACATAGTCAAAGCGCTCGAGGACAATCTGCAGATCCTGCAGACGAGTACCGACAAAAACGCGCAAGCTCGAGCACTGCGGTTCATCATTCATTTTGTCGGCGATATCCATCAGCCACTCCATTGCTCGACCAAGGTGGACCAGGCTCATCCGGAGGGAGACCGAGGCGGGAATCTTTTTTCCCTTTCTATTCCGGACAAAGGCGGTAAGAAGCGCCTTACGAATCTTCACAGCTACTGGGATGGAGGTCTTGGATCGTTTCCACCGACGGGCGCGAATTTTGCTCCGCCGTCGCTCAGCACGATACCTGCAGCTGCAACCCTCGCCATGAAAGCTAATCCAGCCACAGATCCACGCCTCAAACTGGATGGGCCATTTATTTTCCGCGATTGGGCTGATGAGAGCTTTGTTTTGGCGCGCGACAGTGCCTACCAGGGAATACAGCCTAAAGGCTTTGTGTCAGCCTCGTACACTGCCAAAAACTTAAAAGTTGTCCGAACGCGCGTGGCTTGGGCCGGTTATCGTTTGTCGGCATTGTTAAATGCCATTTGGCCTGATTGAGCTGAGGCGAGGATGGGTTCGTAAGGTTACGTTCTTCGCTTGATATTCAAAGTCCGGCTGACTCAGCACATTTCATTATCTTCGTCAGCCTCTTCACTCTCTCGTTTAGACGGAAGGCCAGACTGGCGGCATAATTGGCTTTCGAGTTTACTCCGACTCCCTCATATTTTTTACGCAAATTATCGAACTCCTTGTAATTAGCCCTGAGGTTTGGCAAAAGATCACATCCGTCTGGGAGCTGGTCCAAAGCCGAATAGTTTGATTCCGCCGCCTCCAAGTCGCCGTCCAACAAGACAGTCGAGGTCCTTAAGTAAGAATCCGCTTTGGATTTCTCGCTCTTCGCCTTGCGTTCGTTCCTCGTTGCCAGGTTGGCTTGGTCGAGGGCCTTTTGTTTATCCAGCAACGCGTCACTTCTAGCTTTTATGAGTTCGTCGGTCTGCGTTTTCAGAGTATCAGTCTGTTTCTTCAGCGTGTCGGCTTGTTCCTTCGCCAATTTCGTTTGATTTTCTGCGACAACTTGGGCGTCGTGGGCCTTCCGTGCCTCAGCGGTAGCTTTCAACTGTCCATCTATGGCGAAACCCGCGGCTATCACCGCGATCAAGCCCATGACACCAAGGATCACAGCGGCCCACCGGAGATAGATGGCGGATTTCGCCTTCTCCTCTTCACGTGCCTTTGCTTCAGCCTCTGCCCGTTCTTTTTGGACCTTTTGATCCAATGCAATTTGCTCTTGTTCGCGTACTCGGCGTCTGCGCCAATCCAGGATCGGCGCGGCCAACACGTCGTGGAAGATTTCATAGCGTGGCTGGCCCTCTTTTCCATCCGAGCCAGAGACGCCGCGCAAAATGCGCATTTTGCCTGAAGCCAAAACTTCCAGGACGGTTTTCAGTTTCTCTTCCTTAAGCGACGCGTATTCGGAGAGGTCCCCGATCGTGTGGGCAATCTTGGTGCCGCCGGGCGTCACCAGATAGTGGAAAACTTCTGCGGCTATGTCCTGTTCCTCGGCCGACAAGGTTTTCATAACCCCATCCAGATGAGTGCGCACGATGCGCTCTGCGCCGGATTCGTTCGTGGCTTTGTCAGCCAGTTGTTCTAAAGTTTTCAGCCGCAGCACGCTGGACCCGTCCCGCATTTCCTCGTCCCACAGTCGCATCATCACCATCTGAAGAAACGGTGTTTCGATCTGTCTGGACGGTTGATCCCTCAGGATTGTCCCGCGGCCGGTGCCTTCGCCCACAATCACCTGTCCAGTCTCGACCTGTCGAAGCACCTCGGTGACCAACTCGGGCTCAATGCTGATCTGTTTCGACATAGCCGTGTTGTATTGATCGAGCGGCTTCTGAATTGCATCGCGACCAGCCTCGGGAGTGAGATGATTCAGTTGGAGATAATTGCCGAACACATCGGGCATGCGCACTTTGAAGAAGGCGAGCTTCGCGAAGGCGTCCTCGCGAAACGAGAGCAGGAAATTAGCGGGAAGACCGACGCTTTTAACAGCTTGAGGGAATTCCTGGGCGAAGGTCCCTGGGCCATCTTCGTTTTGGTGATAAAGAAAGTACTCCTCAAACTGGTCGAGAATAATCAACAGTTGAGCGCGGCAGCGTCTCGACCATTCAAGCAAAGATTCAGTGAAAGAAAGCGAGGCGCCAATCGGGGCCCACTGTTCTCCCGGCAGCGTTCGCTTGATGGCGCCCTCAACCTTGCCCAGCAAGGCTCCCAACGTATTAGGCTCGCGCCAATCATTAAAGAACACGACGACATACTTGGGTTTACCCAGCCTCTCGACATTCTCTTGAGCCAGACCAATGAGGTGATGGCTGACACCGGCACGCAGGATCGAACTTTTTCCAACGCCGCTGCCTCCGTAGAGTAACGTGAGGCGCTCGGCGAGCAGGTTCGCGGTGATGAAATTCCGTTCGTTTTCTCTGCCGAAAAAGTACTTGGCATCCTCTTCCACGTATGGAATAAGGCCTTTGTACGGCAGTTCTCTTTTTTCAGTGCTCACGGGCGTTCTCCACCAGGAGGATTGCCTTGCAGGCGCTGATCAAGATCCTGCACGTAATCGCGGAGGTTCGCGTCAAAGATTTCCACGCCGCGCGAATCCCAAAACTTTTGCTCGAGTTCAGCCGGTCGCCTTTGAATGGCCCAGGACTTATAAAACTCGAGGTTCTGTTTCTGTTGCATCTGGATCCGGTTAAGGAAGACCCGCAGATTCCAGTCTCGCAAGCTATAGCCAAGAAACAAGAAACTACTTTGAGTGAACTTCTCTTTGATCGTGGCTGGAACTAATGAGGCGATGTCCGAGCGCGTCAAATATTCGAGATAGTTGTCCTCAGTAATGACGTAACTATCACGGGGACGCATGGCTTTGCTGACCGTTCGATCCACGGCGCCGTGGACTTTCAGAATGACGGGATTTTTGAGGTTGCGCTTTTCATCGAGTTTGATCCCATCATAGGTTGCTGGGTCATCAATGGCGCGCGGCTTGCCATGTTCAGTCCAATGCAGCAACTTGCCGCGCTGGTCGTTCTGATCGCCGATCCAGTACGTCACCAGATCGAAAGGTTGGTTGACCTTCTTGAAAGCCGTCTCGAGAAGGTCATCGTAGTTTGTAGTCACGATCAGGAATGTAGACGGTAGGTTTTTAGCCGCCAATTGCGCGGGTAAACCGGCGAAAAACTTATGTAGAGAGGTGGGCGGGTATTCCCGGTCAAAGATCGCTCGCAGGCTTTCGTAAAGCCTCTTGAGTGTGTGCATCAAAGCTACGTATTGCGAGACACGGAGCAGGTCATGGCTGTCGGGCCAGGGATAACCAAACTGTAGAGCAAGGGCCCTCGAAAGTTCCTCACCGCTGGGTAGAAACTGTCCGTTTGGATGCCATCGTTCCCCCTCGGGGCGATCACACAAGTTGACTCCGGCACCCAAAAATGGAATCAACTCTCCACCGTGGATGGCATCGATCATGCCCTGATAATCTTCTTCGGAGAGTCCTTTCGCGGCCTGCGTCTCTGATTGCTGAACCCCGCCTAACTCGAGCACGGCGATGTCGGCAAACTCTTCCAACGGCACGACCAGTTCGCTATCCAGGGTTCGCCAGGAAAGAATGCGAGCTTCAAAACGCTTACCCTTTTCAATAAACGGGAAGTCGACCATCACAATGGCATCGGGGGCAGGCGCACTGTCAGCAGTGATCCCTAGCGCCAAAGCTACCATTTGGGCACAAGTGATGACCTGGTTGTCAGAGACCCGATAACCAATTCCGACTACGGAGCCTTGCTGATTAATGAGTCGTACAACTGAAGATGTAATTTGATCGGCCATTCTTCAGAACTTCTAAATTGACTATGCCGAATCAGGCCTAAGTGTTTCCGGTTGCCACAACCAGCGATGAAAAAAGGACCGCTCGTGACCTGATTTAACGAATGCTAATAAAGTGAGTTTGTGTGCTAGACGAACGGGGCCTGTGCTCTTTCAGGCTTGCTTATACCGCAGCGGTGAGTTGCCGTCAACGTTCTCCAAGGTTCACGTTCTCCAAGGCTTTCCAGGTATTCGGTGACGCTCGATTAGTATGGTGCTTTACCGGGTCAAATCTTTTCCGCGGTTTCGGAAGATTCGACCTGACTTTATGATTGAGGTTCTACAACCGAGTTGGTGGTTTCGGTAAAGTCGAACGAGCCCAACTTCTCAATTGGCGTGTGCAGAACAAAGGACAAAGAACTAAGAACCCACTGTGGGATCGACGGTGCCGACTCGGTCGACGGCATCTCGCAGTATTTTTTCGTCGGCCCTGCCGGTCTTGGCGATGGTGCGAGCGGCGCGATCGGCCGCCTCCTGAACTATGTGACCTGCGTGTCCTTCAATCCATTCCCAGGTAACCTGATGATCGCGGGCTGCGCGGTCAAGACGATCCCACCAGGTGAGGTTGGCTTTGCGTCGAAAGCGCCCACTCATGGTTTCAATCACGTAACGTGAATCAGAATGAAGATGCACGCGACAGGGCTCTCGCAAGCTCTCGAGCGCGAGCGCAGCAGCGGCAACTTCAGCCTGTTGGTTCGTAGCCGAACCCAGGTACTCGCCAAAGCAGCGCCACAAGCCTCGATATCCGAGCAAGGCTACCGCGGCGGCGCGCATATCTTCACGCCCGTTGCCAAGGCTCGACCCATCGCAAAATACCGTAACTTCTTTCATAGAACTCAACGGTCACTACAGGCGTTAAGAGTTCAATCTTCAGATTGCTGCTATTGGACGGCACAAACTAAAGTTTGAACTAGCTTTGCCCGAAAAGTCTTAAATCCCACCTGCGGCAGTAGGTGGATGGTTCAAGTCCTGCCTATTTCCGTTGAAACTTGCAAGCGAGGCTGCACTTGAAACATCCCTCAGCTGCCGCTGAGGGATTCAAAGGACCAATCCCAACCTCTCTTGGTAGGTCGAAATTGAACTATCCACCAGCTGCCGCAGGTGGGATTTAAGACTTTTCGGGCAAAGCTGTTTGAACTCTAAACGCCTGTTACCAAAGATCATCAACCTTCAATTTTGAGTCAGCATTCTTCCAGGCCAGCTCGTACTCGCGCTGCACGAGCTCCGCTGCAAAAGTCTTCTTCTGACCTTTCAAACTTTCCATCAATCCAAACAGTGAGCGTCCGTTGCGTTTGTTCTTTTCGAGATCAGCACGGAAGACCTGCTCAGCGCCGGCGTAGTCACCACTCTTCAGCAGGGCGCCGCCCAGCATTTCGCGCGTTGACGAGAACCACGCCGACGGCTCGTCGTAGGCCAGCGCATCTTCAAGCGCAACAGCCTGACGTAACAAATCCACTGCGCCCGGATCCTTCTTCGCTGTCGCGATTCGTGCTGCCAAGATCTTGTCAGCGATGCTCATCACTTTCGCAGCTGGATTGAGACCAAACATCGCCTCTGCGGGCGTACTCGCCATCGTCTTCTCGAAAGCTTTCTGTTCTGCTTCAGCTTGAGCCTGATTTCCTGTAGCCGCGTTAGCCATCCCTCGCGCGAACGTGCAGACTGCATTCAAGCCAACCAACGAAGCCTCAGGTTGTTTCAGTTTCTTGATCTCTTCCCAGCGGTGAAAATGAACCAGGACCAAAGGCGTAACCGTCATAAAACCTTCGAGCATGGGCATCTCTTTCAGCGCCGGTCCAACATTTCCGTCGAGCTGCTTTGATGCATTCAGGGCTTCAATCAACCGCCCCTGCATGACGTAAGCAATCGACAAAAAATGAAGATTATGACTGTAGTACATCAGCGGATAGATTCCCCTGCTGCCAGCCTGGGAAAAGTAGTTTCGATCCGCTGCTGCCGCGTCGCGATTGCTTTGTTCCGCGGCTTCGTAGTCTCCAGTGCGTTGGTAAATATGAGCGGGCATGTGAACGATGTGGCCCGCAGCCGGCATTAACCCGCCCAACTTCTGAGCATAAGCAAGGGCTCGTTCAGGATTTGGCGAAGCTTCGACCGCGTGGATGTAATAGTGAATTGCGCCGGGATGATTCGGATTGCGCCGCAGCACTGATTCAAGCATCGCCACGATCTCTTCCGTACCCGGCGCCGGCTTTCCTTCGGGCGTCCAGAGTTTCCACGGCCGCAGGTCCATCGAGCTTTCCGCATAGAGAGTGGCTGCGTCCAAATCATCCGGATAAGCCTTTACCAGCTCAGCCATCGCCTGCTTGTACTCGACGTCGAGTTTTTTCAGATCGGCTTTAGGATCGTCTGAATAACGTTTCGCGAGGGCGGCGATGTAAGCGCGTTCAATTTCGGAAGCGTTGCTTGCCAGGGCGACCGCTTTCTGTACTGCATCGTAAGCGGCTTTCTCTCTCGCGGGATCGACTTCGAGATTGATGTTCGGTCCCAGCGCGAGGGCCACACCCCAATGTGCCATGGCCAGCTGCGAGTCCAGCTCGGCGGCGCGTTGAAATGAACGCACGGCCTCGTCATGGTTGAAGGCAAAGACAAGCGCGAGTCCCTGATTAAAGAACCGCTGTGCCTCGAGCTTGCTGGTAGTAACGGGATGATGAATTGTGCCCAGACCGGTCATCAAAGTGGCGGGCTTTTCTGACTTTGCCGGATGAGCACTGTGCTGAGCGCTGACGTTGGTCAAAAGGATCACTAACAAGGAGCCTATTGCTGCAAGGTGTTTCATGAGTTGTTCGGTTTCTACTCCGGAAGAGGAATTTCAATAATGCTCCCGCGTTGGGCGGTGCTTAAAGCGTTATCGATGTCCGAAATCAATGCCTCAATAATTGGTACCTGGTTGCTGGGCAAAACCAGCACAGACAATCGCCGATTCGAGAAATTCTGTTGATAAAGAAGATTCTTATCGGCGGTAATGAAGACGTCAAACTGCTCTTCAGCAACGGCCATCAAGTCCCCATTCTTAATTCCGCTCCAGCCCATTTCCTGAACAGTTTGAATATCGCGATCTGGCAGCCGCTTCTTTATTACTCTGGGTGTGCATTCATCGAGCAGAATCTTCATGCCGCTTGGCCGAGGCGAGTCAACGTTTCTTTCGCAAATTCGAGGACTTGGATTGCCTGATCTCGAGTAACCGTCGGAAAATTATCAAGGAACTCGTCCAAAGTCAGGCCAGCCTCAATATTTTCCAGCAATGCGGCAACCGGTACACGCGTGCCGCGAAACACGGTCGCTCCGCTCAGAATGTCCGGATCACTGGTAATCGGTAATTGTTGGTCCGTTTGTTCAAGGTTTTTCATTGAGTAACCTCTGAGAGTGTACCTCCAGCATCGCAGCACTGTTTTCAGTACCACTGTTTCCTCATAGTCCTGAAGGATTATTCATTAACCTTTAACACCGCCAGAAACGCCTCCTGGGGAATCTCGACGCGGCCGACTTTCTTCATTCGCTTCTTGCCCTCTTTTTGCTTCTCGAGCAGCTTGCGTTTGCGCGAGATGTCTCCGCCGTAGCACTTGGCAATTACATTCTTGCCGAGCGCCTTCACAGTCTCGCGAGCAATCACCTTGTTGCCGATTGCGGCCTGGATTGGAACTTCAAACAATTGTCTCGGAATCAACTGCTTCATCTTTTCCGCAAGCACCCGGCCCTTAGACTGCGCGGTATCACGATGCAGAATCAGCGAAAGCGCATCGACCGGCTCGCCCGCGACCAGCACGTCGAGCTTGACCAAATCACTTTCCCAGTAGCCGGAAAGATTGTAGTCAAGCGAAGCGTAGCCTCGGGAAACTGACTTCAATCGATCGTAAAAATCCATCACGATCTCATTCAAGGGCAACTCGTACGTCAGCATCACGCGGTTGGAGGCGATGTATTCGAAGCCTTTCTGCAGTCCGCGCTTCTCTTCGAGCAACGGCAGAATGCCGCCGAGATACTCGTCCGGCGTAAGAATGACTGCGTGAATGACAGGCTCTTCAATCTTCACAATCCGCCCGGGGTCGGGCATCTTCGCTGGAGAATCGATTTCTGTAAGAACTCCGTCGGTGGTCGTAACGAGATAACGAACGCTAGGCGCCGTTGTAATCAGATCGAGATTGAACTCGCGCTCGAGACGCTCCTGAACAATCTCCATGTGCAGCAGTCCGAGAAAGCCACAGCGGAAACCGAAACCCAACGCGGTTGAAGACTCGGGCTCATAAAAAAAGGAAGCGTCATTCAAGCGCAGCCGGTCCAAAGCGTCCCGCAATTCCTCGTACTGGTTAGTGTCCGTTGGATAAAGTCCGGCGAACACCATCGGCTTGATTTCCTGAAAGCCGGGAAACGGTTCCGTCGTCGGTCGAGCTGATTCGGTAATCGTGTCGCCAATCTGTACATCAGCAACTTGTTTGATCGAGGCAGTAAGAAATCCGACTTCGCCGACGCTCAACTGATCGATCGGCGTCGGCCGCGGTCGATTAACGCCGAGAGTTTCGATTTGATAGTCACGGCCGGTATTGAAGAAGCGGATTTTCATGCCGGGCCGCATCACTCCATCGATGATCCTGAACAAGACAATGACGCCTCGGTATGAGTCGTACCAGGAATCAAAGATCAATGCTTTCAAGGGCGCGGCTACATCGCCCTTCGGCGGCGGCACATCGCGCACGATCGCCTCGAGCACCTCATGCACACCCTCGCCGGTCTTCGCGCTCGTGAAGACCGCGTTATGAGTCTCCAGGCCGATCAAGTGCTCGATTTGCTCAACGGCTTTGTCGGGTTCAGCACCCGGCAAATCGATCTTGTTTATGACGGGAATTAGCTCGAGATTGTTCTCGAGGGCAAGATAGGTGTTGGCGAGAGTTTGTGCTTCAACCCCCTGCGAAGCATCTACGATAAGCAACGCCCCTTCGCAGGCTGACAGCGAACGCGAAACTTCGTAAGTGAAGTCGACGTGTCCGGGAGTATCGATGAGATTGAGTACGTATTGCTGTCCGTCTTCGGCCTTGTAGTCGAGACGTACAGCGTGAGCTTTGATGGTTATGCCGCGTTCACGCTCCAGATCCATGTTATCGAGAATCTGGTCTTCCATGTCGCGGCCGGTAACGGCGCCGGTTAGCTCGAGCAGCCGATCGGCCAGCGTGGATTTGCCGTGATCGATGTGAGCAATGATTGAAAAATTGCGAATGCGGTCTGAATTAACCATTAAAACCGTTCTTGGAGCCGAGTCTCATCAAATACGAAGGACAAAGTACCAAGAACAAAGCGCAAATGTACAACAGGCTGCCAGCCTGTTGTGACGCTTGCCCATTAAGGACCGAAAAGACTATCCGCAGATTACGCAGATTCCACAGATGTTTTTTGTTTGTCGAAGATAGAAGGGTACATTTGCAACGCGACGCTTTGGATTACCACTGAATCATAAGCAATCCTTGCGCAGTAGATACCCCTGCATCCTGCATCACGTCCATATGCTTTTACATCTGTGCAATCTGCGTAATCTGTGGCTAAAGTTTTTATGTCTGCACCAGAGCCTGCAGTACATCACTCTTCGAAATGAGCATCTATGTAAGCGCGAGCTGTCTCGGGCGTGTTTATGGAATTAACGAAGGCCGCGTTATTAATCGCCCAACTGATGTGTTCCTTCACAAAATCTTCGTAGCCTGGAGCTGGAGTGCCGTCGGCCTTGAACAAGCCAATCTTCTTGACGACTCTCTGCAACAACTCCGCATCTTTAGCCATGCCCGCCGCCTGGAAAAGTTTGTGTTTATCGTCGTCTGAATAAGAAGACGAGGAATCAGGGGCGTCTGAACTGGGCGAGCTCGAGGAGTTACTATTGTTCGAATTCGAGTTGATATTAAAATTGAAATTGCGGTTGGCGGTCCGATATCTGGTGCTGCTATCAGACGACCGCCAAAAGTAAAACGCTGCTCCGGCGATTCCGATTACGATTAAGCCCAGGCATCCTACGGCGCCGCAGCCGATTCCGATCTTTTGATTTTTGTTCATTACGCTCCTTAGTTATTTTGAGCTAACTTTCAGGTTTGCTCGTGTCTGAAACGCCAGTCGCTTTTCCTAGCGGCGCGCCTTCATCCAAATAATGCATCTCTCCAAATGCCGCCGCATGTTTTCAGGGCTGTCGTGATGAATTCGCCCGTGACCGGGTAGTACCCACTCGAAATCATAGTCTAACAACTTTTCCATCGATTTGATTTGTTCGTCCCATGAATACCAGCAAACGCTGCGAAACGCAGTAAGAGTTTGCCGCTCGGGTGACCAGGCGAGGTGATCGCCGGTAAACAAGTAACGCTGCTTGTAAAGAAGAACAGTGTGGCCTCGCGTGTGGCCCGGCGTGGGGATGGCTAACAAATCACGATCGACCTGGACGGCCTCTTCTCCGTTTACTATCCACTCAACGCCAAGCTTAGCCGCGTTATCGGCAGCATGCATAACCCTTTCGAAATCGAACTTCTCTTTGAACCTGACGTGGTCTGCGACATCATCGCTATGACTTAGGAACATCTTGCGAGCGCCACCCATTGCCGCAATCTTTTTCACGAGCTGACCCGCAAACCGCGGCGAATCGACCATTACATTTCCGCCTTCGTTTTCAGGCCGAAGAATTAAATAGCTCCAGGCGCCGAAGCTGGCTTCCGAGGTGAAGCCGCAGAAGTAAACATCTTCGGAGATGGGCATCGGGAAGGCGTCAATGCCGGCGCGAAAGTCTTGCGGAGTCAGGCTGCCGATCGAGCCGGTAGGACAAGCTACCAGCGCCATCAACGCGCGACGAGTTTCGGTGATATTTGCGGGCTGATGATAGACAATGGAAGCGTCGCCGGAATCAAGAAAGATTTCGGGCGCGAGTTGCCGACAAGCGTCGCAATCTATGCAACTAGAGTCGACAAAGAAGTCTCCCGGTTCATTTCCCGCAAGTCGCTTCTCGACATTGGCCATTGTAAATGTCTCCAGGGGCTACAACGCATGATGGCCTAAATGCGAGTCTTGATTCAAGCAGCGAAATATCCTGGGAATGATCGAGACAAAAACTTTAGCCGCAGATTACGCAGATTGCACAGATGTTTTTGTTTGCCGAAAATAGAAAGGTACATCGGAATGCGAAGCTTTGGATTACCACTGAATCATAACCAATCCCCGCGCGGTAGTTACAGCTGCATCCTGCATCCCGCCCACGTGCTTTTACATCTGTGCAATCTGCGTAATCTGCGGCTAAAGTTTTCGTCTGCCTGCGGATAGTCAGCTGTTTCCTACCGGCCAAGTGCTTGCGCGTAGTAATTACAGCGCATAAGATTTCGAGGACTTCCCGAGATCGAATTCATTCCGGAGATAACGATGCGAATACGAAGAGTTCTTCTCCTAATTCTCTGCATTTCTGCCTTCACTTTCTTAAGCGACAACGTTTCAGGCCAGCGGCCGGCCGCGGCTAAGACAGTCGAGATTTCCTCCACGCAGGCTGAGTACGAGGTGGGCCAACACGTGAAGTTTTCGGCCGCTGCGAAAGATGAAACCGGAAAGACCTTGAATGAAAAGCCGGCGCGCTGGTTTGCCGCGCCCTTCGATCTTGCAGCCATCGATGAAGATGGACTGGCCAGCTTCTACCAGCCGGGCGAAGTGACCATTGGCGTCTTCGTCGCCGGGAAACCTTTTCTCAAGAAGATCAAAGTCAACGCCGCAATTCCGAGCAAGGTCGAAATTGAGCCGGTGGGAAGTCCGGTTGTTGTAGGCGGCACCATGCCGCTGCTGGCAACGGCGCTATTGGCGAATGGCGACCCGCGCCGCGATGCCACCATTACCTGGTCTTCTTCAAACCCTCGTGTAGCGACGGTCGATGCGGCCGGAGTTGTTACCGGCGTTGCGCCTGGCTCAGCGATCATTCGCGCCGTCTCAGGTTCAGCGATGGGAACCTTATCGCTGACGATCGTGGAAAATACAGTCACTAGCTTGTCGCTGGCGCCGGCCACGAGCAGTGTGGCTACCGGCGACGTCGTTCATTTCAAAGCTACCGCGAGCGGTGGTTCATTTACACCTCGTTGGGCCGTCAATGGTAACGGCGCCACCGTAGATGCAAGCGGCGGATTCGTGGCTGATCAACCTGGCACTTACCTGGTGACAGCCAGCATTGGAAATCACACTGCTGCGGCATCGGTCGTCGTCAGGCCGCGTAACGCTGAACGTTCAATCGAAATCATCGGACGAGTCAAGCTCAAGGATGTGCAGGCTGCGGAAGAATGGATTATCGGGAACTACGCTTACCTTTCGACTATTTCGGATCACTTTCTCGTTTACGATATTTCCGATCCGGCGAATCCAAAGCTCACCGACAAAGTTAAAGTTGATGCGCGGCTGATCAATGACATCAGCACCACGCCTGACGGCAAGGTTCTCGTAATCTCGCGCGAGAGCGCTTCCAGCCGCAAGAACGGAATTGCGTTTTACGACACTTCCGATCCAGCCCATCCGAAACTCATCTCGGACTACACTGCGACAGTTAGCGGCGGCGTTCATAGCGCCTTCGTTGACAGCCATTATGTCTACCTGACCGATGATGCTACCGGGTCAATGCGCGTCATTGATTTTGGCGATGTCAAGAACCCGAAAGAAGTCGCGCGGTGGGAAGTGAATAACGAAGTCGCGAACTCAGTCAAAACCGATGAGGGAGTCGAAATTCATGGCCGGTACCTGCATGACCTGCAGGTTAAAGATGGGTTGGCTTATCTCGCTTACTGGCGTGATGGGTTAGTGATTCTCGACGTGGGCAAAGGTTTGAAAGGCGGTAGTCCTGAGAATCCAAAGCTCGTGAGCCAGTTACATTTCAATCACAACGAGCTTTACGGGAATGGGTGGTTGGCTGGAACTCACTCGGTGTTTCGCTACAAGAATTATGTTTTTGTCGGTGACGAAGTGTTCCCGGCCATCTTTGATATTCACGCCAAGCCGCGCATACCGGTGCGCGGAATTGTTCACGTTGTCGATGTGAGCGAGATCGAACAGCCACGCAAAGTTGCTGAGTATCCCGTGCCCGAAGCCGGCGCGCACAATATGTGGGTTGACAACGACATTCTTTACATGGGTTATTACAGCGGTGGCGGGCGCGTGCTTGACGTGTCCGGTGAGTTGCGCGGCGATCTGTATCGGCAGGGTAGGGAAATGGGCCGGCTTTGGACGGGAGATGACGAAGGCTTTCGAAGTAATCAGCCATTCTGTTGGGGAGCCCAACCGCACAAGGGTCTGGTTTATTTCAACGACCTCAATTCAGGAATGTGGATCGTAAAAGTCGGACCGCAGATCGATAAAGGCTCGACGACCAGCCCGGGGAATTAGGAGGCAGGGGCGGGAGGCAGGAGGCGGGAGGCAGGAGGCAGGAGGCGGATTGCACATCAAGTTATCTTGCAAAGTTCAAGTTCGATCAGCTCGAGGTTGGGAAGGGTTGCTTGCGCCCGCTCAAGTTGCATCAGCATTCAAGTGGGTGGCTAAACTTGAACCTTCTTCTACTGACTGAGTGCTATTGAAACTTAAGCGGGCGCAAGCAACCCTTCCCAACCTCGAGCTGAACTGACTGGAGTGTGAACAACTCACTTGAGAGCTTGTTACAGATGTGCCTAACCCACATCGACATCCAACGTGATCGCGAAACTTACTTGCTGAAACTTTGATTTACCACTTGAGAGCCTTGGAATGCCGGAGCGGGAGTAAACTGCCCTTCCCAACCTGGAGCTGATCGAGCTTGAGCCTGGCAAGTAACGTGGATGGCTAGTCCAGCCAACTGCCCTTCCCAACCTTGAGCTGATCGAACTTGAGTGATTACTTGAAACTTACTGCGTTCGGAGCACCTGCCGACTGCTGCTGCCTCCTGCTGCTGTCTTTACACGTCGAACTCATTTATTAGTCGGTGCAAGTACGAGCGGCTAATGCCCAGTCGCTTGGCGGCGGCGACTTTGTTGTCGCCTTCAGCCTTGAGAGCGTTCACGATCAATCGCCGCTTCAAAGCCGTCACCGCACCTTCGAACGTATTCTCATCAGAACTGCTTGCCTCAGGCAGCGTGCGCAACATCTTTTCAGGTAAGAACTCCAGGCCTAATACCGACCCACTGCCAAGGACCACCAATCGTTCCATCAGGTTCTCAAGCTCGCGCACATTTCCCGGCCATTCATAATCCTGGAGCGCTTCCAGCAATAACGGATCGAGCTCAACGTTTCCGCGATTATGTTTCTCAGTCGCCTTCGCCGCGAAGTGAGCCGCCAAAACCGAGATGTCGTCCTGTCGTTCACGCAATGGCGGCAGGCTCAGAGGCACCACATTCAGCCGGTAATAAAGATCGCGCCGGAATCTTCCCGTTTCGACTTCCTTTTCGAGATCGGAATTGGTGGCCGCAATTAACCGGATGTCCACATTCAATGTCTTTGCCGAACCAACTCGTTCGAAGGCCCGCTCCTGCAGCACGCGCAACAGCTTCACTTGAACGGTTGGTGAAAGCTCGCCGACTTCATCGAGGAACAACGTTCCCCCATCAGCCAATTCAAACCGCCCCTTGCGCATCTGCGTGGCATCTGTGAACGACCCTTTCTCGTGGCCGAAGAGTTCGGACTCAATCAAAGATTCGGGTAACGCTGCGCAGCTCACCGCGACAAATGGAGCCTGAGCTCTGGGACTTTCTTCGTGGATCGCGCGAGCCAGCATTTCTTTGCCGGTGCCATTCTCGCCAACCAAAAGCACGGTTGCGATCGTCTTCGCCACGGCGCGAGCTTGCTTGAGAACTTTCTCGAGAGACGGACTGGCTCCAATCAAGTGAGCAAAGCCGCGTACAGCCGAAAGCTCTTCCCGAAGTTGACAGATTTCCTGTTCGAGCCGCCGCACTCGAACAGCCTGACTGACGATATGCGAAACTTCTGCAGCATCGACCGGCTTTTGAAAGAAACCGTAAGCTCCGCGTTTGACGGCTTCGATGGCAGCATGTTTCGAGCTGCTGCCGGTAATCACAACCACCGGAACCGCTGGTCGCGTTCGCCGGGCGACCTCAATGATCGTCAAGCCTTCCGACAGATCCTCGACATGCGGTGGCAGTTGAAGGTCGAGGAGCACGACGTCTATGCGCTCACGTTCAAGAAGCTGAGTGGCTTCAGTGCGAGTGCTGGCTTCGAGCACACGGTATTCACCATCCAGCGCCCAAAACAATCCACGACGGATCGCCTCGTCGTCATCAACGATCAAAATTGTGGCTTTTGGTGGCGTAGCCATAGCTGAACAGAATTAAGCGCTCACGCCGCTGATTCGTGGTGCAATAACACCCGCGGCGAACGTATCTGGGCTTTGCCTGAGAGGAATTAGCGCTAACAGCGATTGAGACCGCTAACTACGCCTTGGCGCTATCGATGCTGTGCCGATGCTAACACGACGCGAAAAGTCGTACCAGCGCCGGGTTTGGATTCTGCGGTAATTGAGCCGTTGTTGTGTCTTAAGACTTCGCGACAAGTGTAGAGGCCAAGCCCAATGCCCTGGCTTTTCGTGGTGGAGAAAGGACGAAAGAGTTTGTTTCGAATAAAGTCGGCAGTCATTCCGGTACCAGTATCGTTGACCGTGAAGAAGGCCTTTGAGTCTTCGGTCAAGCCCGCGCTGATCGACAACTTGCCGCGGACATCGCCCATGGCTTCGAGTGCGTTGAGCACCAGGTTCTCCATCACCTTTTCGATCCGCTCTCCATCCACGATGGCGAACAACGAGTGCGGTAAGTTGACCTCGATTTCGTGAAGGCCGTGCTTCGGTTCAGCGATCTGATCGATCACTCGCTTCAACAACGGAACCAGATCGGTAGGACGGGGAAATTTGTATTCGCCGCTGAGCGTATTCACGGGATTGCTCAGGCGAGCTACGAGTCGCTTCAATTTATCCACTGAAGCAGCGAGTGCGTTCATCGTTTCGCGGCGAAAACGAGGATCTTCAAAATGGCGTTCCATATTACCCACCATTAACGAGAGTCCTTCGATTGCGTTTTTCAAATCATGCGCCAGCATTGCGGACAGTTTGACGAACGAGTCGAACTGGCGCGACTCGGTTTCGCGCGCAAGTTGCTCGCGCAATCGTTCGGTTACAAGGTTGACATTGTCAGCCAGACCACGCATGTTGTCACTCGAGCGGAGCAAAAGTTCCTGGTCGAGCTTTCCACCTGCAATAGCAGCTACGCTGGCAGTTACTCGTTCTAAACTTTGTGATTTTCGTTGGTAGAGGAAAGTGACAATCAAGCCTGCGAGTAAACCTAAAACGACAGCGAGTCCCATCCCAATCCAGCCCGCGCGCCGGGCCGGCCGCAGCGCGAGCGATAGATTTCGCGCCACTGCCAGTGAAAGTCCTTGACCCAATGGTTGGTAATTCGCGAGCCAGGAATTTCCATCGGCATCTTCAAATCGCCCGAATCCGCTCCCCGCCGGGTCCTTCATTGAATCAGCCACAGGAACAAAGCGTGGTAACGCACTGGCGACAGTCTGATTTCTCAACGTGGGGTGGTAAACAATTCGTTGTTCGGGATCGAGCGCTATCAGGAATCGATTGGATTGATTGGACTCGGCTGGCATAGCAGTCCGGTCGATGTCGCTGAAGATTTTGTCGATCCTGATATCGGCTACCAACGCACCGTCAGGAGAATTCTGTTTTTGTTCGCGAGTGAGATAAAGCGGCAGGCTGCAGCGCCACACTTCTCCGGTTCGCGCGTCAAAAGTCAGCGAGCAGCGTCTGGACTTTTCACTAAGTGTCCAAACAGACTCGTCTGGAACGATTCCGTTGGGAATGAAGTCACGTTCGCGAATGCTCCATGAACCAGAGTTTGTTTCTCCGAGCAAGATCTGCTTTTTGTCAGCGTCAAAGACGGCGACAGCCGCGTAGGTTGCCGGGAGATTTGAAATGGCTTTCATATTAAGTCGCGAATCACTTTTGGTGGGCAGGCTTTCGCGAGCGATAGTGTCGGAAACGCTCGTTAGTTCCCGTTCACGATCTTCGATCAGTCGCTTAAATTGCTGCGCCGCGTCTTGTGATTCGTGCTCGAGCGCGCGCCTGAGCAGCGACTCCGTGTTGCTGAGGCTGTAAAAGAAATTGAACGTAGCGAGGATCAATAAAGGAACGAAGCAAATCGCCGCGAACATGAGAAATAGTTTGGAGCGAAACATAATTGTAAGGGTGTAGGACTTAGGGTGTGGGGTGTAGCAAAAACCCAAACATGGGGAGCCGAAATCTATGCTTTCCTAAACTGTGAATGCGCCAAACATCTATCCGCAGATTACACAGATTCCGCAGATGTTTTTGGTTGTCGAGAATAGAAAGGCACATAGGACGAGGCGCTTCGGGATTCCACTGAATCTTTAACAATCCCCGCTCGTTAGCTCCAGTCAATCATACTTCCTGCCAAGTGTTTTTACATCTGTGAAACCCGCGTAATCTGTGGATGGATCTTTTCGTTCCTTCCACACCCTCACCTAAGCCGGCAGACGTCCGAACTCGGCCAGCAGCGGCCCCAGAGTTGAGATGACCTGCTCGTGAGCTGCGCCATTGGTGGCGACTAGTCCATTGCGATGTTGCACGTCAGCAGCATTGTAAGTGATCGCGTTGCCGAAAAGATCGCTGAACGTGCCGCCGGCTTCCGTAAGAATGATCTGCGGCGCGCACGTGTCCCACTGTTTGGTCCTTGGAGACAAATGCACGTAGATGTCGCACTGCTGCTCGATGATGAGCCCTACCTTGATGCCGACCGAGCCCCGTTGAACTTCGTGCTGCACACCGAGGGCCCGAACCACTCGATCCATGCGTGGGCTGCGGTGTGAACGGCTGGCCGCCAGTCGCATTTGCGCCAGACTCGTGTGTTCAGAAACTCGAGCCTCTATTAGATCGCTATCGGGCGATTCGATCCAAGTGCCTAAACCTCGCACTGCCCGATACAACAGTTCCGTCAACGGTTGATAGACGACACCCAGAACAGCTTTGCCATCGACTGACAGGCCTATCTGAACCGCGAAGTCGCCGTTGCCGTCGATGAATCCATTCGTTCCGTCCAACGGGTCAACCATCCAAACGCGTCGTTTGCCGAGCCGGCGATCCGTATCTTCAGATTCTTCCGCGAGGATGCCATCGTCAGGAAAGCGCCGATGCAAGCCGGCAACAATCAGCTCGTTGGCGATCCGGTCTGCGAGAGTTACCGGCTCGCGCGCGTTCTCGTCAAATTTCTGCAAGACCTCAATCGGTCGATTGTAGAACTCGAGGATGGCTGAACCAGCGTTCCTCGCGAGGTCGACGGCGACGCCTAATTCATCCTGATAGTCCTGAGTCTGAGCTGCTTCCGTCAAGATATTACTCGACCTCCAACGACAGGGCGGCACTTCTGATTACCTCAATCGTGTGGTCGAGGTCGGCTCGAGTAGTCCGAAAATTTGTGATGCAGACACGCAGCGCAAACTTTCCATTGACGGTCGCGTTAGATAAGTAAGCATCGCCGCCACGTTGGACGGCATGCATAATTCGGGTGTTGATCTCATCCAGCTCTGCAGCATTGGATTCAGTCCCGGCAGCTCTGAACTTCCGCGGCAGATAACGAAAGCAGCAAATGCTTAGCTCAACGGGCGCCAGGACTTCGAAATCTCCAGCCGCATTTAACTTTTGAGCAAAGTACTGCGCCAGCGCGATGTCCTCAGCGATGGCTGCCGCAATCTTACGCGTGCCGAAGTAGCGGAGTGTCATCCAGATCTTTAGCGCGCGAAAACGTCTCGACAACTCGACGCCATAATCCCAGAAGGCAAAGGACTCGGCGCTGGTTTGTTCGTGCACCTTAATGTAGTCCGCTTCGTTTGCCGCAAATGCGATCCGGGCTTTTGCTTCGTCTCGAAATAACAGACAGCCGGCGTCCATCGGTGTGTAGAGCCACTTGTGCGCATCGAGTGACAGCGAGTCTGCTCGTTCGATGCCGCGGAATAGAGGACGCTTAGTTTCATCCATGGCCGCCAAAGCGCCGTAAGCGCCATCGACGTGAAACCAAAGATCGAATTCGTTGGCGATCAGTGCCAACTCATGCAGCGGATCGACGGCGCCGGTGTTGACGGTGCCGGCGCTCCCGACGATGCAAATTGGTTTGTAGCCGTCCTTGAGATCGCTTTGCAGGCGCTGGCGCAGCGCGTCGAGATTAATACGAAAATTTTCATCACACGGTACGAGCCGCACTTGATCGCGTCCAATGCCGAGAATGTCCGCGGCTTTGGGAATAGACATGTGGATCTGATCGGAAGCGTAGATCGTTTGTCTTTGAGCTGTGTTCCAAAGTCCCGCGCGAGCGACATCTCCATCAGATTTGCAGCGATGGGCCATCAGGATGGCGGTTAGATTCGCAAGCGAGCCTCCGCTCGTTAAGAGTCCCTGAGCCTTATCGCTAAAGCCAACTAACGATCCCAGCCAGCGCACGGCGAGTTGTTCTACTTCTGTTGCAGCCGGACTCGATCGCCACGCTGTTACATTCGCATTTAGTGCTGAGCTGATAAGGTCGGCGAATGCTCCCGGAGCTGTGGCCGGAGAAGCAACATAGCCGAAGAAGCGCGGATGGCCGTTGTGACGGCTGGCGTCAAATATCGCGCGGCAGTCGTTCAAAATTTTTTCGACCGGCAGGCCTTCAAGCGGAAGCTCTTGCCCGATCCGACGCAGCGTTGCTCCACTCGACGTTTCGGGAAAGACCCGAAGTTCACTGACTCGCGCAAAATACTCCAGGACGAGCGTTGCGACCTGATCTGACAACACCTTCAGTTCAGTTTCCGAGATATCAAGCGATGATGAGCGCGTGTCGATAGCTTCTTTCATTTGAACCCAGGCGCTATCGCCACCAGTATCGAGAGCCGTTCAGGGCCGGTATTCGCAACGCCGTGAGGTACTCCGGCGGGCGCGGTTACCAGCTTTCCGGGTCCCGCTTCAAATTCATCGTCACCGATAGTGAAGCGACCACGGCCTTCGAGAACGAAATAGATTTTGTCAGCGCCATTATGAGCATGAATGCTTTGAACCTGGTTGGGCTCGAGACAGTTCAGCCCAATCATTAAGTGGCTGCCTTGCCACAAGGTGCTCTTGAAGAATTTCTCGGGGTTGGCGCCGGCGTGTTCGCGCCAATCGACTGCTTCGCTCATCGAAATGTTCTCGAGATGTTTTTGATTAATGTACTCGTCAAAACTACCACATCATCGCCGCGAGTCAGAACCCGGAGCGGTAGCGACGGGGTAGGACGAAAGACATTAGCCGCAGATTACACTGATTGCTGCTTAATTGTTTGGCATCACGAACATTTCATAAGACGTCTGCGCTTGGAAGAGGCTATTTGCCGAAGCAAGTTCATACAATCAGTGTAATCTGCGTAATCTGCGGCTAATGTCTTTGGTCCTAGCCCGTCGCTACCGCTCCGGGTTCTGACTGGTTTATAGTCATCGACCATTGATGACAATAAAAGGTTACGCTACGCTCGAAGGTACGACACACTATCGCGAACGATTCAACGGCGTCGCGGCCCTGAATCATTTTCGCCTTGAACAGAACATTTGGCTTTCGTCGATAGGCCTGGGAACCTATCTTGGTAACGCAGACGATGCTACCGACCGCCGTTACCGCGATTGCATAACACGCGCAGTCGAGCTGGGCGCGAACGTGATCGACTCAGCCGCCAATTACCGTTTTCAGCGAAGTGAACGCGCGATTGGCCTGGCCTTGTCGGATCTGACATCGACACAGGGCTTCCAACGCGAAGAGTTAGTCGTGTGCACAAAAGGCGGCTATCTGCCCTTTGACGGAGCGCCGCCTCGAGACGTTCGCAGCTACGTCGAAGAAACGTTCGTCAAGCCCGGCGTCGCGGACTTTGAAGACATAGTCGGCGGCAGCCATTGCATGACTCCGTCTTATCTCCAGAACCAACTCGAACAGTCGCTGCAAAACCTGGGCCTGTCTTGTGTGGACGTTTACTACATTCATAACCCTGAATCGCAGCTTGGGCACGTTACGCCGGGTGAGTTTCATACTCGCTTGCGCGCAGCTTTCGAGCGCCTGGAACAGAATGTGACCGAAGGCCGGCTGGTTAGATATGGAGTGGCAACGTGGAATGGCTTTCGAGTGCCGCCGAACTCACGCGATTATCACTCACTTGAAAAGATGGTCCAACTGGCACGAGAAGTTGGAGGCGAGTCGCACCATTTTCGCGTTATTCAACTTCCGATCAATTTAGCCATGACCGAAGCGTTGAGTTTGCAGAATCAATCAGTTAATGGCGAATGGATGTCACTGTTAGAAGCTGCTTCGGCACTGGAAATCACAGTGATGTCCAGCGCTTCAATTTTGCAAGGTCGAGTTGCAAGTGGCTTGCCGGATACCGTTACCGAGCCGCTTGGTTCATTGGCGACGGACGCACTGACCGCGATTCAGTTTGTGCGTTCGACTCCCGGTGTTGCGACTGCGCTAGTCGGCATGAGCCACCCTGAGCATGTCGAAGAGAATCTGCAATTGACTCGAATTCAACCGGTGGGTTCTGATGATTTCAAGCAGTTGTTCCAATGAGAGGCTAAGACGAACAATGACAGAGCGCCGCTTTCAATCATTCGAAGAGTTCTGGCCATACTACGTCGCTGAGCATAGCCAGGCGCGCACTCGCGCGATGCACGCGATAGGCACGACCGCCGCGCTTGCTTGCGCCGCTGCCTGCATCTCGTCTCGCAAATGGAAGTTGTTGCCGTTGGCTCTGATTCCTGGTTACGGCGCCGCCTGGTTGTCCCACGCGCTAATCGAAAAGAACAAACCGGCAACATTTGACTACCCGCTCTGGTCTTTCCTGGCAGATTACAAGATGGTGGGGCTGATGCTGGCCGGCAAGATGGACGAAGAAGTTGTCCGCATTATGCGCGAGGCTCGCCACCGCGAGCTTGGTGAGTAAGCTCTGTCAGTACCACCTGCGGTAGCAGGTGGCTCCCGAGACTCTGCTATAAATAAGCCACACGCTACCGCAGCTGACAGAGCTACTTATTCCGCAGGCAGTACCGACTATTGCATGCGGCTCGTCCTAACTCAGCCAGTGCTCAACTCTCACCGCAGGCATGATCGCGAGCTTTTGCAAATTCAAGATGTGAGCAACGAATGAAGCGCGAGCATAGAAAGCTCGTGAAGTGCTCCCGTGACCAGTACCTTTCGTGCGCGCCTGCACATACTTCCCAGTATCGCCCGTCAGCGATTCAAATCCCTTCGCGCGAATGATCTCGCGAATCGCTTCGTAGTCCTGCTCCACCTGTCGATAAATCGCCGGGTCATCGAGACCGAACTCCGCAGCCGAGTGGAGCACCGAAGCCGTGTCCTCCGTGTTCTCGAAAATCCGAGCGACGACAACCACGCTGCGCAGCTTGTCGTAGAGATGGCTGTCGCGAAACTTGTTGGCCAGCACTTCCGCAGGCTCGATCATCGTGATCGCCATCGATTCTTTTACCTTCACAGATCCATCAGCCGCGCGTCGCAACGGCACAACTTTCAATTCCCAGGTTCCGAAATCCGGTGCTTGCAAAGAATTCTGCGGCAGGCCGAGATAGTGTTCGATGACCTGTCCGGCCCAGCCTTTGTTCTTCCGTTTGTTTTTCCAGACCGTGATGCCGTACTGATCGGCCAGGACTCGCAGATCTTTGCCGGTGAGTTGGCGAATACGCGCGAGTCCTTCGGCGCGCTCGATCTTTTGAGTTTGAATAAACAACATCAGAAGTGATTATTGGCTTAACCTGACTGCGTCCCTTTGCGGCTTTGCGCCTTTGCGGGAAACTGGATCTTATTTAACTAGCGGTGTCCCGCAAAGACGCAAAGACGCAAAGACGCAAAGGAACTTATTGTATAGAATACCGCTCTTCAAAGCTGCACTTTCTGAAAGGCCCACGGATGAGAGGAAACATTCCGATCCCGGAACTGAATTACGGCGAAGATGTTTGGCTAATCCTGGTCGTGACCTTGGTGCGCGAAAGACGAACGCAGCAAGGTAAGTTGTATTACGACGCTCAAGCTCGCAACTCTACGGGAAGCGTGAATCTCAAAATCTGGAATGAAGCAATCGAGACCTGGAAAGAAATTAAGCCGGGGATTTGGGGTGTCGCTGGTCGTCTTGAAAGCTCACAAGATCGGCCGCAATTTGTCGTCACAGAATACCGCCCCGTGTCCGTCGAGAAATACCGCGAACACCTAAGCGCCGACCCGATCCTCCCGCGAGCCTACACGCTCGACATCGAGACAATTCCGCAGCCTGATTATCGTGAACGAATCGGACCGTCTCTTGAGCGTTCAATACGACTCGGCAACATGCGTCAGGAGCAGCAACAAAGATATCTGGAAGACATCGCTGCAGAGGAGGAACGTTGTTATCAACTCGGGGCTCTGAGCGCGGCTACCGGTAGAGTTCTCTGCATTGCCGTTCATGTTGGGCCAATTCCCGGACTTGATATTGAAGGCGCTCAGTTGGGAGAAAGCGAGACCGTCTTTGGCATCGACCAGAATGGAAATGAACAGGATGAGAAGCAGACGCTCAACGCCTTTCTTAAATTCATGAATGGGTTCGATCCCGACACTGACGAGATTGTGGGACACAACATCATCAGTTTCGACCTTCCGTTCATTTTTCAAAGATGTCTCGTGCATTGCCTTTCGGCGGCGCCGTTCGTCGATCTGAGCGAGTTCAAGGTCAAGGGTGTGTTCGACACGATGCATCACTGGTGGTTCGGAGCGAAGCGCACGGTGAGTCTCGACGATCTCGCCTGGGCGCTGAGCCTGGAATCGAGCAAGACCGCCGAAGTCGAAGGCAGCAAGGTATTCGAGCTTTACTCCGCCGGGAAGCTGTCTGCCATTCGCGAGTACAACCTCAACGACGTGCGGCTGACCCGCAAAGTCTACGAACGAATGGTAGGCTGTTTTGGGAGATAGTCGAGTGACTATGCCAAAACCTTCAATTCCACCTGCGGCAGCCGGTGGATAGTTCAGGTTGATAGTTTGAATTCGTTGTTTCTGAATCCCACCTGGGGTAGCAGGTGGATGGGTTCAAATCCCTGCTTATTTCTGCTTTTAGATTTTGAGACCGAGGCTGCACATCCCTCAGCTGCTGCTGAGGGGATTCAAAGAACCAATTCCAACCTTTTTTCCAGGCTGGATTTGAACCATCCACCAGCTACCGCAGGTGGGATTTTGGACTTCGAGCAAAGCGCAGCAGTCTTTGTTCGAAAAGCTCCGTAGGAGCGTAATCACATTGGCCTCGGCGAATCATCGGCTGGCCGCGTTTCGCTCCTAAAGGAGCGAAGATATTTCGGTTTCCGCTTATCTCTATAAACATCTCGCTCCGCGGGAGCGAAGACAAATGACACTGGAGCACTTGAAGCTTGAATTCTCCAGTTAACACTCGACTGTTGCAGAACGTCTTAGTAAAACCGTCGGCCGAAAACTGATAGCCGGCCAAACTTGTACGAGAGCGAGCCAGACGGATTTCCGTTTCACGTTTCATCATTTCGTTTCCATTTCTGCATTAATAAGCATTAGTTGGTGAGGAGGGCGACATGAAGTGCCTGCGAGGACGATGCGCAACCTTTGCATTGCTGGGAATACTCTGTTCCTCGTTAGCTTTTGAAGTCAGGTCGCAATCGTCTGGCGACCGAGCCGGCGCTAATTTTGATCGCACCTTTGCCCAGAATTTTTCTTCGGTCTCGATCGAGAATTTCAGCGGGCGTACGGAAATACAAACCTGGAGCAGCAATCGGGTAAGGCTGATTGCTACCCAACCTGCGGGCAATCGTTCAAAGACGCTCGAATCTCAGGTACATCTGGAACTGCCGAAAGCGGACGCCTTAAAGATCAGCGTTGACAAAGACGTCGAGATTAATCTGCTCGTTTACGTTCCCAATCACATAATTCTTACCATTCGGGGCGGGGTGAACGAAGTCGTCATGAAGGGCGTAACCAGCGCCATCTCGGTCGAAACGGAAAGCGGCAACATTGCGTTGCAGATGCCGCCCACGACTGACACAAACCTTTCACTGCGCGCAATTGACGGCTCAATCAGTGCGAATCTGCCGCTGGTGATTTTTGGCGTCGTGAATTCTCATTCGCTGGACGGAAGAATCGGAAACGGCGGCACACCGGTGATTCTGCGAAGTGCCCGCGGCTCGATTGAGCTAACGCCGGAAGCTCCCGGCCGCCGGGCGCTCAGCGAGAGCGAGGTTAGCTCCAATGCCCGTGTTGTCCCGGTGGCGCTTGCATCTCAACGGAATTCAGCAGCTGTAACTCGCGACGAGCCTGGCGTCGGCCTTGGCGATAACCCGGTCGACGTCATCAAGATTGATACGCGGATGGTTAATCTCAACATCAAAGTTACAGATGCCAACGGCAAACTGATACCTGATCTCATTAAGGAGGATTTTCAAATCTTCGAGAACAACATCGAACAGGAACCCGTGTATTTCGCACCCGTTACTGCTCCGGTGAATCTGGTTCTGCTTTTGGATTTGAGCGGCAGCACGAAGGATCGGATGAAGATCATGAAGAAGGCAGCCAAGAAATTCATCGATACGCTCAATCCAAACACGCGCATAGGCGTGGCGGGATTCTCCAGAAGATTCATAGTCATTTCAGATTTCACCGACGATCGAAAGCTCCTTAAGGATCGCATTGATGATCTCAAGAATTCTCAGTCAGGCACGGCGTTTTACGATGGCATGTGGAGCACGCTGGAGCTTTTCAAGGAGGTTAAAGAAAAGCGGCGAGCAGTGGTTGTGCTCACCGATGGAGTTGATAACTCTTTGTCGTCTGACGAATACGAGCCGCGCCATCCTTTTGACGAGCTACTCTCGCGTTTGACTCAGGACGACATCACTATTTATCCCATCTACTTTGATACGGAGTACGAAACGATCGTGAAGCACGGTGGAAGTGATACGCACGAAGCGTATGTTACCGCGCGCAAGCAGCTGCACGAGATCTCAGAAACCACCGGCGGAACTTTGTTCAAAGCGGATCGGGTGGAGGATTTGGACGCTGTCTACGCGCGCGTAGCCGCAGAGCTTCATACCATGTACACCGTCGCTTATTATCCAAAGGACAAGGACTACAATGGTGAGTGGCGGCAGGTAAAGATAAATGTGAAGCGACCTCAGGGCGCGACCAGGACCAAACCTGGCTATTACGCTAAATAGGTGTTTGTAGGGGCGGACCTGTGTGTCCGCCCTGCGTTGTTTGGCTAAGTCAAGGGGCGGACACACAGGTCCGCCCCTACACAAACTAAGAACAAAGATCTAAGATCAAAGACCAAAGATCAAAAACCGTAGACCGGCGACGACATTCATCCCTCGCGATCACGAAATACCTTTCAGGACACACCGTTTCATATCCGCAACGCGCTCTGATAAACTGCAAGCTGAATGGAAATTAATCTGATTTCAGTTATCTTGCTGCTGATTGGCTTGGTAATTGGCGGACTTGCGGTTTGGCTCGCGCTTCGAACCAAAGCTCAGCAAAGTTACGACGCTGCGAAGGCTGAAGGTGCAGCTCAATTCGCAACCATTCAGGAGCGTCTCACCGCTCGCGAGCAGGAACTGCACAAGGTGCAGCATCTCTTCGAGAAGAGTGCCGCCGAGAGCGAAACGCTCAAAGACAAGAACTCTCAATTGAAAGCTGAACTGGAAGGCGAGCGCCGCGCTGCGACCGAACGTCGCGAGTCTTTCAAGCAGGCTGCCGAAGAACTTTCCGAAAAATTCAAAGCACTTTCCCGCGACGCTCTTAAAGACAACAACCAGTCTTTTCTTGAGTTGGCTCGAGCCTCGCTAGGCAAATTTCAGGAGACCGCGAAAGGCGATCTCGAGCTGCGCACGCGCGCTATCGATCAGCTCGTTAAGCCGCTGAAAGAGTCGCTTGAGAAAGTTGACGGAAAAATCAGCGAGCTCGAAAAGGCGCGAGCCGGCGCTTACTCGGAATTGCGCGAGCAGGTGAAGGCGTTATCGACTTCGCAATCGCAACTACAAACAGAGACTGGAAATTTGGTGAAGGCTTTGCGAGTGCCGCATGTGCGTGGCCGCTGGGGCGAGATTCAACTTCGCCGGGTTGTCGAATTAGCCGGGATGCTTCAGTACTGCGATTTTGTGGAGCAGGAAACGATCGCGACTGAAGATAGTCGCATACGGCCTGACTTGATTGTGCATCTGCCGGGCAATCGAACGATGGTCGTCGATTCGAAAGTGCCATTCGATGCTTTCTACGAGTCCATCTCGACTACGGATGAAACGATCCGCGCGGCCAAGCTCAAAGAACATGCGCGTCTGGTGCGATCGCACATCACTGCTTTGAGCCGAAAGTCGTACTGGGAAACCGTACAGCCGACGCCCGAGTTCGTTTTGCTTTTTCTTCCCGGCGAAACTTTTTACAGTGCGGCGCTCGAGCACGATCCGAAACTGATTGAAGATGGAGTTTCGCAAGGTGTAATCATCGCGACTCCGACGACGCTGATCGCTTTGCTTAAGGCCGTGTCTTATGGCTGGCGCCAGGAGCAGATGGCTGAGAATGCGCAGGAAGTGAGCAACCTTGGAAAGACTTTGTACGATCGGCTGCGAGTCTTTACGAGTTATTTTGCGGACATTGGCAAAGGATTGGATCGCGCGTTGGAATCTTATAACCGCGGCGTTGGCTCGCTTGAAGCTCGCGTGTTGGTGACTGCGCGAAAGTTCAAAGAGCGCGGCGCCATCGCTGGTGACGACATCGAAACGCTCGAACCAATCGACAAGAATGCGCGAGCACTAAGTCTCGATGAAGGCGGCCTGTTCCCCGATCTGGTTGCTGGCGAAACGGTCGAAATCGAGGACGACGACGCCTTCCCGTTGTTAAATGTAAGAAGCAAAGGTGCGGGGGAATAAAGACTAGCCACAGATTACGCAGATTTCACAGATGTTTTCGTTTGGTGAACATAGAAAGGTTTCAGGGAAGTCGACGCCAGGGATACCACCGAACTTATTAGCATCCCTGCAAAGCAACCGATTCATCAGCATCCCTGCAACGAACGGATTCATTAGAATCCCTGCAACGCAACGAAGGTGAAATCATGCTACCTGCATCGTGCTTTTACATCTGTGCAATCTGCGTAATCTGTGGCTAAACGTTTTCAGTCCGTTCCAAGGCTTAGACTTAATGTGGCAAAAGAAATCTGGTTAGGTCCTCTCCTGGGAAACAATCGAGCGCGTTTAATCGAACGTTGCTCCGAACTCGTTTCACAAAATCAAACTCATAAGTTCCTTTACCTGACTGCTTCGCATCCGTTGCTGGAGCTGGTTACTCATAGCATTCTCGACGGCGAGCGCAATCGTGGTGTCTGGGGCGAGCTTCCTGTCTATCTTTTCCGCGGCTTTGTCAGACGATTGCTGTCGACTGCTTCAGATAGTGAAGGCCAGTTACTGACTCCGCGCGTTCCCATCGACCAGGAAGAACTTCCGCTCAAGCGAAGCTTGATTTCGCAAATTCTTTCTCACTTGAAAGACACGAATCAATTGCCCGCCATCGCGCCGCTTGCGAACCGCGAAGGTTGCGTGAACACGATCGCGAAATTAATTGGCGAGATTGAGCGAGCCGCTAAATCCCCCGCTGAGGTCGCGGAAATCGTTGCCAGCCGAGCTTTGTCAGAACCCCGACCTGTCGGGATAGCAGGTGGCTCGGCTGATCGACCGGCGCGTCAAATCGATTTCGATCGCGAAGTGGCGCTGATTTACTCAACCTACTGCGACCTGCTCGATCAGCATCTGTTGACTGAGGCTGACGCCGATCAGCGCCGAGCGCTCGAAATTTTGAGAGGCAACGTCAACGGCATAGACGTGCAAGTGCCCTGGCTTGCCGACGTCGAGTTGTTGGTGCTCGATGGGTTTTTTGATTTCACGCCGGTGCAGGGCGAAATTCTTCGCCACCTGGTTCCCACAGTTCCCGACGTGCTGGTCAACTTGAATCACGACACTCGCAATCCGGAAATCTTTCTACCGTTTGAGCAAACCATTGAACAGCTCTCATCAATGTCGGATTTTGCGCAAAAGACGAGTGACGAAGAAACTGCGCTCGCACCAGGCTCGCTCGCAGGTTTGCGTGAACGGCTCTTCAACTCATCGATTAACTCATCGATCAACTCATCGATCAACTCACCGATCGAAATGCCCGGTGAATCGGAGGTGCTCCGGCAGCAGGCAGAAATTCATTACCTTGAGTGCGGTGATCGCGATACTGAAATTCGAGCCGTAGCCAAAGAGATAAAGCGACTCATCCTGACCGAGAAATTTGCGTTAGGCGAGATGGCGCTCGTAGTCCGCCAGCGCGCCTCTTATGCGGAAACAATCGAACGCGTCATGCGCGAAGAGTCGTTGCCATGTAGCCTCGAGGCGCGGATTGAGGCCCGCGATATTCCCGCTAATCGCGCCGCGTTGAAGTTGTTGTTCTTACTTGAAGAATTAGCGCGCCAGGAATCAAACAAGCTGCGAACAGCTGAGCTCGCCGACCTGATCAAGTCTGAATACTTCCGACTGGGCGCAGCTGATTTGGAGAAGTTACTCGAGCGCTTCGATTCAACTTACCCAAATCTTCTTTCAGACAACGACGAAAAGCTCGACCCGGATCGGCAGGAGCAATTGAAACGTCTTTACCGCATCGGCGTTTGGGATGCAGATGCGCTTGAAAATGCTTTCGCTTACGTCGGCAGTGAGCTTCCGGTCACCGAATGGCTGAAGCGAGCCCACAAACTAATCAAAGAGTTGCCGGGCGCGGCGGCGACGCGCGAGCTCCTGAACATCGGTGGCATCGAGCAGGCTCGAGATCCTGATGAAGCCGATCAGGTTGAGAATGCCGAGACCGCGAAAATTGAAAGCGCTGAAGCTGAGAAGAAGCGAAGACCCTCGCGTGATATTCATCCTGCCGCAATTGCCTGGACCGCGCTCGTTCTCGAAAGCTTTGCCGAGCACATTCAAGGCGTCCAGCGCGAGGGAACGCCAACTGACTTGCGCGGCGGGTTGATCAAGCTATTCGACCAGCTTTGCTTTCGCGACCAAATTGCCAGGCCAATCAGAAGGTCATTGGCCGATGAAGAACTACCGCAGGCGATGCTCAATTTCAATAGCCTGGAAACGTTGCGCCGCGCGTTCGGGGCCGCGATCAAGAGCGTCACGTTGACTGGAGAGCGAGGCCGGTTGATACGGCTCGATATTTTCATAGATGAAGTCCGGCGTTGTCTTCTGTCTCAGTCCCAAACGATTGGCCGATCTGATCGGGCCGGCCTGCGCGTGCTCGAGGCTACAGATGTTCGAGGCTTGCGATTTCGGGCCGTGTTCATCGCCGGTTTAGTTGAAGGCGGTTTTCCGATGCGCGCCTCGCGTGACTGGATTTATCCACATGAAGAGCGCGAGCGGTTGAAGCAGTACGGCTTGACGCTCGAAGATATCTCGCCGGCCACCTTACTCAAAGAGGAACACTATTTTTACCAGGCAGCTTGTCGCGCGACTGAGCGTCTTTATCTCACGCGCCCGCTGTTGTTGGAGGATGATTCGGAGACTGTGGCTTCGTACTTTATTGACGAGTTGCGTCGCGCGGTCGCCCCGTTTGACGTTCCCACTGAGACAGTCCGGCGAGATTATGACGGCTCCGATCTGAACTCCGTTTCGCGAACCGGCGAGCTAAACATCGCGCTCGTGCGGCAACAGGAACGGCACTTTCATCGTGGCGAAAAACAGAAGCTGTTACCTCAACCGCGGATCAAGCGGTATCTGACTCTGTCGAGGAATGATTCTCTCCTGAGTGGTTCGGCCCTGCGTCGCATCGAGATTGAGCGCGAGCGCGCCGGCCTCGCTTTTGGGCCATACGACGGCGAGATCACAGATCCGCATTTGCTGGCCCTGATTAGCCAACGTTTCGGCAGCGAATATGTGCATAGCGCCAGCAGTTTGGGAATCTACGGCAACTGCGCTTATCGATTTCTGGGCCAACGCGTTTTGAAACTCGAGCCGCGTGGCGAGGCGGCGCTCGATCTACAGGCGATTGATGCGGGCAAGCTGCTTCATGACATTCTGCGCCGCTTCTTTGAACGACATCGACGGCAACCTTTGTACTTGCTCGATCGGGACAAACTTCAAGCTGAGTTGCGAGAGTTGGCTGACGAAGTATTTGACGAACACGAGCGTGTGGTGCCGCCGCTGAACAAGCAAATATGGAAGATCGATCGTGAGATTCGAAAGATCCTGTTGGACCAGGTGCTGCTCTACGAAATGAGAATCCAGGAAGAGGCAGCGCCTCTGGGCCTGGTTCCAGCCTACTTTGAAGTTTCTTTTGGCGGCGCCAGGTCGGCAGCCCGAGATCCAGGTTCGCAAGATGAGCCGTTAACGATTACTCGAGCGACTTTTGTTGGCGAGGAAGCGATCAAGGTGAGCGGACAAATCGACCGCGTTGACGTGGCCAACGACAAGACCCTGATTGCTTACGATTACAAACTATCAACGGGCTCGTCTCGGGAAGACATCAAATCGGGTCGCAGTTTGCAGCTGCCGATCTATCTCGAAGCGCTTGAAAAGTTAATCCTGCCTGAACATCCAATTGCCGGCGGTGGTTACTACATCATTCGGGGTGGCAGCGATAGACGTAATCGCGGACTGTATCGCGCCAGTCAGGCAAGCTACACAAATCTGCAGGCGAAGAACTCGGTTTTTTCAGACGAGGATTGGAGTCAGATTCGAGCTGAAGTGATCGCGAAGGTTTGGGATTTTCTCGACGGGATGCGCGCGGGGAAATTTATGGTTCGGCCGGCTGAGAAGGACAAGACCTGCCGGTTCTGCGACTTCAAAGCGGTATGCCGCTACGAGCGCTATCGAATTGATAGAAAGAAATGAAAGACGTTATCCACAGATTACGCAGATTCCGCAGATGTTTTTGTGTCGGCCATAAAGAGAGGTATTTGTGAAAGTAACAGCAGATCCATATGTTCGATGTTCTCATAATCGGTGCGCTGGTGATACCGATGATTACCAATAATCCATGCCACGCGCGCACCATTGAATCATGCTAGCCGCTTCGTGCGTTTACATCTGTGCAATCTGCGTAATCTGTGGATAGTCTCTTAATGCCTTTATCGAAAAGAAAACTTGAACCGGAGCAGGCGGCCGCAGCCTACGCAATCGATCGTCACATTTCAGTGACGGCGGGGCCGGGCTCTGGCAAGACAATGGTCCTGGTCGAGCGTTACCTCCACGTCCTCCGCACGCAGAAACTCAACATAGATCAAATTGTCGCCATCACTTTTACGAATCGTGCCGCAAATGAAATGCGCGAGCGGCTCCGGGCGCAACTAAATCAGCTTTTGCGGTTGGCTACGGATGCGGAAAGGAAGCTGTGGCTCGGCTACAAGCGCACGCTTGACGGCGCAGTCATCACCACCATCCATGGTTTTTGCGCGCGCTTACTTCGGGAGTTTCCGGTCGAGGCCCGAGTCGATCCGCAATTCGTCCTGCTTGATGAACACCGCGCAGCCATGCTGCTCGAATCAGTCGTCGAGGAGACTCTCACCGAGTTCATCAGCTCCGGACACGTCGAGATCTCGCGACTAACGCTTGGCGTTGGTCGAGGCAAGTTGGCGGTAGCTCTCGCTGATCTTTATCGCGACGTTCGCGGACAGGGTCTTTCATTTTCTGACCTTGCTCGAGCGACGGCGGACAGTCATGCGACCGAGCTCGACCACGCTGAGGCGTTGAGTAACTTATCGCGGTGCATGAATGATTTTCTGATTGCGCCGCGAAAGACTGAAGCAGCAAAAACTAACCGAGCCGAGGTTAGCTCGCGCTGGGCGACGCTACAGTCTCTGCTGCAGACAATTCCGGAGCCTGAGAATCTCGCCGAATACTTGCGAGCGATTGAGAGCTTTCGCGAAGACGTACGGCCGACGGCCCGCGGCGATCTCAAGAGCTACGTGAATGCGGTGGATGAATTAGTTTGGGAAAAGGATCTTCGAGGCCGAGTGCCGCAGATCTGTCTCGACTTGTTCGCGAAGCAATATGCGCTCGAGATCGTGAACATTATCGGCCGTATTCACGAAAGGCTAAACGCTGAGAAACAGAAGTTGTCGGCGCTCGATTTTGATGACCTTGAAACTCGCACGCTCGAATTACTCGAGAACGCGGCAGTGCTTACTCGCGCCGCTGAGCGCTACAAGTTTTTCCTCGTCGACGAATTTCAGGATACGAATGGTCTACAGCGACGGTTGTTGGAGCGGTTAGCCCTGCAGAAAGGGCGTCGAGAAAGCGCGAATCTTTTCATCGTCGGCGATCGCAAGCAATCGATTTATGGCTTTCGGGGCGCTGACGTCGATGTCTTTCGAGCAATGACTGAATCGCTGATCGCGGCGGGCGGGATCGAGCTGCCACTGCTGCTGAACTTTCGCAGTCAGCCACCGCTGATCCATTTCTTCAATCATCTTTTTGAGCGACTGTTCACGCCGCTGGAGGAAGTCTCGGCGAGTGAGCTTAATGAGCTCGGCTATGTTGCGCACGAGCAGAGCGAGCCCAAGCGTGAACAAGTTGATGCGGAGCCGTTGGTTGAGTTGATGATCACGACGACTGAAGGCGCGGGCGCCGAAGGCGATCAAAAAGCCGAACAGGACTCTCGAGAGCTTGATGCCGCGCAGCTGGCCCAACGGATCGTCGAATTGGTCGGCAACAATGATTCGCCAAAGTACAGCGACATCGCGCTCCTCTTTCGGGCGATGACAAATGTTGGGACATACGAGTCAGCGTTCCGTCGGGCGAATATTCCTTATCAGACCGTGCTCGGTCGCGGATTCTATGAGCGCCCGGAGATCACGGACCTGATTCAGCTGCTGCGCTTCCTCGATAACAAGACCGATGAGATCGCGCTCGCGGCTGTCCTACGCTCGCCGCTTTGCGGGATTTCGGACAATGCGCTGCTGGCTTTGCGCTGCGGTCCCACGCTGGCTGAAGTCGAAGCCGGAAACTCTTTGAAGCATTTCAATAATCCTCGCAGGCTGTTCACCGCGCTTCGCGTTCACCGTGAACTTGCATACATCGACGACGAAGAACACGTGTTGCTGGATCGCGTAGCGGCGCTGCTCCAGCAATTGATTGCGCGGCGGCATCATTACGGTCTTGGGGATTTGCTGCGGTTCGCAGTCGAGCAGTCGGAATACCTGACCGTGGTTGCCGCGACGTTTGACGGGGCGCAGCGGCTCGCAAATGTCCAAAGGCTTTTCACCCTCGCGGAAAGATTCGAAAGCGCGGGCACGCATTTGATTCGCGACTTTGTGCGCTACGTCGAGGAATTCGAAGCCATCGGTAGTCGCGAAAGTGAAGGTCAAATCGATGAGGCTGCCAATGCCGTTCGTTTGATGACAATTCATCAGGCCAAAGGTCTCGAGTTTCCGATCGTCGTCATTCCGGATCTGCATCGCTCGACGCGGCCGATGGATAGTTGGGTATTGCTCGATCGACATCAGGGGCTAACGCTGAGGGTGCCTGATGGTCGAGGCAAGTCGGTGGCGGGCCGTACCTTTGCTCGCTTCAATCAACGTCATGAAACTCGCGAGCACTTCGAGAGCATGCGGCTGCTGTATGTGGCGGCGACGCGGGCTCAGGATCGACTAATTCTTTCCGGCGCCAGTAAAGATCTTGAAAGTCTGGTTGGGAAGACCGACACGTGGCTGAAGTGGATCTGGAATTCTCTCGACGTGCCGTTGCGTAAAGAAAGCGGCATCATCGAGCTAAGCAATGGCGTTCAGGTTCAACTCCGGCTTAATTCGGTCGAGCAAACCATCAGTCAAATCCCACAGGCCGGTGAAGGCGCCTCGGCTCCCACTGACGGCGCCGACTCTTTACTCGAAGCCTTTCCGTTGCTGCAAAAAGTCGAAGCTCAAACCGGGCAAGCTGTGAATCGCTTCAGTGTTACCCAACTAATAAATTATCAACGCTGTCCGCGACAATATTATTTCGACCGGGTATTGCACGCGCCGTCGACCGATGCAGTAGCGACGTGGAACGATGCTGAAGCACCCGAGCCGCCGGCTAATTTGACCGCAACTTTGAAAGGCGCGGTGCTCCATCGTTTTTGTGAGACCTTTCAAGCCGGCGAAGACGCGAGCGAACGTTTGTTGCGCAGCTTCAAGGAGGTGACTGCAGCTCGCCAGGCCGAGCTGGCTGAGCGCTGGATGGAAATTGACACCGACAAAGTAGTCAACGACCTGCTGCCGCTCGCGCACAATTATCTTGCGAGCGATGTATTCAAGCGAGTTGAGCTGGCGCGCCGTTTGTCGGTGGATCAAAGCGAGCGATTGCCGCAGGGCGCAGGCTTGTGGAGCGAAGTTCCGTTTCGCTTGCGACGGCCATTGGGGTTGTTGACGGGTGCAATCGACAAGCTGCTGGTAACGCGTAATCCGGATGACGATGGTTTTGAAATTGAGATTGTCGATTTCAAAACGAATCGCTTTATCAACCCTGTTGCCGAGGTGGTTACTCCGGGGCCGGGCGTTTCCAGCACTGGCTCTTCTCGGAAAGGAAAAGGTGCTTCTACTCAGCAAATAGCTTTTGATTTTTCGTCTATCGGTACCACCGCGCCTCCGATTGAAATATCGTCGATTGAAGATGAAGTAGCTCGGGTAGCGGCTGACTATCAATTGCAAATGCAGGCTTACGCCCTCGCCGTGCGCGAACTCATGCCGGCTACTGAAGGTAAGGTGAATCGAGTCAAGGTTACGCTGCACTTTCTCGATCCGAATCAGGAATTTCAATTGTCGGAGTCTTTGCTCGATCAGCGAGCGTGTGAATTGGCAATTGACGAAGCTATGCGTGAGATTGCTGGAGCTCATCATCCAACGGAATTCCCCGTCAATCCCGCCCGGCATTGCCGCATGTGTAAGTTCCTCGAGCTCTGTTACGCCGGCCGCCTATGGCTGCGAGCCTAACAGGCGTTTAGAGTTCAAGCTTCAGCTTGTGTGGCGACTACAGCACACAATCTAAAGATTGAACTCTGAACGCCTGTTGGGCTCGCATCGATATTTTCAGGCAACGGATTCTCGGAAGTTTTCCTCAAAGCGCAAGAAGGCTCCCCGCCATCGTTCTATCCTCAAGCACCGCGGGTCTCCCCCGGACCAGGACATCGACTCAATCAGACCGCGCCCTTGCGTTCTTTGGCCGTGGTCTGTCCAACAGCGGAAAAGGAGTGAGGAAAATGAAGACGACAAATTTCGGAAGGGGAAATCCAGTTGTTTGGGTGCTCAGCATGACGCTGGCGATTACTGTGGGCCTGGTGATTACCGCGCAAATGAGTGGCAGCTCACCGGCGCCTCAAAAGGTGAAAAACACGAAAGAGAGCGAGTATGAGATTACCGGACCATACTCACACAAGAATTTGACGGTCTTCCTGGTTCATGGACCTGACAAGCTGCCGGGCAAGAACTTTCTTACTTTGCAGGAAGCACTCGAGCAAAAGAAGGTGATCGTCTTTGAGACCAAGTCAGTCAACGAACTCGCCATTCAAAACCTCTCGAACGAAGACGTCTACGTGCAATCCGGCGACATCGTCAAAGGCGGCCAGCAGGATCGCATGCTCGCAGTCGATCTAATTGTGCCCGGAAAGTCCGGGAAGATTCCGATCGCAGCCTTCTGTGTAGAGTCAGGCCGCTGGACCAAACGTGGCGATGAAGCTACTTCTACTTTTGCCAGCTCGTCTGAGAGCGCTGCTACTAAAGATCTGAAACTGGCGGCGAAGGTGTCGAAATCTCAGGGAGCAGTTTGGGAAAACGTGACGGTCGCCCAGGATAAGCTGAGCTCGAATGTGGGCTCGAGAGTTAACGCGGACGTCTCGGAATCGAGTCTGCAACTGGCGGTTGAGAATGCAAAGGTCCAGGAGAATGTGAGCGACTACACCAACGAGCTCGCGGCTGTCACTAAGAAATCCCAGTCAAATGTGATTGGCTACGTCTTTGCAATCAACGGCAAAGTCAACAGCGCGGACGTGTACGCTTCAAATGCTCTGTTCATGAAACTGTGGCCCAAGCTTTTGAAAGCGAGCGCCGTCGAAGCAGTCGCTGAGCTGCAAAAGGATGGAAAGTTCGAAACGCTATCAGCAGACCAGGTGAAGACATTCCTGGCCGAATCTGAAACTGGCACAGCTACAGAAAAGGAAGTGACTGCGCGGGTAAGGTTGGTAACCCGTGAGAATAAGCAAAGCGTCTTCTTTGAGACCGTCGATAAAGCCGACGAAAGCGTCTGGGTCCACCGGAACTACATTAAAAAGAACTAAGAACCTCTAGCCGCAGATTACGCAGATTCCACAGATGTTAGGTTGAATGACAGGTAAGCCGTGTCATAAATTTCTTAAACATCTGTGCAATCTGCGTAATCTGCGGATGTCGTTTTCTGCTCCTTAATGCACTAGCTTGGTTGAAAACAGCACGCCGTAAATAGCGTCGGAGTGACGGGGATAGTCTTTGCCGTCGGTGGAGATGATGATGTTCACCATCTGCACCTGACCCGCGTACTTTCGAAATGCAATCCACTGCGTGCGTCGGAAGCCATCCGGCTTTTCGGGGTTCGACTCGCGGAACTGCACGCCCTTCACGCCGTCAATTTCAAGCCAACGCAGTTCATCAACCTCGCCATTCTTCATCCGCGTCTTAGTACCGTCGTAGGTCGCCTTAATACTGGCGTCCGTGGGAAAGTTGTCAGCCATCGCGGATATCGAAACGATCAGATTCGCGGCGTCAAACCCGCCGGGCGAGCGAGCCGTAAATTGATCGCGATCTTCACTGACCTTCGTCCACTTTGGCGGCAACGTCCAGGCCATGCCTTGCTGGTCCCACTTCACAGTTTGACCACCCTCCAGCGCTGCTATTTGACCCGCAGTGGGCTGCGGCTTCTCGGCAACGATGGCATCGCCGGAAGAAGAAGTGCCGGACCCGGCTGGACCGGACGAAGTGCTCTTTGATTTGGTTAAGTTACAAAGTGAAAGTGCTAATCCGAGCAGCAAGAGTGCTGGAATTGATTTCATGACTTGGACCACCGCCCCTTTTAGATGAAATTGCAGCTACGGCTTTTATTCGAAATACAGCAGTAAGTCAACGAGCGGAGTCAGGTTAGCAGCGGTAGGCAGCGACGCGTGGGAGTCAGGCTCGGCCATGTGGAAGCGTTGTGGAGAAGATTTGCCATATATCATTTGCCATTTTTCATTTGTCATCTCCGTCAACGGTTGGAGCGCCTCCAACTTTTTGCCGCCGGCTGCCCTTAATTCCGCAGAGCGAGCGTGATGGAACGAGCCGTGCGGTTGTGAGGGTGCCTATGGGTTTTGGCGTTTCGTTCACCGTCAATGGCAAATGATAAATGTCAAATGATATATGGCAAATCTCTGTCTTTTGAGCTAACGCATAGGCTTCTGTCTACTGCCGCTCAACTTCACGGTCCTGGACCAGCCGTGTTATCCTCAACGCATCCCTCTAAAAGCCCCTTCGCAATCATCAGGCGCTTGTGCGTCATCATTCGAACACGGAGATTCTTATGCTCAGCTCTGCTCTCAAACTAACCATACAGCTCTCTTTATGCGTGCTATTGTTCGCAGCCTGCGGCACGCCGACGAATACGAATACCAACACCAACTCGAATGCGAACATCACCGCAAATACTAATGCGGCGCCAGCCAACGCCAACACGAGCGCTGAGTCGCTTGCAGTAATCACAGCGCGTGAACCTGACAAGTATCGCGCGACCTTGACGCTCAGTGCGGAAACAGAGAATGGCGAGAAGACCATCGGCATGCCGACTCTATCTGTCGCCATCGCGCGTAGCGGTGATTCACGGCGCGTCTCTTTCAAGATGCCGGATGGTTCCGACCTTATTTATATCGATACTACCGATCATCATTACGTGGTGTTGCCGGCTCGCAAGCAATACGCCGAGTTGACTCCTGATGCGGTCGGCTTCCAGATTCAGAGATTGATGACGCCCGGCCAAATCGTCAAACATCTCGAAAGGCTGAAAGGTGTGCAGCAGGCGGGTGAGGAAAAATTCAACGGGCGCACAGCCATGAAATACAGTTATTCATCGCAAGTGGACACGAAGACGCAGGCGGGTGAAGTTAAGAACCAGGGCTTTGTTTACATTGACAAAGATACGGGCCTGCCGTTGCGAGCTGAGTTGCTGGCGCAAGCGAGCGGCGAAGTAAAAGGCGTGAAGTCAGCGAAAATCGTAGCCGAAATGCGCGACATCAGTACGGATGTAGATGCTGCTCAGTTTGAAGTCCCGGCTGGACTCAATAAGATTCCGCCTGAGCAGATTCGCAGCCACATCGACGCTATCACCAGTGCCGCAACAGCCCTGGTCAAAGCGCTGCTGGCGAATATGAACGCAGCCCCGCCGGCAGCAGCTTCGCCGAGTCCATCAGCATCAGCAAATCCATAAAGGACACTCAACATGAAATACGTAATCTTGCTAGTGGTCGGCATCTTGCTGGGAGGAGGAGGCGCGATTTATTGGCTCGGTTCGCCGCGTGCTCACAAGTTACCGGGCACTCCCGTTCAAGCTCCGGCGCCAGGTGGTGACGCTCCCGGAACGTTGGTGATGGGGCTCGATGACAAGTTCTTCGAGCAAGTGTTGGGCAGTATCTTTCGCGATCTCGGATCGCCGGCGCTTCAGCTTTCTCAAAAGAATGAAGAGAGCTCGCCGATGCAGCCGGCAGTTTTCCAGTCAGGTTGCGCCAACACTATTACAGTGCTCCAGGAAACTGACGGCGTGAAGACGCGCGTGCAATTCACCGGCGGCAAGATTATGGTTCCGCTCGCTTTCAACGGCAGCTACAGCTTGATGGGGAACTGCATGCAGTTTAAGGGCTGGGCGCAAAGCAGTATTCAAATGTCATTCGATCAGTCGAAGCAGACTGTCTATGGGCAGCTTAACGTCGAAGGTGTGAATCTCGAGGGTGTGGCGCCGGTAGCTAACAGCATGCTGACGGTGTTCGTTCAGAATGCGATCAACCAGCGTGTTAATCCGCTCGAGCTTGTGCGCGCGCCACAGCTGGCTCCGGTGATTCCGGTAAAAGCGAGCGGCGGAGTTTTGAAAGCGCAAGTAAAAGATGTAAGGGCGGAGATCCTGGACGGCTCGTTGAAGCTACATATCACCTACGACTTCAAAGGCGAGAAAAACTAAGTCAGTATCACCTACGGTAGCTGGTAGAGTTTGTCAAGAAGCAGCTTAGCCACAGATTCACGCAGATTACACGGATCTGAACCGATTGTGATTTCAGATCCGTGTTATCCGCGTTTATCTGTGGCTATTGTTTTTGAGCAGTTACCCACGCGCTCCGGCAAGTGGTACTGACCGCAACTTCACCTACGACTTCAAAGGCGAGAAAAACTAAGTCAGTATCACCTACGGTAGCTGGTAGAGTCTGTCAGGAAGCAGCTTAGCCACAGATTCACGCAGATTACACGGATCTGAACCGATTGTGATTTCAGATCGAGCACAGCTGCCGCCACCCGATGACGTCCCAATGACACAATCGGGGAGTCAAGCACCTGTTGCCGACTGAACCGTGTCGTGAGAAGGAAACCAAGTCGCTTAACCTAAGTTCAAGCGCAAAGAACTAAGAACAAAGCACAAAGTACTACGTCGCATTTTCGGCGAGGGCACGTTGGCGGGCGAAGTGTTCGACAATCTCTTCCGCGGTCTTCTTGCCGACAAAAGGAGCGAGCTCGGGAACGCTGGCTTTGGCGATGCGCTGAATCGATCCCAGGTTCCGCAGCAACCTGTTCTTGCGTTTCTCACCAACTCCCGGAATCGCCGTCAACTCGGATGTGAAATCGCGCAGCTCGCGTCGCTTGCGATGATAAGTGACCGCATAGCGATGCGTTTCGTCTCGAATCATCTGCAGCAATCGCAGAATCAACGAATGAGGATCGAGGTAAACCGGCTCGTCTTCACGACCCTTCACCAGCAAGTGTGAAACCTCGTTGTGACGCTGCGGAGGCTTTACTACACCAACCATCGGCAAAGCTTCCAGATCCAGTTCACGAAGCGCGCCGGCTGCAGCGCCCAGCTGGCCTTTGCCGCCGTCAATCATGATCAGATCAGGCAGAGGCTTGCCTTCATCAAGCACGCGTCGATAGCGTCGCGACACCGCTTCGCGCATGGAAGCCACGTCGTTCGAGCCCTCGACGGTTCGAATCTTGAACTTGCGGTACTCCGATCGGTTCATCCTTCCGTTTTCACACACGACCATACCGGCAACATTGTCTGAGCCTTGAATATTGGAAACGTCGAACGACTCGATGCGCGCCGGGAAATGCGGCAGCTCGAGAGTCTCCTGCAATTCCTCCAGCACGAGTTTCATATCCGGCTGCAGCACTCGAAAGCGCTGCTCAAAAGCAAGCTTGGCGTTCTTCTCAACGAGATCGATCAAATCACGCTTTTCGCCTCGTTGAGGATCGATAATGCGGACGCGTCTGCCCTTGCGGACGCTAAGCGCCTTTTCCAAAAGTTGTCGATCATCGAAATCCACCGGCACATAGATCTCTCGCGGCACATAGTCTGAAGAGTAGTATTGCGCGAGCACCTCGCTGAGAAATGGTGCGGGATTGAAATCATCGGGCGGCAGATCTTCCCAAAAGAATTCCCGGCGTCCTACGATCTGGCCTTCGCGCAAAGTAAAAAGCTGCAAAGCCAGCCGCTGTGCTTCGCGGTAGTAGCCAAAGATGTCCACATCACGCTCAGGTGAGCTGGCCATCTTTTGCTGTTCTGAGAGTTTGATGACGGTCTTCCGCAGGTCGCGATATTTAGCGGCGAGCTCGTACAGCGTCTCTTCCGACGCCACGTGCATGCGGCCCTCGAGGGTGTCAGCCAGCTCAGTGTTTCTTCCTTCCAACAACAGTCGCACATCGCGCACGGCTTCCTGATACTGTTCCGGAGTGCACAAACCCTTGACGCATGGACCAAGACAGCGCTTGATGTGATATTCAAGACACGGACGTGGAGCCTTGCCGTCAATTTCGATGTCGCAGGTGCGCAGCTGAAACGTGCGATTGATCAGATCGATAGTCTTACGCGCGAGGCTCGCCGGCAAAAAAGGTCCGAAATAGAGCGCGCCGTCTCTTTGAATTCGGCGAGTGATAACGACCTTCGGAAAAGGTTCGTTGACCGTCAGCTTAAGGTGCGGGTAAGACTTGTCGTCTTTGAGTTTGTAATTGAAGCGAGGTTGATGCTGCTTGACGAGGGTGGCTTCGAGAATCAGAGCTTCGACTTCGTTATCGGTGACGATGAATTCAACATCGGCGATTTGTTTGACGAGCTCAACGGTCTTGATATCGTAGCCAAACCGCACCGGCCCACCGGCTTGAAAATACTGGCGGACGCGGCTGCGCAGACTTTTGGCTTTGCCGATATAGATGATTCGTCCGGCAGCGTCTTTGTGCAGGTACACGCCGGGTGAAGTTGGTATTTCTTTTAGTTTCTGTTCCAGGTTCATTAGTGGATCTTCAGGGAAGCAGTGGTATTTTATCCGACCTGTAACGAAACTGTTAGTTTGGTACCCAAAAGTTCGACAGGATAACCGGATTAACAAGAAAGATTCGGTCAGCCGTCAAACCAACTATTTTTCGCGTAAATCCTGTCGATTCTCAGCCGGCAGTTTGTAATACAAGATGCGCTTTCCTTTTCAATTAACGGACAACAAAGAATTCGATGCGGTCGGCTTTGGCCTGAATGCCGTCGACTATCTTCTGGTCGTGCCCGAGTATCCAGCCTTTGACGTGAAAATGCGGTTGCTGGATTACAAGCAAAGCACCGGAGGCCAGACTGCGAGTGCGATGGTGGCGCTGCAACGGCTGGGCTTGCGTACAGCCTATGCCGGACGTTTTGGCTCAGATGCCGAAGGAAAGTTTGGACTTGAGTCGATCAAAGCCGAAGGCGTGGATTTGCACTTCGCTGAAGTCGTCGAAGGCGCGCGCAATCAGATCGCATTCATAATCATCGATCAGCGCAACGGCGAACGAACGATAGTTTGGGATCGCGATGACAGGATCGGCTATCCGGCGGACGAAGCGCCTGTCGAATTGGCGCCACGCGGCCGAGTCTTGCACCTCGACGCGCACGATCCGCCGGCTTGCGCGCTTATGGCGGCGGCTGCTCGTGCTGCCGGCGTGATCGTTTCGGCTGACATAGACAACATCTACGAAGGCCTGCCGGATTTGCTGCCCTTGATTGACGTGCTGATCGTATCGAAAGAGTTTCCGCATCGATTGACGGGAATCGCTGATGAACGAGCTTCACTGGTTGAGTTGAAAGCGCGCTATGGATGCGCGATCGTTGGCGCCACGCTTGGACAGCGCGGCGCCGTGCTTTTTCACGAAGGTCAGTTTCTCGAATCGGGCGCGTTTGAGGTTCCCGGCGGGTGCCGCGACACGACCGGCGCCGGCGATGCGTTCCACGCGGGCTTTTTGTATGGTCTCTTGAAAGGCGAAGACATCGAAACGAGTTTGCAGCTCGCTAATGCAACCGCCGCCCTGAAGTGTCGAAGCCTCGGCGCCCGCACCTCGTTACCAAGCGAGAATGAGTTGAGGAAACTAGTGAAGTGAGATTTACGCTTTCATTCACAAAAGGATAGGCAATTGGAGGTTCTTATCCGAAAAGGTCAACATTGATCAGCTCGAAGTCAGGACGGGTTGCTTGCGCCCGCCCTGCTGGGCCAGGCATGCAAGGGAGCAGATCAGCTAAGACATCTAGAATGGATCAAACTTGAATGCTGATGAACCTCGAGGCGGGAGCAAGCTGCCCTTCCTGACCCCGAGCTGATCTCATATGAGTGGTTCAGAAAGCCGGTAGTTGAATCGCTAACGAAGATTGAAAAGCGCTAAATACAAAAGGTTGATCTTCATCAGCGCGATCATTGGATTAGTGCTGGTATTGGGCGGCTCCGCCTCGGCGCAGCGCCAGCCGGTAGATTACGTCAATCCATTCATTGGGACTGGAGGGCACGGTCATACTTTCCCGGGCGCAACTCGTCCGTTCGGGATGGTCCAGCTCAGTCCCGATACGCGTCTCACAGGCTGGGATGGATGCTCCGGATATCATTACTCGGACGATGTCATCTATGGATTCAGCCACACACACCTGAGCGGCACTGGGATTTCCGACTACGGCGACATACTGCTGATGCCCACCATAGGCGAGCCGGTCTTTGCAGCTTTCGTTGACGGCAAACCCGACAAAGGCTATGCCTCAAAGTTCAGCCACGCCAATGAAGCAGCAGCGCCTGGGTACTATCGCGTACTGCTCGGTGACGGAGGCATACGCGTAGAGCTTACGGCAACGAATCGCGCCGGCTTTCATCGCTACACTTATCCAGCCGGCGGACGCGCCAACATCGTTCTCGATCTGCAGCATCGTGACCGAGTCCTCGATTCCTACCTGCGCGTCGTCGATGCGACTCACATCGAAGGCTATCGACGCTCGAGCGCTTGGGCGAAGGATCAAATCGTTTATTTCACAGCCGAGTTTTCCGAACCCTTTGAGGCAGAAATCTCAGTGGGTGGACGAATGGCAACGGCGGCTCAGCGCAAAAGCGCACAGGGCACAAACATAAAAGCCGTGTTTGGTTTTCCACGGCGCCGCGCGAACGAGATCATGGTCAAGGTAGCGATTTCCGCGGTCAGTATTGAGGGCGCCAAAGCCAATCTAGCCGCAGAGCTGCCCGGTTGGGAATTTGATCGCACCGTCGATCAGAGTCGAATGGCGTGGGGCCACGAGCTCGACAAGATCACGGCTTTGAAGGGCACAGACGAGCAGCTCACAAACTTTTACACAGCGCTTTATCACACGATGATTGCGCCTAATCTGTTCATGGATGTCGACGGTCAATTTCGCGGACGCGATGGCAAAATTCATCTCAGCAAAGACTTCACCAACTACTCAGTGTTTTCATTGTGGGACACGTTTCGAGCCGCTCATCCGCTTTACACCATCATCGATCAGAAGCGCACCTTGGACTTCATCAAAACTTTTCTGGCGCAGTATGACTATGGAGGGCGACTGCCGGTCTGGGAATTAGCCGGCAACGAGACCGACACCATGATCGGCTATCACTCAGTGTCAGTGATCGCGGATGCTGCAGCCAAAGGCATCACGGGCTTCGATCGGGAGAAAGCCCTCGTTGCAATGAAGCTAAGCGCGGAGCGTTCGGAGCGAGGACTCGATGCTTATCGGACGCGTGGGTACATCAGCATGGAAGATGATCGCGAGTCCGTCTCAAAGACTCTAGAGTACGCCTACGATGACTGGTGCATCGCCCAAATGGCCGGAGGATCAGGTAAGGAGGAAAACTACGAGGACTACCGCGAGTTCATGCGACGCGGGCAGTTCTATCGTCATGTAATCGATCCTGATACGGGCTTTGCCAGACCGCGGCGAAATGGAGGTTGGCTGACTCCGTTTGATCCTCGCCAGGTCGATTTCAACTTCACCGAAGCAAACGCGTGGCAATACAGTTTCTTTGTACCCCATGACATCGACGGATTGATTGGGTTGATGGGTGGGAGAGAAAAGTTTGCCCGTAAGCTGGATCAGCTTTTCACCGCCGACTCTAAGACCATCGGACGCGAGCAGGCCGATATTACCGGACTCATCGGGCAATACGCGCACGGCAATGAACCCAGCCATCACATGGCCTATCTTTACGACTACGCGGGCGAGCCCTGGCAGACCCAAGCTCGGGCGCGACAAATCATGGATGACTTTTACAAGCCGTCACCCGATGGTCTCATTGGTAACGAAGACTGCGGCCAAATGTCGGCTTGGTATGTTCTGAGTGCTGCAGGTTTTTATCCGGTGACTCCAGGCTCGCCATATTACGCCATCGGAACTCCTTTGTTTCCGGAGGTGCGATTCAAGCTCGAGAATGGAAAGACCTTCGTGATCAAAGCGGCGAACGTTTCCGCGCGCAACCTCTACATCCAAAGCGCTACTCTGAATGGACAGCCGTATTATTACTGGTTGCTGCTGCACCGCGATTTGATGAAAGGCGGCGAGCTGGTCTTTCAAATGGGGCCCGAACCGAATCGCAAATGGGGCTCGAGGATCAATGACAGTTCGACGACGTATCTTCCCGAATTTGTGGCCGGCCCAATTATCGAGGCGCCCAGTGATACTTTCAACGACAAGCTTGAGGTATCGATCAGGAGATTAGATAAAGACGGGACGATTTATTTCACGTCTGATGGCTCAGAGCCGAATGCGAAATCACTCGTCTATGAAAAGCCAATAGTCGTCACGCAAACCACCACAATCAAGGCCCTGGCCATCCGCGGAGATAAGGTGAAGAGTTTTGTAACCTCCGCGACGTTCCACAAACTACCGCACAATTGGACAATCGAGCTTCAGTCTCGTTACAGCTCGCAATACGCGGCTGGTGGCGACATGGCTTTGATCGATGGAATTAGAGGTAACCAGAATTTCAGCACGGGCGCGTGGCAAGGCTATCAAGGCCAGGATTTTGTCGCACTGATCGATCTGGGCAAGTCTCAAACCATCACTAAAGTAGGCGCGGGTTTTTTGCAGGACGTTGGCTCATGGATCTGGATGCCAGTGCGACTTGAATTTGAATTTTCAGATGATGGGAAGGCTTTCTCGCAGCCACTGACGATCGCAAACAACGTGTCTGACAAAGAGTACAAAGTCGTTGTTAAGGATCTAGTGAAAACGATCGCCGCCCGGCAAGCCCGGTATGTCCGCGTTAAGGCCGTCGGCTATGGCACTATTCCCGACTGGCATCCCGGCAAAGGCGGTCACTCGTGGATCTTTATTGATGAGATTTTGGTTGACTAGTGTAGACCAACCGCGGCGAAGTGACATTAGTAGGTGGGCAGTCTGAGATCGGACCATTTCATTCACACCCGGTTTCAACCGGGTGCAAGATTTCTTCAGAACTCAAAACCGTTTCAACGGCATTAACATACTTGACTAATCAACGTCAGTAGTCGAAACGCCGAAGGCGTTGGCAAATTCCAGCCTGGGGCAGCGCCCCAGGAAAAGGAACCAAGCTAATAGGGAACGCTGTAAGCGT
>Ga0134125_10000278_pt1 | contig 72509 bp, 56 predicted proteins | sample KB31751_FD_96464 | JGI IMG/M metagenome (GOLD analysis project Ga0134125, IMG submission 96464) | Terrestrial soil microbial communities with excess Nitrogen fertilizer from Kellogg Biological Station, Michigan, USA - KB3-175-1 | ecosystem: Environmental > Terrestrial > Soil > Unclassified ... | reverse complement strand
CTACTTTGCCCAGCGCGGCTACCGCACCTTCGCAGTCGAGTTGCCTGGGCATGGCGCCGATTGCGCCACCACCGACTGCGCCACCTACAGCGTCGAAACCTACGCCCTGCACGTGGCCGCCTGCCTGCCCGAGCTCGGCCCCTGTATCGTGGTTGGCCATAGCATGGGCGGGCTGGTAGCCCAGAAGTTGGCCGAGACCCACCCCCAGCGCGGCTATGTCTTCCTCGCCAGCGCGCCGCCCTGGCACATGTTCCGCCGAGCCTATAGGCCGATGTGGCGCCACTTGTTGCGCCATCCCTGGCGTGAAGTACTGGCGCCGTCTCTGGGCCGGCCATTGCTGCTCGATCACACCCTGCAAGACCACCTGGTCAACAACCGCCTGCCCGAGTCCCTGCGCGGGGCCGTATATCTCAAAGACGTTCCCGACTCTGGCCGCGCCTCGTTCCAGATGGTGCTGGGGCTGGTCAGCGTGGACCGCGCCCGCATTTCCAGCCCCTGTCTCGTGGTCGGCGGCGCGGACGACCGGCTCATCCCGGCGGAGGAGCAGCGCCGCTTGGCTGACTTCTACCAGTGCCCGCTCCAGCTGCACGACGCCGCCCATATGCTGATGCTGGAGGACGGCTGGTCCCGGGTCGCCGATGGTATTTTGGGCTGGGTTGCCGGACTAGTGCCGGCCGAGTCGGCTGAGGTGGCACGGCCACCTTTTGCCTGGGTCGCTCCCGTTGGTCGCTCGGAGGCCGGACTTCGATTGCCGGCAGGGGATGCCCGCTCTGCTCAGGGCATCTGCGAGCTGCCGCCACCGGTTGCGGAAGCCGTCCCCGCGCCCGTTAAGGCCGGGAAGCTTCAACTCTGCGAGCGCGAGCTCGCGAGTTGAGCGTACTCGATGTCGGATTGCTCGGGCAGCAGCACCCAGAGCGTGTAAATTCCGAGCAGGGTTCCGAACGGCGGGCTGACCAGGCTGATAATGCCCAACACGATGGCAAACATCCTCGCCCAAGACATCGCCTGCAGCAGGCCCACCCCGACAACCACCGCCAGCGCCGCCAGAATCAACAGCCCAAAACCAATGCTGCCCAACAGCGGCGACAGGAATCCGGGCATCTCTCCCGGCCACGGTCCGCCCATGTGATACCACGGCCAGACATGGGCGCTTGAGAAGCCGACCAGCACCAAGCCCCCCGGAAGCGTCATCAGCGCCCGTACCAGCCACAGAACCCCTAAAATGGTCCGGTGCTTCTGCACGCGCCCGGCGGCGGCGGGATAGGCGCGCGGCGGCATGGCCGGCATGGCGGGCGAGGGCGCGGTACCCACCGCGCGGCCGCAATTGGAGCAAAAGGTGGCGCCGGGGCCTAGCGCAGCCCCGCACTGGTTGCAAAACATGGCTAATTCTCCTGTACCGCCCTGTCACTCGCCTTGGTCATTCCGCACCTGCCGGCAATTCCGCTATACGCACCGGACGCGCCTTTAGTTCAGGATGTTTCCCAAGCGCCGGAGCCCACCGTTCCTTAAGCCCCGCCGCCGGCGCTTCCAGCAGTTTCCAGGAGAGTGTGGCTAGCCCGATCGCCATGCCGAAACTGACCAAGTCACGTACCGCGAGGCCAAGACTTCCCGACCCCAACCCAGGTTCCACCCACCCCGCCACCAGGGTCAGGATGGGGTAATGGATCAAGTACACGGCGTAGCTGATCTTGCCCAGGTGCTGGAGCGGGTGGAATCGCAGCCCGCGGCACGCCCAAGCTTCGCTCCCAGCGCCGATGACCGCCCCGCCCACGGCCGCGGTGAACAGCGCCGCCAGCGCCGTATAGCCGGTTAGCGCGAACCATCGGCTTTCCCGCACCCCCCCGGTGGCGGCCAGAACCGCCGCCAAGATTCCTCCGGCTCCCCAGGCCAGGGCTCGCAGCGACCGCCGGCCCTGACTCGGTGAAGGCTCCCAGTTCCTCGCCACCAGCGCCAGCGCGGCGCCCCACGCCAGGCTGTCGAAGCGGGTCGGCAGAAAGCGGTATTCGGTGAACCCCGGCGTATGCAGACAATAGCGCAGGATCGGCGCCCCGAGGATCGCCGCTCCCAAAAACGCCCACAACGCCTGCGGCCGCAACCAACGCACGATCGGCGCCCAGAGAAGATAGAACTGCTCCTCGATCGAGAGCGACCACAGCACCGTCACCCCGGCGTAGACAAACGCGGGCGCGGCGAACGCCCAGTAGTGAAAATGCTCCAGCGTGGCGGAGAGAAACGCGGCGTGCATCGCCCAGTAAGCCCAGGGCTGGCGGCCGCCGCCGAGCCAGGCTGCGCCAACGTAGACCGCCAGCAGAAGGTAATAGACGGGAAAAATCCGCAGCGAGCGCCGCGCGTAGAAGTTGCTGAAGTAGCGTGGCCGGCCGCGCGAGTTCACCAGGATGCCGGTAATCAGGAAACCGGAGAGGACGAAAAACAAATCCACGCCCACCCAGCCCAGGCCGGTGACCGGATTGGCCCAGTGCGTGCCCTCGGTGTAATGAAAGGCAATGACCGCCAGTACCGCCAGCCCGCGCAACCCGTCGAGTTCCAGGATTCTCCCGGAGGGACGCCGCTCCTTCGCCAATTGCATGTTTTTGGCACGATATCATTAATTCTCATGTCCACAGCATCCACTTCTCCCAGGGCGCGGGCCTGGAATCAGGCCGAACTGCGGCGCCTGGGCCGCTCGCTCGCCGACTGGGCGGTAGCCGAACTGACCCAGAATGGCGCCGGCCCGGTACGCGCCGCCGACTTCGAGCGTCGCGCCCGCATCCTGTTGCGGACCCGCGTCAGTCCCTCGAAGGTTCCCGCCTGGATGCGCCAACTCGCCGCCGCCGGTATGCGCGTCAACCATCCCGCCTACATGGCGCAGCAGATCCCCGCGCCGATTCCACTAGCGGCACTGGTGGAATCCGCGGTGTCAACGCTGAACCAAAGCTTGGCGGTTTGGGACATGTCGCCCGCGGGAACCTTGGTGGACCGCGCCGTGATGGACCGGTTCAAGGGGCTCCTCGGATTTTCTAAAGATGCCGAGGGCTCGCTCACCCCGGGTGGCAGCTTCGCCAACCTCACCGCCTTGCTCGCGGCCCGCGCCGCGCTCGACTCCAAGGCGTGGCGCGCCGGCGGCGCCCGTATAGCGATCCTGGCCGGTGCCCACACCCACTACTCCATAGCCCGTGCCGCCGGCATCCTCGGCCTCGGCGCCGATTGCGTCTTCCCCATTGCCGCCACTCCCGACTTCCGAACCGACCCGGACGCGGTGCCCGCCGCCGCCCGCCTCGCGCGCCGCGCCGGCTATCGCAAGTTCATCCTGGTCGCGACCAGCGGCTCCACCCCGACCGGCGGCTTCGACGACCTCGCGGCGTTTGCCGACCAAGCCCGCAAGCTGGGCGCCTGGCTGCACGTGGACGCCGCCCACGGCGGCGGCATGGCCTTCAGCCCCCGCTACAAGCGGCTGCTGCGCGGCCTGGAGCGCGCCGACTCGGTGGCTTTCGATCCGCACAAAATGATGTTCATGCCCCTATCCGCCGGCGCGGTGCTGGTGCGCCGGGGCGAGCACTTGCGCCAGGCATTTGAGCAGCATGCGCCGTACTTGTTCAGTCCGCCCGAGGTTGCCGCCACGCGCCCCGTGGGCGACGGCGGCACCTTCACCATCGCCTGCTCCCAGCGCTTCGAGTCGCTCAAGATTTGGCTGGTGTGGAACGCCTACGGCCCGCGCCTGTTCGCCGATCTGGTCGAGAGCGTCTGCGCCACCACCCAGGCGGCCTACGAGCTGTGCCAGGCGTCGCGCCTGCTCGAACCGGTGCACCGGCCGCAGAGCAACATCTTCTGCTTCCGCCTGCGCCAACCGCCCGTGGCCGGCAAAGCCGCCGACGCGCTGCACTGGCGGATCAAGGAAGCGGTCAATATTTCCGGGAAGGCCTACATCAGCTCGACCGTGCTGGAGGGCCGCCGCGGCCTGCGCCTGGTCGTCATGAACCCGCGCACCACCGCCGTCCACATGGGCCGCGTCCTGCGCGCGGTGGAAGCGGAGGCGCGCCGGTGCCGATAGGCGCCATGACACCGAAGCAGCGCTTCGACGCCGCCTGCCGCCACCAGCCGGTGGACCGGCCTCCAGTCTGGCTCATGCGCCAGGCCGGACGCTACATGGCCGAGTACCGCGCCGTGCGGGCGCGCCACTCCCTGCTGGAAATCTGCCGCACCCCCGCGCTCGCCGCCGCGGTTACCATCACCGCCGCCGAACGCCTGGGCGTGGACGCCGCGATTATTTTTGCCGACCTGCTGCTGCCCGCCGAACCCCTCGGTTTGAAGCTGGAGTTCCTCGCCGGCGAGGGTCCCAAGCTCGAGCCGGCGCTCCGCACCCCAGCGCAAATCGCGGCCCTGCCCGAGACCTGGGGCGGCCGATTGGGCTATGTCAGCGAGGCCATCGCGCTCGTCCACCGGCACTTCGAGGGACGGCTCCCCGTACTCGGCTTTGCGGGAGCTCCGTTCACGCTGGCCAGCTACCTGATCGAGGGCGGCGGCTCGCGCCACTACGCAGCCACCAAGGGGCTGATGTACTCGCAACCGGACGCCTGGGACGAGTTGATGGCCAAGCTGGTCTCCGCGCTTAGCGGCTTTCTCGCCGAGCAGGCTCAGGCCGGCGCCGCGGCTCTCCAGCTGTTCGACAGTTGGGCGGGCGCGCTTAGCGAGACCGACTACCGCCGCTACGTGCTGCCCCACAACCAGCGCCTGGTGGCCGCGGCTCAGGCTTTGGGCATACCGGCGATTTACTTCTCCACCGGCACCTCGGCCTACCTCGAAACCCTCGCCGAGACGGGCGCGCAAGTGCTGAGCCTGGACTGGCGCATCGACCTCGCCACCGCTTGGCGCCGGCTGGAGAGGTTGCCAGGCCCGATGCCGGTCCTGCAGGGAAACCTTGACCCGCTCTTGCTGCTCGCGCCCCCCGAGGTCTTGCGCCACGCGGTGGCTGTAATGCTGCGTCAGGCCGCGCCGCACCCCGGCTATATATTCAACCTCGGGCACGGCATCCTGCCCGAAACGCCGGTTGACAACGTCACGGCCCTGGTAGAACAAATCGCAAATACGGCCGGCTAGGCGGCGGCTTGCCTTTCCCTGCGTGGGAACGGCGTCTCGCTGCACCTCGCTTCGCTATTCCAGGGAAACCTCGTAGAATAGCCGCACATGAGGCGGCGGTGGATTCCGCTTTGGTGGCTTACCCTCGCGTTGTTCGACGCAACCAAGACCGTTGCGGTCATGCGCGCGGAAGGGATGCGCCACAACTGGCCCGTACTGTTTGTGATCGAGGCGTTGAGTTGGTTGCCCTGGGCGATTGCGACCTGGTTCATCGTTGCGCTCGCGCAGCGTCTTCGATCCGCACCACCCGCCGTGGCCTGGAGCCTTCACGTTCTAACCGCTTTCTGCGCGAACACCGCCTTCGCCGCCTGGACGACGCTGCTGGTCGTGACATTCCGGCCGTTCGGTCCAGATTTCCCCAGCCGCGCGTTTCCGCATTTTCTCAACGGCTTCAGCGGCGATCTTCTCACGACGATCGTCTTCTACGCCCTCATCCTCGCCATGAATAGCTTCTTCGAGTCCCGCGAGCGCCTCGTGAAGCAAAACCTGCAACTCGCGCAGCTCGGCGAGCAGCTCGCCCAAGCTCAGTTGAGCGCACTGCGGTGTCAGATTGAACCGCATTTTCTCTTCAACGCGTTGAACTCGATCGCCGGGCTCATTCGCGAGCGGCAGTCCAGGGAAGCGATCGCTACGCTCGTGACTCTCAGCGACTTCTTGCGCCGCACCATCTCCGCGTCGAATCGTCAGGAAGTGCCGCTCTCCGAAGAACTGGACTTTGTGCGGCAGTATTTGGCCACCCAAAAGGTGCGCTTCGCCGAACGTCTCCAGCTGAGCGTCGATGTGCCCGCGGAACTGCACGATGCGGCGATTCCCAACCTGATTCTCCAGCCGCTGGTCGAGAACGCGATCAAGCACGGCATCGCCAAACGCCAGGAGGGCGGCTCGGTGCGCATCGCCGCCTCATCGCAAGACAACCGGTTGCACATCCGCGTGTCGAACGATGGACCCTCGTTGGCGCCCGGCTGGGAGGAGGTTGCCACCGGCGTTGGCCTGACCAACGTGCGGGCCCGCCTGAAGGCGCTCTACGGCGACGCCGCATCATTCGTGATGCGGCCGCGAACTCCGGGCGGCGTCGAGGCCGCCATCACGGTACCGCTGCGCACGGCGGCGACTTGATGCGCATCCGCACTCTCATCGTCGACGACGAACCGCTCGCCCGCGGCAGCGTCCTGACGCTGCTCGAACGGGATCCCCAAATCGAAATTGTCGGCCAGTCGGGAGGGGGCGCCGAGGCCTTGGCCGACATCCAGCGCCTCGCGCCGGATTTGGTTTTCCTGGACGTAGAGATGCCCGAGTGCGACGGCTTCGACGTACTCGAGATGCTCGGCTCGCGCGCGTCTCCGGCCATCATCTTCGTGACGGCCTACGACAAATACGCTCTGGCGGCATTCGATGCCGGCGCCCTCGATTACGTGCTCAAGCCGTTCGACGATACACGTTTCGAATTGGCATTAAGCCGGGCCAAGGGACGCATGCAAGCCGCCCGGACGCAACCCAAAACGTCGAGAAATTTGGCCATCAAAAGCAACGGGGCGGTGACGTTCATTCCTATCGACCGCATCGATTGGATTGAGGCGGCCGATTACTATTCGCGCCTCCGTGTCGCCGGGAGAAGTCATTTGCTGCGGCGCAGCATGGCCGAGCTCGAACAGGACCTCGCCGGCTGCGATTTTTGCCGCATCCACCGCTCCACCATCGTCAACCTGGCGCGTGTGCGCGAAATGACGCCCAACGAAAACGGCGACTACGAAGTCCGGCTTGAGGACGGCAGCACGCACCGGTTGAGCCGCCACTTCCGCCGCGGCTTCCAGTTGCGGATGAGCCAAAGAACGGCCTAAAGTTACTTCGGAGCGGGCGAGCCGTCGGACCAGTGGTCCACCGGAATCGCCAGCGTCACCGGCTGGTACGGTCGAAACCCGGCAGACTGAGCAGGCGCTAAGACCGGCGATCCCTTGAAGCCCGCGCCCCAGGTGGCCATTTGGTCGTAGGGGACGAACGGCATGACATGCGGCCGCCACGGTCCGTCGGCGCCGAGCAGATAGCCCTCTTTGGAGAGCATCAGCGCCATCGAACCGGGGGCGATGGTGAATTGATGGGCGGCATAGGCGGCTTTCGCTTTCGCCGCAATCTCTTCGCGGGTATCGCCGGCGATCGCCCACTGGGTAAAAGCAAGGTACTGCGGGAGAACGCTGCGCACGGCCGGCGGATTGAGGCATCCCGGCCCGAGACCGTGCCAGTTCCAGAACTCGGGATCGTCGAAACCCGCGGTCCACGAGCGCCCGACAATGCACACCCAGCCGTTGGTGCCCTTGGCCCCAACCACGTAACCTTGCTTGGTCAGGACGAGCACTTCGGCATGAGCGGAAATCGACGCCGGGGCCGCCGACCGCGCCAGGGCGATTTCGGCGGCCGCGCTCGGCATCAGGTACTTGGCAATCGGCGCCATTTTCGGGTAGGGGTTGGGCGCGGGAGCTTGTCCGACCGCGGCGGCGGCGAATGCAAGCGAGAGCGCGGTGGCCACACAGGCTAGAGCGAGCTTCATGGGGGGCCTCCTGGAGGAAATCATCCGTCTCAGTATTCCACCTGCTGGCGACCCTCGCGACACCGCTCCCTGCACGGGAACGGCAGCCCACTGCAAAAACGCGGTTGGAGCAAGACGGGCGGGCGGCTGGAGGGGGGCGCGGATCGCGGCTGCTACACTGAAGGTTTCCAACCGCCGCCGCCATGCCGCCTGAGGACTCGATCCGCGTTGTGGGCGCCCGCGTCCACAACCTCAAGAACCTGAACGTCGCGATCCCGCTCAACGCCCTCACCGTGGTGACCGGGGTGTCGGGCTCGGGCAAGAGCAGCCTCGCCTTCGACACCCTTTACGCCGAGGGTCAGCGCCGCTACGTCGAGTCGCTCTCCGCCTACGCCCGCCAGTTCCTGGAGCGGATGGAAAAGCCCGACGTGGACGCCATCGAGGGCATCGCCCCGGCGGTCGCGATCCGGCAGAAAGCCGGCAGCCGCAACCCCCGCTCCACGGTCGCCACCGCCACCGAGATCTACGATTACCTGCGCCTGCTCTACGCCCGCGCCGGCACCACCTATTGCCCCAACTGCGGCATCCCGGTGGAACGCAGTGACGTGGACCGGGTGACGAAACAAATCCTGGAGCAGGCCGGCGGGCAGCGCGCCTACATTCTGTTTCCCGTGCGGGTCGAGCTGCCGCCCGCTCCGGCCGCGGCGCCCTCCAAGACCGGCCGCCGCAAACGTGTGTCCGGGGAGGCCGGCGCCGCCCTGGCGGCACGCAACGCCGCATGGGCCGCGCGGCTGGGCGAGCTGCGCGCCAAGGGCTTCAACCGCCTTTGGCAGAACGGACAGCGGGTCGAGTTCTCCACCCCGGAATCCCTGCTGCAACTCGATTTCGAGCAGCCGGTCTTCGTGCTGGTGGACCGCTTGGCCATCGAGCCCGAAACCCGCTCCCGCTTGGTGGATGGCATCGAGATCGCCTACCGCGAAGCCGGCGAGGTCAGCCTCGCGCTCGCCGATCAACCCGGGGCCGCACCGCTGCGCTTTAGCCTGCGCTTCGAGTGCAACCGCTGCGGACGCCGCTTCCAGGATCCGGAACCGCGCCTGTTCTCGTTCAATAACCCCTTTGGCGCCTGCCCGCGCTGCCAGGGCTTCGGCAACACCACCGACATCGCCGTGGAACGGGTGATTCCCGATCCCAATCTGAGCTTGCACCAGGGCGCCATCGAGCCCTGGAACAAGCCGCGCGGCGCCCCCTGGCGCACGGCGCTCAAGAAGTACGCGCCCACCGCTGGCATCGACCTCGACACGCCATGGCGCCTGCTGTCCGCCGAGCAGCGGCGCAAGGTGTGGGAGGGTGACGGCCGCTTCACCGGCGTCGCCGGGTTCTTCGAGTACCTGGAGCGCAAAAAATACAAGGTCCACGTGCGCGTGCTGATCAGCCGCTACCGCGGCTACGCCCTCTGCCCGGAGTGCCGCGGCGCCCGCCTCCGCCCGGAAGCGCTCGCGGTCTATCTGGATGCCGCCGAGGGGCGGCGCAATCTGCCCGAGGTCGCCGCGCTGACGGTGGAGCAGGCGCTGGAGTTCTTCCGCGGACTGCGCCTCACGCCGGAACAAGAGGCGGTCGCGGCGGCGGTCTTGATTGAAGTGCGGCGTCGCCTCGAGTTTCTGCTCAAGGTGGGTCTTGACTATTTGACGCTCGACCGGCTGGCCGCCACGCTCTCGGGCGGCGAGGCGCAGCGCATCCAATTGGCCACCTGCCTGGGTTCGCAGCTCGTGGGTTCGCTCTACGTGCTGGATGAACCCTCCATCGGCCTGCACCCGCGCGACACCCACCGCCTGATCGCCATCCTGCGTGAGCTGCGCGACTTGGGCAACACCATCCTGGTGGTGGAGCACGACCCCGACGTGATGCGGGCCAGCGACCGTCTGCTCGACCTGGGCCCCGCCGCCGGCGAGTTGGGAGGCGAGCTGGTGGCGGAGGGCACTTGGCAAGAGGTACAGGCCTCGCCCGCCTCGCTCACCGGACAGTACCTGCGCGGTGACCGCTCGATCCCCGTCCCCGCCACCCGCCGTAGCCCCGGCCGGAAGCTGTTGACCGTCCAGGGGGCCTATGCCAACAACCTCAAGAACCTCAGCGTCGAGATTCCCTTGGGCATGCTGGTGGCGGTCACCGGCGTCTCGGGCAGCGGCAAGAGCACCCTGGTGCACCAGGTGCTGCACCGCAACCTGCGACGGCTGCTCCGTCCCGCCGAGGTGGAGGAAGACAACGGCGGCGAGCTCGCCGGCTGCCGCGGCATTGCCGGCTACGGGCAGCTGAATGAGGTGATCCTGGTGGACCAGTCGCCGATTGGCCGCACCCCGCGCTCCAACCCGGTGACCTACATGAAGGCTTTCGACGGCATCCGCGAACTGCTCGCCCGCCAGCCCGAGGCCAAGAAGCGCGGTTACAAGGCCGGACACTTTTCCTTCAACCTGCCCGGAGGACGGTGCGAAACCTGCCAAGGCGAGGGGGTGGTGGCGGTGGACATGCAGTTCCTTGCCGACGTCGAGCTGGTGTGCGAGGAGTGCAATGGCACCCGCTACCAGGCCGCCCTGCTCGAAGTGCGGCTCAACGGCAAGAACGTACACGACATCCTGCAAATGACCGTCCAAGCCGCCATCGCCTTCTTCGCCGGCCAACCCAAAATTGAGCGCCCGCTGCGGCTGCTGCAAGAGATTGGGCTCGGATACCTCCGCCTGGGGCAGTCCGCCACCACGCTCTCTGGCGGCGAGGCCCAACGCATGAAGCTGGCCGCCCACCTGGCCCAGCCCCACACCGCCGACCGCTCGCTCTTTCTCTTCGACGAACCCACCACCGGGCTGCACTTCGACGACATCGCCAAGCTGCTCGCCGCCCTGCAGCGCCTGATCGCCGCCGGGGGCTCGGTGCTGGTGATCGAACACAACCTGGAGGTCATCAAGACCGCCGACTGGGTGCTCGAGTTGGGACCCGAGGCGGGCGAGAACGGCGGCCGCCTGGTGGCCGAGGGCCCGCCGGAGTGGGTGGCCGGAGTCGCCGAGTCCCGCACCGCCCCCTTCCTCGCTCCCCTTCTCCCGGCCGCGCGCTAAGTACCTGGAACCAGACCCTTTGCCCGCTCAAACCGGGCGGCGAAGCCGCGGAGGGCGGGGCGAAGGTCCCTGTGCAGCGTCCTTCAGGAACGCGAGCCGGGCGGCGAACCCGGGCGCCCGGCACAGAGCATGAGCGATAAGCGGAGCGGAGCGGCGCAAGCCGCGAGCGCTCTCAAGCCCCACGAGCCGGGCGGCGAAGCCGGAGGCCCGGCGCAGAGCATGAGCGACAAGCGGAGCGGCGCAAGCCGCAAGCGCTCTCAAGCCCCGCAAGCCGGGCGGCGAACCCGGGGGCCCGGCGCAGAGCATGAGCGACAAGCGGAGCGGCGAAAGCCGCGAGCGCTCTCAAGCCCCGCAAGCCGGGCGGCGAACCCGGGCGCCCGGCGCAGAGCATGAGCGACAAGCGGAGCGGCGCAAGCCGCGAGCGCTCTCAAGCCCCGCAAGCCGGGCGGCGAACCCGGAGGCCCGGCGCAGAGCATGAGCGATAAGCGGAGCGGCGCAAGCCGCGAGCGCTCTCAAGCCTGCGAGCCGGGCGGCGAAGCCGGGGCCCGGCGCAGAGCATGAGCGACAAGCGGAGCGGCGCAAGCCGCGAGCGCTCTCAAGCCCTGCGAGCCGGGCGGCGAAGCCGGGGGCCCGGCACAGAGCATGAGCGATAAGCGGAGCGGCGCAAGCCGCGAGCGCTCTCAAGCCCTGCGAGCCGGGCGGCGAAGCCGGGGGCCCGGCACAGAGCATGAGCGACAAGCGGAGCGGCGCAAGCCGCGAGCGCTCTCAAGCCCCACGAGCCGGGCGGCGAAGCCGGGGGCCCGGCACAGAGCATGAGCGATAAGCGGAGCGGCGCAAGCCGCGAGCGCTCTCAAGACCTGCAAGCCGGGCGGCGAAGCCGGGGGCCCGGCGCATAAATAAATGAAAAGTCACGTTTTGCCGCTTGGCCGCATCTTTTTATGCGTGTAGTCTTTGCGGAGGGGCGAGGTATGGGGAAGCCACACGTCATCCGGGTAGTCCTCCTGGCGCTTTGCATGGGCGGCTGGGTGCTGGCCCAGGGGGCGAACACTACGGTGGACCCCAAGCTCGCCCACGACTACGCCCAGCTTGAAGCCCAGGCGGCCAACCGCCAGGGCGCCAAACAGGCCGAAGCCCTCGCCAAACTCGCCGAGATGGACTTCGACTTCGCCCATGCCGGCTACCTCGCCAACCAAACTACCGAGGGCGACCAGCAGCTCGACCGCGCCACCCAGCACGCCGACCAGGCCTGTGCCGTGCTCAAGACCGAAGCGGCGCGCGGGAAAACCGGCGGGGTGCGCAACGTGGAGATCTCGCTGCAGAGGGTGACCTACGGCCTCAAAGATCTAGCGCAGCGCGTCCACTTCCGCCAGCGCCCCAAGGTGGAAGCGGTAGGCAGTCACTTTGCCGATCTGCGCGCCGAGCTGCTGGATATGATGTTCGCGCCCAAGCCCAGCAAGGGCAGCTAGCCATGCCCTCCGGCTCGAAGTCGCCGCTTCTCCTGGCCCTGCTGGTTCTGGCCGGCGGTCTGGCGTTTCACGCGCCGCTGGTCCGGGCGCAGTCGCGCGATCCGCTTACGCCGGCCGAGGCCGGCCAGGTGCGCGACACCGCCGGCAAACTCGACCAACGCATCCCGCTGTTGTTGAAGTTTGCCGGCGAACGCCTCGCCCGCTTCGAGCAGATCCGCCAGGAGTCGCCCCGGCCGCCAGGCCGCGACGCCCAGCTCTACGCCCTCCTCGAAGAGTACAAAGCCATCCTCCCCGAGATGGATGATGCGGTGAGCGATGCCGCCAGCGGGCTCACCACCAGCGAGAGCGATGGCAAGAAATTCAACCTGAACAAGATCGTGGGCGACGTGATTGCCGCCGATCAAGGCTTCGCCACCACCCTCCAGCACATCCAGTCCGCTTCCACCCCCGCCGACCTTGCCAACTATCACTTCATGCTCGACGACTGTCTTGATGTGACCGCCGATAGCCTGCAAAATGCTAAAGACAGCCGTCCCGCGAAAAAATAGAATCGCCCCGCTGGCGGTGGGACGACGGGCGGCGCAACCGCGCGGCGGCCCGCGCCCATGAATGACTGACCTCGAGCCCACATTCCTGGCGGTTTACCGCGAGCTCAAGCCGCGCTCCCCTTTGCCCGCCATGGAAGTGGGGTTCTACCCCTTCGCCCACATCAACAACACCATCCGGCTGCGCGACGGCCGCATCCTGGTGCGGCTCAGCGACCTGCTGCAAACCGCGCCCGAGATGGTGCTGGAGGCGCTGGCGCACATCCTGCTGCGCAAGCTCTATCGGCGCCCCATCCCCGAGGTGTACAACGCCCGCTACCGGCGCTTTATCGGTCAGAAGGAGATCGTGGCCAAGTCGCACCTCATCCGCCAGATCCGCGGCCGCAAGCAGCTCACCACCCCAGCCGGCCGGCACTATCACCTGGAGGAGATGTTCGATGAACTCAACCAGCGCTTCTTCCAGGGTTGGATGGCGCGCCCCGACCTGAGCTGGGCGCCGCGGGCCTCGCGCCGCAACCTCGGGCACTATGACCCGGCGCACAACGCTATCCTGATCAGCCGCGTCTTCGATTCGCCCCGCATACCGCGCTTCGTGCTGGAGTATGTGCTATACCACGAGATGCTTCACCTGCGCTTCCCGGTACGCATGAAGGGCAGCCGCCGCTGCGTCCACTCCCCGGAATTCCGCACCGAAGAACGCCGCTTTCCGGGCTGGGAAGACGCCGAAGCGTGGCTGAAACGAATCTAGGGGCAAGCGAAGCGGAGCACAAGCTAGAGGGTCTAGTGGAACCAGGGAGGCTCCTCGAACATCTGTATTACCATAGGGGTACGGTCGCTCGCCTGCTCGCCCCGTAGTGCCATATGCTTCGACACCCGCTGCTCGCCATGACCGTGATCCTGGGCTTGGGGACCTTGGGCCTCGCCGCGCAGGGTACCCAACAGCAGACCGGCCCGGTCATCATCCCGAAGAAGGTCCCGGCTTCGCCCACCGCTCCGCCCCCCCCGCCGCCACCGCAACAGCAGGTGCAGAAGCCGCAGTTCAACTACTCGGTCTCCGTTCCCGACGTCGAGATCCCGGTGACCGTCCAGACGCAGAACGGCCAGTTCATCCCCAACCTTACCGAAAAGCAGTTTCAGCTGTTCGAGGATGGGGTTCCGCAAAAGATCGACAAGGTCTCGGTCACCAATGACGCGCCCATGACGGTGGTCCTGCTGATCGAGTTCCGCCAAACCTGGTATCAATTCCTATACAACATCCTGGAAGCCTCCTACGCCTTCACCGGCCAATTGCAGAAACAGGATTGGGTCGCCTTGATGACCTATGACTTGAAGCCCACCGTCGTAGTGGACTTCACGCACGACAAGCGCGCGATTTACGAGGGCCTGAACTCACTGCACTTCGCCGACTTCAGCGAAGCCGACCTGTTCGATTCCCTCTCCGACGCCATTGATCGGCTCGACGCGATCCCCGGACACAAGACCATCGTTCTGATTAGCACGGGCTTCAACACCTTCAGCCACATGACCTTCGACCAGGTCCGCAAGAAGGTGGATGCTACCCAGGGCATCACCATCTACTCCGTCAGCATGGCGTGGGCGCTGGAGCAGTGGCTGACCGGCAACGGCTACCGCGAGCAAATGCAGGAAATGAGCATCCTGCAAGGCAACAACGAGTTGCGCTACTTCGCCACCGCCACCGGCGGCCGCTACTACGAACCCCGCTTCGAAGGCGCTTTCGGCGACGTGTTCCAGGAGATCGCCGGATCGGTGCGCAGCCAGTACACCATCAGCTACACACCAACCAACAAAAAGCTGGATGGCACGACCCGCAAAGTCAAAGTGACGCTGGTCGCTCCCGACGGCAAGCCGCTCAAAATGATCGACCAGAAGGGCAAGAACGTGAAGTACGACATCACCTACCGCGACAGCTACACTTCACGGCACGTGGTCGAATAAACCTTCGCGAAGAACGCCTCTACCTGCTCCAGGATCTGCCGCTCCGTACCGGCTTGGTAGATCGCCTTCCGAAGTTGGCCGCCGTCTTCCACGCCGTGGGTGAACCAGGCGGCAAACTGCTTCATCTTTCCCACCGCGCCCGGATTTCCCTGCCGGATCAGCCGCCGGAAGTAATCGGTCATTAACTGCTCACGATCGCGTTCGCTGGGCAGCGGATAGGCGCCTGTGGTCCGGTACGCCTCCATCTGGCGAAAGATCCAGGGATTCGCCGCCGCGGTGCGCCCGATCATCACCCCGTCGCAGCCGGTCTGGGCGACCATGGCCGCCGCGTCCTCCGGCGAACGGATGTCGCCATTGCCGAACACCGGAATGGAGACCGCCTGCTTCACGTCCGCGATCCATTCCCAGCGGGCGTTGCCCGAATACCCCTGTTCCCGCGTGCGCGCGTGCAGCGCCAGGCCGTTGACACCGCAACTCTCGGCCAAGCGCGCCAGCTCGACGTGCACCAATTGCGCCTCGTCCCAACCGGCGCGGAACTTCACCGTGAAGGGCAGCGAAACCGCGCCCCGAATCGCCTCGAACAAGCGCCGCAGCAGCGGCAGGTCGCGCAGCAGACCGGAGCCGCCGTTGCACTTCACCACTTTTTTGGCGGGGCAGCCCAGGTTGAGGTCAATGCTGTCGAACCCCATCTGCTCCACGATCACCGCCGCCTCGGCCATCACCGCCGGATCGCTGCCGAAAAGCTGGGCGGCGATGGGCCGCTCCTCCGGTTCGAAACTCAAGTAGCGCCGCGCCACTTTGGCCGAACGCACGATCCCGTCTCCCGAGGTGAACTCGGTCATGATCAGCCCGCAGCCGCCCAGATCGCGGATGAAGCGCCGGAAGACGGTATCCGTGATGCCCGCCATTGGCGCCAGCACGCTGGCCGGCGCCAGCCGGACTTGCTTGCCGGCGTGCGCGAGGGTCACCTCCGCCGGTAGCGCGGCCAGTGCGTCCATCCCCGCCGGCGCCCCCGGACGCGGTGTGTCCCAAAACTTATGCACGCTCTATTGTAAACGCGCGGGATGCGGCACCCCGGCCCGGCCTCATGCAATGTTGATGATCTTGCGCTCGATCGCGTACCGCACCAGGTGCGCCTTGTTGTGGATGTCGAGCTTGCGCATCAGGTTGAATTTGTGCGCCTCCACCGTCTTGGTGCTGAGTTGCAGCTTTACCGCAATCTCCTTCACCGAAAGTCCCTCGGCAAGGAACTTGAGCGTCTCGCGCTCGCGCGGCGTCAACGTGCCCAGGCGCGGCTTGAAGCGTTCGGCGGGATTGCGCACGCTGATGTCTTCCACCAGCTTCGAGAGAATGCGCGGGCTGAGGTACTTGCCGCCCCGCCGCACCTCGCGGATGGCGCCGATCAACTGGTCCGCCGGGCTGTCTTTCAGAAGGTATCCGGAGGCTCCCGCCTCCAGGCACTGCTGCAAATAGTCCTCATCGTCGTACATGCTCAGGAAGACCGCTTTGGTTTCGGGGCGCTGCTTGCGAATTTGGCGCACCGCCTCAAAGCTCGCCAGCCCGGGCATGCCGATATCCATCAGGACCAGGTCGGGCTTCAACTCCGCGGCCTTGGCCACCGCCTCGGTGCCGTCCTGGGCTTCGCCCACCACCTGCATGTCGTATTCCGCCTCCAGCAGGGTTTTCAGTCCCTGGCGGAACAAGGTGTGATCATCCGTCAAAAGTATGCGCAATTTCATCATGATGTCTGGTCTCAGGAGGCGTGGGCCATCTTCTCCGGTTTGCCGGCCTGGACGGGAAGCAGCGGAATTTGAATCGAGATCCGCAAGCCCTGGCCGCGCTCGGAATCGAACCCGAGCCGGCCCCCCGCCAAACGGACGCGCTCGCGCATGCCCGCCAGGCCGAAGTGTGTGGAAGCGACCGTGGCGCCGGGGCGGGGGCGGTCGGATAGCCCCACGCCGTCGTCGCTCAGTCGAATTTGCAATTGCTGCGCCGTGGCCACAATCTTTAAATGAATCCGGGTGGCCTGGGCGTGGCGCGCCGCATTGCGGAGCCCCTCCATGACCACCCGGTAGACCAGCGTTTCCAGGCTGCGCTCCAGCCGCTTGGGGCCGGAAACGAATTGAAACCGCACCTTCCAGTTCTGCTGACTCCGTAGCTTGCGAAGTTCCAGCCGTAGTGCCGCCTCGAGGCCAAGCTCGTCCAGCAGCAGCGGCGACAGTTGCGACAGAATGCGCCGCAGTTCCGCCACGCTGCTATCCACCAGGGTCAACCCCTGCTCCATCCAGTGCTGCGCCGCCGCTCGCGTCGGCTGCCGCAACCCCATCTCCATATACAATCGCAGCGCCAGCAGCGACTGCCCGGTCTCGTCGTGGAGGTCGCGGCTGATCCGCCGCCGTTCCTCATCCTGGGCCTCGAGCAAACGGCGCGACAGATCCATAACCCGCTGCTGCTGTTTTTGCAGCCGTTCCGCCATCCGCGTGCGCTCGATCGCCAACGTCGAGCGTTCGGCCAGGGCGCGGAGCAGTTCCTTCTCCTGGGGCAGGCACTCGTAGACCCGGTCGAAGGCGACCGTCAAGACGCCCAGCACTTCGTACGCGTGGGCCGCGCCGTTGTTCTCCGGCCTGCGGGCCCCGTTCGGCGCCTGCCGCCGCGTCAGCGGCACCGCCCACACCGACTTCACCTCGAGCGCGCGGTAATACGGTTGCGCCACCCGCGGATCGTTGGCGGCATCGAGTAAAAAACCGGGCGTGCCGCGCTTCACCACCCGCTCGAAGAAGGGCCCGACGCCCGCCGCTTCGTGAATCATCTCCCGCTCGAGGCCGTAGGAAGCGGCGTGGCGCAGCCGCCGTTCGCCGTCGCGCCGGTTCTCGATCAGCAGAATCTCTCCCCACTTGAGGGGAAACAACTGGGCCGCCTGCTGCAACAACCGCTGCAGCAACTCCGGCAGGTCTCCCGAGTTGAGTTCGGCGTCGAGCACCCGGACCAGTGCTCCCAATCCATTGCTCTGCGCCGCCACGTAGGCCTCCGCCACGGCCAACGAGGTGCGTTGCTGCAGCCATGTGTAGACGCCGGCGGCGTTGCGCGTTCCGAGCGCCGGTGTCAGCACGGCAATCGCCAACGGACGGAACTGCGCGGCCGCATCGTTGACCTGCGCCAGGGGAATACTCAGCTTGGCCAGCCGCGCCGCCACGTAGTGAACCTGTTCCCAGATCGCTTCCATGCCCGGGCGCGAGGTGGCATGCTCGCCGTAAGGATGCGGCAAGAGCAATTGCTCCAAGGCGTACAGAACCCGGCCCGATGGCCGCGGCTTGGGACGGAAGGCGCGGCGCCACTGCGCCAGCAACTCCGCTTCCTCCGCCATCAAGTGACGGTGCGCGGCGAGCAGGATGTCTTCCGGATAGAGACTGGACCCGGAGTGTGAACCGGTAGGGGTAGCTGACTTCAATTCACCCAACTGCAACAATGGTGTGGTGCTGCGACTTGGAAGCAGTATAGCAGTTGAAATGAAGGTACATACCTTCCTTTTGCCGTAGTGGTGAATCTATGCACGATGCGATACAACTCGATGTGCGCTCGGCCGGCGAATATGTTGCGGCGTTGATCGTTGTCGGCCCTACGGCTAGCGGCAAGTCTGATCTGGCAATCGCGCTCGCGGAGCAGTTTCAGGGTGAGGTTGTCAACTTTGATTCCGTCCAGCTCTACCGTGATTTCGACCTTGGGACCGCCAAGCCGTCAGCCCGGGATCTCGCCCGAGTGCCCCATCACCTGATCGGCGTCGCCGATGCGCATGAACCTTGGACGGCGGGCGAGTACGCTCGGCGCGCGCGCCCCGTAGTGGAAGACATCGCGCACCGGGGCCGGGTTCCCGTGCTGGTGGGGGGAACCGGCTTCTATTTGAGGGCGCTCGTGCAAGGACTTTCCGATGCACCCGTGGCGACGGCGCCATTGCGCGCGCGCTTGCGCCGGCGCCCGGCCGCCCATCTGTACCGGCTGCTGCGGCGCCTCGACCCCGAGGCCGCGGAGAGAATTGCGGAGCGTGACACCTCCAAAGTCATCCGCGCCCTCGAAGTCCGCTGCCTCACCGGGCGCCCCATGGCCGCGGGCTGGCGCGCGTCGCCGCCCGCGGGGTGGCCCGAAATCCGCCCGCTGAAGCTGGGACTGAACCCCGACCGCGCAGCCCTCTACCGCCGCATTGACGAACGCGCCCGGATGATGTTTTCGGAAGGCATCCAGGAAGAGACCCGGCGATTGCTTCCGCTCTACCCCGTGGAACTCCGCATCTGGATTGCGCACGGCTATAAGCAAGCCTGCGACATCGTGCTGCGGCACGCCGACCCGGCCGGCGCGCTGGCCGAAGCGCAGCAGGAACAGCGCCGCTACGCCAAACGCCAATGGACATGGTTCCGCGCCGACCCTTCCTGCCACTGGCTGGCGGGCTTCGGCGACGAACCCGGCGTGCAACGCCAGGCGGCGGCCCTCGCCGCCGCTCACCTGGCGTCATTCTCCTAATCTAGCGCTTCGCCTCTTTCGACGCGAAGTGCTGGTCGTACCAGCGCATCGAGCGCGTGGTCGCGTCCGCCACGTGCCGGGTTTCGCGCAGGCCATGCCCCTCCCGCGGGTACAGCAGCATGGTTGTCTCCACCCCGACGTCCTTCAGCGCGATGAAGTATTCCTGCGCCTGTTCGGTCGGCACATCGTTGTCGTTGGCTCCGTGGATAAACAGCACCGGCGTCTTCACCTGATTGACGTACCGCAGGGCCGAGCGCTGCCAAAGCGCGTCCTTGGCGGCCGGCGTGTTCGGATAACCCTCGTACTCGTAGGGCAGGTAGTCGTGGTAGTAGGAGAGGTAGTTGAAGCTGATCAGGTTCGAGATGCCCGCGGTCGGAATCGCCGCCTTGAACCGCGGCGTCTGCGTGATCAACCAGTCCGCGAGCTGGCCGCCGTAGCTTCCCCCCTCGATGCCCAGCCGGTTCGGGTCGATCCAGTTGTACTTGGCGATGGCCGCATCCAGCCCGGCGAGCACATCCTTGGCCTCGCCGCCGTCCTGGTCCTTGAGGATCTTGTCCTCGAAGGCCTGGCCATAGCCGGTGGAACCCCGGTAGTTGACCATCAGCGAGGCATAGCCGTGCGAAGCGTAGATTTGCGCCTTGGAGTTGAACTCCGGCCCCTGCTGCCCATGGGGTCCGCCGTGAATTTGAAGAATCAGCGGGTGCGAGTGCGGCGCCGGCGCCGCGCCGAGGTCCGCCGGTTCGGTCAGGAAAGCTTCTACCGCGGTGCCGTCAAAGCTCTTGAAGTCCACCGCCACCACCGGCGCGACCGTCTTGCCGGACAGCACTTGTTGGTTAAGGTTGGTAAGCTGAGTCGCCTGGGCAAACGCGCCGCCCTGGATGTACAGACTAGCTGGCGCCTGCGGCGTGGCGTAGGCGTAAGCGAGCGTCCCGTCCTTGGCCAGCGACCAGCCGCCGACGCTGCCAGGTCCCGCGATCACGGCGGTGGGCGCGCCTCCCGCCATGGGCGTCTTGACCAGCTTCACCAAACCATGATCCTGCACGGTGGAATAAATCCATGCCCCATCGGCCGACCACACCGGCCCGCGGTACCGCTGGTCGAGCTGCCCGTCCAGCCGGTGCGGCTGGCTGCCGTCGGCGTTCATCACCCAAAGGTGCGTATCTTCGCCGGTGGTCTCCATCGAAGTGATCGGCCGGATGGTGTGCGTGTAGGCGATGTGCGCCCCGTCGGGCGACCATACCGCGTCGTACTTGGGCCCTACCGCGTCGGTGAGGCGCTTGATCTCGCCGCTTGACGGATTTACGGTGAACAGGTCGTAGTTAAAATCCTGATCCGGATTCTTCTGGGCGTTGCTGGCGTACAGGATCACGTCGCCCTTGGGCGACCACTGGATGGAGTGCTCGTACCGGTCGCCGCTGGTGAGCTGCTTGACCTGCTTGCCATCCACCTGGACCAGGAAAATGTGCAGCCGCCGGTTGTCGTTGTAGGGGTTCACGCCCTCCGACGCCGTCGGCTTATAAAGGTAGCGCGTGATGACGTGCGGATCGCCGTTGGCGTTCACCTCCGGCCCCGGCGTCGCCGAGACGTAGGCGATCTGCTTGCCGTCCGGAGACCAGGCGATGTGGTTGCCGGTACCGGGCAGGGGCGCGTTGGTCCCCTCGATCGGCGCCAGGAACTCGGCGCCGCTGCCGTCCGGATGCGCGATCCATAGCCCCGACTGTCCGCTCTCGGAACCCTGGAAGGCGATCCACTGGCCGTCCGGCGACCAGTGCGGCAGCGAGGCCGCCCCGTTGGGGTTCAAACGCACACTTTGCTTGGTGCCCAGATCCATGATCCACACCCGCGAGCTCGGCCGCCCCGCCGAACTGCTGTCGCTGACGGTATAGGCGGCGCCGTGGCCGTCCGGGGAGAGCTCGACCTGGCTCACGTTCTGGAAGTGGTACAGGTCGACGACGTGAAATCCCGGCCCACTCGATATCGGTGGCGGGGTAAAGGCGGCCTTGGCCGGCTTGGCCGCCGGCTGTTGACTACAACCCGCCAGCAGCGCCCCCGCGGCCGCCGTAGCCACCAGGGATGTCAGGATGAATGCCGTGTGCGAAAGTCTACGTGCCATGGAGCGCTCCTTATACTGTGGCGGCCACACCGCGCTTCTGAGCCGTGCTCCCCGGGGAAACACCGGGCAGTGCGACGAAACCCTTTACGCCTGCCCTCCCGCCCGGAAGGCAAACATGGCCGCCATTATCGCGCTTCGACGCCCCCGCGCAATGGAGAATTTATACACATGAAGGACGCGGCATGGCAGGGGCGTCACCAAAACGCCTAATCCGGCTCCCGATATGAACCCACGGGAGACCGTGGTGAGCCCTGAACTGAATTAAATGGCCGTCTTGTCAGATTCTCGCTCAGAGCCGGCTCTTATCCACCGAAAACTAACCCCGAACTCTGCAACCTTCCGATTCCGACTGGCCAAATAAAGTGAAGCGGGTCAGTCTGGCTGCCGTTTCAGCGCCAATTTCTACTGGAGGAGGAGCATTCGTCTTCGAGGCGCCCCGCGGGGCGCTCGGCAAGCCGGTAACCGAGTAAAGCGGCTCCGAAGAAGAACACCGCAGCGGTGGTCCCAGATCAGATACTTCCAAATAAATACCGGGCTCCCGGGTGCCTTGGCGGCATCGATATTGCTCAAAAACCGCCCGCGGACGCATTTTGACCAAGCCTTCGGTACGGTCAAATGCATGCACAACTCGAAAAGCCCCTCGCCGGCTCCAGTGCCGCTTTCAAGATAGACCGAACACACCTGCGCGTCCGGGACCCCGGGCGCTTGGGCATAACCCCAAGCCGCCAACGCGGCAAAATAGGCAACGAGACAGCTGGTTCGGCACAGTCGTTTCAAACGGCGGCCTCCTGATGAAAAGTTCAGCGTACCATCCGCGGGTGCGGATCGGCGCAGCCCCGGTGTATGCTGAGCCATGGCCACCGCCGATCTGCTGCTCTCCGAACTGGAAATGGAATCGAAAAAGACCCGCGCCTCGCTGGAGCGGGTGCCCGCCGATCAGATCGATTTCAAACCCAATCCGAAATCCACCCCGCTGGGCAAACTCGCCTCCCATGTTGCTCAACTGGGCGGATTTGGCGTCATCATCCTGACCGAGCCGGAGCTCGATTTCGCCACCGGGAAGCTCAAGCCGCTGGCGTACGAATCCACGCCGCAAATCGTCGCCGCGTTCGAGGAGGGAACCGCTCAGGTGGCGGCGGCCTTGCGCAAACTTCCGGAGAGCGCCTGGACCGAACCCTGGCAGCTCTCCTTCCAAGACAAGGTGTTCTTTTCCGGGACTCGGTTCAACGCCTACCGTGCGATGTTCCTCAACCACGGGGTCCATCACCGGGCTCAGTTGGGCGTCTATCTCCGCCTGCTCGGCGTTGCGGTTCCGTCAATTTACGGCCCGTCGGCCGACGAAGCCTAGGAGTTCGCCGACGGCGGCCAGAAATGCAACGACGCCGAGTTCATGCAGTAGCGTAGCCCGGTGGGCCGGGGACCGTCGTCGAAGACGTGGCCGAGGTGAGCGTCGCACCTTCGGCAGCGTACCTCGGTGCGGTCCATGCCCAGGCTCATGTCGGAACGGTCGTTGATGTTCTGCTTCGCCAGCACGTCCCAGAAACTCGGCCAGCCTTCCTTCGGGTCGTACTTGGTGGTGGAGCTGAACAGCGCCGTCTCGCAGCAAATGCACCGGTACAGCCCCGGCTTATAGAAATCGTTCAGGGGCCCGGTGAAGGGGCGCTCCGTGGCGGCTTGCCGCGTCACCTCGAACGAGAGCGGCGAGAGCTGCTTCCGCCACTCCTCCGCGCTCTTTACGATCTTGGCCACACGCTCGGTCCCCAGCTTTTTGCCGGCGTTATCGAAGTCCACCAGGGTCACCATCCCCGGCGTGCCCTTGATCACCGGCCCACCCCCCACCAGGCCGCTCAGCGAGGTGATGAAGCCCGCCTCGCTGAAGATCGCAGTCCCAGCCACCAAACTGGCGGCTCCGATCAGAAATCCACGGCGGTTGAATGAGGGTGGCGGAGAAGTGTCGAACATGGTCGCTGCACCTGAAATAAAGATGCGCCAGATTTTCGGTGGATACAAGGTACGGGATAATAAAGAGGTTGCAGCCCCTGACCGCATCCCGTCCCCGGCCCTCCGTCCCCGCCCTGCCCTCGCCGCCCCGCACGCGCGGGTTCGCCGCCTTCGCCTGGGGGATTTTGGCCTACAACCTGGGGGTCATCCTCTGGGGCGCCTATGTCCGCGCCTCCGGCGCGGGCAACGGCTGCGGCGACAACTGGCCGCTCTGTGACAACCAGTTCCTCCCCAGCCACCCGCAGTTGAAGATGCTGATCGAGTTCCTGCACCGCGTTTCCAGCGGTGTGGACGGCATCCTCATCGCCCTGCTCTGGGGGCTGGCGCTCTGGCTCTACCCCCGCCGCCACCGCGTGCGCCGGGCTGCCAGCTTCGGGATGCTCTTCCTGATCACCGAGGCCCTTCTGGGCGCCGGGCTGGTGCTCTTCGGCTGGGTTGGGCAGAACGCCTCGCCGGCGCGCGTCGCCGCCGACTCGCTGCACCTGGTCAACACCTTGTTCCTGCTCGCCTCGGTGCTGCTCACCGCCGCCTGGGCTTCGGGCCTGCCCGCCTTCCGCCTCCGCGGCCGGGGGCGCCCCACGTTCTTGCTGATTACCGCCGTCGCCGGATTCCTGGTCACCGGCATCTGCGGGGTGATGGCGGCACTGGCCGACACCCTGTTTCCCTCGGCCTCGCTGGCCGCCGGCTTGCGCCAGGACTTCACCGGCACGGGACAGCTCTTGCAGCGCCTGCGCGTCATCCACCCCGCCGTTGCCGTGCTGTTCGGGCTGTTCCTGCTCTACCTCGTGGTTGAGGGTATTCCCCGCCCGGTCACGCCCCTCGCCCGCCGTCTGGGATTCGGGTTGGCCGCGGCGGTGCTGACCCAGTGGTCGCTGGGCGTGCTCGACATCGCCTTCCTCACCCCCATCTGGCTCCAAATGCTCCACCTGCTGGTCGCCGACCTGCTCTGGCTGACGCTGCTGCTCTTCGCCGCCGCCACCCTTTCGTCTCCAAATTAGCGCCGCAACATCACACAAGCCCCGGGTGACTCCGCATCGTAACCAGGGAAGGCCGGAGGAGTGTCGCGGTATGGGTAGGGCACGGGTGGAAACAGGAGCGGGAACGGGAGCTGGCCGTGTTCCGCGCCTCTCTGATTGTTTTCAATAAGTTAGCTGGGCAAAATGAGACTTTTTTGCGAGTTCCCCAGGCAAGCGACCGGGGCAGATCGGCCGTTATCGGTATTCCCACGTGACCATCAGCGTCATCCTCCTGGGCACGCCATTCTCAAGAATGGGCTGGTAGTGAGAATGCCGCAGCGCATCAAGAACGGGTGGCACCATAAACGCCCAACTTGCCTGCACCAGCGCAAAATCGTCAATGCGACCATCCGTGCCAACCTGCACCTCGACCTCGACCTTGCCCGCAGTGTGTTGACCGAGGCGGAAAGGGCTCGCCGGAGAGACACAGTGGCACTTGATCGGGGAATACCTCGGCAGTCCGGGCAGCGGCAATTTGATCGGCGGTTCCGGGCTCGGGGTGCCCACCACACAGTGCAGGCGTTGGCTCAGGGCGCAAACCGTCGCTCCCGCCGCCGCCCAGTCGCCCATCAGAAAGCTCGGCTCTGGAACTGTCTCATACTGGGTGCCGTTCGGCGTAAACAACACCACCCCCGGCTCGGTCAGGCAGCCATAGGCTTTGCAGTCGTGGTAGGCCACCGGATAGTGAGCGCCCTCGATCCAGTTCCGGCCATCGGAAGACACCAGGTGCACGAGCCGCGGCGCTCCCGGGCTCACACTCTCCGCGAAGACATGGTACGCGCCCGCGGCCACGGCCAAGCCGGTAATGTTGTCCGTCGCCGGAAGCTCAAGTACCTCCCAATGAGCGCCTCCGTCGGTCGTCTCCGCGAGTGTAGCGGCACCGCCGATATCGGTATTGCTGCCAAACCACGTCACCGCGTGCTCGGCATCCAGTGCAACCACCTGCTGTGCCCGGTCCTGGTGATGCTTGTCCCCGCGCACGACCGACGCCTTCCACGTCCAACCGCCGTCCTTGGTGGAAACCAGCACCCCGTCGGCGATACCATACCCGACTTCGGAGGTGAGAAAGTCAATATCGCGGATAGCCACGCTGGAGTTAAGTTCTTTCCAGCTTTGGCCGGCATCCTCGCTGCGCAGCCGGGTTCCGCCGGAACCCATGGCAAAAGCCAGGTGATCGTTGACGAAGCTCAACCCGAAGAGCATTTCGCTGCCCGGATAATAATGGCGGACGCTCCAAGTGCGGCCCGCATCGGCCGACTCGGCGATGAGACCGTTCGCCCCGAAAACCCATAAGTGGCCATCATGCACGGTGATGCCAAGCGGCATGTCGGGCAGTTTGACCTCGGTCCAATGCGCAGCGGACAAGCTGACCGGCGGGATGGCCGGAAGCGAGGCGAACACTGGCACTGTGACGAGTGCGCAGATCGCGCTCAGACCGAAAAACGACCGGAGCCGGTTCAGGTTCACGAGGGAAGTGTAGCCGCGACGGTGCGCGCTCGCCGAAAAAAAAGGGCGGAGCCTTCAGGCTCCGCCCGCGATCCACACAGATACTGCTGGGCGTCTACTGCCCGCTGGGCAGGCTCTTGACGAAGTTGGCGAAGTCGTTGGCCAGCTTTTCCCGCGGTGCCTTGCGGATGTAAATCATGTGGCCGGCCTCGTAATGCTGGATGGTGATGTTCTTCTGCTCGGCCGGCGTGATGAACAAGTGCTTCATGCTGTAGTCGGCCTCGAACATCGGGGTAGCCTGGTCGAAGAACCCTTCCACCAGCATCAGCTTGAGCGACGGCTCTTTGGCGAAGGCCGACGCCAGCAGCGGCGAGGCATCCGCCGTACCGCTCCAGGCACCGCCCAACTGGTAGTTCCAACCCGGGTTGCCGGCGCCGCCCACGCCGCGATCGCCGTACTCCGTGTCGGTCTTGTAGTCGAGTTCGTTCTTCAGATAATTGGTGAACTCGTGCAGGTAGGGCACCTCCAGCAGATCGCTGGCGTCGTAGTCGGTGTTGAGCTGGCCCGGAATCCGGTTGGTGCCGATCTGTCCGCCGTCGTACCGCCCGATGGTCTCGCCCTCGCTGCGCAGCAGTTCGGTGGAGAACTGGCTGGTGCCGATGCGCAGGTTCCAGTTGTTGATGAACTCGGGCCGCAGACCGGTGAAGCGGGCCATCTCCGCCACGGCCTTCTGCCGCGCCGCACCCTGCAACGCGTCGCCTTCGTCCAGATAATGCTCGTAGGAGGTGCCGGCCCAGTCCTTGGCCTCCTGCACCACCTTCTCCAGCGGCTGGCTCTGCAGATCCGCCGGCAGCTTCTTGTGGTAGTAGGCGATCGCGGTCAGCGTGGGCAGCGCCAGCCAGTACGGCCGATCGTCGCTCAGCGAGGGCGAAAGCGTCGAGAGGTTGAGCACGCTCGAGAGCAGCACCACGCCGCTCACCGGGATATGGTGCTGCAGCAGGGTGCCGGCCAGCCCGGCGGAACGGAACGTCCCGTAGCTCTCGCCCGCCAGGATCAGCGGCGAGTTGATGCGGTTGTTGTCCAATAGCCACATCCGGATGAACTCGGTGAAGAACTGCAGGTCGCCGCTCACGCTCGCGGCCTTGGCCAGGTTGGCCTCCGAGGTGGCCCGGCTATAGCCGGTGCCCATCGCGTCAATGAAGACCAAGTCGCTCGAAGGCAGCCAAGTCTCCTGGTTGTCCACGATCTTGTAGGGCGGCGCGGGCAGGCTGCCGTCGTCGTTCAACGCCACCCGGCGGGGGCCGAAGCCGCCCATGTGCACGTAGGTGGAGTCCGAACCCGGCCCGCCGTTGTAGCTGAAGGTCACCGGGCGGGGATGGCTCTTGTCGGGATTGTCGAGGGTGTAGGCCACATAGAACATGTGCCCCTCGATCTTGCCGCCCTCGTCCGGCACCGGGATCTTGCCCACGGTGGCGGTATAGGCCAACTCGCTGCCGTGGTACTGCATGGTGTGGTGGGTGACCACCGGCGGCGGATCGGTATCGGCGGTTTCAAAAGCGAAGTTGCGCGCCGGCGCCGCGCCGCCCCGGCCGCGTCCTTGGGCCGCCGCCGGCAGCGCCACCAGCGCGGCGCCGAGAAGCACCCCCATCCAACGTAGATCACGATGTGTCATCAATTCCCCTCCCGGAAACCAGTGCTCCGAATCCCGGATTGTGACACCGCATACGCCGGGGAGCAAGCGATTTCGGCTACACTAATCACGTTTTCGCACCACCCAGGAGACTTACCATGCGGTTGGCCGCTTGGCTCACCACCTGCCTTCTGCTTGCCGGCTCTGCCCTGGCCGCGCCGCCACCCGGGTCGCGCTTTCAACTTTCCTTCCCGGCCAGCGCCCACGCCGGCGCCATCACCGGCCGCGTCTTCGTGTTCGTTAGCCGTGCCGCGCAGCCCGAGCCCCGCCTCGTCTCCAGCGGCTACACCGGCACCAGCCCCTTCTTTGCCGCCGACGTCTCCCAGCTCGCCCCCGGGCAGACCGCCGTGGTTGACGCCTCCGCCGCCGGCTTCCCGCTCGCCAGCCTGTCGAAGCTGCCCGCCGGCGACTATTACGTTCAGGGGTTGCTCAACGTCTATACTCGCTTTCCCCGCGCCGACGGCCACGTCATCTGGGCTCACATGGATCAGTGGGAAGGCCAGCACTTCAACCGCTCCCCCGGCAACCTCTACAGCGCGGTGCGCAAGATCCACTGGGATCCGGCCGCCAGCGCCACCGTGGACCTTAGCCTGGACCATGCGATCCCGCCCCTGGCGCCCCCCGCCGACACGGTTTGGGTCAAACACGTCAAGATCCAAAGCCCCATGCTGAGCAAGTTCTGGGGCCACCCGATCTATCTCGGCGCGACCATTCTGCTCCCCGCCGGCTACGACCAGCATCCCCAGCAGTCCTACCCTGTGGTCTACGACCAGGGCCACTTCGGCCTCAACCCCGCCTTCCGTTTCTCCACCACCCCCCACACCCCCACCGCCCGCGAGCGCGAGCTGCGCGCCGTGGACGGGGTCGAAACCGGCTACGAGTTTTATCAGGAGTGGACCGCGCCCGGCTTCCCGCGCATGATCGTCGTCTCCTTCCAGCACCCCACTCCCTATTACGATGACTCCTACGCCGTGAACTCGGTCAACTCGGGCCCGTACGGCGACGCCATCCTGCAAGAGCTGATTCCCTACGTCGAGACCCACTTCCGCATCGTCCGCAAACCCAGCGCGCGCATGCTCACCGGCGGATCCACCGGAGGCTGGGAGTCCATGGCGCTTGAGCTCCACCACCCCGACTTCTTCGGCGGCACCTGGACGTTCTATCCCGATCCGCTCGACTTCCACCACTTCCAGAGCGTCAACCTCTACGACGATCCCAACGCCTTCCTCGCCCCCGCCTCCGATCCCTGGGCTCCGGCACCCCGCTACATGATGCGCCAGCCCGACGGTCAGCCCCTGGTCACCTACCGGCAAATGAGCCAGGATGAGGCCGCGCTCGGCACCCATGGCCGCTCGGGCGAGCAGCTCGACGTCTTCTTCGCCACCTTCGGTCCCATCGGCGCCGACGGCTACCCGGTCGGGCTGTGGGATCTGAAGACCGGCCAGATCAACCGCGCGGCAGTCGCCTACGCCCGCGATCACGGCTACGACCTCACCGCCTACATGCAACAGCACTGGGCCACCTTGGGCCCCAAGCTGGTGGGCAAGATCCACGTCTACGTCGGCGACATGGACACCTACTACCTCAACCTCGGCGTCTACGGCATGCAGGACTTCATGAAAACCACCCAGAACCCCCATTACGAGGGCGCGTTTTTCTTCGGCCGCCCGGAGAAGCCGCACGGCTGGAACGGCGGCATGACCAACGGCGAGCTGCTGCGCCAGATCGCCCAAGCGGTGCGTCCCTAATCTATGCTCTCCATCGATCTGCACGGGCAAGTGGCCGTAGTCACCGGCGGTTCGCGCGGCATCGGCGCCGCCACCGTCAAGCTGCTCAGCCAGGCGGGCGCGGCGGTGGCGTTCAGCTATCACGCCAACCGCGCCGCCGCCGAGGCCGTGATCGCCGCCTGCCCGCGGCCGGCCATTGCCCTCCCCGGCGATGCCGCCGACCCCGCCGCCGCCGCCGCCCTCGTCGCAGCCGCGACCTCCCGTTTCGGCCGCCTTGATATCGCCGTCGCCAACGCCGGCATCTGGAACGCCGACGACATCGCGCTGGAAAACCTGACCCCGGAACAGTGGGACGAAACCGTGAACTGCAACCTGCGCGGCGTCTACGCGCTGGCCCGGGCGGCGGTCCGGCCGATGAAAGCGCAGCCGGCCCGCGGCGACGCCGCCCGCGGCCGCATTATCGCCATCGCCTCCACCGCCGGCCAGCGCGGCGAGGCCTTCCACACTCATTACGGCGCCGCCAAGGCCGGTGTGATCGGTTTTGTCCGCGGCCTTGCCCCTGAAGTTGCCCGCGACGGCATCCGGGTCAATGTGGTCGCCCCGGGCTGGGTGGATACCGACATGGCCCGTCCCGCCTTTGGCGCCCATCCCGAGCGCGTCTTCGGCGCCATTCCCCTGGGCCGCCCCGGCCGCCCCGAGGAGATCGCCGGCTGCATCGCCTTCCTCTGCTCGCCCTGGTCCGACTTCATGACCGGTTCGGTCATGAGCGTCAACGGCGGGGCCGTGCTAGCCTGAGCCTTCCCTTGCCTATGAACCAGCTTTGGCGCACCAAGTCCATTGACAAGCTGATCGCCGACTCCGAGCGGCCGGAACAACGCCTCAAGAAAACTCTGGGGCCCTGGAGCCTGACCGCGCTCGGCATCGGCGCGGTCATTGGCTCGGGCATCTTTACCGTGATCGGCACCGCCATCGCCGGCGAGCAGCTCGATGCCTCCTCCATCCTCAATGCGCCGCTGCTCGACTACCTGATTCACCACGCCGCCACCACCGGGCGTCCCGGCGCCGGCCCCGCCCTCACCATCTCATTGATGCTGGTGGCGGTGGTGTGCGCCTTTACCGGACTCTGCTATGCCGAGCTGGCTTCGATGATTCCCATCGCCGGCAGCGCCTACACCTACACCTACGCCACCATGGGCGAGCTGGTGGCCTGGATCATCGGCTGGGACCTCATCCTCGAGTACGCCGTCAGCAATATGGCTGTCAGCGTGGGTTTTGCCCAGCACATGGTCAACCTCTTCGACTGGTTCGGTTGGCACCCGGCGCTGCGCTGGATCTCGCCCGCCTACCTGCCCGAAGGCTTGCAGGATTTCGCCGGCAAAACGCTCTACGCCCCCGGCTGGCACTTCGGCTTCGATTGGCCGGCGTTCCTGATCGTCATGCTGCTGACCGTCGTCCTGGTGCGCGGCATCCGCGAATCGGCCGAGGCCAACAACGCCATGGTGCTGCTCAAGATCGGCGCCATTATCGTTTTCGTGGCGATCGGCAGCTCCTTCATCCACACCGCCAACTGGAACCCCTATATTCCCAACGGTTGGTCGGGCATCCTCACCGGCGGCTCGATCATGTTCTTCACCTATATCGGCTTCGACTCGGTCTCCACCGCGGCCGAAGAGGCCAAGAACCCGCAGCGTGATATCCCCTTCGCCATCATCGCCACGCTGGTGATCTGCACGGTGCTCTATATCGCGGTGGCGGTGGTGCTGACCGGCATGGTGCCCTGGAAATCGGTGATGGGCGACGCCGCCCCGGTGGTCAACGGCCTCAAGCGCGTGGCCGACGCCACCGGCTCGCGCACCCTGCACTGGGGCCGGCTGATCGTCCTGCTCGGCGCCATGATCGGCATGATCTCCTCGCTTTTGGTGTTCCAGCTTGGTCAGGCGCGGGTGTGGTTCTCGATGTCGCGCGATGGCCTGCTGCCCCGCATGTTCAGCCACGTGCACAAGCGCTTCCGCACCCCCGATACCGCCACCTGGATCGCCGGCGTGCTGGTCGGCGTTCCGGCGGGTTTGTTCGACATCGCCACCTTGGCCAACTTGTCGAACATCGGCACCCTCTTCGCCTTTGGCCTGGTGGCCGCGGGTGTCATCATTCTGCGTTACAAACAGCCCGACCGGCCGCGCGGCTTCCGCGCTCCGGGGGGTATCCTGATCCCGCTGCTCAGCATGGGCTTCTGCCTGCTGTTGATGATGGGGCTCGAGATCGAGACCTGGGTGCGGTTTTTTGTTTGGCTGATCATCGGCCTGTTCATTTACGTCTTCTATAGCCGCAAGCACAGCGAATTTCACACCCCTGGCATCTAAGCCGGGTGTGCGGTACGTATTGATTCTGCTCGGTCTGGTGACGCTGGCTCTGGCCGTGGTGCTGGCCGCCGAGGGCCTGTGGTGGGCGGCGCTACCGGATGCGGCCTTCGGCGTGGGCGTGGCTTGGGTGGCCTATGTCAGCCTGCGCGACGAACGCCGGCCCCCGGCGGCGCCGTTCATCGTTCCCCCGGCGCCTCCCCTGCCCGCTTCACAGCACAATTCCGACCGCCGGGCGTCGTAACCCCCGCTCATACCTTCAGCCCAATAATCCGCATCAGCGCCAAGGCGTTGCTCTTGGTCACCACGCCGTCGCGCAATTTGTGGTCAAAATGCACGTCGTTGCCCTCGATCTGGTCCTCCAGGTGAACGTTGCGCACGGCTGGTCCCAGCTCCTCCGCCAGCGCGGTCAGGCTGAGATCGTGGGTCGTGACCAAGCCCAGGGCGGGCTGCGCCAGCAAGGCCCGCAACAGTCCCGCCGCACCCACCACACGATCGTGGGAATTGGTCCCTTCGAGCAGCTCGTCGAACAAAAAGAGCAGCGGCAGCCGCCCCGCGGTGAGCTCGACCACCTGCCGCAGGCGCAGGATTTCGGCGTAGAATCCGGAACGGCCCTTCTGCAAGGAGTCCGCGGTGCGCAGGCGCGTGCCCAGCGCCAGCGGCGTCAGCCGCAGGCTTCGCGCTCGCACCGGCCCGCCCATTTGCGCCAACACCGCGTTCACCCCGACCGTGCGCAACAGCGTGCTCTTGCCCGACATGTTGGAACCGGAGACCAGCAACAGCCGCGTGCTCTCGTCCAACCGCACCGAGTTGCGCACACACACCTCTTCCGGTAGCAAGGGATGACCCAGTTCCTTGCCCTCATATTCCATCGCCGCGCCGGGGACAACTTCGGGAAAAGGATCGCCTGGATGCTCATAGGCGTGGCTGGCAAGCGAGAGCAGCGCCTCGAACTCGCCCACCGTTTGCAGCCAGCTCGCCATCTGCGGCCCGTAGCGCCGCCGCCACGCTTCGGCGAAGTAGCCGAGCTGCAAGCTGTAGAGCACGACGTAGTCCAGAATGCGGCCGATCATGCTCTCGCTGGCCTCGATCCAGTCGGCCAGCTTGGCCAGCCGCCGCAGCGCCGGGGCTCCCCCCGCACTCCTTGCTCCGGGCGCTTGGGACAGAATCTCGGCAAACAATCGCAGCCCCTGCCCGTTGGCTCCAAGGTCGGCGATGGTCTCCTCCACCGCGGACCGCCGCCGGTACACCAAGACCACCTCGAGTGCCACCAGACCGAAGAACGTTTCCATCCGCGCCGTGCCCAGTCCGTAGAGAAGCGCCCCCACCGCCCCTACCGCGACCAGCGCGTAGGCCGCTCGCGCCGCCCTCCCTTGCAAGCTCGACCGGGCTATCGCCCACTGCGCCAGGCGCGCCGGCCGCAATTCCTGTTTGAGGTCGTCGCCCACCGAGGCCACCGCTTCGCGCAGCTCCAGCTCGTTGCGCCAAGCCGCCACCTGCCGCTGCCGCTCCGCGATCACGCCCGGCTCGGCCGGAGAGCGCATCCATGCCGCCAGACATTCCTCGCCCATGGGGGTGCGCGCCGTCGAGAGCAGCTCGAACAGGCTGCCCGGACCGAACAGGTCGAGGTCGTCGGCATAGGGGTGCTCGGGATCGCGGAAGCGCTCGCCCGCGGCGCCGGTGCCGCTCCAGCCGCCCTGCAGCCGCGCCAGCCCGCGCTGGTAAAAGCGCACCGCGCGCTCGGCCCGCGCCCGCGCGGCGATCGCTTGCGCGTGCAGTACGAACAGCGCCGCCAGCACCGCGAATGCCAGCGCCACCCAGAGCCCGCTCCACCAGTGCCGCACCCAGGAAAGCCAAGCGGCGGCCACCCAGCCGGCCGCCATCCCCAGTTTGGCGGCGCCGAAGCGCAGGTCGCGGCGCCGTCCGGCCTCCGCGCGTTGCCGCGAGTCGTTGAGCCGGCGGCGGTACTCGGCCTGTGCGTCCATGCCGCGCCGTCAGCTTAGGCGTTCACCGGCTCGGGCGCGGTCCAACGCGGCGGCTCGGCCGCCCGGCCGATGGCTCCCGCGATGAACGAGGCGGCGCGCTCGAGCAGCGCCTGGTCATGTTCGTTGAAGGCGTTCGCCTGGTCGCTGTCAATGTCAATCTCGCCCAGCACCGTGTCCCCGTCCAGGATCGGCACCACCAACTCGGAGCGGGTCTCGAGCGAGCACGCCAGGTAGCGGTCGTCGGTGCGCACGTCGGGCACGTTGATCGAGTGCCGTGCTTGCGCCGCCGCGCCGCAAATCCCTTGCCCCACCGGGATGCGCGCATGTGGCGAAGGCTTGCCCGAGAACGGCCCCAACAGAAGATCGTCTCCCTCCAGCAGGTAGATGCCCACCCAGTGGTAGTGCGGTACGCGGCGTTTGAACAGTCCCACCAGCGCGCGCATCAGCTCCGGGGCGGCCTCATGCTCCTCCGCCACCCGCTCCAAATCGGCCGAGAGCGCCTCGACCCGGTCCAGATCCATGGCCCACGCAACACGTCCGGTAGGGTTTGCCGACATAGCCCCTTTATCATACCGCCCGTCCCGCATCCCGCCTCCGTGGTGCCACGGCCGGCTCAGGTGTGCTATTCTTGGAATGGCGCACGTGCCGCGGTCCCGTTTTTGCCGTGCGCGATACGAAGAATCACCGTAACCGGTCGTGGCGCCTTGCTGGGCAGTCCCGCAAGCCGCGTAGCCACCCAAAGCAGCGATGACGCGCTTGCTCTTTCTCTCCTCGCGCAACTCGAACCCGAACCTGAGACGGAGCGCCACCCGGTTGGTGCATGGAACCCTGTGAACGAAGAAAAACTGAAAATTGCCGTTTTTATCGATTTCGACAACATCCAAATCGGCGTGCGCAGCACGCTCAGCCGCGACTTTGATCTCGCCCTGGTGCTGGAAGCGCTCAAGGAGCGCGGCGAGGTCGTCACCAAGATCGCCTATGGCAACTGGAAACGCGCCGGCGAGCTCACCCGCACCCTTACCCAGAACGCGGTGCTGATGGTCCAGCGCGACCTCACCCCCCGCGGCGATAAGAACGGTGCGGATATCAATCTCGCCCTCGACGCGCTGGAGATGGCCATCAACCATCCCCACATCAACGCCTTCGTGGTGGTGGGCGGCGACAGCGACTTCATCGCCCTGGTCGAGAAGCTGAAGCAGTACAACAAGGCGGTGTTCGTGGTCGGCGGACGCAGCTTCACCTCCAGCGTCCTGCAGCGCAACTGCCGCGAGTTTATCGCCTACGAGAACCTGGTCGAGGCCACCCCCGACCGCCGGCGCGACGAGGGCGTGCGCCGCCGCGAGGTATTTTCCTTGCAACGCGCCGTGCCGCTGGTCTATCGCGGCCTCAAGGTGCTGGCCGATCGCGAAGTTCAAGCCCAGCTCGGCCTGCTCAAGAGCACCCTCATCCAGCTCGACTCCACCTTCAACGAGCGCGATTTCGGCGCCAGCTCCTTCCGCAGCTTCATGCAGAAGATGGCGGACGCGCAGATGTTGACCGTACGCCAGCAGGGCAACAGCTATGTGGTCGAACCGCTGGAACGCGAACCGTCGTCTTCTTCCGAGGCGCCCGGTGACGCGGGCGAAGGGATGGGCTACGCCCCGGCCGGAACCGATTCCGGGGTAGATGCCGGGGGGGAGGGCGAACCCTCCGAGAACGACGCCGCCACTCCGGCCGAGGCGGAAAATGGAGCCGCGCCCGAGCCCCGCGTCTATACCCCCTATGTCCCCCCGCCGCCCCCGGTGGCCACCCGCCCGCCGGAGGAGGCGCTCGAGCTGCTGCAGCGGATTCTGACGCCGCTGCGCGGCACCAACCCCAAGCCGCTCTACCTGCGCAACGTCAAACAGCTGCTCCGCGCCGAGTCGCCCAGCTTTGACGAACAGCAACACGGCTTTGCTTCGCTGGTGGACCTGCTCCGCGCCGGGCAGTCGCAGAATTGGCTGCGCCTGCAACGTGACCGGCGCGGCGCCCTGCGCGTGTTCATTCCGCCCACGGGAACCGGGGCGGCTGCGGCCACCGCAGCTGGAGGCGAAGCCCAGCCTGCCCCATTGGAGGAACGCGCGCCCACCCGTTCCGGCGGCCCGGATGAGGACGAGGATCGCCAGCCTTTCTTCGTCGAGCCCCAGCCCGCGCCGGCTCCCGCCCGTGCCGAGACCGAAGAAGACTCGCAGATTGCCTTGCTCGGCTACTACGACGGCATCCACGGCGAGAAAAACGAGGAGGCCGAACTCAGTCTGGCAGCCGCGGTGGCTGACGGCGGGGGGCGCAAGAAGCGCAGCCCGCGTAAACCCAAGGCCGAGGGTGGCGCTCCCATCCGCCGGCGCAAACCCAAGCATTAACCCGCACCGGATGGCGGCGCCCCGCTCTGCCATCCGATAATCCCGGCACACAAAAAAAGGCCGACCCTCACGGGTCGGCCTTGGCGTTTGCCAGACTCGCGACTAGAGTCCCGAGGGGCTGGCAGGGACGCAGTTCGAGCACTTCGTGGCTTCGTGCACCACGACTCCGGTTACCACCGCAGCCCCGGCGGCAATCCCGATCGCCACCGGCACCGCCATGGTGGTGCCACCTGACGCAGCCGCGGCAGGGGCCGTCTGCGGATCGCTGAACGACACCGCATTGCCAGCCGTGACCGTGTAGGAGCTGTTGGCAGCTTTCACGGCAACCGAGCCGGCAACGGTCTCAACGTATACCTTCCCCGAAAGGTCGTACACGTTGTACCGGGTGGCCGCGGTCGCGGGCACCACGGTGCGGCTGTTGAGCGCCACCGGCAGCAAACCGGTGACCTTCACCAGACCATTGTTCAGGCGGATTTGGTTGGCGTGGTTCACGCTCACCATCCGGAAGTTAGTGTTGGACGCGGCGATCACAGAACCGCCAGGCAGCACCATGCGGGCGCTCCCAGCGGCGCTGGTCGAAACCAGATCACCGGCGACAATTGCCGAGCCCGCGGTGACAGGCTGACCATTTACGGCCACCGTGCCTGCCATCGGACTCAGAATCGCGCCGCTGGTCCCGAGCAAGGGCAACGCCGCCACTGCGGCGGTGAGCCCCATCGCCATGAAAAAACGGCGAGTATTCATCGAAACCTCCTTACTTTCACGGGCAGAAGCAACAGCACTACCGCCTACACTTGTACCATTGTCGGCCGCAACTCGCAAGTTTTAAATGACTGCCCGCGCACGGCACCCGTAACTGATCAGTAACCTGGCGAATCCTTGCCGGTGAATCTTCCCCCGCCCCCGCCGGCGGCGTCCGGGCGTACAATCGCTGCATTGCCTACTGCGGGTTCGGGGCTGCCGCGATGGGGCGGGACCGCGAATCCGCCTCAAGGAATCCGGCCATGGATCCTGCCAAATATTTGGCGGCCACTGTGGTGGCTCGCCGCGACCTCAGCCCCGACCTCTGGATCATGCGCCTGCGCCTGCCGGCCCCCTTGGCCTTCCAGCCGGGTCAGTACGCCACTCTCGCCCTGGAGGACGAGGCCGGCGTGCATGAGCGCCCCTACTCCATCGTCTCCAGTCCGCGGGAGAGCGAGCTGGAATTTTTTTTCGAGTTGGTGCCGCACGGCGAGGTCACGCCGCTTCTGTACCGCCTTCAAGTCGGCGACAGCGTCGGGGTCCGGCGCTCCGCCAAGGGACTCTTCCGCCTCGACCAAAAACGCGGTCATCACCGTCACTTGCTGGTGTCCACCGTGACCGGTGTGGCTCCTTATCTGAGTATGTTGCGCACCTGGGCGCACGATCCCGCCTGGGCGCCGGCCGGGACGCGTATGCTGCTGATCCAGGTCGGGAGCCGCTCCTGGGAGCTGGGCTACGCCGATGAGTTGCAGGCCCTCGCGGCCAAGCTGCCCGTGGAATTGGTGCTCTCGATTTCTCGCCCGTGGGAGGATCCCGCCTGGCTGGGGGAGCGCGGCCGCGCCGAGGATCTGCTGCGCAAATATGCCGACGCCGCCGGCTTTCGCGGCGGTGATACCTCCGGCTACCTCTGCGGCCATCCGCAAATGATCGAGAATGCCAAGGGCATTCTCACCCGTTGCGGTTTCCTCAAGCCCGACCTGCACGAGGAGATCTATTTCATTCTGCCCAAGGCGGAATCGGCCAACGGCTGAGTTGGCTTAACCGCACCGCGCCAGGCACTCGAGCCAAGCCGCGGTCGCCCGCGCCTGCCCCGGGTTGGCTTCGGCGCTCAGGCAGGCCACCGGCAATTCCGCGCCCGCGCGAAACGGACCGCACCACGTACCGCCGGCCGCGGTGAGCGCCGCCGCGAACTCGCTGCGCGGCAATTGGGGAATGCACATCACCGGTACCGCCGTGCCGCTCGCTTTTCGCACCGCTTGCAGGAGCGCCGCCACCTGCAATCCCGTGCCCGAAAACAAGAGCGGGCTGTACAACTGCAGATAGATCGCCGCGGTCCGTGCCCGCAGCGTTTCCGCCCACCGTTCGATCCGCGCCCGCAACGGATCCCGCCCGCCGGCGAAATCCACCACCACCGGCGACGCGGTTGCGCCGCAAGCGCGCGCCGCGGCCGCGCTCGCGCTGCGCAACCGTTCCGCCGCGGCCGACAGATCCTCGCCGCCCTGCCAGTCCAACCAGCCCAAATCGCCGCCCAGGCGGCCCAACCAAAGATCGGCGCACACCTGCGCCGGCGCCGGCTCCAGCAGCCGCCAGACCGCCGCGCTCTCGGCGGCGTTGACCACGACCGCGTCCGCGGCGCCATCCAATGCCAGCAGCAGCGCCCGCGTCGAGTCCTGCCGCAGCGCCGCCTCGGCTTCGGCCAAGCTCCCGCCCCGGCCGCGCCGCCGCTCCAACCACAGCCGCTGCCAGCGTTGTTGCAAGCGTGCCTCGGCCGGCGGTGAGGCCTCCACCGCCCGCCAGGATCCGGTCCCGCCGCCGGCGCGTAACCCCGCCAGCGCCGGCCCCGCCGCCGCTATCCGCATCGTCTCGCCCACCTGCCCACTCTACACCAGCTTCTCCACGCTGCATGCGCCCGCGCAGCCGTTTCGGGCTCTGCGCCCCCCGGCTCGTGTATGATTATCCTTCTGGGAGTGCCCGAGTGCGGGGCTGACTAGCTCGACCCGGGCGGAGGACGAACGCAATGGCCGCTGGCATCGAAGAAAAGGTCCGTCAAATCGTGGTCGAGAAGCTCGGCGTCGAGGAGAGTGAAGTTACCCCAACTGCCTCCTTCGTTGAGGATCTCGGCGCCGATTCGCTCGACTTGGTCGAGTTGGTTATGGAATTCGAGAGTGCCTTCGAGATCCAGATCCCGGACGAGGATACGGAGAAGATCCGTCGCGTCCAGGACGCCATTGACTACATCCAGTCCAAAGCGGGTACCAAGGCTTAACGTGCGCCATCGTGTCGTTGTCACCGGAGTCGGCCTGATTTCGGCCGTCGGCCTTACTGCGCCCGAAACCTGGGCCGGACTGCTCGCGGGCCGCAGCGGCGTCGGCCCCATCACCCATTTCGATGCTTCCCAGTACAGTTGCCGCTTCGCCGCCGAGGTGAAGGGCTTCGATCCCTTCGTCTTCATCGAGAAAAAAGAGCTCAAGAAAATGGGGCTCTTCATCCAGTTCGCGCTGGCCGCCGCCGCCGAGGCCATGGCCGGCTCCGGACTCCAGGTCTCGGACGAGCTCGCGCCCCGCGTGGGCGTGCACATCGGCAGCGGCATCGGCGGCTTCGACGTGATCGAACGCGAGCACAGCAACCTGCTGGCGGGCGGGCCGCGCAAGGTGTCGCCCTTCTTTATCCCGGCCTCCATCGTCAACCTCGCGGCCGGCCACGTCTCCATCCGCTACAACGCCCGCGGCCCCAACTCCGCCGCCTGCACCGCCTGCGCGTCCGGCGCGCACTCGATTGGGGACGCCTTCCGCCTGGTTCAGCATGGCTACGCCGACGCCATGATCGCCGGCGGCGCCGAGGCCGCCATCACCCCGCTCAGCGTCGCCGGTTTCGCCTCCATGAAGGCGCTCTCCACCCGCAATGACGATCCCGCTCGCGCCAGCCGCCCCTTTGACCTGACCCGCGACGGATTCGTGATTGGCGAAGGCGGCGGCATGCTGGTGCTGGAGGAGTTGGAGTTTGCCCGCCGGCGTGGGGCGGCCATCCTGGCGGAAGTGGTGGGCTATGGCATGAGCGCCGACGCTTTCCACATCACCATGCCGGCCGAAACCGGCGAGGGAGCCTTCCGCGCCATGGAGCAGACCTTGGCCGATGCTCGGGTGGCGCCCGGCGACGTGGATTACATCAACGCCCACGGCACCTCCACCGCCTACAACGATAAGTTCGAAACCATGGCGATCAAACGCCTGCTGGGCGGCCACGCCCACAAGGTTGCGATCAGCTCCACCAAGTCCATGACGGGCCACCTGCTGGGCGGCGCCGGCGGCCTCGAGGCCGGCATCAGCGTACTCGCCTTGCGGCATCAGGTCGCCCCGCCCACCGCTCACTACGAGACCCCCGATCCCGACTGCGATCTCGACTACGTGCCCCTCCAGCCCCGTCCCCTGGCCATGCGGTACGCGCTCTCGAACTCGTTTGGCTTCGGCGGCACCAACGCCGCGCTGCTGTTCAAGAAATGGGAAGGCTGAAGGCGGCGCGCAATCGCGCATAGGTCGTCGCCAGTTCCTCGGGCAGCACCCGCGTCTCCCCCACCACGGTCATGAAGTTGGCGTCGCCGGTCCACCGCGGCACCACATGCAGATGCAGGTGTCCGGCGATCCCCGCCCCCGCCGCCGCCCCGAGGTTCATCCCGACATTGAAGCCCTGGGGATGATACTCCCGCTCCAGCACTATCTCCGCCCGCGCCGCCAGTTCCATCATGTCGCCGCGCGTCGCCGGGCCACACTCCCGCAGTGAGGCACAGTGCGCCAGCGGGAGCACCATCAGGTGGCCCGAAGTGTAGGGATAGAGGTTGAGCATCACCGCCGTACGCGCTCCGCGGAACACGACCAGGTTGGCCGCATCGTCCGCCGCCTGCAATTGGGCGCAGAGCACGCACCCCTCCGCGCCGGCGCGCGCTTCGGCCAGATACCGGTACCGCCAGGGCGAGAACAGGTAATCCATCCCTGAAGTCTAGCAAGCCGACCGCACCCGCCCTCGCGCGGCCGCGGTTCACAAGCGCAGCGGAGCGGGGCGTCAGCCCCGCGAGCGCCCTCGCCATTCGCGAGCCGGGCGGCGAAGCCGGGGGCCCGGCGCATTAAAAGAATAGATATTTACGCCACTGTTCGTCGCTGCGCCCCATCATGCGGATCAGGTGCCGGCTGGTGTGCAGATTGAACGGCCGCGGATCCCGCAGCAGCGCCATGCCCACTTCCGCCGGCAGCCGGTCCCCCTTGCGGTGGTTGCAGGCGTGGCAGCAGGCCACCAGGTTCTCCCAGGCGCTCTTGCCGCCGCGCGAGCGCGGGTTCACGTGATCCAGCGTCAGCGCCTGCGCCGGATACACCGAGCCGCAATATTGGCAGGTGTTGCGGTCGCGCATCAGGATGTTCTTGCGCGAGAGCGCCCGCGTGCGGTGCGGGATGCGGCGGTAGTCGAGCAGGCGGATCACCGACGGCACCGGAAACTGCGTGCGGCAGGCGCGCAACTGCTGCGCATGGACTTCCTCGGCGCGCGCCACTCCCTTCAACACCAGCACCACCGCGCGCCGCGCCGCGCATACATTGATGGGCTCATAGCTGGCGTTCAATACCAGCACCGGGCGCAGCAGGGCGACACTCGAGCTCATGCCGCCCACCCCCGCTCGGGTTCCATCTCCAGGTCGGCTCGGGCCGCGGTCAGCAACCGCACCCCGGCCGCACCCGCTTCCCTTAGCGCGGAGGCGGCCGCGCGCGCGGTGGCCCCGGTGGTCAGGACATCGTCCACCAGCCACACCCGCCGCCCCGCCACCCGATCGCGTCCCGGCCCAAACGCCCGCGCCAGGTTCCGCTCGCGGGCTGCCGCATCCAGCCCCGCCTGCACGGCCGTGTCGCGCTGCCGCTCCAAGGCATGTTCCGCATAGCCGCAGCCCAAGCGGTGCGCCAGCCGGCGGCCGATCTCCGCACTTTGGTTAAAACCGCGCTCCCGCTGCCGCCGCCGGCTCAGCGGGACCGGCGCCACCACGTCGGCGGCGGCGACCTCGTCCTTGACCTCGATCGCCAGACGCTCCGCCCAGTACCCCGCCACCGGCTTCATTCCCTCGTATTTGAGCAAATGAATGAGCGCACGGGCGCTCGCGCGGTAGGCGGCCACCGCCCACGCACGCTCATAGCCGGGCGGTTCGGCATGGCACTGCCGGCAACACCCATCCGTGCCGGGACGGTCATAGCTCACACGGTCCGGCTGCACCCGGCCGCACTGCCGGCACGCACCCGATCCCGGCGCGGGCATCCCGGCTAGGCAACTCCGGCACACCGGAATACGAGACACCACTCCCAAAGGTTGGCTGCACAAGCGGCAGGTCGCGGGAAGGAAAAGGCAGAAGAAGGCGCCCGCCACGCCGGCGGCGCGGTCGGCGAAGCGCTTAGGCGGTGTAAAACCGGTGCTGGAATCGGGACTGCGGCTGAAGATAAACCCCCGGCTTCATAGCTGCACCGATCATACCATCTTCGAACCAGGCACGGAAGCCCGGCGCGGGCATAAAATCGGGGCCGGCCCCGCCTGCATTTCGCTGACCAGGCGCCGCCGCGCCCGGGAACTCAGGCCACCACGCCCTGCTCGACTCGCTCCTGGCAGTTGATGCACAGCCCTGCCCACGGCACCGCTTCCAATCGTTTCAGGTTGAGCTCCTCGCCACAGGTGACGCATTCGCCGTAGCTGCCCTCGCGCATCCGCACCAAGGCATCGTTCACCATTTGCAATTGGCTGCGCTCGGCGTTGCTCTGATGAAACAGGAACTCCTTGGTGTAGGAGTTGGTCGCCTTGTCGGCGATATCCTGCGTCGCTTCCTCATCGGCGATGCGGCCGTCCTGCTCAATACGAGCCACAATCCGCATCAGCTCCTGTTGCTTCGCTTGCAGCCGTTTCTGGAACTGTTCGAGCCGTTTGCGATCCATCGTCCACTCCTCAGGCACTTCCGCTGCACTGCCGGGGTACTGCTTGCGTCACCCTCGTGCGATCCCCGGCGTTACCTTCCGCCGGGTTCCTTCCGGTGCCGTTGAAACCGTTAATACTATCGGTCCGGGCGCACGCTGTCAAACCGCCGCCCGGCCAGCCCCCCGATCCCCGACGTTCGATCTCAGGGTTGGATGCGTTTCGCGGGCATTGGGGTACAACAACCTCTCCCGGTCACCATACCGGCCGAACGCGGCCCGGCATCGCCCGCGCCCGTCATTTGACACTCCCACACACCCATCGCTACCATAGAGCGAGGAGAAGTTTTGTCTCAAATCAGCCGCAAGGAACTCAAGAGTGACGAATTCGTTAGCGGAATGGATGCCGCTCTCGAGTTTTTCCTACAGCATCGGGACCGCATCATCGTCGCCGCCGTGATACTGGCGGTGGCGCTCGGCGGCGGCTACGGCATCTACGCCTGGCGGGCCTCGCGCAACCAGCGGGCGGCCGCCATGCTGGCCGAGGCGCTGACGACGCTACACGCTCCCCTCTTGGGCCCCACCACGCCCCAGGGCACGGCGGCTTACGCCAGCCCGGCGACCCGCGGCACCGCCGCCGCACAGCAGTTCCAGGCGGTCATTTCCCAGTACCCCTCCACCGCCGCCGGTCAGCTCGCCCGCTACTACCTCGGACTGGCCCAACTCGACGCTCTGGATCCCAGTGCCGAGAAAAACCTCCAGGCTGCGGCCGATTCCGGCGACGCGGTCGCTTCCACCGCCGCCAAGAACGCCCTCGCCAACCTTGATATTCAGCAGGGCAAACTGCCGCAGGCCCACGCGCTGCTGCTCGAGCTCTCCAAGCAGGACTCGGCCACCATGCCGCGCGCGGTGGCGCTCATGGAACTCGCCGATTTGGATCGCACCTACAATCCCACCGAAGCCGCGCAATACTACCGTCAATTGCAGGCCGACTACCCCAGCACCCAGACCGCGCAACAAGCCGGCCAGCAGTTGGCTGCGATCGGCAAATAGCCTCAGCGCGCGTGCCGCGCGCTCGCCCTCGCATTCAAGTTTTTCCACTGCGCCGCCGCCGCGGCGCATGGGCCGCCTTGCCAATCTCCGTCCGGACTCCAGACGTAGCCCACCAGAGCCGGGAGCGCAAACATATCAACGGCGTACGCCGGCGGCGCCTGGCAACCGGCAATCGTCACCAGCAGCGGCTTGGTGACGAATTGCCCTAGGGTGCGCAGCGCGGCGGCTGGATCCTTGGCCCCATTCACGCTTACCGACACCACGTCCGGTACCGACCACGCTAGCCCCTCCGGTGAATCCGGCGCCGGCGCGCCCGCGTCGCCCCAGCGCAAATTGGCCCCCAGGTAAGGGTGGTTCCCATCGACGCCATGAATGGCATCGGCGGCAACCTGTAGGTATCGCACCAGTACCTGCGCGGCGAAGGGCTTGGCATCGGCCGTCAACGCCGCCGGGTTTGCGGGCGCGAGCGGCGACGGTAGCGCGGTGAAGTCCTTGGCCTTGATGCCCCACGCTTGGTTGAGCTTGGCAATCTGGCTATCGTACCGGTCCCGCAGATAATCCACGGCGTGCTGCCGCCCCGGTGCCGATAGCGGCAGACTCAAGTAGTAGCGCAGCGCGGTATCCGGCTGGAGCGCGGGGTCCCACACCAGACCGTCGTCGCTGAAGTAGCCCACCAGATCGGGATCTTGAATCCGTGGCGCGCACGCAACCCGGGTCAACTCCTGTACCTTCGCGGCGAATCCCGGGTCGTAGACATCCATCAATGGGGTCTGTTGATCCGCTTGCAAGTGGCGGGAGATGTCCAGATCCTGTACGTAAGGCAAACCCCGGTGCCAGATGTCGGCGTCGGTGTCCGCCCCCAGCGTGTTGAACCCGTCCGCCCGCAGCCCCGCCACAATGGCGGCGCTGCGCTGATCGACATAAGCGGGCTCCAAATCGGTTTGCGGGGCGCTGGCGCTAATCAGATGGACGTGATCGATCCCCAGCAGCAATTGCCTCTCGCCCGAGGGCGACACCCACCACCGCGTCTGTTGTTGCTTCTCCAGGCGATAAAACCCACTGCCGGTGAACTGCGCCGCCAGCGGCAGCACCACCAGGCCGGCCAGGCCGGCGAGTATGGAATACTGGAGTTTCCCCATGCGCGTGCGCGTCCTCCTCAGCGGTATGGCGGTCATCCTGCTCGGCGCCTGGATGGCGGTGACCACCGTGCACCGCCTGCGGGCCCCCGCCGGTTTCGTGCTCGAGGTCCCCGCCACTCATCTTAGCGTTGGCCAGCAGTTCCAGCCGCTCTTGGTGGCCGAAGGCGGCGATCCTTCGGACGCTCCCGCGGTCACCGTGGACCTGTTGGATGCATCGGGACGCCGCCTGTCGTCGCAACCCGTGCCCTGGACCGCGCCCGCTCCCCCGCTGGCGCTCCCCCGGGCCGGAGACTATCGCCTGCGCGCTACCTCGGGCGAGGAAACCGAAACCATTGCCCTGGCCGCCCAGCCCGAACCGCCTAGCACCTATGGCGGGGTGGTGGGCCTGGCCGGTGTCGACCTGGCCCCCGGCATTGGCGATTACCTGCGCCAGCACAGTTTCGCGGTGACCGATATCACACGGGATGCGGTCGCTCCCTCACCGCTCTATCTGGTCGGCGACCCGCGTCTCGATGGCGCCCAGCCCGCCGCGGCCTACGCTCAGGTTTGGCATCAGGTGGCGATGGGATCCCAGGCGCTGCTGCTCGAACCGCCGCCCGCCGGCATCGCCGCGCTCTGGCCCATCGCCGCGCCTCTGCGCCCGCCCCAGGGTGCCTGCGACGACGACCTGGCCGGCATCCCGCTCGACGCCGGCCTCGCCGACGCTTCCTGGCACGCGCTGCTGGCGCCGGCGCTGGGGATGGACCTTTCGCAGCAGAGCCAGTTCGACCTTTATCACTGGGACGGCACCCGCCTTGCCCGCCCCAACCGCAGGGTCGGCTATGCCGGCTGCCACGTGCTCCTCAGCTACCGCTACGGCCAGGGCTGGGTCACCGTCTCCACCCTGCCCTTGCTGCAACATTTTCAAGACGTGCGCGCCCGGATTGTCCTGATGAACCTTATCAAGGCGGTGATGCGGCGCAAGCGCTACGCTCCCGCCAGCCCCGGCCTGCAATGGGTGACGGAGCACCGTCTCCAGGCTGAATTGGCCCACCCGTCCGCGCCTCTGGCCCAGAATCTGGCCGCCTACTATCGGGCCGCGCCCCCGTCGGGCGGCGGGCCGGCGCCGGCCCCGGTGCTGGTGCCTCCGGTGTCCGCCACGGGTACCTCGTGTTGGACCGCCCCCGCGGGTCCCCAGGCCGGCGCGCGCCTCCAGCTCGATTGGCACACCCCCCAACCGGTGCGCGCCCTAACGCTCGACTTCGGCCCACAGACGCCGCGGTACACCCTCGAGGCCTCCGCCGATGGCCGCCACTGGACCCCGCTCGCCAGCCCCGCCGCCCTCCCCGCCGAACCCCTGCAAGCCTTCCGCCTCACCATCATCAGCCCCGGCGCCTGGCGGCTCTGCCGCTTCAGCGTCCAGTAGCTTCCGCAATCACCCGCAGGATCGCCTCACCCAATAGCGCCGTCTTGCGCTCGCCAAACCCACTCACTTCGAGCAGCTCGTCCAGGGTACGCGGCCGCAGGCGGACCAGTTCGTCGAGCGATTTGTCGTGCATCACCACATAAGCCGGAGTCCGGTTCTCGGCCGCGGTCTGGCGCCGCCACTCCCGCAGTTTCTCGCGCAGCCCGTCGCCCTCCGCCCCCGCCGCGGCCGCCGGGACGGCGCGCTCCCGCGCCGGCCGCGCGCGCCGCGCTTGCTCCGGCGCCGGGGCCGCGAGCCACGCCGGCTCGTAGCCGCACACGTCGCAGGCCCCGCACTCCGTCCACACCGGAGTTTCGCCGAAATGCAGACAGATCTGGCGATGACGGCACACCGGCGCCTCCACGAATTGCCGCACCTGATGGTACCGCTGCCACGCGCGCTGGCGCTCCTCGGGATCGTTGACCTGCTCGATGAAGTGCGCCAGCAACCCGGCGTCGCGCTTTTGCCACAGCAGCACGCAGTCGGCGGGCTCGCCGTCGCGGCCGGCTCGCCCGGCTTCCTGGTAGTACTGCTCCAGGGATTTGGGCAGTGCCAGATGAATCACCGCGCGTACCGTCGCCTTGTTGATGCCCAGGCCGAAGGCGAGCGTGCCCACCAGCACCGGCACCTCGTCCGCCATCCAGGCTTCCTGGTGGCGGCGCCGCGTGTCGGTGTCCATTTTCCCGTGGTAGGGGAGCGCGGCAATTCCCCGCTGCGTCAACCAGGCCGCGGTCTCCTCCACCTGCGCAATGGTGGGCGCATAAACGATGACGTTGGCGCCCGCATACTCCCGCAGCGCGCGCTCCAGCAGGCCGCGCGACTCGGCGCCTCGGCACTGCCGCGCCACGTAACGCAAGTTGGCGCGGTGAAAACTGGCGATGAACTTGGCCGGATCGCGCAGTTGCAATTGTTGCAAAATGTCGTGCCGCACCTGCCGCGTCGCGCTGGCGGTGAAGGCGGCGAGGGACACGCCCGGAAATTGCCGCCGCAACGCGCTGAGTTGGCGGTACTCCGGTCGGAACTCATGGCCCCACTCCGAAATACAGTGCGCCTCGTCAATCGCGAACATCCCCACCGGCACCTGTTCCAGCCAGCCGGCGGTGTCGGCCCGGGCCAGGCGCTCCGGAGAAACGTAGAGCAGGCGATAGCTCCCGGCCCGCGCCTGGCGCAGCACCGCCGCCTGCTCCGCCGGCGCGAGCGCGCTGTTGAGCAGCCCCGCCGCGATGCCCATCTGGGCCAGTTGCGCCACCTGGTCCTGCATCAGGGCGATCAGCGGCGAGACCACCAGCGTGGTGGCGCGCGGCCGCAGCGCGGCGGGGAGTTGGTAGCACAACGACTTGCCTCCCCCGGTGGGCATCACCACGCAGGCGTCGCGCCCGTCCAGCAAACTGCGCACGATCCGCTCCTGCATCGGCCGGAAGGAGTCGTATCCCCAGTAGCGTTTCAACGCCGCCCGGAGCTCGTCCGCGGGCACGCCGCTCACGCCCCACCCCGGTAGCGCAGCACGCAATCCACCGGCGTCAGCGCCAGCATCTCGAAGTCCGTGCGCTCCCTCCACAAATGCTGGCAGCGGTCGCCGCCATACATCACGAACGCCGGGCGCGGCGCCGTTTGCAGCGATGCCGCCAACCGCGCCGCCATGAGCCGCATCTGCGGCTCGGGAAACGGCTCGGAAAAATAGAACACGCTGGGCGTCGGCGGCAGCGGCCAGGCCAACGCGTCGGCCCATACCGGCTCCAAACGCAAGCACCGCTGGCGCCGGTGGCGGCGGCGCGCGTAGGCGGCCAGATTCTGTTGGGCCGCAACATGCAAGGCTCGCGAGTACTCGATCCCCATAACCGCCGCGAAGTTGTACTCCGCGGCCAGCAGCAGCGCCCGCCCCCGCCCCGATCCGAAATCCACAAACGTGTACGCGGCCAGGTCGGCGGGCAGCGGCTGCATCATACGCGCAAAATCCACCGGATCCACCGGCTCGTAGCCGTTGCCCTCGGGAGCGCCCGAGCAAAACTCCGTCCCGGCCTCGGGCGAGACCGTCTCCACCCCGAACTCCAAGTCGAAGGCATGCGGACGCGGCGCGCCCCATCCCCGCCGCAGCCGGTAGGCCGCAAGCGCCAACCCGATACGCAGCGTCCGCCCGGCGCCGCGGTACCGCCAGGAACGCAGCATGCGGGCGCGAAGCGTGGGGGAGAACTCCATAGCCGGCTGCCTCTGATTCTACCGGGCCGGGCTGCCGGCGGTCTCCGGCGCCAGTTGCTCGAGCAAGCGCTCGGTTTCGGCCAGCACCGCCGCCGCCCCGTTGACCTGGAACGGCAGCGTCAGCAGGCCCTCCGGGCTGAAGCGCGCGCCCCGCTGCCGCTCCACCAGCGCCGCGATCCGGCGCGGATCCACCGGCGCCTTGGCCGCGAAACGGATCTGCAGCGCGTCCCGCCGCCGCTCCAGCGACTGCAAACCCAGCTCCCGGCTGCGCAGCTTGAGCGCGGCATAGGCAAGCAGATTCAACACCGGCGCCGGCGCCGGCCCGTACCGGTCCTTGAGTTCGCGCACCACGTCGGTGCGCGCCGCCTCGGTCTCGGCTTCCGCCAGACGCTTGTACATGCGCAACCGCTGGTTCTCGTCCGGCACGTACTCGGGCGGAATGCGGATGTCGAGCCCGAGATGCAATTGCACCTCCAGCCCCGCCTCCTCGGCGGCGGCTTCGCCCTTGAGTTCGCGCACCGTCTGCTCCAGCATCTTGACGTACAGGTCGAACCCCACCGCATCCAGATTGCCGCTCTGCTCCCCGCCCAGCATGTTGCCCGCGCCGCGCAGCTCCAGGTCCAGCGCCGCGATCTTGAACCCCGCTCCCAGGTCGCTGAACTCGCGCATGGCCGCCAGGCGCTTGCGTGCCAGCGGCGCCAGCTCCGCCTCCGCCGGCACCAACAGATAAGCGTAAGCGCGCCGGTTGCTGCGCCCCACCCGCCCGCGCAACTGGTACAGCTCGCTCAGCCCCAGCCGGTCGGCGCGGTTGATGATCATGGTGTTGGCCAGCGGGATATCCAGCCCGTTCTCGATGATCGTGGTCGAAAGCAGCACGTCGGCCTCGTGCCGCACGAAGCGCAGCATGACCTGCTCCAGCTCCTCCTCCCCCATCTGGCCGTGGCCCACGGCAATGCGCGCCTCCGGCGCCAGCCGCTGGATCAGCGCCGCGATATCCCAAATCGTATCCACCCGGTTGTGCACGAAGTAGGCCTGGCCGCCGCGCGACAACTCCTGCTGGATGGCCACCGCGATCAGGTTCTCGCTCCACTCCGCCACCACCGTCTGGATCGCCAGCCGGTCGCGCGGCGGCGTCTCGATCACCGACATGTCCCGCAGCCCCGCCAGCGACATGTTCAGCGTGCGCGGAATCGGCGTGGCCGACATCGCCAGCACGTGCACCTCTTTCTTGAGCTGCTTCATCCGTTCCTTGTGGCGCACCCCGAAGCGCTGCTCCTCGTCCACCACCATCAGGCCCAGGTTCTGGAACTTCACGTCCTTGGAGAGCAGCCGGTGGGTGCCGATTACGATGTCCACCTTGCCGGCGCTGAGCTGCTCCAGGGTCTCTTTCTGCTGCGCGCGGGTGCGGAAGCGGCTGAGCTGCGCCACCGTGACCGGAAACGCGCGGAAACGCTGGCGAAAGGTTTGCTCGTGTTGGAAGGCCAGCACCGTCGTGGGGGCCAGCACGGCGACCTGGCGGCCTTCGCTCACCACCTTGAACGCCGCCCGCATCGCCACCTCGGTCTTGCCGTACCCTACGTCGCCGACCACCAGACGGTCCATCGGGCGCGCGCTCTCCAGGTCGCGCCGCACGTCGTCGATCGCCTTCTGCTGGTCCTCGGTCTCGGTGTAGGGGAAGGCGTCCTCGAACTCGTGCTGAAAGTTGCCGTCGGGCGCGCAGGCGATGACGTTCACCGCCTGCCGCGCGGCGTACAGCTTGAGCAGCTCGTCGGCCATGTCCTTCATGGCCTTCTTGACCCGGTTCTTGCGCTGCGACCACTGTTGGCCGCCCATGCGGTCGAGCGCCGGCGCGGTGCCTTCGGCGGAGCGGTACTTCTGCACCAGGTCCATGCGGGTCAGCGGGACGTAGAGCTTGGCCGCGTCGGCGTACTCCAAAATCATGAACTCGCCGCTGCGCTGCGGCATCGCCGCCGCCGCCGCCTGTTCGAAGCTGGTCAGCCCCACGTAGCGGCCGATGCCGTGCTCCACGTGCACCACGAAATCGCCCGGGGTAAGGTCGCGGAAATCGCTCAAAAAGCTGGATACGTTGGAGCGGCGCGCCGGGGCGCCGTAGGCTCGCGCCGCATCCTCCTGAAAGAGGTCGTTGGAGCCGAACACCGTCAGCCGCTCGGTAGGCAGCGTGAAGCCGCGCAGCAGCGCCCCCTCGGCAATCAGCGCCGCCGGCACCGAGGGACTGAAGTATGCCTTCTCCGCCAGATAGTCCGAGCCCGAACGCTGCGCCCGCGCACCCAGCTGAAACGGCAGATTGTATTCGGTGAACAGGTCGCCCAAACGCTCCACCTCGCCCGCATTGGCGCCCAGCAAGACCATCCGCTGCCCCGCCGCCAACTGCTGGCGGATGTCCTCCATCAGCCGCGCCATGGCGCCGTGGTAGCGGGTCGCCGGCCGGCTGGGCAGTTGCACCCGGCGCGCCGGCGATGGTTCCAGGCCGCCTGTGCCCGCCGGGTTGACCTCCAGCGCCTCGGCGCTCAGGTCCACCGCCTCGATCGAGAGCTCGCGCATCTCGACGCACGCGCTGTGGGCCAACACCTCGCGCATTTCGGCGGGGCTGAAGAAGATCGTCTCCGGCGCGGGCGCATCCGGCGGCGCCCCGGCGCGGCGTTCCTCGAGCCGCAGCCACCAGCGCTCCATCTCGCCTTGCACCGCGTCCGGTTCCGCCACCACGATCAGCGGCTTTTCCGCCAACTCGAACACCGAGTGACGGAATCCCAAAAGCCCGGGTACGCGGAACTCCCACCCCGGCGCCGGCGTGTCACCCAGTTGCGCCCGCAATTCCGCGTCGAGCGGCAGCGCGGTCAAGGGCAGCAACACCGCCTCGCCGACCGCGCTCGGCACCGAGCGCTGCGTCGCCGGGTCGAACTCGCGCAGCGACTCGATCTCGTCGCCCAACAGCTCCAGCCGCACCGGGCGCAGCGCCTCCGGGCTGAAAACGTCCAGCAGCCCGCCGCGGATGGAGAACTGCCCCGGCATCTCCACCGGTTCGGTGCGCTGGTACCCCAGCCGCGCCAACTGCTCGGCCAGGCTTTCCAGATCGAGAAAATCGCCCTTGCGCAGCCGCCGCGCCAGTTTCCGGTACCGCTCCGGCGGTGGCAGCCGCGTGGCGGCCGCCACCGCCGGCACGATCAGGAAGGGCTGCCCCTCCACCGCGCGCCACGCCGCCACCGCGCGTTGCTCCAGAATGGCGGCGTGCGGGGAAAGCCCTTCATAGGGGTCGAGTTCAAACGCCGGCATGATGCGCGGCCGCTCCGCATCGCTCCCGGTCAGGTCGGCGAAGGTGGCAAGCGTGTCCCGCCACTCCTCGGCCACGCGATTGTCGGCCACCAACAACATCACCGCACGCTGCGTCAGGCGCTGCAGTTGCGCCGCCGCCAGCAGCTGGGCTGAAGGGGTCAACCCGCTCAGCGACACCGCTTCCCCCCGCGCCGCCGCCTCCGCCACCTGCGACAGGGGACTCTGGCGCGCCAACGTCATGAAAAAATCACGCACGAAGGGCAGCGTCATCTGTGCTTATGATTCAACTGGCGCACCCGCCGGGGCCACACGCCCACTCGGGTGGCGCGCACCACGTTCCTGCTGGGTTCCGGGGAAGGTCCGATTTTAGCAGACAGGCATAGACTGAGTAGAGAGGATGCACGCGCATTCCCATTCCCACGGCCCCCACGCGGGCCACGACCACGGACACGGCCGGCCGGCCAAGACCATCTTGACCCTGGGCGCCGCCGCCACCCTCGCCTATGTCGTGGTCGCCTTCGTGGTGGGGCTTCAGGCTCATTCGCTGGCGCTGGTCTCCGAGGCGGGCCATAACCTCACCGACTTTCTCGCCCTGGCCCTGACTTGGCTCGGCGTCTACTTCCAGACTAAGCCCCCGACCGCGCGCAAAACCTTCGGCTTCCATCGCGCCGGTGTGTTGACCGCCTTGGCCAACGTCCTCACCCTGTTCGTTATCACCGTCCTGATCGTGGTCGAGGCGATCGAGCGCCTGCGCACCCCCCAAACGGTCGCCACCGGCCCAATGCTCTGGGTCGCGGCCATCGGCTTGGTCATGAACGCCGCGATCGCGCTCGCCCTGGAAAGCGGCAGTGAGGACGTCAACCTCCGCGCCGCCTTCCTGCACATGGTGGGCGATGCCTTTGCCACCGCGCTGGTGATCCTGGGCGCCATCGTGATCCGCCGGACGGGATGGCTCCTGGTGGACCCCATCCTGTCGCTGGTCATCGGCGGTCTGATCGTGGCCTCGGGCTGGGGCGTTTTGCACGAAACGCTCAATATCCTGCTGGAGGGCGCCCCGCGCGGCCTGCGCTCGGACTCGGTCGCCGCCGATCTGGCCGCGGTCGAGGGCGTGGAAGCGGTGCACGACCTGCACATCTGGAGCCTGGGTTCGCAGTCCCACGCTCTCAGCGCCCACCTTCAGATCGCCGACATCCCGCCTTCGGCCAGCGATCAAATCCGCCAGCGCGTGTGCGCGCTCCTCGCCGAGCGCTACGCCATCCGCCACACCACCCTGCAGTTCGAGCACGGCCCCTGCGGCGGCGGCTGCCTCGCCGCCGAAGATATCCACCGCTAAGCCCGGCCGCCGCCTTACTGCAGCGGCAGCGTGGCCTCGGGCACGGCTTCGGCCTCTTCCGGCGGCAGCACGCTGGCCGCGGCCACCTGGTCGCCCTCCTCCAGCCGCAGGATGCGCACCCCCTGACTGGCTCGTCCCACCTCGCGAATCGAGCTGCTCCCCACCCGGATGATCTTGCCCTGCTGGCTGATGATCATCACCTCCGGGGTCTCGTTGATCGCCATCACCGCCACCACCTTGCCGTTGCGCGCGGTCGTCTTGACGTTGATCACGCCCGAGCCGCCCCGCGACTGCAGCCGGTACTCGCTCAGCGCCGTGCGCTTGCCATAGCCGGCTTCGGTCACGCTGAGGATGAGCTGGTTGGGGTTCCCCGCCACCTCCATCCCCACGATGAAGTCCTCCTCGGCCAGCTTCATGCCCCGCACGCCGGTGGCGGCGCGGCCCATGGCGCGCACCCCGCCTTCCTCGAAGCGGATCCCCTGCCCCTCATGTGTCGCCAGGAAAATCTCGCTCTTGCCGTCGGACAATTTGGCCGATACCAACTCGTCGCCCTTGTCCACCCCCATGGCAATGATGCCGCGCGCCATCGGGTTGGAGAAATCCTTGACCGGCGTCTTCTTGATGGTCCCCCCGCGCGTCACCATCACGATGAACTCGGTCGTGCTCTCCAGGTCCTTGACCGGCATCATCGCCTTCACCACCTCGCCCTCCTGCAGCGCCACCAGGCTCTGAATGGCCTTGCCCTTGCCGCTGGCGGCTGCGTCGGGGATCTCGTACACCTTCAGCCAGTACACCCGGCCGGTGTTGGTGAAGATCAGGATGTAACTGTGCGTGGAGGAAACGAACAAATGCTCGACAAAGTCCTCCTCGCGCGTTCCCGCACCCTTGCGCCCGCCCCCGCCGCGGCGCTGCAGCCGGTAAGTGGAAATCGGGGTGCGCTTCAGGTAGCCGGAGTGGGTCACGGTGATCGCCACCGTCTCTTCCTTGATCAGATCCTCGAGCAGGATCTCGTCCGCCTCCGCCTGGATCTCGGTGCGGCGCGGGTCCCTGTCCCCGCCGTAGTCCTTGCGGATCTCCTTGAGTTCGTCGGCGATCACGCCGCGCAGCTTCTTGTCGCTCGCCAGGATGGACTCGAGCTCGGCGATGCGCAGCCGGATCTCCTCGAGCTCGTCCATGATCTTCTTCCGCTCCAGCCCGGTGAGGCGGTGCAGTTGCAGATCGAGGATCGCCTGCGCCTGCCGCTCGCTCAGCCGGAAGCGGCTGACCAGCCCCTCGCGCGCTTCGCGCGGGCTGGCGGCGGCGCGGATCAGCGCGATCACCGCATCCAGGTGATCGAGCGCGATCTTGTAGCCCTCCAACACGTGCTCGCGTTCGCGCGCCTTGCGCAGCTCGAAGGTGGTGCGGCGCCGCACCACGTCCACGCGGTGGTCCAGGAAGTGTTGAATCGCCTGCACCAAACCCATCTCGCGCGGTTGACCATTCACCACCGCCAGCAGGATCATCCCGAAACTGGTCTGCAGGCTGGTGTGCTTGTAGAGCTGGTTGAGAATAAGCTCCGGCTGTTCCCCACGCTTCAGCTCGAGCACGATCCGCATCCCATCCCGGTCGCTCTCGTCGCGGATGTCGCTGATGCCCTCGATCCGCTTCTCCTGCACCAACTCGGCGATGCGCTCGATCAACCGCGCCTTGTTCACCTGGTAGGGAATTTCGGTGATGACGATGGCCTTGCGGTCCTTGCCCAGCGGCTCCACCGCCGCCCGGGCGCGGATCATGAACGATCCCCGGCCGTTCGCGTACGCCTGGGCAATGCCGGACTTGCCGTAGAGAATGCCGCCGGTCGGGAAATCCGGGCCCTGAACGTGTTGCATCAGGTCGGCCAAGCCGGCCTTGGGGTTGTGCAGCAACTCCAGGGCGGCGCCGAGAATCTCGGTGAGGTTGTGGGGCGGGATCTTGGTCGCCATGCCCACCGCGATACCGTCCGAGCCGTTGATCAGCAGGTTGGGCAGCCGCGTGGGGAGAACCGTGGGCTCGTTGGTGGACTCATCGAAGTTGGGCACCATATCCACGGTGTCCTTATCAATGTCCCGCAGCAGCTCCTCGGCGATCTTGGTCAGCCGGGCTTCGGTGTAACGGTAGGCGGCGGGTGGGTCCCCGTCCACCGAACCAAAGTTGCCTTGCCCGTCCACCAGCAGGTAACGCAGGTTGAAGTCCTGCGCCATGCGCACCAAAGCGTCGTACACCGGCGCATCGCCGTGCGGATGGTACTTCTTCAGCACTTCGCCCACGACGCCGGCGCACTTCGAGTATTTCTTGTTCGACAGCAGCCCCTCGCTGAACATCGCGTAGAGGATGCGGCGATGAACCGGCTTCAGGCCGTCGCGGATGTCCGGCAGAGCCCGGCCCACGATTACCGACATCGCATAGTCGAGGTACGAGCGGCGCATCTCGTCCTCAATGTTGACGGGCAGAAACGGCTTGGCTCCCTCCGGGTTGGCGGGGCCACTGCCTTGAAGTGGAATTTGGCTGTCGTCTCCGGCCATAAAGTCTTATTTTACCATTGTTTATCGCGGGTTTTCGAGTCCGCGGCGCAGTCCCGGCACAACCTTTTTCCGGCGCCAGGGTTAAGCTCAAGGGAGAGTAGCTTGTATGGTCAAGGCGGCGGTGCGGTGGGCAGGTTGGACCCTGGCGGGAGGTGCGTTGGCAGCGGCCATTCTGGCAGCCCAAGCGCCGGCTGCCGCGAAAAGGCTCGACTCCCAACAGCAGATCGTCCAGGCCCTGAACCGCCTTACTTGGGGCATCGCGCCTGGCGACATCGCGCTGGTGCAGCGCCTAGGCCTCAAGAACTGGATCCAGCAGCAGCTCCATCCCGACAAGGTCGTCGAGAACCCCGAGCTGGCCGACGCCCTGGCCCCGCTGGCGACACTGCGCATGTCTCCGGCCGAGATGATGCAGCGCTTTCCCTTCGGCAATGCCGCCAAGAACGCGCGCCAGGACGCCGCCGCGGCCAATCGGAAGGAAGAGACCGACGCTCAGGCCAAATTGGCGGGCCTGCTCACTCCCGAGCAGCTCGCGGGCATCTCGACCGGCAACCCGCGCCAGCGCGTGATGGAGATCGAGTCGCTGCCCGCCAATACCCGCGAAGCCGTGCTCGCCGCCCTGCCGCGCAGCCTGGCCCAGCCCCTGAACCCCTGGCTGCCCCTCGCCCAGCAGCGCGAGTTGGTGGCCCGGATGAACCCGCGGCAGGTGGTGGCGCTCGACCTGCTCGATAGCAAGGTGCTGCGCGCCGTCTACACCAACCGCCAGCTCGAGGACGTGCTCACCGATTTCTGGTTCAACCACTTCAACATCTACATCCGGAAGAACCTGGACCGCAACCTCATCACCCCTTACGAGCGCGACGCCATCCGTCCCCATGTGTTGGGCAAGTTCTCCGACCTCCTGCTCGCCACCGCCGAAAGCCCGGCCATGATGTTCTACCTGGACAACTGGCAGTCGGTGGATCCCGACTCCCTGGCCATGCGCCGCCGCCGTGCCGTAGCCAAGCCGGGCGCTCCCACCCCCGGCATCAACGAGAACTACGGCCGCGAAATCATGGAGTTGCAGACGCTCGGCGTCAACGGCGGCTATACCCAAAAGGATGTGACCGAGGTGGCGCGCTGCTTCACCGGCTGGACCATCCTCCAACCCCGCCAGCGCGCGGCCTTCTATTACAACGACAACCTGCATGACAAGGGCGCCAAATTGGTCCTGGGCCGCGTGATCCCCGCCGGCGGCGGCATGAATGACGGCCTTGCCGTCATCCAGATCCTGGCCCACAGCCCCGCCACCGCACACCACATCTCCTACCAACTGGCGCAGCGCTTCGTGGCCGACGAGCCCCCGCCGGCGCTGGTGAACCGCATGGCCAGCACGTTTCTCCAATCCGATGGCGACCTGCGCCAGGTGATGGAGACCATGATCAATTCCCCCGAGTTCTGGCAATCCACCTATTACCGCGACAAGGTGAAATCGCCTTTGGAAATGGTGGTGTCGGCGGTGCGCGCCCTCGGCGCCGGCGTCAGCAACCCCACCCGCCTCACCCAGGTCATTGCCTCCATGGGCCAGCCGCTCTATGCCAAGGAACCTCCCACCGGCTATGAGAACGTCGGCGCAGCCTGGGTCTCGAGCAGCGGCCTGATCGCCCGCCTCAACTTCGCCATGCAGTTGGCGCGCGACCAGGTGCCCGGCGTGCAGGTGGATGTGGATGCCCTGGCCGCGGGCGCCACCGCCGCTCCCGGCCTCGAACAGAAACTCTTCCAGGCCCTGCTCTACGAACAGGCTTCGGCCTCGACCCGCTCCACCATCGAGCGCGCCGTGGCCAGCTTGCCCAACCAGGCCCCCGCCCTGCCGGTGCAGATCGCCGGCCTGGTGCTGGGCTCGCCCGATTTTCAACGGAGGTAGCCGCATGACGACCCGGCGCATTTTTCTCAAAAACTCGGCCATGGCCATGGTGGGCATCGGCATGCTTCCCAAATGGCTGGCCCGCTCCGCCTATGCCAGCGCGGTCGGCGGCCGCAAGAAGATCCTGGTCGCCATCTTCCAGCGCGGCGCCGCCGACGGTCTCAACGTGGTGGTGCCCTACGGCGAGGAGTCCTACTACAAGCTGCGCCCCTCCATTGCCATCCCGCGCGCCGAGCTGCTCAACCTGGATGGCTTTTTCGGCTTCCATCCCGCCCTCGCCGGCCTCAAGCCGCTCTGGGACCAGGGCCACCTCGCCGCCCTCCACGCCACCGGCTCGCCCGACCCCACCCGCTCCCACTTCGACGCCCAGGACTTCATGGAATCGGGCACGCCCGGACTCAAGTCCACCGACGACGGCTGGCTCAACCGCGCCCTCAGCCTCGACCCCAACGCCGGGGCCTCCCCCATGCGAGCCGTCGCCATGAGCGCCCAAGTGCCGATGACGCTGCAAGGCCGGGTTCCCGCGGTGGCCATCAACAACCTCAGCGCCTTCCGCGTCGGCGGCGCCGGCCCCCAGGCCGCGCTCGTGGGCGACAGCTTCGAAGCCATGTACGACCAGGCCGCCGACGCGGTCCTCCGCCCCGCCGGCCGCGATACCTTCGAAGCCCTTGGCCTGCTCAAACAACTCGACCCCCGCTCTTACCAGCCCGCCAACGGCGCCATCTACCCCAACCAGCAGTTGGGCAATAGCCTCAAACAACTGGCGCAGTTGATCAAAGCTGACGTCGGGGTAGAGGTGGCCTTTGCCGATGTCGGCGGTTGGGACCACCACGTCAACGAGGGCAATGCCCAGGGTCAGTTGGCCAACAGCCTGCGCCAGTTCGGCGACGCCATCAACGCCTTCTGGACCGATCTCGGCGAGCGCCAGCAAGACGTCGTGCTGGTCACCATGTCGGAGTTCGGCCGCACCGTGCACGAAAACGGCAACCGCGGCACCGACCACGGCCACGCCAACGTGATGTTCGTGTTAGGCGGTGAAGTCCAAGGCGGCAAGGTCTACGGCGACTGGCCCGGGCTCTCGTCGCAGCAGCTCTACCAGGAGCGCGACCTTGCCATTACCACCGACTTCCGCGACGTGCTGAGCGAGGTGGTGCGGCGCCACCTGGGCGTCACGCAACTCTCGGGCGTGTTCCCCGGATTCGATGTCAACCCGGCCAAGTTCAGGAATTTTCTGCGCGTCTGAGCTCGTTCACACCGCTTCTTGCTGCGCCGCCGGAGTTGGCTCGCCGGCCATCGCCGGCGGTAGAAACCCCGCCAACCGCGCTGGCATGCGCCCCCACCGCACCCGCCAACCGTGCTCTCCGTGCCGATCCAAATGCACGGCGATACCCATCACGCGGACGGTCGCAATCCACCCCAGGCGCTCCCCGCCCAGCATGCGGTGCACGCGCCGCGACACCCGGTTGTCGTACTCTACTTGCCCGAGAAGCCGCGGGATGCCCTCCTCGCGCAGTCGCTGCGCGACGTACCGCGCCAGGTCGGGATAGGTGCCCAGAATCAGCGGATGGAAGTACGCGTCAAAGTACCAGGCGCAGCCCGCCGGCAAGTCCCACACATAGCTACCCTGGCCCGGCAGCCGCGTCGGCCCCACCGCCACCCACAAATAACCCACACAGCGGAATTCTCCCGCCTGGCTGAGCCCCGCGGCATAGCAGCGCCGCCCTGCCTCCCAGCGCTCGGCGAACTCGCGGGCGCGCCCCGGCGCCAGCCCCGCCAGCCACTCTTGGTCCGGCGGCCCCGCCTCGCCCAGCCACAATGAATCAATGTCCCAACCCGAGGGAACGCCATTTGGCTGCCCGCTGCACAAGATCTCACACCAGCGGAAATCCAGCCATCGCTCGCACCCCAGGCGCTGCAGCATCCGGTGCCCCTTGGCGTACCAACGCTCCCCCCGGCGCCGCGCAGCTACTCGGCTCATGGCTGCCTGGATGCGACTTCCAGCCCGGAACGCTCGTTGCACACGGTCGGCTAAATTGGCGCGCATGCCGTCTGCCGTCCCCGTTTGGGCGGCCCGACGGCCGTTTCATTCTGGACTAACCGCGACCGTCCCGACCGCCAGTTCCGGCGTCCGGCCCAGCAACCAGATCATGCCCGCGCCCCCCAGCCGCTGCTCCACCGCGAACACCAACACCGAGGTGAACACCACCCCAAAGAAAATTACCGCATACACCGTGCTCTGCAACGCCAGCGCCATCGGTACCTGCTGCTCCACCAGCAGCGCCGCCAGCACCGCCGCCGCCAGGCCTTTCGGCAGCATGCAGGCGGCGAGCGCGGCATCGCGATTCGGAGTGGGCACGCGCAAGGCCAGACGCACGGCAATCAGGCGCGGCAGGAAGAGCAGCGCGGTGATCACCCCGCCAAAGATCAGCCAGCGCAGATCGGTGAACCGGATCGAAAGCCCGATGTAGACGAAGAAAAACGTCTTGAGCAGGAAGACGATCTCGCTCAAAAACACCATCTCCGCCTGGTTCAACCCCGCCGCCGGCAGCGTCTCGCGCACCAGCGGCGTTCGCCCGATATTCCCCAGCACCACCCCGAAGGCCAGCGCCGCGATGGCGCCGTTGGCGTGCAACAACTCCGCCCCTCCGTAGAGCATGAAGACGAACGCCGGGGTGGTGAACATCGGGTTCTCCAGTCCCCTCGTCTTGCGCAGCGCCAGCGCCCACGCCACCCCGCCGATCGCCCCCAGCACGATGGCTCCGCCAAATCCGAGCACGAACTGCGCCGCCGTGCCCACCCAGTGGCCGTAGCCGTTGGCATGGAAATCAAGCAGCGCCAGCGCCAGCACGATGCTGATCACATCGCCCAGCGCCGACTCCAAAAACAGAATGTCGCGCGTGCGGGTGCCCATCCCCAGCCCCTTGGACAGCGGCACGATCACCGTCGGCGAGTTGCCCGCCAGGATGGCGCCCAGCAGCACCGCGCGCCACCAGCCCAGCGGCGTCAAACCCCAGGTGGCCAGCGCCACGATCGCAGCCTCGCCCACAAAACTCAGGGTCGAGAGCGCCAGTGTCCCCGCCAAAGCCCGGCGCAAACGCTGGAACTGAAGACTGAGTCCGCTCTCGAACAGGATTAGGACCAGGGTGATCGAGACAAACGCCGGACCGACCACACCAAACGCCTCGGGCGACAGCAGATGCGACACCGGCCCCAGTCCCACCCCGATCAGCAGCAGCCACAAGACATCGGGGATGCGGGTGCGGCTGAAAACCAGGGCGAACAGGTGCGCCAGAAACACCAACCCCCCGATCAACATGATCGCCGCCGCCAAGCGCATACCCCAGCGTAGCCCATCGCGCCGCTGCCCCATCCGCTCGGAATGCCGTATAGTCGGAATCCACGGGCTAGACTAGGCGTGAACCAAGCGGGCGATATTACACAGCTCCTGGCCAAGGCCAAGGCCGGGGAGTCCGAGGCGCACGGCCAATTGGTTCCGCTCGTCTACGACGAGCTGCGTCGCCTGGCGCGTGTGAGCGGCCGGCCACCTGGCGCGGGAGAGCCACGGCTCAGGCGGCCGCCGCGCGCTGCGCACGGGCGTTGCGCAGCGCCTATGGGTTGTAGCGGCAATCCCCCGAAAATGGGGACAGCCGCCCGCTCCACGGCGTTCCATGGGGACGCGGCGGCGACAACCGCGCCCCCCACCGCTGCCACTATCCCGCCAGCGGGATCGCGCCACCAAACACGGTCCGCCCGGTGAGCAACTCGTAGGCGAGCAGGCCAAAAGCATTTCCGGCGGCATAAACACCTCTCCCGCCAATTCCTCAGATTTTAAGGAGTCACTGGCCCCGCCGGCGCGAACTCGCAGATTCCCGACCAGGGCCGCCGCGGCGCCCGCCCGCGCGAGTCGGGCAGCAGCGCGGCGAAGCGCAACCCCCAGTTGGGCAGCCGCCGGAACCGGGCCGCTGTCTTGAGCGGGGAACGCATGTCGGCCAGCTTCCAGCCGTGCGGCAGGAAGAAATCCGGCCCTTCCTCGGGCGCGAAGCGGAACATGGCGTTGGCCGCATCCACCCCCGCCCCCATGTGCTTCACCATCAGCCGCAGCAGTCCGGGCGAGGCCAAATCCGTCACCCAGCGTTGCAATCCCGCCGCCGCCAACTCCCGGGCTAACTCCACCACCTGCTGCTCGTAAAGATAAATGATCAGCCCCTCGGACAATACCAAGGCCCGCCGCTTGCCCGCCCCCAACTGCTCCAACCAGCTCCGGCGCGCGGCGCCGTCGGTCAAATCCAGCCGCACCCGCTCCAGCATGCAGCCTGGCTTCTCCGTGCTCAGAACCTCTTCCTTGTAATCCAGGATGGCGGGCAGATCCACCTCGATCCAATGCAGCGTGGCGGGTAGCGACATACGGTAGGGGCGGGCATCCAGCCCGGCCGCCAGATTCACCACCAGGTCGGCCCCCAGCGCCACCTCCTGGTGAATGAATTGATCGAAGAGATAGGTCCGCGCCAGCAGCGACCAGGCGTTTTGGTCCAGAAACGGCTGCGAAGCGGCGATGGCTGCGCCCCGCTCCCCCGCCAGTTGCCGCGCGTACGGATCGCGGAACAGGCCATCGGGGCGCTCGCTCTCCAGCGCCCGATAATACGCCACCCAAAGCGCGGTATCGGAAATATTGCGAATTAGCGGCAGGGAGCCCGGCATGGCATCTACGCCTGTCCGTAGATGGGGATCACCGCTCCGTTCACGTCTCCCGCCTGCGGACTGAGCAACCATTCTATCAACGCTGCGATGCTTTGCGGGCTGACCCATTTGCCCGGGTCGGCTTGGGGCATGGCGGCCCGGTTGGCGGGGGTATCGATGACGCTGGGCAGGATGATGTTGGCGGTGGCCCGAGCCGGAGCCACTTCTTGCGCCACCGTCTGTACCAGCGCAACCAAGCCGGCTTTGGACGCGTTGTAAGCGGCCAGGCCCGCTACCGGCGCCACCGCCGTGCGCGAACCGATCATGACAATCCGCCCGCCCGGCTGCCGGGTCAGCGCCGGCACCGCCGCCCGCGCCACGTAGAACGCCGCATCCAGGTTCATGGTCATCATCCGGCGCCAGGTGGCGTCGTCGGTTTCGGCCACCGGCTTCCCTCCGGCGAAACCACCCATCAGGTGCACCAACCCGTGCAGCCTCCCGCCCACCGCCGCTACCGCCCGCGCCGCTTCCGCCGGCTGCGTCAGATCGTACTCCGGGTGCGATGCTCCCACCACCCGCTCGCCCTGTTGCTCGAGCGCCGCCACCACGGCCGCGCCCAGGCCGCCCGATGCTCCCGTCACTAAGATGTTTCTCATGGTAGTAGCGGCGGCGCCCCGCCGTGTTGCTGTACATACGCATGGAGCGCCGCGTACCGCGCCTCCACCTCCGCCATCTTGCTCGGCACCACCGCCGACAGCACCCGGTGCCCGTCCTCGGTCACCAAAATGTCGTCCTCGATGCGCACCCCGATCCCCTTGTACTTCTGGAAGACCGGCCGCACCTTGTCGCGAAACACCTGCCACGCCGCCGCATCCCGGTCCGGGAGGTCTTCCTCAAACGTCGCGGCGCGGAAGTACAGCCCCGGCTCCATCGAAAAGATAACCCCGGGCCGCCGCTCTATCCCGCCCACATCGTGTACGTCCAACCCCATGGCGTGGCTGGGACCGTGGAAGTACCAGATGCGCAGTTGCTGTTGCGGCGTCGGCGCTCCCTTGGCCGTCGTGATCAACCCAAGCTTTTCCAATCCCGTGATCAACACCTGGTCGCCAATCGGCCCAAACGCCGGACTGCCCGGCTTCACGCTGGCAATCATGGCCTGTTGCGCGTCGTAGACCAGGTTGTAAACGGCCGCCTGCTGCGGGTTGAACTTGCCGCTGATGGGATACGTCCGCGTGATGTCGGCCGAAATGTGGCCGTACTCGGCCGCGGCGTCAATCAGCATCAACCCCTGCGCCGGGATCTGCTCCTGATCGCTTTCGTAGTGCAGTGTCGTGGGGTTGGTGCCGCTCGCCACGATCTCGGGATACCCCCAACTGTCCGCATGCCGCACCCCGTAGACCGCGTCCAGCTCCGCGCGGATTTGGTACTCCCACACCCCGGGCGCGGTCAGCGCCATCGCGCGCGCGTGCCCTTCGGCGCTGATGTCCACCGCGTGCTGCATCAGCGAGATTTCCCACGGCGATTTGATGGCACGCAGCGGCGCGAAAATCGGCGCGGCGTCGCCCAGCGCCAGCTCGGGGTGGGTGCGCGCCAACTCGTCGCGCAGCGCCATCTCCTGCGGGTACCACCGCCGGTCGCCGCGCAACAGCAGCAACCGGTCCCCGGTCGGCACGTGGTCGGTCACCGCGCCAAAGTCCGCAACATCATGGACGCTCTCGATGCCGCTGGTTGCGGTGACCTCCGCCGGTGAAAGCTCGTGGCCGGTCCAGCTCTCCTGGGCCGGGTTGGGCTTGATCATGTAGATCTGCGCTTGCGGCGAGGCCGATGGCGCCAACACCAGGATTCCTCCCGCCTGGTTGATCTCCGTCAGGTACCAGAAATCGTTTTCCTGGCGGTAGTCGTAGTCCACGTCGTAACTGAAGACACGGGGCTGGGCCGCGTACAGGACCATCACGTCATGCGGCCCCATGGCGCGCAGCACCGCTGCCCGGCGGGACGCCAGTTCCGCCCGCGCCGCCTCCGCGGAGCGCGTCGGCGCCGGCGGCGTACGCAGGAAGATCGCCGGCCAGGACGGCGCCGCCGCCGCCGCGATCGCGGTCCCGCCCAACACCAGGCACACGGCCAGCAAGGTATGATGTCGCATGAGGCTAGGGATGACGCGCGGTATTCGCATGAATATGAGGATTATACGGCGGGCGGCGGCGGTGGCGGCCATCGCGGCGGGGAGCCTTGGGGCACAGTCCCCCGCCCGCGTCTCGCTGGTGCCCAACTATCAGCCCGATTCGCACTTGTTCTATGCCGTCACCATCCACGCCGATATCGGGCCGCAATCCACGCTCGACACCGACGCCGAGGTGGACATGCACATTCTCCCGGGCGCGAGCCTCGGCAACTTCGAGGCCGAGCTGCGTTTCACCCGCTTTCATACCGTGGTCAAGGCCGACGCCGCCAGCCAAGCCGCCTTGTCGGCGCAGGTCGCCGACACCGACAAAAAAGCGGTGAGCATGGCGCCGGTTCACGTGCGCAGTACGACCGGGGCGCTGACGCTGGTATCGCGCGCCGCCGGTGCTGACTACGACCAGCCGGTCGAGATGCTGGAAGAACTGGCGCGAACCGACGAGTTGCCGAGCGGCCCGGCCTCGGTGGGCAACCAGTGGACGCGGCAGCGGAGCGAACCCATTCCCCAGGTCAATTTCTCCCTCGCGCTTACGCTGGAGTGCACCCTCAAAGCCCTCGATGCCCGTACCGCGACGTTACAGGTCCACTCCTTTGGCAGCAGTCCCTTGCCGCCAGGTTCCCTGCCTGGTTCCGATCAAATGGCGGCGCAAGGCCTGGTCGCGGAACCAACCGTCAGCTACGATACCGATGCCACCGTGCAGTACCGCGTACCGGATGCGGTTTTGGAACAGACCAACGCCACCACCCATAACCACATGCAGATCCGCTATGTGGGTCCCAGCCCGGATGCCCATACATCGGAAATCGCCATCAACTCCACCTCGACCGTAAAGCTGGAGAAAATCGTTCCCGGTAAGTCCTAGTGTAGTGCGTCACAAATAGCAGGCATTATGCCAATGCCCCGTATGCGACTTTTCCCCAAGAAAAGTCGCACGCTTTCGCCCGAAATGAAACGTCATTTTGTGTGACGCACGACACTAGCCTACTCCGCGCGCAAGGCGGCGAGCGGATCCACCCGGGTGGCCCGCCGCGCCGGCACACCGCATCCCACCGCCGCGATTCCCAGCAGCAGCGCGGGCACCGCCGCCAGCGTGAGCGGATCGCTGGGCGCCGTGCCAAACAAATAGGCCCCCAGCAGCCGGTCCAGCCGCGTCGCCAGCAGCACCCCGATCGCCGCACCGATCGCGGCCAGGCGCAGCCCCTGACCCATCACCAGCCCCAACACCCGTCCGCGGCTTGCGCCCAATGCCATCCGCACCCCGATCTCCCGGGTTCGCTGTACCACCAGGAAGGCCATCACGCCATAGATTCCGACTCCGGCTAGAACCAATGCGAGCAACGCCAGGACGCCCAACAGACCGAGCATGCGCCGCCGGTCGCTGAGGCCCCGGGCCCGCAGTTGCTCCATGCTGAACAAGTCGGTCACCGGCTGTCCGGCGTCCACCGCGGCAATCCCCGCCTCTGCTGGCGCCGCCAGGCGGAGAGGGTTGCCCGCTGCCGCCTGCATCACGAAGGACAACGCCGCCACGTTCAGCTTCGACTGCTCCTGCGGCAGGTACAGTTCCGGCCGCGGCGCCCCGGCCAAACTGCGGTCTTGGACGTGGGCCACCACGCCCACCACGGTGCGGTTGACGCCGTCAAGCTTGACTTGCCGCCCAATCACGCTTGCCGGGGTCGCTCCGCCAAACGCCTGCTGCGCAAACACGATATCCACCACCGCCACCGGGGGCGCGCTGCCGGTATCGTCCATCCCCAGCCGCCGTCCCGCTTCCAACGGGATTCCCATGGCCGCAAAGTAGTCGCCGCGAACGGTGGCGATATCCGCCGAAGGTTCCTGCCCGGGCGCGGGAGGCGGAGCCCCGACGACCGTGTATGGCGCCTCCCAGTCGTTTCCGGAAAGCGGCAGCGGAAAAACGCCGCCCACCGCCGCCACCCCCGGAAGCTGGTGCAGCTTCTCCTCCGCCCGCCGAAAGAATGCCAGTTGCCGCTCGCGCGTCGGATACTGCGAATCCGGCAAGCCGATGATGAAGGTCAGCACTCCCTGGGCGTGGAAGCCGGGCTGGATGCCCTGCAACCGCGCCAGGCTCCGGACCATCAGCCCCGCCCCCGCCAACAACACCACCGCCAGCGCCATCTCGATCGCGACCAGCGCCTGCCGCATGCGTATGCCGCCGGGAGCCGGACTGTCGCCCCCATCCTTCAAGCACGCGGCTATCCCCACCGCGCCCAGCCGCAGCGCCGGCGCCAGGGCACACAACAGGCTGCACAGCACCGCCAGCGCCACCGTGAACCCCACCACGCGCGCGTCCAACCCCAGTTGGCCGGCGCGGGGAAGCGTCGCCGGCGCCAGCACCGGCGCCAGTCGCAAAAGCAGTTCCGCCAACCCCAACCCCGCCATACCGCCCAACCCGCCCAGGCAAACCCCCTCGGCCAGCGCTTGCAGCCACAACCGGCCGCGCGTCGCGCCCAGCGCCGCCCGCACGGCGCGTTCCCGCTGTGTGCTCAGCGCCCGCGCCAGGAGCAGGTTGGCCACGTTGGCGCAGGCGATGAGCAGCACCAACCCCACCGCCGCCAACAGCAGCCACAACGCCCCGCTGCTGTCCCCCACCAGCAGGTCCAGATAGCCCTGCATCCGCACCCGGCTGTCCGCGTTGGTCGCCGGATACGCCGCCGCCAGCGCGCCCGACACCCGCGCCATGTCCGTCTGCGCCGCGCTCGCGCTTACCCCCGGACGCAGCCGCCCCAGAACCACGATGCCGGCATGGCGGCCCCGGTTCTGCAGGCTCGGCTGCTCCCCCACGAAGGCTCTCAGTGGCGTCCAGAACTCGGCCTGGCTGTCCAGCGCTGCGCCGCCCGGAAACCCCGCCGGCATCACCCCCACCACCGTGCGCGCCTCGCCGTCCAGGTCGAGCGTTCGTCCCCGCCAACTCGGGTCGCCGCCCAGCCGGCTGCGCCAGAACTTATCCGACAGCACCACCACCGCTGGTCCGCCCGCCCGGTCCTCGCTCGGCAGGAAAGTGCGCCCCCGCTCCGGCGCCACCCCCAACATCGGAAAGTAATTGGCCGTCACCCGCGCGCCGATCACCATCGCCGCCGGACCATGCCCGGTCAACACCATGTCCGAGCCGCGAAACGCCGCCAGTTGCTGGAAGCTGCGGTTGTCGCGCTGCCAGTCAAGGTAGTCGGGCCACGACACCGACATGACCGGAAACTGCCGGCTGGTCTCGAGCATCGCCATCAGCTGTTGCGGCTGCCGGTAAGGCAGCGGCTGCAGCACCACCGCGTTGACCAGGCTGAAGACCGCCGCGCAGGCCCCGATGCCCAGAGCCAGCGTCAAGACCCCCACCACGGCGAAGCCGCGCGCCCGCCGCAGTCCGCGCAGCGCCAGCCGCAGCTCGCTGCCCGCGGCCGCCGCCGCCAACGCAAGCCGCAGCCGCCACGGCAGCCGCGCCGCCAGCGGTGCTTCGGCGGCCACAATCGCCCGCGCCAGCGCCGCCCAGTCGGGAAAATGCTCCTCTGCCCTTTGCCGCGCGACCGCCGCATTTGCGCCTCGGGTGGCGGCTTCGCGTTCCACCTGCTCCAACTGCTGCGCCAGCTCGACGGCGATTTCCTGCTCCCGCTCTGGTGCCAGACCTAGCCGCGGCAGATGGCAATGAACGTACTCCAGCCAGTAGTCGCTCATGGCTTTACCCCTCGTGCGGCAGCACCACCGCCCGCATCCCCGCCAGGAACGCCCGCCAGCTCTGCCGCTGCTGCGCCAAAGCCTTGCGCCCGGCCGCGGTCAGCTTGTAGTAGCGCCGCCGTCTCTCGCCCACCCGTTCCACCCACCGCCCCTCCACCAGCCCGCGCCGCTCCAGCCGGTAGAGCAATGGATACAGCGACGCCGCGTGCAGGTCCAGCGCGCCCCCCGAGCGCTCCTCCATCAGTTGCGCCAGCTCATAACCGTGCCGCGCCCGCGCCTCCAGCAGCGACAGCACCGCCACCTCCGCTGTACCTTTCAGTTCCATATGTATGGATCATACATATTGGGCAGCAAGCTGTCAAGCCACGCCGCGGCCGCCGCGCCGCTCCCTCAATTGGTCAGGATCAGATTCAGTGTCGCCGTCCGGCTGTAAGGCTGCGCCACCCCGGGTGTCGCGTCGGTGGCGGTGATCGTGATCGGATAGGTAGTGGAGTTGGGCGCGCTTCCGCCTCCGCTTCCGCCACCGCTCCCGCCTCCGTTCCCACCCGAAGAAATCGCGCCTCCGCCCCCGCCTCCGCAGGCCACGCACGCCAGCGCCAACAGCGCCACTGCGGCCAGGCGCGGCCGACACCGCCGGCTGGCGAAGGCCGCCAGCCCCGCCAGCAGCAGCATGCCCCCGCCCAGCAGCGGCTCCTTCCTCCCGAACGGCGTCAAACCGCTGCCGGCCCTTGCTTCGGTAATCGTGATCGTCGCACCGGGGCTGTAAGACATCGTCGCCGGCGTTGGCGCGCTGCACGTGGCGCTCGGCGGCAGGCCCGAGCACGTCAAGGTCACCGAACCAAAGTATCCGCTCGTCACCGTAAAGCTGGCGGTGGCGGTCGCCGTGCCGCCGCTCGCCGGAACAGTCACGCTCCCCGGGTTCATGCTGAAGCTGAAGTCCGCAAAACTCACCGGAGCGGTCACTGTGCGGGTCAGCGTCGCCCCGTCCATGCTCGCCGTCCCCTCCAGTTCGACTTGCGCCGGCCCGGTCAGACTGGCCACCGCGGCCTCCGTGTCCCAAGACCCGTTGCTGGTCGGCAGCGTGGCGGAGTCGAATTGGCAGGTCAATCCGCCGCCGCACGCCAGCGTGATCGGCCCTTGGTAGTTGTGCAGCGGGTTCACGCGTACGTCCACTTTGGGCGTTCCTCCTGGCAGCGCCGGAGTTTCGCTTCCGGCGCTGAGCGTAAAATCGCCCTGGTTGCTCACTGGTATCGTCAAGGTGTGCTGCACTCCGTCACTGCTCCCCACCACGTTGACGGCAATTTGGTCGGACGGCGCTTGTCCCGCCAGACCGGCGACGGTGAGCGTGCTGTTCTGACCCACCGCCACTGGGTTGGGCGCAAAACTGCAGCTCAAGCCCGGCGTGCCCGCGCACGACAACGCTACTGCCTGGTCGAAGCCGTTCACAGCGAAGGTCTGGACCGTCAGCGAGACGGCATCCGAACCTACGATCGCGGTTGGACTGAAGGGGGTTCGATTCAACGAAAAATCGCTGGTCACGATGTTCACCACGGCATGCGACGTTGCCCCGGACGAACTGCCCGTAATGGTTATCGGACCAAAGAAGCCGGATCCGTAGTCGGCGATCAAGACCGTAGCGGCCTGTCCCGGCGTCACTGAGGCAGGCTGGAACGTGCAACTCGGCGTGGCCCCGGGTTGGGCACAGCGGAAAGTCACCGCGCCGGCATATGCCGTCTGGCTGGCGACACGGACCTGAAAGTTGGCCGGTGTGCCGGCGACCACCGTCGCTGTCGCCGGGGTGGCCGTCAAGCCAAACGGCGCCAGGTTTAGATCCAGCTCCAAATCCCGCTGGGTCGCACCGCCCGTCGCCCGCAGGTCGAGTTTGAGAAGTCCGTCCGGCGCATTCGCGCCCACTTGCACCACCAATTGCACGGTCTGCGCCGCACTCAACGGCGCTGCCGTATTAGGCGTGAAGGTACACGTCACTCCGGTAGGCGCATTCGGGCACGATAACGTAATCGAAGCGTCGAAGGCGCGCGGAACCGGGATGAGCGCCAGTGTTTGGTTCACGCTCTGGCCAACTTGCACATCCGCGGCCGGTGGCTGGGGCGCCGAGCCGCTGCTGCCAAAACCAAACTCGAAATTATGAACGGTCACCGGCACCTGCAGGCTGTGACTGGTAAAGCCGTTGTCGCCGGTAATGGTAAACGTGTAATCCTGAAACCGATTGTCGGTCGGATCGCTCACCGCGGCCGCTTGGCCGGCAGCGGCGCTGGACGGCGTCACTGTGCATTCGAAGTCCGAACAGGAGAAGCTTACCGTCGAGTCGCCGCCCAGCGCCGTCGTGGTTACGTTGAGGGCCACGGCCGTCCCCGCGTCCAGAGACAACGATGTTGGGCTGACCGTCATCCCGAAATCGGGCGGCGCCACCGCCGGAATGCTCCAGGCGCCCCGGCCGTGCGTTCCCGCCACCAGCGTCTCGGTCCCGCCCGCATTGGTCAGGCTGAGGCTCAGCACCGCCGCTGCCGGCAGGTTGTCGCCCACCCGCACCCAGCGCTCTGACGCCACCCCGCCGTCGCCGGCGGCAAAGACACCCACGTCCGTGGCCAGGAAGATGCGGCCGGAATTCGCCGGGTCAACCAATATGGCGTTGATGGGCGTGGAGGGTAGATTCCCGGCGATATTGGTCGCCGTTTTGCCGCCGTCGGCGCTCTTGAATACCCCGGCCGTACTTGCGCCCACAACCCCCAGCCCCCAGTACAACGTTTTAGCATCGGTCGGGCTCACTGCCAGCGCCGAGATCGGCCAGCCCTTGAATAAGGGGCAGCCGTTACATTGCAATGCGGCCTGAGTCCATGTCGGAGTCTCGCCCGCGGTATTCGCATTCGTCGTGACGCTAATCGTTCCGTCGTAGGCGCCCGCATAGATGACCTGCGGCGCGCTGGGCGCCGCCGCGATCGCGGTCAGATCGTCGCCTGCCGGGTCCATCTCCGGCAGCGGGTGCGTCAGATTCGGGCTGATCGGCGCCCACCCCGCGCCCGTCGTCGCCGGCGATGCCGGCCCCTGCCATACGCGCTGGGTCACCAGATAGAGCGAGCTGGCGTCCGTCGGCGATAGCTCATAGGGGATATAGAACTCGCCGGTGTCGGAAATGGCATTGGAGTCAACCACGGTATGGAAGCTCGCGCCACCGTCGTCGGAACGCTGCAGCGAAATCCCGAAGTTCTCCGTGAACAACTGTTGCGGTTGGGCGGGATTGATCGCGGTGTGGCCGCCATCCCCGCCCCAAATAAGCGGCCACGTGGGTTGCGTCGCGCTGAGGCCGGTTCCGAGCGCGGTGCCGTTGTCTTGCGAGCCGCCCAATAACCGGCCTGGGGTCGCCGGATCGGCGGTCACGCTGTAAAACTGAATCGCCCCCAGCGTGGCGTTGAGGTTCGCCCAGTGTGCGCCCGCATCCGCGGTAGACCACAGCCCCCCGTCGTTGGCCAGCAGCCAGTGTGTCGCATCCAGGCACACCACCGCGTGCTGATCCGGATGCACGCTGCCGCCGCTGTAGCTGTTCGTCAAGTTGCTCCAACTGCCGCCCCCGGCCTCGGCCCACAGATCAATGCCACCGACCAGCGGGGTCGCCGTGCCCGCTGGTAGCGCCAGCACTTGGTCGTAAGTGCCTTGGCCGTTGGTGTTGTAAAGGTTTGGCGGGGTACTGAGCGCCGTCCAGGTCTGGCCGCCATCCGAGGTTTTGACCAGCCCCGCGCACTGGCTGGCGCCGCCACAGTCGCTCGGGCTCGTCGGCTGACCGTTGTCATCCGCAATCAGCGCCCACAGCGAACCATTGGCCACCGCCAACGACGCCCGGAAAAAACTCTGCGGGTTGGGGGCCACCGTCCCAAACGGTGAGGACACCGGCCGCCAAGTCTCGCCTTGGTCGCTGGAGCGGTAGATGCCGTTGCCTGCCGTGGCTGCAAAGTAGGTCGTCGTGCTGGAGTCGTAAACCAGGTCGCTCGCCAGAATCGGCATGTAGCTGGAGCTAACGGGAAGAACTTCCGCCCACGTCGCCCCACCGTCCGCCGAGCGCCAAAACCCCACAATGGTCGGCAGCGCTCCATCCGCATTGAGGTCATCCCCCGAAGCGGTGACCGCCGCCAGCAGGATCTGCGGGTTCTGCGGATCCACCAGCAGTCGGGAAACCGCTGTCCCGAAAAGGTTTTGCCCGCCTCCCAAACTCCAACTCTGCCCCCCATCTGTGGACTTCAAGATCCCCACCCCGTAATAGCTGTCGCCACTTAGGTTGGGTTCGCCGGTGCCAACATATATCGTGGTGGGCGTAGTGGAGCCATCCAGTGCGATGCTGCCCACCGCCAGGCTCGGCATGTTGTCGCCAATCGGGACAAACTCCGGCTGCGCCGCGAGCGCATTCGTGGATTTCCATAACCCGCCATCGGCCGCACCCACATAAACGGT